>Ga0209541_10005942_pt1 | contig 21092 bp, 19 predicted proteins | sample RifCSPlowO2_01_FD_184027 | JGI IMG/M metagenome (GOLD analysis project Ga0209541, IMG submission 184027) | Groundwater microbial communities from Rifle, Colorado - Rifle CSP2_plank lowO2_0.1 (SPAdes) (version 2) | ecosystem: Environmental > Aquatic > Deep subsurface > Groundwater | place... | reverse complement strand
AGTGAAACTACACACAAACAATGAAGAAACTACTTCATTGTTGTGCAGAAAAGTGATAGTTTTCACTTTTCTTGCACTGGTGGAAAACTCATATTTTAGGAAATATTGAAAAACGATGACTTTAAACCAATGGAAAAACTTATATACTTGGATATTCATGTATCTACTGGTTGATATATTTTTCCATCAAAAACCAGTATGGATCAAAGCTCATGCCATCAAAAGAGCACGAGAAAGGGATATTATCTTTCCAGATATGATCTATGCCACTATCCTAGGTGGAAGAGCAACACGCTTTGGCAAGAATTACTTGAAATTTGTTAAAGAGTATAAACAAGGAACAGTTATTTGTATTGGAGAAGATCTGGGTCATACAATCATTATCAAAACAGTAGAATGGGGAAACTAAAATGAAATGTCCACTTTGTTCAGGAGTAATGAAACCAGTAGCGGATAAGATTGAACAGGATCACGTCGCTTTCAGCGCCTATCAATGTACTAATTGTGGTGAAGAACTTTTAGATATGAGCCAATTAAAAGATTTAGCTAAAAAATACAGAGAATTACGAAGAGCAAAGGAGATTACATTCGCTAAATGGGGAAATTCTTTAGCAGTTAGGATTCCTCAAGAATTTGTGACAGATTTAGGAATTAAAGAAGGAAGTAAAGCTTTGCTCAAGAGAAGTAAGGAAGGATTGGAGATTAGAGCTGGTTGAATTATTTTTATTTCTTATTTTTAATCTTTAAAACTATATCGATACTCTAACATACAATCTAGGGAAGAACAATGCTTTTAATACCAATTGATTTGCTTTTTTGTAAAATGGGTGAAAGGATGTGCGTTCTATGAATATTGAACAATTACCTACTGCCATAATAGGTGTTGCCGGAGGAATAAGTGTAGGTAAAACTACTTTAGTAGAAAATGCTGTCAGTGACTTATACAGAATTCATTTTGAAAACCTATTGAAAGATTATCCTCATTATCCTCTTCATGTAGGCAATTATCAAGAACGATGGGATCCTGATCTTCTGGGATTAGTACGTGAAGATCCTCACACTTTTGCCATGCCTTTCCAAGCAGACATAGTGATCTCTTCACTTACTTTAGAAGGATTGATGCGAAAAAAAGGAGGATTAGCTTTTCTAGATAGGACTATGTACGAACATCGCCATGTTTTTGGAAAAGTACAACATCAACGTGGAATTTTAACTGGAAAAGCTTTAGAAGTTTATGATCTTCTCTTTGATGTTTTAGCGGAAAATGTACCACCCCCATTAGCATATGTCGGATTGACTGCTACTGTTGATGCTTTGAAAGAAAGAATCAGAAGAAGAGGAAGACCTCAAGAACAATGGATGTTGGGCGAAGATCCTTATCTATACCAGTTGCAGGATGCTTATGATCATTTCTTTGGTGATATTGTCAAAGAACCGGTCATAACAGTAGATACTAACGAAATAGTATTGGGAGACAATGGAGAGTTAGACCATAAGTATTTCGAACAAATCTTCCCCTATATAGCTGGGGAGATGAGGAGATTAAACATTTTAGATGTATCTAAACTACGTGGAATAGATTATTCCCCACCATAATAATTAAATAAGAGCAAATAACAAAAACACGCTTTCAGGAGGAAAATACCATGTTAACACCAAGTAGCCAAATCACCGTTTCAGTAGTAGGAGGAATTAAATCGGGAAAAGGAATTTTCACTAAAAAAGCATTTGAACCAAAATACCAAGCCACTCTTGAAGATACAGTGTTATTAGGAAATAATTTTGTCCCTAAAAGAAGTACTTCTATCAGAGAAGAAGGTGATAAAAAGCTAACTGAAGAATCATACTTTGATCCGAAGACATTTATTTTTCCATTACAAATGGATTATTTAGGACGAAGGCATGGTCAGCAAAATCAAGTAGATGCTGCTGATGGATTAGTGTGGATGGGACAGCATCCTGATGTAGACAGAATGTTTGCAGATATGAATAAAACAGCCATGGGAGACAATTTTCCCATTTATGAACGATTATTCAATGAAACTAGAAGAAGAATTACCGAACCGGATGTAGTTATATATCTAAGAGCCAGTGAAGAAACTTTAAGAAGAAGAATTAGTGAAAAAGGAACACTGGGAGAGAAGAAAATTTTAGAGGGAGATTATATTACTAGACATATCGCGGGATTGGAAAAATATTGTGATGGACTTAAACAACCCGCCATAGTTATCGATGCTAATCATCCGGCTTTTGAGGGAAAAGGGGATGACTCATTTTGGAATGGATTTTTTACTACATTGGCTAGAGACATTCGAAGCATGAAAAAACCACCCCGTTATGAACGATCAGAATGGGGCAAGATGGATTATAATCGAGCCAGAAGAGCATCGTGGGATGCTATGGTACAGTTGCGCGAGTACCTGAAAAAGGAACAAGTGTTCATAGCTTTGATGGGAATAGTAGGATCAGGAAAGACAGGATTAACCGAAAGAATACAAGATGAATTAGGAATTGAAGCTCTTTTTGAATTGGGAAATAAAAATGATCAAATCCAGGACGAATATTTTCAAAAATTCATAGGATCTTTAAAATATGTTGAAATTAATATAGAACTAGTCAGGGAATGTTGCTATAGACTACAAGATTATTTAATTCCAAAAAGATCGGGAAGAAGTGCTGAAAAATATAAAGATAGAAGAAGTTTTGTAGTAGATCGTTCTGCGGTTGAGGATCAATCTATCTTCTGGCGTTACTTTTTATCACTGGGATGGTTGAGCGAGGATCAATATCATAGCTTGCAAAAAAAAGCAATTAGTGAATATGCTAAAACACCAAAATCTGATTTAATAATTAGATTAAACCTTCCCGGAGAAGAGGCCAGGATGAGAGTCTTAGATCGAGGTAGAAAAGAAGAAGTTGAAGGGTGGCCCATAGAAAGGTTAAAAGCCATGGAAGTATTGTATGACACCATTGAAGATGATATGGTACAATACAAATCTCATGATGGACCTATTTTAAGAGTGGATATGACCACTTTTAATCCTAAAAACGAAATTGATCGTGGTCAATTTTATCAGAACTGGCTCCATCTTCTCTTAGATCAAAGAGGGACTTGATAACATAAATTGAATATTTTTGAACCTATTTTAACCAAAACGCCAAGAGTATACGTAATCTTTAAAAATAACACCTATAATTATCACTTCAATTGGCTCCGTAGCTTAGCCTGGTTGAGCGCACGACTGATACATTGACGGAACGGCAATGGTCCGAACGTTAGTGAAAGACATCGTGAGGCCCCGCGTTCAAATGCTCATTACGTAAAGCGTGATGAGAAGAAAGTCGCGGCGGAGCCATGTTTTTTATAAAATATTGAAAACACCAGAAATCATAACAATATTTTTAAAATAAAGTTCAGCTGAAGAAATTATGTTAGAAAAAATAGGACTAGACCTGGATGATGTTCTCACAGATACCATGCCCCTATTTTTGCAATGGCACAATGAAACCTATAAGACACAATATGACTTTAAAAATATGACTACTTATCATATTGAAGATTTGGAAGGATGCACTTGGCATGAAGCAAATAAGAGACATGAATTATTTCGTCACTCAGAAAATTTTTGCAGAATAATTCCCTCTCCCGGAGCAATTGAAGCAGTAAGATTAATTGCTGCAGAATATACCCCCCATGTTATTACTGCTCGTAATTCCAATATTAGAGAACCAACCCAAAAGTGGTTGGATACTTATTTTCATGGACTTATTCAAGATGTGCACTTTACCAATGCATATTCTACTGATTCTACTCGTACACTTGCCCTTTCTAAAGCAGCAGTGTGCACAGAATTTGGTATCAAAACACACATTGAAGATGCACCAGAGCATGCACTTAAATGTCGAGATGCAGGCATACGAGTAATTCTTAGAACTCGCCCTTGGAACGTGAGAGAAACTGGATTCGATCGTTTTGAAAGATGGGAAGATTTGCCGGGAATGTTGTTGAGATGACTATTTAAAACTAATTGCCTTTAGTATATATTATTCCAACTCTATTCTTCGGTGTATAAATCTTTAAATAAGAGTTGTCATTCAAAAATACTAAAACAATTCAGGATATTGTGTATAAAAACAAGAAAAATCAAGAAATAACGCAATTATCCCAAAATTATATTTACGGGGGTGTGGTATATGAAAAAAGTCATTGTTGCCATGTTAATCACAGTTATGGCTTTAATGTTAGTGGGGTGTTTAGATTACAAAACAACGCCGACAGAAGATTCTGCTTTGGTGAGTGAAATTGCGTCCATTGAAAGTAATTTAAATAAAACTGCTGAAGCACCAGTTGCAGAGGCAATAACCGGTGCTGTAGTCGAGAAAGAAGTAGCAAAAGCTGAGGAAAAGAGTGGTACAGTAGCAGTCAAGAGTGAACCGGTTAAAGAAGTGTTTAAAGATGATTCCAGTAAACCAGTTTACACCATGACTGTAAAAGAAAATGAGATGCTAAGATTAAAAGTTAATGCTAGCGATCCAGATAAAGATCCTTTAACCTATTCTTTTACCAAACCATTAAACCCTAATGGAGAATGGAAAACTAGTTATGGAGATGCAGGAGAATATATTGTAACAGTCAGCGCCAATGATAGAACCCATATTACTGAGAAAAAAGTAAAGATAATTGTACAAAGAGTTAATATGCCTCCGGTAATCCAAGGATTAAGAAACATTACCATAAATGAAGGAGAAACTGTATCTTTAGAACCAAAAGTAAGCGATCCAAATAAAGATCCAGTTACCATTACCATCTCTGATCCATTAAAAAATAGCAAATGGGTAACAACCCATAAAAATGCCGGATCATATCCTATAAAAGTTACGGCTAGCGATGGAGAACTTACTACTGAAAGTTCTTTAACGGTGATAGTTAAAGATGTGAATGTTGCACCTCAAATAACGAATGTACAGGATTTAACGGTTAAAGAAGGAGACACAGTCAAGATCCAACCAACAGTTCTTGATCCAGACGAAAATCAAGTGGTCAAAGTTGAAATTAGTGCCCCCGTTGGAAACTCAGGAGTATGGCAGACCGGATACACAGATCATGGTACTTTCCAAATAACTGTCACTGCTGATGATGGTGTGACTAAAATAACTAAGAAAATTAGCCTGGTAGTCCAGGATGTCAATATGCCTCCGGAAATTACCGCCGTAGGTCTTAGTTAAAATTATTCTTTTTTATTTTTTATTAATTTTTAGTTCAGAAAATCAAGGGGGAGAGATGTGCAAAAATACTGAAAATGAAACCAATTATCCCCAAACATTTTGTTGTAAGTTCAATTAGTATCGCCCTAGTTCTAATCTTTATCTTTAGCATTGCTGCCGAAAATGAGCAGAGTCTTACCGCGTATGAAACAGATTTAGTTAAACTGAAAGTAAAAGCTACTGATTTAGATAATGACAATATTACTTATTCGTTCTCTAAGCCTTTTGATCAAAAAGGAGAATGGCAAACTGGATATGATGACATGGGAGAGTACAATGTTAATATTACTGCCTCCGATGGGGTACATCAAACTGTAAAAGTGATTAAGTTAAACATAAAAAATAAAAACCGTCCACCAATACTATTAACCAACAAGCTTACTGTTAATGAATCACAAACAGTCAATTTGAAAGAATTAGTTAAAGATCCAGATAATGATCCCTTAAGCTTCGATTATCAAGCTCCTTTTGATAAGAATGGAAATTGGAAACCAACATATCAAGATGAGGGAAGTTTTGTTACTACTTTTACCGTTGGAGATAATGAAAAATCCATCAATGCCCGAGTGGAAATAGTAGTATTACATCAAAATCATGCTCCTACATCAGACGGTTCTTTCACCGATTTACCAAAATATCAAATTAGTGAAGATCAAACTTTGAAATATTACATTGATGTTGAAGATGTAGATGGAGATAAACTAACCTATCTTTGGCAATTGGATACACAAACAATTGGCAAAGAAAAATCAGGGAAATATTATATAGATTATGACAGTGCCGGAAATCATTCATTAAAAGTATTCATAAGCGACGGGCAATTTAATCTAAGTAAAGAATGGCAAATTCAAGTCAAAAATTTTAATCGTAAACCTCGAGTGGTGCCTACTCCTATTACTGCAAGTGAAGGAGAGAAAATTAAAGTAATAGTTCCCGATACTGATGAAGATGGTGATATCTTAACGTACCAATTTCAACCACCATTAAATAAAAATGGAGAATGGCAGACAACATATAATGATTCCGGAACGTACAAATTCATAGTTAGTACTTTTGATGGATCAGAGATGACTAATTCTACCGTTCAAATTACGGTGTTAAATATAGATAGGGCACCTTTATTAAGCATTCCCAGTAGATTAGAAGTATATGAAGGACAGAAAGGAGAATGGCAAATAAACGCTGTTGATCCAGATAAAGAAGCAATGAAAGTTAGCGTAAAAAATCTTCCCCCTAGAGCTAGCTTCAATGAAAAAAATAATACGTTGATGTGGGCCCCGGATTATGATGTCATTAAGAGGTCTGGGGGGTTAGTCAGTAATATTTTAAATAAGCTAAGACTAGAGCAAATTATCTTAAGAAGTAAATCGTATCCTATTATTATAACTAGTTGTAGTAAAGATTTATGCACTTCTCAAACTATATCTTTGGTGGTTCATAATGTAGACAGAGCTCCAGTGTTAAATAAAATTCCAGAAATTACTGTAAAAGAAGGAGAACTTGCAACCTTGCAAGCATCCGCAGTTGATCCTGATGGAGATATTGTGCATTATTATTTCACTAAACCGTTTGGTAAATCTTCCGGTACATGGCAGACAGAAGCAGGAGATAAAGGTCCCTACACCATATCTGTTACTGCCACTGATGGAAAACAGGGACAAACTCTTCCTACTAAAGTTAAAGTATTAAAAAATAATCGAATACCAACATTAAATATTAAAGATGATAATTTAGAAGTAAATGAAGGACAACAATTCATGTTCAAAGTTGACGCGAGTGATCCTGATAACGACACAGTTCAAGTACGTCTAGAGAACATTCCTCCGGGAGCTTCATTTAAAGATGGAGTTTTCCTCTGGACACCGGGATATAATACGGTAATTAATGCAACAGAAGGAAAATGGAATTCATTCTTAAGTCGGCACCCCTATCTAAACAAGAAAATGAATAAAAATGAAGCAGTAGTATGGTTAAGCTTCACTGCTTCAGATGGAGAAGCAGATAAAATAATTCATCCAGTTAAAGTCACGGTTAAAAATGTAAATAGAGCTCCTAGGATTGTGAGCGTTTCTCCTCTTTCAACGGACACAAATTCAGAGAATACAGAGTCAGAACCAACTGTTACTGTGGGACAACCGGTTGTATTTAGAGTGGTTGCACAGGACGATGATAATGATAAATTACAATACACTTGGAAACTAGGAATACGTGAAGATGACGTAACTGGAACCAATAGTATTGAAAGAACTTTTGTTACTACTGGAGAAAAAATGGTTAAAGTAATTGTTAGCGATGGCGCAGAAGAAGTGGTACAGGAATGGAAAGTAAATGCTGTTGATGCAGCACAGATGGAACAAACAGAGTATGTCTGGCCAGCAGATCCGCTTAATTCTGAAATACCCGAACAGCCATTTAGTGTTAAAGTGTATGTGGTTAGGATTGATTAGAGAACTTCCAATATATTTTTAATTTTAGAGAAAGTATGGGTGGCTGGAATATTTTTATTATTAACAATATTTGGTGAAATAAAAATAGTATTACATCCCACTTTTATTCCCCTCAAAATTTCCTCTGTGAAAGTATCTCCTATCAAAGTACAGGAAGTAGGAGAAGCGTGATATTTGTATAAAATGTCCCAAATTACTTTTTCCGATTTTTCTGAAACAAAGACCATTTCTTTAAAATAAGAGCCTAATAATTCTGTAGCTTTATTTTTCCTTTCTTCTGAACTCCCGCTTAATAGTATGAGAGTATATTGGGGTTTTAATTTATTTAAAACTTGTTTGCAATCAGGTACTAATTGCCCTGATTTCGAATCGTACAAAGTTCCATTAAAGTCAAAGATAAGCATTGGTTTCATTTTTACTCCTTATTTGTCAAAGAAAACCGCCCACCACTGGTGCAGGAAATGAAGCAAGGACTTCATTTCAGCACAGAAATGTGATATTTTTCACATTTCTTGTGATCGCCTGCGGGCTCAACACCAGTGGCATGCTCGCTTCGCTCGGGGCTGTTTTCTGACCATGAGTTTTCCAATCTAAGTATAATTGCATGTGGCTACGCCACCAGTGAAACTACACACTGGTGGAAAACTCATATTTTAAACTACATTTTTAAGATAATTTTTAACACTCATTTAACTTGATAAAAAACACGTACTTCCCCATTGCCTAGCACTAAATTGGGATTAACCATATCTTCAACGATCAATGGACCATATTTTGTAAGATGTTTAAACAACAAATTGCCATCACTAGGATCACCTAAATGTAATATTTGCGGATTCCATTGGTGATGCTCTAATGGTTTTATTACTACCAACGATGGCAAATGTAATTCTTTCATCCATTGATGGTATGCTAATAAATTATTAACAACATTTTTATCGCAACCATTTTCACCAGACATAAAACTTTGTCCCTCATAAAAATAGGGAGTAGAGTACAAGATGCGCGAGGTTGGTTTAATAACACCCGGTACAACATTATTAGCCAGCAGTTCATTGACAAAAGATTTATCTTCCAAATTGCGACCCATGGAAACGGGAAGAGTAGTCGTAATATCATCTGGTAAAAGATCAAAATCAGCTTTATACGGAAAGACAAAATACCCTTTCTGAGCACATAATTCCACTTTATCACTAGTAATTTTAACCTTGCATCCTTTCTCTTTTAACAAAGCAGCAATACTTCGCACTTCGGATGCATAAAAACCACTGCTCATGCTTTCTTCTGGTACATAAATGAGTATAGGGGATTTACTAGCTAGATTTTCAATAAAAGCATCCAGAGCTTGAGGATTATCACTATTCAAAAAATCATGATATACTCCTAAAGGAGTAGTATGTAATTCAATGGGATTAAGAGTAAGATTGGTTCCATTTTTTCCACCTCCTGAAAGCATAACATCTATGGTAAATGATGCTCCATCGGAAAAAGAAATCACTTCAGCTACTTTTTGACCTAGATGAAGCAAAGTATCATGAACCGAATAAGGAAGGACTATGTTACCACGATTTACTTTGTAGGTATAGATAGTACTTTTTCCATTTTCCCCTATGCAATCATTCTGTCGTAATACTTGTAGTAGTTCAAAATCAGAAACGGCTGATTCTAAGCCAGCAGGAACAACTCCTTGGTGATTTACTTCCGGATGAACCGATCTAAAACCATCACCAACTAATACTTCTAAACTAGGTCCAAAAGTAGTAGGAAAAAGCCATCCTTTGTATGGCCCAAGATGATTCAAAAAAGCAAGTTCTTTGAGCCAGCGTTTGAATTTCTGCTTCTCAGAATTTTTATGTAGCTTATCAAAACGAACTTTGCACTCCGGCCAATGTATTATATTTTCTTGCTGAGCAAAATAATCATCTTGTAATGCTTTTTCTTCAGATTGCAGTGCTTGGGCATATAAATTAGGACCCTCTGCAGTCGTTCCTCCCACGCCCATTCCTGCTTCTAATTGAGCCAAAAAATGATCCCATACTTGAAAGTATGATGGCTTCCAACCTAAAGCTTTAGGTGCACGTGTAATTGCTCCAAGTAGTTCTACTTCAGGACAAGTTTCAATAAGGGCGGCGGTTGCGATTTTCATTTTATTTTCTATTTTCTATTTTATTATTGGTTACTAATTAGTTCTGTTGATGAATTAATTATTAAGAGATAAACTAATTTTTATATCTGACGAGCTATTTAAAACAAAAAATAACATAATTGTTTCAAATAAAACATTATAGTTAAAATACCACAAAGTTTTTATATTCAGCTATTAATTGATATTTAATTAAAAAATTAAGATGTTAAACCATGGAAAATAAAGAAAAAACAACCGCGGAATTAACCCAGGAATTTATTAAAAATAATCCTGATATTAAGAATTGCCTCAAAAAAGGGTTGCTCAATTATTCAGCTCTAGCTAGGTTAATTGGAAAAGAACTAAAGATAGACAAAAAATCATCCAAAGAAGCTATTTTGGTTGCAGCCATTAGGTATCAACAAAAATTAAAGCATGAAATTAGCCATGAGCAGAAAATAAGAGAATTACTTTCCTCAGCAGAAATAGAGATCAAAAATAAGATAGCCCTGTTTATTTTGGATAAAACAGTAAGTAATGAATTACTACAGGAATCGTTGGAAGAAATACGTAAGAAACAAGGGAAAACGTATTTTCTAGAGGGGTCGGAAAGTGTTATGATAATATTTCCTGAAAAATATTCATCATCTCTTAAACAGAAATTTAAGTCAAAAATAATCTCCGAAAAAAATGGCTTAGCTATGATTGATTTCAAAACTACAGAAAAAATAGAACAAACCATGGGAGTAGTATCATACTTAACTTCATTATTTCGAGAACATGGGGTTAACATTATAGAATTTCTTTCCTGTTGGACCGATACATGGTTCATCATTCAAGCTAAAGATACCTCAAAAGTCATGGAATTCTTGAAATTTTGAACAATTTAGCACCTATTTATTACTAGCTAACCTAAACCAAATTCCCATCCAATAACTTAATAAAACCGACGCCTCTCGAATAATAAGAAGAATAGTTAAAAAATAGGAAGAAGAATTACCATGATTGATGACATACAACGTATTGCTCTGGAAACACTGGAGATGAATAAGCAAGCTTTGATCTTTCTCCCCAGCCGAGCCAGTGCCGAAAAAACTGCCGAAGATATCGCTAAATTAACTGCTTTAAACCACCCCGAAATTGAAAAAAATATTTTAGCAGTAGTTTCCTCTCCTACTAAACAATGTCGGAAATTATCACTCTGTGTAAAGAAAGGGATCGCTTTCCATCATTCTGGCTTAGTCAGCAGTCAAAGGGAAATTGTCGAAGATGAATTCAAAAAAGGAAATATTAGGATTATTTGTGCCACCCCTACTTTGGCTGCCGGTGTTAATCTACCTGCTTTTCGAGTTATCATTAAAAGCTTGAAAAGATACAATGAAAAATGGGGTATGGATTGGATCCCAGTATTGGAATATTTACAAATGGCGGGTAGAGCAGGAAGGCCAGATTATGAAAAATCAGGAGAAGCCATTGCCATAGCTAAAGATGAGAGAGAGAAAGAAGAAATTCATGAGAGATATGTATGTGGAGATCCCGAGGAAATTTATTCTAAATTAGCTGTAGAGCCAGTATTAAGAACATACTTGCTCGCGTTGATTTCTTCAGGATTAATCAATGATCATGAAAGCATGATGGAATTTTTCAGCAAGACATTTTGGGCTTTTCAATTCAAAGATATGGCTCAACTGGAAAAGATAATGGATAAGATGTTGAAATTATTGAAAGATTGGCAATTTGTAACTATAAGCGGAGATGGGAATGATAGGGAGAACGGAATTAGTGGAGATGAAAAGAGTGAAGATAAAAATAGAGAAAATGGTGAAATAGATACAGGATTTGTCTCCGCCAGTAATTTATTGAATAAAAAAGAAACAAAATCAAGAATGCGAGCCACTTTCATCGGCAAAAGAATTTCTGAATTATATTTAGATCCATTAACTGCTAAACATTTATTGGACTGCTTGCAGGAGTATAATCGTAAAGTGAATGATAAAGAAGAAGAGGATAATAATAATAATGATAACAATAGTACTAATGATAACCATAACAGTAAGAGTAATAACGAATCACCAGACATTTTTTCTTTATTGCAGATGATAACCCATACTTTAGAAATACGTCCACTTCTCTCTGTAAAAGCTAAAGAACATGACACCATTCAAGAAGAGTTTAACAAACGATATGGCTTACTATTAGAAAGAGAGCCCAGCCCCTTTGATTTAGAGTATGGGGAATTTATGAATTCTATAAAAACCGCTTTATTCTTGCAAGAGTGGTGTGAAGAGAAAGAGGAAGATTTCTTGCTGGAAAAATATGACATTCGTCCAGGAGAAATTCGATTCAAATTAGATACGGCAGATTGGTTATTATATGCTGCAGAAGAATTATCTAAAATAGTAGACAATAAAAAAGCAGTACGAGAACTGGTGAGACTACGAATACGAGTCAAGAATGGCGTGAAAGAAGAATTATTACCACTGTTGAAATTAAAAGGAATTGGACGAGTTCGTGCCCGAAGAATGTTTGGTCATGGTATCAAAAATCTAGGCGATGTGAAGAAAATAGATTTGGCTACACTTAGTCAAATTTTAGGAAAAGCGATAGGTGAGGATGTCAAGAAACAAGTGGGCGAGGAAGTAGAAGAAATTCCTGCTGGAAGAAGGAAAGGGCAATTAAGTATGGAGAAGTATTGAAATCATCATTAAAATAGGATTAAATAAATGATTAAAAAATAATAAAACTCTTATTCCGTCAATATCCTGCAAGTGCAAGGTAATTTCTTGGAGGCTCTCTCTAACGCTTCCTTGCCCAATTTAATATTAGCTTTGTTTAACTTAAGCTCAAAGATAGTCTGATCCATACGCATTCTCGCAGCAGCTCCCACTGGTTTTCCGTAAGAGAGAGTCATACCAGTACTGATACGATCTGCACCTGCTCCTGAAGCAATTGGATTTTCTCTCAGAACATGAAAAGGGTATACTTTTAAACGTAAATGATAGGAACTACCTAAATTCTTCTCTAATAATCGATTAGAACTCATTCTCGCAGCTTCCATAGCATTATGACGGATATTCATACTTCTGCTTACAACCAGCTTAAGAGTGGTATCATATTCTTTTCGTGGATCACCCATGTCAAAGCGAGTAACTTTCAAATTAGGATATCCTCCTCTTACAAAGTTCTTTTTAGAATATTTACTGACTCTGGTGTAAGGTCTCTTTAATCCTTGGTATGCAGCAAACTTACGTATCTTAACCATAAATCACTTAAAATGGGGTTTATTTATAAAGATTTCGAGTGTCAACCGGACTAAATCCTATCGGGGTAATTAGAAATGATTCCATCCACTTTAAGACGCTTAAATTTGTTAATTTGACTAGGTTTATTTACAGTCCACACCCTAACTTTAATATTATGCTCATGAAAAAAAGAAATAATCTTTTTGGAAGCTAATCTTTTATCTATGTGAACTGCATTTATACCAGCTTTGGTAATCTTATTTAAAAGAATATTTTTACGAATTGGTCTAAAAACAATTAACGCTAATTCTTGTGCTGGAGAACTAGATAATATTTGCAGAGCTTTATAATTACTTGAAGAAATGACAGTATATTTAGCAAAGTTCTTTGCTTGAATTATTTCTGCTACTTTCTGCGCCGGTTTCCATCCTTTTATTTCAACATTCAATAAACATTTTCCTTTTACTAAATCTATCAATTCTTCCAAAGTGGGAATCTTTTCGCTTTTTCCTGCATCTAACAGTTTTAATTCAGCCAAAGTCATTTTAGATACTTTTCCACGACCATTAGTGGTTCTATTCACTTTAAAATCATGGATTACGACTACATGATTATCTTTACTTAAATGCACATCACATTCCACCATGTCTGCGCCTAACAAAATTGCTTTTTGGAAAGAGCGCAGGGTATTCTCTGGACCATAACCACATGCGCCCCTATGTCCTATTTTAAGCATGAGGAGAAGAATACAGAAGACGGTTAAATAGTTTTCCTAATTTAAAGAAAATTCTCATGCAGAAAGTGTTCTTGCCCTAGTTCTCTTTTTTGATTAATATTGTAGCTAAGATAATAAGTAAGCCTCCTACAACCATGTTCCAAGTTAGCGATTCTTGAAAAAAAATAATACTCAGAATAATAGCACTCGGCACTTCAATATACGAGAGAAAAGAAACAGTGCTTGCTTTTATCTTCTTTAAAGCAGAAAAAAAGAAAAGAAACCCAATTATTCCAATAAGTATACCATAAAGTATTCCCAAACTTGTTTGAGGTAATGATGGTAATGGTTTGTTAATAAAGATGAAAGGAATCAAAATGATAGAACCAATTAGATTCTGGTAGAAAATTGTTTCGTATTTTGAGTATTTCTCTGATTCTTTTTTGAATATTATTACAGTTAGCGCATAAATTGCTGCTGAGATAAACATAGCAGTTATCCCTATGAAATTGTTATCTGAAAAAGAAAATTCTTTATTGAGGTAGATAAAGATAGTCCCTATTAAAGCAATAAAAAGTAGGAGAAATGTTCTTTTTTTGACTTGTTCTTTAAGAAACAACATACTAAAAACAGTAACAAAAATAGGCCAAGTATAGAGTATGATTACTGCATTGCCAATTGAAGCAAAGGTAAAACCAACAGTGTAGAGAAATATTCTTCCTGCGTTAAGTGTTGAGGCAAGAAGGATTAATTTGTTATTTCCATGAAACAGTTTTATCTTTTTGACAGTTAAGAAAATAAATAAAATCAGAGTAGGAACTGCCAATCGGAAGAAAGTGACGGTTGTAGGGGGCAGATCAATATATTTAATAAAAATACCACTTGAACCCCAGATTACGGCAGCGACTATTGCTTCAAGATAAGGATTTAAAGCCATGTTTCCGGAAGTAGTTTATAGGGTTTATAAAGCTGTTGAGTACAGTAAACCGCTAATCCAAAAGACAACAACTTTAAAGATGATATATACTAAAATGCCATAGACTACGAACAGATAATGGCATTTTTTATATATAAAATTCCCCATCAAATATTCAACTACTTGGAAATTTTAGTATATTTACTTAAATCCTCAAGCTAGTAATCTTACTCACACCATCATTCATGCTTACACCAAATAAAGTATCCGCTTCAGAAATAACCGAATCATTGTGAGAAATCATAATATACTGCGCTCGTATAGAATAATCTCGTATCAACTTAGCCAAAGTAAGAGCATTTTGTTTATCCAAAGCCGCATCTATTTCGTCTAAGATGTAGAACGAAGCTGGCTGGTACTCTTGGATAGCAAAGATGAACGATAATGCAGTTAAAGTCTTCTCTCCACCAGATAAAGAACGCAGATCAAGATAGCTGTTTCCTCTAATCTTCACTTTTACCGTTAAACCATCATCAAAAGGAGAGGCGGGCTTTTCTAACTGTAAATGAGCTTTACCTTTTTTAAACAGATTCAAAAAGATGCGTTGGAAGTTATCATTCACTTGAGTAAACGTCTTCATAAAGTGATCTTTTTTCTTGGTCTCTATTTCATTCATAAACGTTAATACATCAATCTTTTCTTTGTCTAAACCATCTTTCTTCTCAATTAATTTATTAAATTCAGTTTCAACTTGCTCATATATTTCCAATGCTTTCATATTAACTGCGGACATTTGAGCCAGCATAACTTCAAATTTATTTATTTCATGTTGCAATTCTTCTGGTTTCTTGTTAGTAAGAATCTCGGCATTTTGATACTTATTAAATTCCTCGCCCATTCCCGCTAATTTAGCTTTTATTTCAGCATTCTTTAAAGAGATTAAATTAACCTCCCGCTCATGAATGCGAGTTTGCTCACGATGTGATTCAATTTCATTATCAGCCTTAGTTATATCCGTGCTTAATATTTCACGCTCATTGAATAAAGCATGATATTTAGAATAAAATTCTTTGCTAGCTTTCTCTTTCTGGGTCAATTCCGCTTCTTTTTTGTTGATACTTTCTGAAAGAGATTTGATTTCAATATTAAATTGATGTTCTTCTTTATCATGCTGTTTGATAATTTCTTTAATCTTCTCCTGTTCCGGAGCGATCATCTTTTCAATTTGAGTGGAAGTATTTTTCAATTCTCCTTCTAATCGTACTATCTCTTCTCTACACTGTTGTCGAGATGCTTCAAAAGCACTCAATTGGGCCTGCAAGCGCGGATCACGTAACTCTGAAACTTGTGATCGTAAAATTTGTTTACGAGATTTAAGTTCGGCTAAATCTTTATTGAAAATGGAAATATCACGTTGGATAATATTTAAATTGGTATTTACTTCTTTCAATTGAATCTCAATTTCTTTCTTTAACTCCGCGCTAACATCCAAATCCCCCGTTTCCAAATGAAGTGTTTTTTCCAGCTTGATCATTTCTCCTTCCAATTCTCCTTTCCTAGTTCTGAGAGAAGAAATTTCTTTTTCATTGGCTTCACGCCTCATTTGGACAGTTGAAAGAACATTTTGTAATTCTTGAATTTCATTCTCTATTTTTTCAACAGCTTCTTGAGAATCTTTTTCTTGGAAGCCTAGGCCTGCTCTTTGAGCAAAAAATCCTCCTTTCATAACACCGCTGGCTTCAGCAATATTTCCATCCAAAGAAACCATCTTGATTCTACCAATGCCAACTTTTCTAGCTACGTCAATGTCATCTACCACTAAGGTTGTTCCAAAGACGTAAGAGAACGCTTTTTTGTATTGAGATTTAAATGAGATTAAATTAATAGCAAAATCATGCACCCCTGACTGTTTGAGTAATTTTTGATCTTCATTCCCTACATCTGGTGCCCGGATTTTATTTAGTGGAATAAATGATGCCGCACCTAATTTATTTGTCTTTAAAAATTGAATACAATCTGCGGCAACCTCATCATCATCAACAACTATCTCCTGCATCCTGTTTCCAGCAGCTCGTTCTAAAGCTACAGAATATTTCTTATTAGCTTGACCTAACTCGGCTATGGTTCCATGCACACCTTTAAATTTCTTTTTGTTATCAAGAATACTTCTTAACGCAGTATTAGCTGAAATTCCTGCTTTCAAAGAAAGCATTTTAGCATTTAATTTTGCTTCTTCTTCCTGCATTTCACTAATGTTCTTTCGGGCATTACTTAACTGAGAAGCAAAACTGCTGTCTTGATCCAAAAGTTGATTCAGTTTTAATGTGGATTTTTTGAAATCTTCTTTATATTGCTGTAATTGCTTGATTTGTTCTTTATTATCCTGTTCTACTTCTTTTACTTTTTTAATTCTATCCGCGAGTGTTTGTAATTGGTATTCCAGTTTATCTTTCTCTCTCAATAATTCCTGTTGTTTCTGGCGGATTACCTGCACTTCTTCTTGTTTTTTCTCAATGAGAGAATCTTTTTGTTCCAACTCTTTTTCCAAATCTTGAGAAGTTTTAATATTATTTTTTTTCTTGAATTGAGCTATGCTTTGTTCTAACTGTTCTAATTCTTTCTTTTTCTGAGCAGCTTTTTGCTGAATTCCTTTAGATTCTTGTCCAAAAGAAGATCCTTTTTCTTGAAGCTCTTTCATTTCCAGCTGGAATTGATCCTTTCTCTGTTTTATTTTGTTAATTTCATCTTTAAGAGTAGAAATACGGGTTTTTTCTTTGGCCAGAGCAACTTTCAAATCCTCTACTTCCCTATGCACTTTTACCTGTTCTTGCTCGCCTCTTTGTTCAATTTCTTTGTTAATGTGAGATACTTTTTCTCGATGTTCCGTAATCATAACTTTAAGTTCTTCAATTTTTTTCTCTGCAGCAGTAATTTTAGTTTGATGACCACCAATTTCCTGATCTAATTTATCTTTAATTTCCTGCTTTTCTTTCATCTGCAGATGAATATTAGTGGCTTTGTAAGAATCGATCTTATCTTTTAATTCTTTAAATTGCAAAGCTTGATCTCGATCACTCTTCAATTCTTTTAAATATGTTTTACGCTCTTTAAGAATAATATCGGCATTACTTAATTTTTCATCTACTTTTTGTAATTCCAACAACGCTTTATGTTTTTTTTCTTCGTATACGGAAACATCACTTATCTGTTCAATAATTTGCCTTCTCTCTACGGAAGACATATCCACAAAATGAGTTATATCTCCCTGTAAAACAATATTATATCCTTCGGGATTAATTCTAGCAGTTCCTAGGAGATCGATTATTTCAGTTCTGGTTTTCTTTTTCCCATTAATGCGATAAATACTAATTCCTTCTTTAGTTATAGTTCTACTAATTACTACTTCCGGATCTTGAAGGGGAAATATTTCAGCAGAATTGTCAAAAGCAATCTCTACAGTACCATGCGGGGAAGGAACTTTATTTTTCCCTCCGTTAAAAATAAGATTAGCGGATTTTTCTGCTCGTAATGATTTTGAAGATAACCTTCCTAACACGAAACAAATAGCGTCACCTACATTGGACTTGCCAGATCCATTTGGACCAAGAATACAATTAAACTTGGTATCAAATAGTATATCGGTTTTATGGGCAAAACTCTTAAACCCCTGAATAGTTATGCGGTTTATCTTAGTCATATTTTTCCCTAGGAAATATAGCTAGAATGTTTTATTTTTGGTTTATAAAGATTGTGTTTTGACGGGACTCGGGACAGATATTAACTTACTACGAAAGAGTTATAAATCAGGCTAAATACGAGCTCAAAATGAGGGATTGGAACCAAAAGAAAGAAAGTGGATCAGGAAATCCTGAAAGGAATAGAGGATTAGAACTACCCCCTAACGTAATGTTACAGTTAGAATTGCACCGTTACGGCATGGTATTTAAAAACACTGAATTTTATGTACGTAAAGAAGAGTATAGACAATGGTATGATAAAACGTTAACTTATTTAGGAAGTAGGGATTTAAGATATCTGAATCGATTAGATTGTTATTTAGAGATTGTGAAAGAGTTGAAAGGAAGAGAAAATAATGATTGAAAAGAAACAAAACTAATTCCCTACTTCAAAATCCAAAAATATAAAAATAATTCCATCATTTAACTTCAAAAATGCCCCAATACGAAATCCACACCATTGACGCTTTAACTGCCCATCGAGTCGCAGGAGCAATTTACAGCAAATTAGTTCAACCCCCCCCCTACATACCTGCCAATTCCAACAGAGATCTAGATCCACATGATCTTGTTTCGGGAAATTATACGGGAGCTGGTTACCACGCAATATTACAACAAGGATCATTTGATGTTTTTCTTAAAAAACCAAAACCTAAATCTGGGCGTGATTATGATCGTGATTTTGAAGTATTTTTTAGTGAATCTGGATCAATCACTAAGAAAAATTTTGAAAAAGCTATTAGGAACGTACGAGATACTTTAGGCAGAAAGGGAGAACGTAGAAAAGTTAGAGTTCTAAAGGAGTAGTAATAATCAATCCAATATCATGAATAAAGTGATCAGGCAATGTTTTTACAAAAGCACGAACTTCCCCTACCTCTTTTTCTGATAAAGTAGCATTATCTACTAAAAATTTAATCAAATCAACCCCCTCTTGATTAGTGGGATCTTTACATGAAGAAACATCCAAATCTGCATCATGAAAAGTGGTGCGATAGGGTATACCTAAACTATCTAATACTGCAGTAACATCAGCATATGTACTATCCCACTTATTTTTACTTTTGACATGATGAGGAAATTGAGATTGAACTGTACAAAGCCCTTGTCGACCATGATGCACTATCATTGCTCTCTCTGCAAAAGAATGAATCTTGGTCAGAGCTGCTTCCATATTTTGAGCATAATATAATGAATGGATGGCTAAAGCTAAATCATACTTTCTTTCTGGAACAAAATCTTCAAAACCTGCTCGCACATATTGAAAATAATCCTCACCAGCCCAAGCTCTAAATTGGTCTAACTGTTCTTGGTAAGGATCAACGGCGGTAAAAGAATATTTTCTTCCGTGAATATCTAATATATCAGTTATTCTGCGAGCACTAACTCCTGCTCCGCTACCCATATCTACTATGGAAAGATTTTGTTCATTTCTAGTTCCGGCCCATTCACCAAAACGTTGTTCAAAAGCAGTTTTAAGAACTTCACGTTCATTGCAGTATTTTAGCCAAGCGGTGTATGGAGAAGCGTGAGGTCCTTGAGTTTCGTAAACACTTGGAGGAGAAGTCATCTTGTTTCCTCTTTCATTTTTTCTTTTTCTTCTCCTGACCCTTCTCCTTTAATTTTCTTCCTCATCATCTTCCTTGCCAGATGCAAAGGCTCAGGAAGTTTATGAGGATATTGAATAGTCTTAGGTATTAAATTCAACACTGATCCTAAAGAGATCAAATGTCCCGGAGAAACATAAATTGGATTTGAATGTTCCCGAGTCCTTATTTCAAAACCACTAATTTCGTTATAAATGATAATTTTTCCTTGTTCCACTTTTCCAAAGGAAAGTTTTTCTGTAATGCCTATGGTTGATTTATTCAGAGCCAAACCAACATGAGATGCTAATCCTATTCTTCGAGGATGCACAATTCCTGAACCACTTACTAATAATATGTCTGGTTCTTGTTCCAGTTGATTGTAAGCATCAATTATAGCGGGCATTTCTCTATACGCTTCATATCCGGGACTGTAGGAAAGAGGGTTATGTAACAAATATGTTTTTGATTCTAAAATTTTGAACGAGGGAAACTCGCAGACAACGACGCAGGCAAGAAGTTTATCACCTACAACCATACAATCAACTCCCCCAATAGTTTTAATACTATCAAAGCCGTCTCGCAATACTATTTTAGGCGCGAGTTTCAATTGTTCTTTTTTTAGTTCAAATTGATCCATGAATTATGCTCACCACTTTTGTATTAATAGTTAAAGTCTAATTGATTAAAAAGTGATAATAAGAGTGATTTATAAATGTTTGGGAAAATACCACTTAAGAGTGAACATCTTTGTATCGTGTTGATTTCAGGGCAGTGTTAATATTTGACTGACCAAAACGCTTTTATTCTCAGACATATTGTCAAAAGTTATGGCAAAAAAAGAAATATGCACCAGTTGCAATAGCAACAATATTGTGATGAATGGATTAACTTCTGGCAACAGGCAGAAGTTTCACTGCAAAGACTGTGGTTGTTATCGAACATTGAAAACAACCCAATATTACGATAAGGATCGTAAAGAAGAAATCTTACGAGCGTATAAAGAACGTTCTAGTTTACGTGGAGTGAAAAGAATATATAATGGTTCTATTCCAAGCG
>Ga0209541_10005939_pt1 | contig 21099 bp, 13 predicted proteins | sample RifCSPlowO2_01_FD_184027 | JGI IMG/M metagenome (GOLD analysis project Ga0209541, IMG submission 184027) | Groundwater microbial communities from Rifle, Colorado - Rifle CSP2_plank lowO2_0.1 (SPAdes) (version 2) | ecosystem: Environmental > Aquatic > Deep subsurface > Groundwater | place... | reverse complement strand
TCTTATTGTTGAAAGCATTGTCCCCCATGCGCAGTAAACGCACCGAAAAGGACACCCCCTGTTAGTTTCCAAAAGGGGAATCATATTGGGGTCAGCCAAAAACTGATCCAGACATCCCGTAAGATATGGGCTCGGCTGGTTTATTTCCATACCTTTTTTATTTAATGAATCCGCAGTGTAAAAAAACTCTCTGTCAACAATAGTGGCGCAACCTAAGGAGCGCGGCCTATCGCATCCTTCCAAAATTTCACCCACAATTCTTGTAAAAGATTCCTCGCCTTCATTTATTATATAATAATCAAGATTTCGGTGTTCAGTGAGAAATTTCTTAATGTCAGCAGGTTCTGATCTGATATTCGGACCGCCCATTACTGTTAACGTTTTAGGATTTAAACGTTTTGCCATATCTAAAAAAAGCAAGCTGAGCCTCACATTCCAGCTGTAATGGCTTAAAGCTAAAATATCAGGAGGATTTTCAAGAAGGGCTTTCTCAAGAATATCAGGATATTTAAAAAGTTTTATATTAACCTCCTGTCCGAATTTTTCTTTAAGAAATGCCGCCACATACCCTATATTTAAGGGCACAACATAATTTGTTTTGATAGTATTATACGTTAAATCGGCAAGATATATGTTTAGAACCATATTAAAGATTTTTTATTGGAATTTACTAAGAAATTGATTATAATCTTTTATAATCGGGTTGTCCCAGGATAAATACTTGGAAAAAGTTTCGGCAAGTTTTTCATCCTTAAAAAGCTCTTTGGCTTTATTGTAGTGTTTTTCATATTCAGCATAACAATTTTTTTGCTTATAAATATACCCTATGACTAGATATAAAATTATGTGGTCGGGTATCGATAGCAAAAGTTCGTTGTCGATAAAAAAACTTAAAAGCTTGTCCCGTCCGGCAGGAGTTTTAAGAGAGGGGTTGTTAAGAAAATTCATTTCAATATTGGCGTCATATATAATTTTTTGCAGCTGATCATAATTCCATTGGTCTGATTTCACATAATCGCATCGCCGATTATCAAATTTGTCTAAATCGTCTTCTGAAAAAACCAAGAGATTAGCTTTCTTCGCTTCATCAAACAGTTGCGTTCCTGGATATGGCAGGACAGTAACAAACTGGTTGGAATTGGCTTTTAACTCTCGGGCGAAATTAAAGGTCTCGTTAATTTGTTCTAATGTTTCTCCCGGAAAGCCTATCATCCAGCAAACGTGAATATGAACATCGTGAGATTTCATCATTTTCACCGCATCTCTTACCAAATTAAAATTTAAGTTTTTGTTGATTCGTTTTTGCATTTCAGGAGAACCAGATTCAACGGCTATGGTAAAGGTATGAGTGCCGGCCTCTATTAATAATCTTACGATTTCTTCATCTAAATGCTTGACTGAAAAATTTTGAATTTCTAATTTAAGCGGCAATTTCAGGTTTATTATTTTGGTTAAAAAATCTTTAATCCAGTCTTTGGAAAAAGAAAGATTGTCGTCTATAAAACGCAGGGTCTTTATATCTTTGTATCTTTCTTTTATTTCCAATATCTCATTTATCAAATTTTCAACGGGTTTGTAACGAATCCGCGGGCCACAAAAAATAAAACTGGTGCAATAAGAACAACGATACGGGCATCCTCTGCTTCCCTCAATCGGCAATACTTTATCCCCGCTTCTCTTAAAATATCCTTCTATATTTATATAATCCCAAGCTGGCATTGGCAGGTCAGCAAGGTCAATAAGATGATATTCTCCCTTGATAACATTAACCTCCCCTTTTTCATTTTTTGTCGCGTATGAACCGTGGGGAAATTTTTTATCAAATTCAACGTCCCGATGGTTATTATATTTATTGAGAATATGCAAAAAAGTGGCTTCTCCCTCTCCTATTATCGCGTCGTCAATATCGTGTTTTAACAGGCATCTTTCCGGAAAAAGCGTAGGATATCCGCCACCGATCATTATTTTTGCTTCAGGATGTAATTTTCTTGATAATTTTACAATGTCATCAACCCACCTTACATTAAAAACAAACATTATTGATATGGCTAAAACGTCATAATCATTATTTTTAATAACTCCAGCCAATAAATTAGGGTAAACAGATGTGTCTACAGGAATTCCGGGTTCAGTATAAGCCTCTAAATTTAAATCTACGGCTTTTATTTTATAATCATAAGTCTTATATTTTTCTAAAAAAGCGCGCAATACCGGCAAAGCCAAAGAAGGGCCTGGCCTGAATGGATTTTTAGTCCTGAAGCTATCACTGCCTATGGAGTCGGGATGCGAACACATAGGGAGCTTTACGAGAAAAATTGATTTAAAATTTTTTCTATCCTGCATATTGCTTTTATTTAACTTGGTTGAATAATTTTCTAAGAATTTTTTTTACAATTTCTTTATTTGGGTTAAACAGATATGGCAATAATTTTGTTTTAAAATTAGCACCTGGATATTCTTTAATTTCTCCGGCGAATTTAAAATTGATATTATCATATTTTGAAATAAAAAGAAGAAACGTTTCCATTACAGATAAATAGTACGGGTCTGTCATTGCCGGCGAATGTGTAAAAATATGGAACAACGGAACGTTTTGTTTGTAATATTCAGAAAAACAAACCTTAAACCAAGAAAAACCATAGATAGGAATGCTTTCAGGAGCAATTCCTCTTCTGAAAATTGTTTGGGAGGCCGGAACAATCAACATCGGTAAATCACCTTTTTTTTGATAATCTTTTGAACTGGGGTGATAGGGCATGCAAATTCTAGGGAGTCTTGACCAATCAAAATACGGCAATTTTTTATTAGCTATGGCAGAACAATCATGAGTTAATCCATTCTCAACCAAAGCTTTTATGGTGTCGTCATTTAAAGAACCGCGGCCGGCAACAAAAACTTTTGGGTCAATTCCCAGTCTGCTCTTTATATATTCCTTTCCAGTTTTTATCATATCAAATTGCTCTGAATAGGGGTGGTCCTGCATTGCCGTAGAAACCGAGCTTTGTTTACAATGCTCTTTTAAATACATATCTCCTACGCGCCATTTGAACCCGATTCTCTCAAATTCTTCCCAGCCCGGATGAATATGAAGACCGACCTCTTGCCCTGTATCTTTAGGAAAATAGTCAACAACTTCCGGACAAACGGTAAAAGTTATTTTTGCTCCATATTTTCTTGCCAATTTAACTAAATTAGGCACTCCGTCTTTTACTCCTTTATAATCTTTTTTATCAAAAATTATTCTTTTGTTAATCACAAAACCAGGCTCTGTATGACAAACTATAATTACATCCATTTTAGCTATTCTCTTTAATAACTTTTTTTAGAAGCCAAGAAGAATTTTGAATTTTTTCACCGCCAACTCCATAAATCGTTTCTATATTAAATTTTTTGCAAAACTGTTTTTCTGATTCGGAAACGTTGTCTGCGTTTCTGCCGGCTCCCCTGGCAAGGATCAATTGCCCCGGATATTTTTCAGCAACCGCCTCCAGGCTTTTTGATACGGTTTCGTCTTTATCAATTGATAAATAAACAACGTCAACATACTTTATTGATTTTACTATCTCAACCCTTTCATTTTCAGATAAAAATGGCATACTCCCTTTAATTTTCACTTGCTCATCATTATTGACAATGGCAATCAAAAAATCTCCAAGTTTTTTCGCTCCCTCTATATAGTGGACATGACCAATGTGCAGAGGGTTGAAGTAGCCAGAAACTATCACTATTTTTTTCATAATTGATAGTCTTGATTTTTGTATATTTAACTTATATCATAAATTGTAATGGAAAACAATAATTATATTTCACAGAAAAAATTCCGCAGTTTGTTCTTTTGGGGGGCTTGTTTTATTTTATTTTTACCTATAGTTATTCTCCCCCCAACTTTTCAGCCTAATGAATGGAGCCGGGTAATTTTGTTTAAAATTATTTTGACGGTTTTAATTTCTTTTTTATTGTTTGAATTTTTCTACAAAAAAGAAATTTCCATATCTGTCCCTAAATGGAAAAATCCCGTTTATTTGCCTTTACTGATACTTTCGGCTTTCTTTATTACCCTAATTTTATCAACTCTGTTTTCGCAGGATCCGGTGTTTAGCGTCTTTGGCTCGCCGCAAAGAGCCGGAGGAGTTTTAAACTTGCTATTTTTCTTTGCTTTTGCTTGTTTTTTGGCTCTTTTCACGGATGAAAATAATTGGAAAAAATTATTTAATGCGTTGTTTGTTGCCGGAGTTTTAATCTCTTCGCTGACCATTGTCCAATACTTTAATATCCTAAAAGACGTTTTTGTTTCTTTTGAAGAAGGCGGCACCCCGTCTTTTTTAGGCAATTCCACTTTTTTAGCAATTTATATGCTTTTTTTAAGCATATTATCTTTTACTTATTTTTTGCAGGAGAAAGAAAAAAAGAAAAAAGTGACATATGGCGTTCTGTTTCTGCTTTTTACCTTTACTATTTTAGTTACGAATGCGCGCGCAACTTATCTTGGGCTTTTAATCGGTTTCTTTTATTTCTTTTTCTTTTACCCCGTTAGAAGTAAAGTTTCTAGCGGGATAAATCCTAAAAACCTTAAAACTCTCAAAATAATTGCCGCTGGTCTTGTGTTATTTGCCGTAATTACTGTTATCGTTTTTAATTTTTTCCCTCAAATTTCGGAAAAAAACAATTTATTAAAAATAGCGGCCGACAGGTTGTCTATAAAAAAAATAGTAACAGACCTGGCAGGAACCCGCTTCTTAGTATGGAAAATCGCCCTTCAAACAATAGAAGACAAGCCAATTTTAGGATGGGGCCCTGAAAATTTTTACATTGGCTTTGAAAAATACTATGACCCAACTGTTCCTATTATTAAAAACACATGGTGGGACAGACCGCATAACGTGTTTTTAGAAATTGCCGCAAACTCGGGCATAATGTCGTTAATTTTTTATTCTCTGTTTTGGATTGTTCTCTTTTGTCAGCTGCAGATATTTAAAATACAGCGAGGAGAGGGCAAAGATATTTACTTAGCCCATGGAATTCAGGCTATGTTTATAGGATACCTTGTTGCGCTCTTCTTCAATTTTGACAGTTTTCCAACCTATATTATTTCTTTCTTCTTTGTCGGATACTCTCTTTTTTTACTGTCAAAAAACGATGAGAAAAAAATTGTCTGCCCGCCAAAAACAAACTTTTTCAAAAAAAAATTTGTTTATATCCCGCTTCTGATGATTTTAATCAGTTTTATTTGGTTCTTGAATATAAAGCCTTTGTATATTAACGAAAAAATCAATTACGGGCAAAATTTAATCAACGCAAAAAGATGCGGCAAAGCAATGAGCATAGCAGACAATGTTTGGCAAAACAGCGGGATATTAAAATTTTATGCCGGAATAAGATATGCTGATTTTATAAAAAAATGCGCCGACTCAAAATCGCAAAACGGGCCTGATTATATTTTTACGGCATATAAAGCGTTAAAAATTTCTTCCGAGGCCCAACCTAAGTTTACCAGAACATGGTTATTTTTGGGCGGATTTACCAATGCCTTGGCGGCAAAAGAACAAAATCCTGAAACCCAAAAAAAAATGCTCGCAGAAGCAATCGGCTATCTTAAAAAAGGGCTGGAATTAAGCCCAAAAAGACAGGAGATTATTATAGAAATGGAAAAAAATTATTTAATTGCAAAAGATTATCAAACAGTAAAAAAAATGGCCGAAGATTGCCTTAAAATAGATTCTAACTACGGGCAATGTTTTTGGTATTTAGGTATTGCAGAGATATTTTTAGGAGACCAAAAAAACGGCAAAAAACATATTCAGAAGTCGCAGGAAGGAGGCGTTACCCCTCCGTATGTTCAGCTTGGCGTTGCCTATATAAGCCAGAAAAATTATAAAGACGCGGCAGAAGCCTACCGCATGGCCACTGTTTATAATGATGATAAAAATGCCAGTTATTACGCTGTTTTGGCTTTTTTATACAAGCAAACGAAAGAATATGAAAAAGCCGGAAAAGCAACTCTGCGGGTTTTTGAATTACAGCCGGAAAATAAAGACGCAATGGATTTTCTTGAGCAACTGTTGGGATTAAGTCCTAACGACCCATCTCTTCATTCCTCCTTGGCTTATATTTACAAACAAACAGGAAAAACCGAAAAATCCAGGCAGGAATATCTAATAACTAAATCTCTTTACGAACAAGCCGTGGCGCAATATCCAAAAGAGGGTACTTATCATTTTAATTTGGCGGGAGTTTCCAAGGAATTAGGCGAATATGAACAAGCGTATTACGAAGCTGTGCTTGCCGAAAAAATAGATCCTGGTCTCAAAAATAATGTGTTAGACTTTATGTACACCTTGCCCGAAAATTACATAGAAAGATATAGATATAAAAAATAGATATTTAACGTAATCAGTAAACAAAAACTCCCGAGCGGTTAAGCCCGGGAGTTTTTTTATCCCTTCAGCCCTTTCACAAGAAGAACAAGGGTTTTATTCAGAAAATTACTTTGTCCAGGTTACTGAAGGTACCGAATTCAACAAATAGCTATTTGTCCAGTCGCCGGTGCCAACTGTTGTTGACGCAGAGTGCGCCACAGCAGAACCGTCTGACCAGATTAAGTTTGCGGTTTCAGCTGAAGTGCTGGCTGTTGCTGATGTGTACAAACTCATTTGAGAGCCAATTTGAGCGGTGCTGTCGGTATTGAGATAACCAATATAATCAACAGTATCAGAGCCGAATGTTACATCAGCAGTATCTTGGGTAAATGACAGAGCAACGCTGTCTGAGGCGACATCGGTGGCTCCGTCAAGCCTGAATTCTTGGGGCGTACCATTAAGAGTGTAAGTAGTTGAAGTTCCGGCTGTAATCGTATCTTCAGTATCTCCGTCCCAAGTCACTACTATAGCAGAGGCGTCCTCAGTAATTCCAGATGTGCCTTCAGCAGAAGTGCCTGCGTCTTCATCTGTTATTGTAACAGAAGTTGTAATATCAACTCCGTCTTTATAGAGCTTCAATGACTCTAATTCCATTTCGTCGTCTGTTCCACCCTCAGACCATGACACGGCAAGCTTAAACTGCTTAACGAAGATATCTCCCTGCGCGGGAGCGGCAACTTTAAACTTGTACAGGTCTAAAACTTGGCCGTTGATAAGAGTATTGTTGATGGTAGTTGAAGCCAATGAAAGAGTAGGGATTGTCCTGTAAACATAAGTGCTGTTTGCTTCATAAAGATCACCGCCTGCCGCATCTTCAGTTTCTGTTACTGTTCCCTGCGTATCCATTCGCTTAACATAGGTTAATGCCGGAATTATTCTCAAACCAGAGTTTCCAGCTGTGGCTGACGGAATAGTAAAGTTAGCAACAACAGTCAAGGTTTTTGACGTACTGGCGGGAACATTAACGTTCAAACCTGTGAAGTAGTAAACGCCGGTAGAACCGGTGCCGCTTACAGCAGTAGAACTATTAAAACTTTCTGTGCCCAAAACCGTTGAACCGTCTTTAAGGGTCAAACTTACAATAGCGTCTTCTGCGTTATCGCTTGTATCAGCAGCTGAATCTCCGCCAGCGTTCGCAGCAACGTCTGGGTCAATCTTGATTTCTTGAATAATGTAATCCTGATAAGAAGAAGTGAACTTCCACCTTCCAATCTCAACTGCCTGGGCGCCCGAAACTATCTGGTTTTGAGGCGTGCTGGCAAAGGATGGCGTGAATGTTCCTGTGCTAAAGTTGATTGTCTGACCAGTTGCTGTTCCTGAAGAATCAGCTGAAACAGCTGAACTTACAGTTGTGCCGTCAACATCAACCGTTGCAATGCCATCGCCTGATGTCATTGACGAGGAGACGTCAATATAAACCTCTATAGGTATCGTTGCGCCTGCGGCCAATACTTCGTTGATTGACCAGGAGTTTGATGCTGCGACGGTTGGTTTAACAGAAGTTGTTTTAGTTCCGTATTTCACATACAAATTACTTGCGTATGAAGATACATCATCTATAGCAACATTGATAGCTGTTATGTTAACTGCTTCTGTTGTGTTGGCAACTAAGTTGAAAGAAGCCAATTTGTAAGCAGTCAAAGGAGCAACAACTGTCTGGGCTGTGTAAGCAGGGTTTGTTGATAATGTCAATCCGCCCTGTTTGACAGTCAAGGAATTGGCTGAAACATCAGAGGCCGGAACATCAATTGTGGTTGCTGATACTTGGCCTGTTCCGTTGTTCCATGTGCTAGCTCCTTCAACTGTAACCTGAATCGTGCTGCCTGACACAATGCTGTTCGTGGTGTCTCCAGTTCCAGTATCAAAGATATCAGCTCTTACTTCCAAAGTTACCGGGCTTCCCGGCTCAACTATTAAAGAAGAACCTAAGCTGAATGTTGTATAGTCATATGTGGTGTCAGCTGGGTCGTACAAAGTGGTTGTTGAACCAATTTGGACTCCGTTAGCTAACAGCATACCATTCCTTAATCCGGAAACTGCGGCTGTGCTTACATTGGCTGAAACATACAATGTTTCAATTTTTACCTTTTCTCCAGCTGCCTTTATTTCGAATTTTGCCAATGTCGCGTTTGAAGCGCTATCAACAATGTTTCCAGACGGAGAGTCTGTTTTTTTGGTAATGGTGATTGTTCCAGAACCAATTGTCATTTCTGCAGTTGATCTCTTTGTAAAGGTTGCGTTCGATACCAAATCTGGCAATACGTTTGCCAAGTATTGGCTGTCAACAACTGTTACATCAGCAGAGTTCCACAGATTAAAGGTAAATGTCAACGAAGAGCCTCCAATAATGTCAGCTAATAATTTAATAACCCTTGTGCCAGCTTCCAATCTCTTTGGAGAACCAGACAAATCAAAAGTTACAAGCGATTCATTGTTAGAGCTTAGAACTAAGTTTGGAATAGCCGAACCAACCTGAACGCCGTCAACATACAATCTGAAGTTTTGCAAATCAGCGTCTTTGACAGACCCTGTTTTCCTGAAAGAAATACGGGTCATATCAACTGCTCTTGTTGTTACAACTACGCTGTTTTGCCACATAGTGTAATCATTCTGGGGGTCAATTGTAGCTGCTGAAGAAGGGGTTGTTGTGGCGTTAAACTCAACTCCTGCCAATGTGCCACTGGCTAATGTATGCAAGTTACCAGTGATAGGATATGTTCCTTTTACAGAACTGGCGTTTGTTGTTACATCAGTTGAAGCAACAACTTGAACTCCAAATGTTTCGCTGGCATCTCCGTTAACATCAGCTAAAACGCTGATTGTTTTTGAACCGTTGCTAGGAACTGTGAATAATCCTGAAGAATTATTGAAGTTTATTATTGTTGACGAAACAGCGGCTCCATCGGTCAGTCTTGTGGCTCCGTCAAACAAATACGCGGCCACTACAGAAGCATCGGCTGATACGCCGATTCTCTTTACTTTAAAGCCGGTAATTTTTACTTCAGCGTTATCGCCATTAGTAAGAGTTAATCTCGCCAATGGATATAATGCCTGGCCGTCAACAATTGTTCCCGAAGCTGGATTATTTGATGCTAATTGCACCGTTAATCCCGCGCCTGTTAGAACTACAACTGGAGGTTGTCCAGGAATTACAACTGTTCCGCCTGATAATGTTGCATTCAATGCTTGTCTTGTTAATGGACCAACCTGGTTTGCAGGAGTCCATCCGTGCTCTGCCTGATATACTCTAACAGCCACTAAGGTTTTTGGGCCAAAGTAAGTTGTTTCACTGCCAGGTGAGCCTGCTCCTGTTGCGCTAACTTGAGTTGTTGCTGACATGTTCAGAACTGCTTGTAAGCATTTTACATCTGAACCTGTGGCGCTAACTGTCAAATTGCGGGTAAACGTAACTCCGGCGCAAGCCGCAGGAACATTTCCAGATGCCGTTGTTTGGCCTTGCAAAATTTGCAATTGGGCTAACAAAGCATTTATCTGGGCTTGTAACTCTGCGATTGTTACGCCCTGAGCTACACCAGGAGCAACTAACGCAACCAAAGTCAAACCGACTACGGTTGTTATAATTGTTCTTTTTATACTCATTTTATTATTTTTTGTGTTTTTTAATTTTATGGGATTTATTTCTCATCGGTCGACCTTATATTGCTCGCGATTTTACGTACTAATCACGAACAAAACGACTTATCAAATTTTAAATTATTCGTTTATTGTTAATATCTTTTCTAAAGCTGCAACATAGTCGCCTTCGTCATACAAGTCTTTTATGCCTTTTAATGTTTCTAACTGATATTCTGTTAAGCTTGTTTTTTCTAAATCAGTAATTTCATTTTGCACTAAAACGGCTAAAGCATCGTTCAAACTTTTTATCTCCGGAGTATCTGTTAAATCGGTTAATGTTCGTAATTGTTTTATTTTTTGCACCTCGTTTGCCAATTCTCTTACTGATTGCGGGTCTTTTGTTAAACTGCCCTTTAAGCTCTCTGCCACTTTTGAAGCGCTCTGTCTTACTTCATCTATTGCCGAAGGTATATTGACTGTTCTGCCTTCTTTTGCCACCTGGGCCAAATCGTTTATTCTGTTATTTAAATTCGCCATATTCTGCTTTAAGTTTGTCTGCCCCGATAAAGCCGCCTGCGACTGCTCTGTTACTTTTTTAACTGAAAACAGCAAATCTCCGGGCATGGTATATTGGGCAAAACCGAGAGTCCCAACCATAATTAAAAGAAGGGTTGCAAAAGCATATGTTAATTTTCTTTGGTAAGTTAATGCCGGTAAAAAGTCTAAAACTCCCAAAAATTTCTCTTTGTAACTGGCCTTTATTGTAATTTTATTTCCTCCTAAAATCTCTCTTTTAGCAAAAACAACCCAGTCTTGTCTGGGCTTAATATCTTTCAGAGTCTGAAGTTTTAAAATTAACTCTTTCTCTGTTGTTTTCGGCATTTTATGTCTTGTATAGATATGACGCAAAAATTGACATTTTGTTACAAATTGCTTTATCCGTCATTGCGAGCCAGTAGGCGAAGCAATCTCACATCTACTCATTGGTGCGTGAGTGTGAATTAGATTGCTTCGTTGTTGCGACTCCTCGCAATGACGAGTTTATTTTTATGACTCTTGTATTTTTTCTCTCAACTCTTTAAGTCCCCTGTGCAACATTACCCTTATTGTGCCAGCCGGTTTATTCATAGTTTTGGCTATTTCTGGAACCGTCATATCTTCTATATAGTGAAAAATGATTATATCCTGATAGTCATGTTTTAGATTTTTTATAGCCGTCTTAACAACTGCAAAATCAGCGGCTATTATGGCTTTTTCCTGTAAATCTTTGCCGGGCTGGGCTATTTGAGGAGAAACCTCAGTAGACACCACCTTTGTCCTACCCTTTTCCCTGTAATGGTCTATAACGGCATTTTGAGCAATTCGGTACAAAAATGCCCCCACATTTTGAATTTCCAAATTTTTTTCGAATTTCAAATTTCGAATTTCAAATTTCGTTTTATATGCTTCCCAGCCCTTCAAAAACACCTTGGATGTGATGTCCTCGGCTGTTTCCTGTGAATTTACCTTCAAGTAAACAAACCTATATATTTTTTCAATATATTGGTCGTAAATATGGCTAAATTGTTCGTTTAAATCATTCATCGCGCTAATAGTATATATTACTATAAAAATCTTTAAAAGTCAATTTTTAATAGGACAAAATGCCTTATAGATAGGACATTTTGTTAAAATAGCATTGTCCTATCAACAAACTATGCAATTCTATATAAAACCTGATTAAATTCGCCCTCTCTTGCCACCCTTCCCGTTTTAAGCAGTTCATCTAAATCTCTTCTTATGGTTCTTTTGGTTACATTTGGCAAAACAACAGTTAAATCCATTACCTGCGCTTTTTTATTTTGTTCTAAAAACTCAAGTATTTTTCTTTGTCTTGCCGTAATTTCACCGTGATTTGCCATAACTTTTGGCAAAGAAGAATGCAAAAACGAATCTTGGCTTTCCGGATATTTATCCTCGATAGCCACAAGTTCTGGATATTTTTGCGTATAATCAGCAATAATTATATGCCCGCCTATTTCTTTTTTTACTTGTCCTGAGCAGAACCGAAGGATCTTTTCATATTCATTAAAAACAATCAAAAAACTAATATTGCTTATCCATCTCTGCATCCTTGCCAACTTAAAACAATTCACTGCAATTTCAATGTCTTCCAATGTTTGCTGTTTTACTTTTTCCCTGCTGCCGGAAAAACAATCTTTCAGAGATACCCATCCTTCATCTGCCAGAATTAAACTTAAATTTTCCATTATTGCCAGGGCTTTTTCTTTCACCTTGATTTTTAATGGATCTGATTCCGGAAAATATTCCAGCAGATTATAAACTGTATTCGTTAATTTTACTATTCTATCTTTCATATCATAAAACAAAAACAAGGCGCGATTTTTTAAAAACGTTTTGTAATTATATCACAAACGTTGTTAATTATCACCTGTGGATAAGAACCGTTTTATATTATCTTAGCGTGGCGAATTGGCCGCAAGCGGCTTGAATGCTATCGCCAAAACGGTAACGTTGAACAAAATTAATTCCGGCTTTTTTGAGAATCTTTTTAAAACTTTCTGCTCTTTTTGTTGTCGAGGGCTCAAACGCGCCGGTTGCATTGTACAAAATTAAATTAACAAAATAAAGTTTTCTCGCCATTAACTCAGCCAATTCTTTGGCGCATTTGTCAGAATCGTTTACATCTTTTATTAAAACATATTCAAACATTACTTTGCGTTTTTTTGCTTTTATATAATCATCAACTGATTTCAAAATCGCTTCCAGAGGATATTTTTTGCTTATTGGCATAAGCTCGCTTCGCAATTTATTGTTTGGCGCGTGCAAAGAGATTGCCAGATTAAACTGAATGCCTTCTTTGGAAAATTTCTCAATTCCTTCAATAATGCCGGCGGTAGAAACAGAAATTGACCTGCCTCCAATGTTAAAATAATTTTTATCGTTTAAAATTCTTATTGCTTTTAAAACATTGTCATAATTTAAAAACGGCTCGCCCATTCCCATAAAGGTGACGTTTGTGACACACTGAGGTAACCCTTCGGCTTCGCTCAGGGTGATTTTTTTCAAATATCGTTTGAAAAAAATCATCTGTTCTGAAATTTCTTCTGCTGATAGATTTCTTTTAAAACCCATTTTCCCGGTGGCGCAAAATAAACATCCCAACGGACATCCAACCTGCGAAGAGACACAAACAGTATTCCTGCCGTCCTTATGCCTCATTAAAACCGTTTCAATTTGCAAGCCGTCTCTTAAAGTTATTCTTGCTTTTACAGAATCATTCTCTTTAGAAATTAGGGTTTCGGATTTTATTTCCAACGGACATTCTTTGTTTAATTTTTCTCTTAATTCCAAAGAAAAAAAAGTCGCCTCTGACCAATCAGAAATGCATTTTAAAAAAACCGCCTCCATAGCCTGTTTTATCCTGTATTTCGGCTTATTTTGTAAGATTTTTTCTAGGTTATTTATGTTCATTTTTTGGGGTTGGTGTATCGGAGATTATAAAATCTGCGCTGTTATCATTAGTGTCTGTCCCCACGGTTCTTGTTATGCTTTTTTGAGCGGATGGAACAGGAGCATATACACCCTCGGGCGCAAAGGCTTTTTCACCTATGCCCAATTTATCAATTATATCTGCATCGTTCCCGTCTATAATTTCTTCCTGATTTTTTACCAAGTAGACCGTACTGTTTTCAGCAAGTTGCAATGCCAAACAGGTCATATCTGCAAAATCCAGCAAATTTTGACTGGCATCATTTCTGACAACTAAAAAATATCCTCTGGCAGTTATTTTCTGTCCTGCTTCAAAATTTTTCTTATAAATGTTCCCGCTTTCAGGGCTTCTTTGAATTGACCATGGACTAATATCTACATCAAAATCATTGGCATTATACAATTCAACCCAGTCATCTTTTACGGTTTCGCCTTCAATTTGAATTTCGTTAATCAAAATCGGTTTTGTTTCAACGGGTTCTGGAATCTCAATTTTTGTAAAAACAGGTTCAGCGGGCAACCAGTCAGATTCGTTGCCGGATAAATCTTTTGCTTTTACCTGAAAATAATAAGTTTTTTGGTTCTCACCTGTAAAATCCCTGCTATAATTGTGGTATGTCGGACATACCACAATTTCCGGACATCCCACAATTTCTATTTTAAAATCTTCTTGCCAGTCGCCAGATTCTTCTTTCCACTGAAAAACATAACTTGCCAAACCAGACGGTAAAACTGCATCAATAATAGAATCTGTAATTACAAAATTTATTGTAAAATTAAGATTATTTTGAGTTATTTCCGAATTAAAATTAACTGTTGGCGGAGTTGTATCGGTTGGCGCTGGTGGTTTAACATACGCAATATTTTGCGCTTTTGGAGTTGGCGAGTCTAATTCAAAATCAACTGAATTATCATCTGTATCCTGTTCTGAGCCAGCCAAAAGTTTTCTGCCAAAACTTTTATTTTCATCAACAATGCCAAAACTCATTTCATCTGAAATTTCCCTGCCTGGATTTTTTAAAAGCAAAAAGTTATTTTCGCTAAGAGTTATGTCTGATAAAATATCAGAATTTTCAATTTGCCTAGAAATTAAAAAAAATCCGTTCGCTGGGATTGTTTTACCTTGAAAGTTAGTTGCTGAAATAAAAGAGTTCCACGAATCGTCGTTGGCGTCTTTTCTTTGCAAATACCAGCCGCTCAAATCAACGTCTGTAGAATTAAGATTATAAAGCTCAACAAACCTTTGGCTAATCGGTTCAATTTGAATTTCGCTTATTAAAATGTTCTCTAAAAAATTTTCCGGAGCCTGCGGAGGAGGTTCAATAAAAATAATGTTTTTAGATTTTGGGGTCGGCAGTTGATTCTCAAAATCTGCCGAATTATTATCTGTATCTTGTTCTTCGTTTAAAATTAATTTTCTGCCGATTGTTTGGCTTGTTTTTGGGTTTGCTATTGGAAATAATTCATAATCAGAGGCCTCGCCCCAGCCAACTTTATCAGAAACTTCCCTGTTTGGATTTTTAAAAATTAAAGAATTGTCTTCAGATAGGGAGCTGTCAACCGCGATATCTATAACGTCCGCTAAAAAATCTTGGCGCGCAATAACAAAATATCCTTTGGCTGTTATTTTTTTGCCGGAAAATAAATTATTTGAGGCAAAAGTTGAATAGTCTGCTCCGCTTTTTGTTTTTTTCTGCAGATACCAACCAGTTAAGTCCACTTGCGCGTCATTTGGGTTATATAACTCCACAAATTCTTGTTTTTCGCCGTCAGCCCCTGCGATTTGAATTTCTGAAATTAAAATTTTAAGATAATTCGGCTTTGCTCCGCCCCCAACTGAAACTTTTTTAAGCGGGTTTTCCGATAATTTTTCATTTTCCTCTGTTTTATTTTGCTGGTCTTTTTTTTCGTCTTTATCAACTTCGTCTTCTCTTAACTCTTCCTCCTCCGGTTTTATATAATCTTCATTTGGTTTTGAGTCTTTAATTAAATCTGCAACTTGCTGAGCCAGTAAATCAATTTTCTCTGCAATATCGTCCAGCTCTTCCTGTATTTCTTGTTGTGTTTTTTGATGCGGAATTAAAACATCTCCGTCGTTAAAATCTGCGCCTATATTTTCGCTTAAAACCTGCTCTTGCCTGACCTGAAGACTCGGCAAATCATCTTCCGGATTTAATTCGTTTGTTTCTGGCAATTCTTCGGCTTTAGGAGTAAAAGACGCGGACAAAAATTCTACGTTATTAAAAATTTCCTTAAATTTTATTATAGTGCTTTCTGTATGTTCAAGATTAAAATAAAAAAGCAGCAATAATAAAAAAGCTGAACAAAAAATAAAAAATAATAATTTAATCTTTACTACTTTCACGTTTTAGGCTATATTCCTAAAAATGATTTTATTGTGTTTATAGAAACAGTTGAAACTTTTCCGTCTTGGTCAATAAAGTTTATGCCCAAAAGTTCGCCCGAGACATTGAATAAAGGAGTTCCAGAAGCAATGGATTTCTCAGAGATATTTGTTTTTATAATATTATCATCAAAACTTCTTATAACTCCTTCGTTCGCAAACCAGCTGTTGCCTTTTGACGCGCCAAAACCTGCTAAAAAAACTCTTTGGCCCAACGCTACTTTATTAAAATCAACAAAACCGACTGTCGCTAAATTATTTTTATCAACTTTTATTAAGGCTAAATTATTTTTTGCATCCCTTTTTATAATTTTATAATTTAAAGATTCTCCGTCTAAAAAGATATTAATTTTACTGCCAGCTGGAACCAAAGACGACAAAGTGATAATAGACCCGTCCGATGTGGCGATTAAGCCAGAACCCGCAATAACTCCGTTTTTTTGAATTGCTACAATTGATTTTTGCGCGTTTTTTATTGACTCTTCCAAGGCGCTATTTTCTTGAATATAAACTTGCTCTGTTTTATTGACAATGATTTTTCCTTCTTTAAAATTTTTAACGAACTGAAAATTTTCAAAATAAGAATCTGCCAGCATATACGGAAAAACAAAAAACTCAAAAACCAGAGCGCTCAAAGCCCCCAAAATCAAAATACCAACTGTTTTCGCGATTGTCTTTATCATTTTGCGATTTTAGCCAATTTTTGAGGTTCTCTATGTAATAATCTCGCCATTTCAAAAATTATTTTTCCGGCGCGTTCGTCTATTAAAATTCTGCTGCCCTCCGATATTTCGTTAGTCACTATCTTAATTGATAAAGGATCTAAAATTAACCTCTGTATGACTCTCTTTAACGGTCGGGCTCCCAAATTCGGGTCAAACCCTTCTTTGACCAGCAATTCTTTTGCTTCGTCTGATATTTTGATTGTAATTTCTTTTGCCTTCAATCTTTTTTCAACCTTTGCCAGTTCTAAATCAACAATTTCTTTAATTTCTTTTTTCTTCAAATAATTAAATATTACAATTTCATCAATTCTGTTTATAAACTCCGGCCTGAATTGTTCTTTTAATGTTTCTGTAATTTTTTCCCTCATTGATTCTCTTTCAGCAATTTCTTCTCTTGTATTAAAGCCAATCGATGACATCTTGTTGATATAATCGGAACCCAAGTTAGAGGTCATAATTATAATGGTGTTTTTAAAGGAAACTGTCCTGCCTTTTGAATCTGTAAGCCTGCCGTCTTCAAAAATAGCAAGCAAAATATTAAAAACTTCAGGATGCGCTTTTTCAATTTCATCCAATAAAATAACTGCGTATGGTCTTCTTCTCACCTTTTCTGTTAATTGGCCCGCTTCTTCATAACCAACGTACCCTGGAGGAGAACCGATTATTTTTGAAACAGTATGACGTTCCATATATTCTGACATATCCAGCCTTATCATTGCTTTTTCGTCGTCAAACAAAAATTCGGCTAAAGCTCTGGCAGTTTCAGTTTTTCCGACGCCGGTCGGACCCAAAAACAAAAAGGAGCCTAAAGGTTTGTTTTCTTCGGAAATACCTGCTCTTGCTCTTCTTATGGCTCTTGATATCGCAGAAATTGCTTCCTCTTGGCCGATTACTCTTTTATTTAGAGTGGTCTCCATTGCTTCCAATTTTTTTGCTTCTTCTGTAATCAAACGGGTAACCGGAATTCCTGTCCAACGTGAAACAACTTTTGCCACCTCTTCTTCGGTAACCTCTTCTTTCAAAAAGTGGTGCTGTTTTTGCAGTTTAACAAGTTTTTGTTCTGTAACCCCCAACTCTTTCAAAAGCAAAGGTATTTTTCCGTATTTTATTTCAGCTACTTTTTCCAAATTGGCTTCTCTTTGAGCCAGTTCTGTCTGGTAAGAAAGGCTGTCAATTTTTTGCCTGATTTCTTTTATTTTATTGATAAAATCTTTTTCTGCATTCCACTTTGCCCGAAGCCCTTTTGTTTTTTCTTTTAAATCGGCCAACTCCCTGGCAATTACTTTTAGTCTTCTTTCAGATCCATTTTCTTTTTTTAAGGCTTGTTTTTCAATTTCCAGTTTTGTGAGTTCCTGGTCGTATTTTTCCAGTTCCTGGGGTTCAGATTCAATTTCCAGTCTTAACGCCGATGCCGCCTCGTCCATTAAATCAACTGCTTTGTCTGGTAAAAATCTGTCAGAAATATAACGCGAGCTCAACTCAACCGCGGCTTTAATTGCCGCGTCTTTAATTCTTACTCCATGGTGAACTTCGTATTTTTCTTTAATGCCCCGCAATATGGCCGTCGCATCTTCATTTGTGGGCTCTTGCACATAAATTGGCTGGAACCTTCTTTCCAAAGCCGGGTCTTTTTCAATATACTTCTGGTATTCTTTTAAAGTTGTGGCTCCGACTGCTTTTAGCTCTCCTCTTGCCAGCGCCGGTTTTAATAAATTTGAAGCGTCAATTGCCCCCTCGGCAGCTCCCGCTCCCACCAAAGTGTGAAGCTCATCAATAAATAAAATATATTTTCCGGCGGCTCTGTTTAATTCTTTCAGCAAGGCTTTAATTCTTGTTTCAAACTCTCCTCTGTATTTTGTTCCGGCTATTATGGCCCCCAAGTCCAACGAAATAACTTCTTTATTTTTTAAAAATTCGGGCACACTTCCTCTGGCTATTCTCTGGGCAAAGCCCTCAACAATCGCTGTTTTTCCAACCCCCGCTTCACCTATCAATACAGGATTATTTTTTGTTCTGCGCGAGATTATTTGCATTAGTCGTCTTATTTCATTATCTCTGCCGATTATAGGATCTATTTTTCCGGAAGCCGCCAAATTAGTTAAATTTCTGGTATATTTCTCAACTACTTGAAATTTTGATTCGGGCTCCGGGTCTGTAATTCTCTGGCCGCCCCTTATCTGTGAAAGTATCTTTAGAACAGAATCATAGTCTAATTTTGAAGTTTTCAAAGTGTTTAAATCTTGTCCTTGCGATAAAAACTGCACTTTCTCTAAAACATCCCTGGCAGTTGATTTTGTGTCTAAAAGCGCCAAGAACAAATGTTCAACTGATATAAATTCATCGTTCATTTTTGTTGCTTCCTGTTTTGCCCTGTCTAAAACTTTTGCCATATCCTGCGTTAAATAAAACTGTCCGAAAGATTGAGCCGTTAAAATTGCGGGAATTTTTGTTATCTGGTTTTCAACTTTCTTTTTTAAAACCTCGACATCTGTTCCCATTTTTTGGAGAAGAGTTAAAATAATGCTTCCTTCCTGCGATAAAAGAGAATACAACAAATGCAGGGCATCAATTTGTTGCTGTCCTTTTTCTTGAGCTACGTTCTGAGCATTCATTATCGCCTCTTGAGCTTTATTTGTAAAATTGTTTCCTCCGTTCACACTTTGACTCGCCCTCGCTTCGCTCGGGCTTCGCTCAGTGCAAGTATTTTGCTTGCGCTAGTCGAAGTGCCCTGAGCTTGCCGAAGGGTATTCAATATAGTAATACATTATATAATCTTATTTTAGTTTAAAATCGACAAAAAATCAAGTATCTATGTCGTCTTGTCTAACTATTGACATATAACAACTATAGTGATAAACTAAAATAGTGTGCACTTACCATAGAAAGAAGAAGCAACCCAAACTCCAGAACAGGAAAAATGCTATGAATGAGACAGTTCGGGACTTTCAAGAAGACGTGTTGTCGGCCCAGAACTTAGCGGAACTGGCGCTTGCAAGGCAGAATCATCGGGTACCGGAGCTAGTCCGCGCGCGCGACCTTCTTCGCGACCTTCTTAAGGATCGTCAGCTTCCCCAACACACCAGACGGAAACTGCAATCCAGTCTGTCTGAAATCTACAACGTTTTGAACAGAATGAGCAAAGACAAGGCGCAAGCACTTCTACAGCTCATCGCTTCCCTGCTAGAATCTGCGGAAGAAGACGACACGGATCCACGTTTGCCTGCCGACATCAAACTGCGTTGCACCAGGTATCACCTGGATGAAGCCGAAAACCTTTTGGAGCTTGATCCAACAGAAGTTCCAAAACACGTGCTGTACGTGGGTTTACCGGCTGTTGCCAAAGAATCCAAAATCACCGTTGATGAGCTTGTGGCTGGCCTCAAAACCAGAGCACAGGCGATTCGGGCGATGATTCCGGAGCTTGAAGCCGCTGTCCAGTATGAAGTTGATCGCGTCACTGAAATCGCTGCCAAGAAGCAGGCTGAAATGGAGTTGGCAAGGCAACAGCGTGAGGAAGAGGAACGTCTGCGTCATCAGGAAGCGCTGGAAAAAGCGCGAGAACACGAGCTGGCGGTGATAGCACGGAGATGTCCAGAAGCAGGCGAGGCTGCCCGGCGGTTTTATAACAACCTGAGCCTCGGAAATCTGGGAGCGGCAAAAGCCAATCTCAACCAGATTCAGCGCTTGGATGGAGGTTTGCCAGTACGACTGCAAACCGATTATGCCGTAGCGCTCCAACAAGAATCGCTTAGGGCTGTTTGCGCATAGGCCTCGGGAACAGGCCAAAGATTCCCAACACACGGGCTTCACACGAGGCCCGCTTTTTTTGTATAAAAAAAGCGGAGATGAAACTCCGCTCCAATCTGCTCTGCTCTGACGGCTCAGTCTATGTCGAGTTGCGAGGGCTTGTCAATTAAGATAAAACTGTCAAAGGGCACTTTTCTGTCGCGACACTTGTGGGCGAGTTCTTCTAGTTCTAGTTTTTTGATTCTGCAGCTCCTTAGCCCGTTGTCTTGGATACAGAGCATGGCAAGATCCTTAGTGTCAAAAACAAGTGGAAGCCCGCTGTTTCCGTCACATAAAATCTTTTTGTCGCGCATGATTACCCAGTACGGCTTGACATTTATAATAGTGACGAGAATTGCCTTTCGCAGACTCACTCCTCTTATGCTTACTGTTCTTACTATCATATTTAACCTCCAAACAACAAACAAATGTCTTGTAGTTTGAACGGAACACAATTAGTCTATCACATCAAATAAATATTGTCAAATATGTTTTTTATTCAATATCATCTTTCTCCCAATACCACATCAACGTACAATTCTTTCTCGTTACGCAAAATTTTCAGAATTATTTTATCTCCCGGATTATATTTTCTGATAATTTCCGACATTTTGTCTGTCATGGTAATTTTTTCCAAAGCCTGGTCCGAGCCCGCAGAAGACTTAATTTCCAGAATAACATCTTTTGCTTTAATCCCCGC
>Ga0209541_10005938_pt1 | contig 21102 bp, 18 predicted proteins | sample RifCSPlowO2_01_FD_184027 | JGI IMG/M metagenome (GOLD analysis project Ga0209541, IMG submission 184027) | Groundwater microbial communities from Rifle, Colorado - Rifle CSP2_plank lowO2_0.1 (SPAdes) (version 2) | ecosystem: Environmental > Aquatic > Deep subsurface > Groundwater | place... | reverse complement strand
GTCCAAAATTTATTTTGAGAATAAATCATAAACATAATTTTTTCTATAAATTTTCCTATCTTATTGATAGGAAAAGGCATCATTTCGTCCCAAATATTCCGTGTAACTTCGCATATAAATATTCTTTTTTTTACAAATGGACTGAAAATATTCGACAAATATCCAATTCCATGAATACAATCAATCAGAAAATCAACTTTTCCAAATCTGCTAGTATATAGAAAGATGGGGAAAAAAACGAAATGAGTAATAATATTTCCAAACCTTATAATCTTAATTCCTTTGTAAGTCTCTTCTTTTGGCAAATTTTCAACTGATTTTGAATACCATGTGACATTATCACCTTTATCTATAAATGGTTTTAATATTTGAAGATTAAGTTTTTCTGCTCCTCCTGCAAGTGGATTCTTCGGATCCCGCCAATTTAAAATTAAAATGTTCATCCTGTTAAATAAGATTTAAGCCTATTCTTTAAAAACATTTTACCTAGATAAGTTTTTAGATATTTTTCTCTGCGAGTAGCATCTTGTTGATTCAAACAAGCTTCATAATAAACCAGTTTTAGTGGTCTTCTTTCTTTTGTTGAATCAACCTTTCCTTCTTCATGAAGCTTAAATCTTAATTTTAAATTCTTGGTATAACCAGTATAAAACTTATTATCTTTTTCAGATTTTAATATATATGTATAGTAAAACATAATAATTTAAAATTATTTAACAGGATAAATCTTCTTGTCGTAATAGTGAAGGATTTTTAACCTGTAAAAAACAGCTAATGTATCCCAAAGCATCCAGAATATTATTCTCCAAAAATTAGATGATGCAATGCTTCCTGCTCCTTTAAAATTTAGTTTTATAGGGGCTTCATAAATTTTACGATAACCCAGTTTATAAGCAACGGCCAAAACCTCTATATCAAATGCAAATTTTTTTACCACTATTTTTGAGAATACGTCCTTTGCGACTTTTCTTTTAAATATTTTAAGTCCTACTTGTGTATCTTTTACTTTAAAACCAAAAAGTAAGTGGGTTAGCGTTCTATATCCCCACGATAAAATTTTTCTTTGATATGGGTAATTTACTTTAGATTCCGGATGAAGCTTACTTCCCAATACCACATCAGCATTATTCCAATCCATGATATCAAGCATTATAGAAATCTCTGCGGGATCTAAATCCATCCCTGCATCTATAAAACCGATTATATCTCCTTTAGCTTCTTCTACTCCGTATTTAATTGCAAAACCTTTACCCCTATTCTCTTCATACCCCAAAACTCTTAGATTCTTGATTCTTGATTCTTGATTCTTGATTCTTTCGTATGTCTCATCTAAAAAACCGTCTACTACCACTATTAGCTCGTGGGGAAAAGATAAAGAGGATAGAATTTTATTAATGTTTTTAACATCTTTAATAATAGTTTTTTCTTGCTTATAGGCAGGAACTATCAACGACAACAGTTTAATGTTCATAAAGCTAAGGATATATTGTTCATAATGTTTATAAAGTTAATAATGTTATAAAATTCTTTCATAGGAAAAATCTATAAAGTTTATAAAGTACATTTATAAAGTTTTTATAAACCCTGACAGGAGGTTAGAAATATCTATAGACAATCCATATGCTTTTACAAATTCTCCTTTTTTTATATATCCTAAATCTAAAGCCAGATAAAGCATAGACCGTACTTCGGCGCATGATGCTTTTGAAATATAGAGAAAATTTCTAAATTCTTTATTTCCACCCCTCTCAAATCCCTCCGCAATATTATTCATTATGGAAACGCAAGCCCGCTGTATTTGATCTCTGAAGCTGAAATCTTTACAATTTCTAAATAAACCGTAGATAAGTAAATTTAATTCTCTGGCTTTTTGCCAACTGATAATTTCTTCAAATTTTTTAATTACCATGCATTATAACTTTACAAACTTTTAACATTATAACTCTCGTTTGAATTCTTTCCTTGCTAATTCCCAAGAAAAAGTATTTCCATTGGGCAATTTCACCAAAGCTTCTAAGAAAGAAATTCTGCCTTCTTCCTTCGGATTATAAAGCCCGGTTGGGAAATTTATTAGAATTGCCGGTTCGCCTGAAACTACCATAAATCCATGAAGTGTTCTTCTTGGAATTAGTATCATATACGGATCTCTTCTTGCATTAATTTGAAAGAGGTTTAATAAACCATTCGTCGGAGAATCTTCTCTATTGTCTGCAACTGCTACGACAATCTCTCCCCTAACGACAGAGAATCTGTCATCCTGAACTGTGGGGTGATAATGCCAAACATCTTCATCCCTCGCTACGCCTGATGGAGTTTCAGAGTAATACTGCATAGAAAACTCTCTGCCGTCACTATACACATCATCCCAATCCTTTCTTAATGTTTCAACCAACACACCAGAAGAGTCTTCATTTACTTTATACGGATGCAAGACAACATCTTTGATAATTTTTTCTTCGTCCTTGTTGTTTATTGTAATAAATTTCATCGCCTTTTAATATTATATCAATATTATTGAACTTTCATTAATCATTTTCATATACGAAGGTTATTAATAAAGTTAAAAGTTCTTGCAATTTTTTTAATCTGCCCATATTCTTTGGCATAATATAACAAAAGAACAATTAGAAGTAAACTGCAGACAAAAATTGAAATACTAATTACGTGAACAATACTATCGTGAATAATGAAAATAAGAAATATTTGGAGTAATGCTGCTGATACAACAAAAAAAGATATAAACGTCTTTTTTAAAGAAAGAAAGAAGCTAACAAGTACATTTAATATGCTGAATAAGGTGATAAATAAACCAAAAAGGCCAAGATATGAAATGGCCCCTACATATTCTCTTCCGCCTAAAAAGAGATTTATGACAAAAGCCGGAAATATAAAATAAAAAATTGATATAGAAATTGAGCTTAGACTTACTAAGATAATGGTTAAATAAAATAAATTATTAAAATTCTCACCTTTGGTATGCCGCTTGACCAAAAGCGGAAACATTACCATAGTTATAGGACCAGTAAAATAAAAAATAACTCTGCCAATAAGTGATATACCCGCATAAATCCCCGCCATGCCGGGACTAAAAAAATGTTTTACCAATATTATGTCCATCGAAGTCAAAGAAGTAAGGGAAAGCACGGTTAGACTTGTAGGCACCGCATAGGAAATAATTTCGTGAATAGGAATTCGACCATTAGTTTTGATTTTTTTAAAGATAAATTTAAGCGGAATAAATCCAAGCAAAAAAGAAACAGCATACATAGCAAAAATCGCAAATAATCCGCCAAAAACTTTAAAACCCAATATAATCAGCAGGACTCCGATAAAAAGCTTAACCATACCCCCTATTACCATAGTTATGGATATAAAAGTAAACTTGAGGAGACCTTGCAAGAATGCTGTATTGGTAATGCTAAGATAACCAACGGCAACGATCAAACCCGAAAATACCACTAAAAAAGTATTGTCAATATGCAGAAAATTTTTTATAGGTATTGAAAAAACAGTAAAAATTAACATAATAAAAACTGCGATAACTGAAGTAAAACCAAATGTAATCTTATAAAGCTTTGAAGCTTTATTGTTTTGATTTGAAGATAAATAATCCGTAGCATATCTTACAATTGAAGTTGTAATGGAGACAGCGGGTATTCCAATGAGCGTGATGACCGATATTAAACTAGCATAAATACCATAATCTACGGTACTGAGATTTCTTGCGAGAAATAAATTAAACAAGAATGCTAGAATATTACTCAAAAGAGATCCTAAAAAAATATAAAAACTTCCACTAATAAGTTCATGCGTAATAAATTTTTTTCCTAATCCAAATATTTTTTTTTTCACACTATATGATAAAATAACCTCTTAAGAGAGAGGCAGAACTTCGGCAATTTTTTGAAAATAGTTTTGTGCATTAACCGCCTTAAAGGTATTAGGGAGAGGAAAAACATCCTTGGCAGGCGTTTTGGTAGTTTTAACTTCAACGGTAATATAGTTCTTTTTATAATCCTCAAGCACCAGGTCAACCTCTTTTCCTCCGTATTCACGATAAAAATACACAGAATATTTAAGATTTAGATTCTTTCTTCGTTTTTCCATTTCGCTAACAATAAAGTTCTCAAAAACACCGCCTTTATCAGGGCGAAGATCGAGTGGGCGAAAGTCTTTAACTAAAATATTCCTAATACCCAGATCATAAAAAAACAATTTTCTATTTTCGGATACCGCTTTTCTTATATTAGTTTTAAAGGACGGAAGAGGAATTAAAATATAGTTTTTAATAAATATTTCAATATAATTTGAAACCGTTGCTACATTTGCCTGTAAGCTGTTGGCTATTTCGCGAATAGAAACTTCCTGTCCTATTTGAAGAGCTATTTTGGTTAAAATATCTTTTGCCAATTTACTGTTTTTTAAGTCATAAATTGAAATAATATCTTTAAGAACATAAGTGTCAAGAATATTCTGCAATATGTCAATTTTTTCTGTTTCCGTTAAATTTTCATTTGCATATACTTCGGGATATGCACCGTATAATTGCAAACTTTTCTGCATTACCAGTTGAAAATTTTTTTCTTCATATGCGGGTGCTTTTGAATTCTCTACAATTTCATAAACTGAAAAAGGAAGACAATATTCTTCGATATAACGCCCCGCCAATGAATCAAAATCTTGAGATTTCTGCCTTAATTCGCTACTGCCTGTAGCGATTACTTTAACATTAAATTCATCATGGAGAAGCTTTAAGGCGACAGTTGCCTCCGGATGGGTCTGAACTTCATCGATAAGGATTACATTATTTCCCTTAACAATCTTCTCAAGCGCATCTTTACGGGATATAAAAAAATCCGCATCCGATTGGTTGTCAAAATTAAAAATACGGACTCTGTGTTCTTTTGCAATTCTATTAAGCAAAGTAGTCTTACCGGAGCGGCGCGGTCCCCAAATGAATAAGATTTTATTCTCTTGCGATTTTATATAATTGTTAACTTTAGCTTCAATTGTTCGTATTAACATAACCTTATATTATACATTATAACACTAAGATGTATATTGTCAATATACAAAATGGTACTAAAATGTATAGTGATATTTTGGGAATTTAATCTTTGTTTTATCTTTTTGTCTTATAAATACCCCGATCAAAAACTAAAATTCAAGAACTTTCTCATATACTTTTATTGTTTTCTCTGCTGTTTTTTTCCAGGAAAATTTTTGAGCTTGTTTTATTCCTTTTTCGGAAAGTTCTTTTCTTAAATCGGCATTTGAAAAAACTTTTATGATGCCTTCAGAAATACTATCGATGCTATAAGCATCTACATAAAATGCTGCATTTCCTGCAACTTCGGGAAGAGATCCTTCTTTAGATGTAATTACTGGACATCCGCATGACATTGCTTCAAGAATCGGCAAACCAAACCCTTCATATAGACTGGGCATAACAAAAACTGCTGCCATATTGTAAAGACTGGTCAGATCGTCATCTGATACGAAGCCAATCCGAATTATATTTTTATTTTCTTTAGAAATTTCCTGTACTATTGCTAAATCTTGGTTCCATGGATTTTTCCTGTCAAAATCCGAACTCATAAAGGCTTCTCCTGTCAAAACCAAGGGTATATTTGCCTTTAAACAGGCTTCTATTAATCTTGGAAGATTTTTATTCCATGTAACGTCCCCCACATAAAGAGCAAATTTTTCGGGAAGATGAAACTTCTTCCTTAAATTATGAATTATGAATTCTGAATTATGAATTACCTTAAGCTCCTCCCCTGCGGCAAGATATATTACTTCAATTCTGTCCTCAGGTATTCCTGCATATTTTATTATGTCGTTTTTTGAAGATATCGAGTCAGTAATAATTCTTTTTGCTTTCTTAAGATTTGTTCTTTGTATTTTCCACTTCAAGCTCCCCCTTAAACCTGCCGGAAAATATTTTGGAAAAACCAAAGGCGTCAAATCATGCACGGTAACAATAAATGGAGTTTTGCTAGAAAAAGGCAACGTCAAGAAGAAAGGTTCAAAATAAGGATAATGAATTAAATCCACATCTTTGGGTAATTCCTGCCTGCCGGCAGGCAAGGTTTGTCCACGGGTAAAAAAAGTGTACTTATCATTAGGATAGTACTTCAATAAAGATTCTTTTAGACTTTTGACATAAGATCCCGTACCCCTAACTCTGTGATGTAAAGATCCTTTACCTTCTATTGGAGAAACATCAATCGCAACATTCATCATCTATTTTTAGAGTGCCATTGCCATGCAGTCTTAACAATTGTTTCTAAATCTGAGTATTTGGGAACAAATCCTAATTTTTCTTTCGCTTTTTTGTTGTCTGCAAAAATTTCCGAAGGATCCCCGACTCTTCTCTGAGAAACCTCCACGGGAAATTCTACTCCGCCTACTTTCTTAACCATGTCAATTACTTCCTTATTCGTATAACCATATCCTGTACCTATGTTAAAGCTATCGCTTTGATTGGTTTCGCTTAATTTGTTAAGTGCTTGTATGTGAACTGTTGCCAAATCTTCAACATGGATATAATCTCTGATACAGGTACCGTCCTTCGTTGAATAATCATCTCCAAAGAGAGTAAATTTATCTATCTTACCAAGCGCCGCTTGAATCGCAAGCGGAATAATATGTGTTTCAGGGTCATGGTTTTCCCCCAAATTTCCATCTAAAGACGCGCCTGCTGCATTAAAATAACGTAAGTTTATATACTTCATGTCATAAATTTTACTGTACCAAGATAATATATTCTCAAACATTAGCTTTGACTCTCCATAAACACTCTCTGGTTTTTTTTCTGAATCCTCCGAAACAGGCATTCTGTTTGGGGTGCCAAAAATTGCACACGTTGAAGAAAATATAATCTGAGGTATATTTTCCACCCGCATAAACTTTAGAAGATTTAAGCCTCCTACTATATTGTTATGAAAATATTTATAGGGGTCGTCCATTGACTCCCCGGCTAAAGCATAAGCAGCAAAATGAATAATAGCATCAAAGCTTTCATTCTCTAATCCCCTTACTATTTCTTCGTAATTTACTAAATCTCCACGAACTAATTTACACGAAACTGATTCTATATGACCGCATATAAGATTATCAAAAACAACAACATCGATATTCTTCTCAAGCAATCTTTTAACAGTAATGCTTCCAATATATCCCGCTCCGCCCGTAACTAAAACTTTCATAAATTTATCCCGTTAAATACTTAATATATGATACAGGAAATCTTAAGGCTGAGAAAAGTGAAAAAACAAACCCCGGCCATGAATCCATAAATCCTTTATGTCTAAAATATGTCATTAAAAACCAATGAAAAGGTTTAACAAAGAGATATCCTGCCGCATATAGAGATTTCCAAAAAATATTCTTATTTTTCTCTTCTTCTCTTATTTGTCCTGCAAAAAGACTATTATACCTGTTCCATTTATTCAGATATTGAGAAAAATCTTTATATGGATAATGAAGAATTGCATTTTTCAAATATCCCGATTTACCTTGAATTTCCGCTTGTTCATGAACATCTTTTTGCGGAAGCCTCCCCTTTCCTTTTTTATATAATCTTAAGGTATAGTCCGGATACTGCCCGCCTTTCATAAGAAATCTTCCCAAAAACCAGTTTTTCCTTGGAATCCAATACCCGTTTACAGATTTATGATTTACGATTGACGATTGACGATTTTCGTCTTTAAGTATTGCCAAAATTTCATCTCCAAGTTCGGGGGAAACTTGTTCATCTCCGTCAAGCTGTAAAATCCAATCACTCGCTGCCATGTCAATTGCCATCTGCTTATTGATATGGAAGTTTTTTTTATTTGTTGTAATCTTTACTTTCGCTCCGTACTTTTTCGCAATTTGGACTGTTGCATCTGTTGATGAACCATCTACTATCACTATCTCATCTGCCAAGTTTTTAACGCTATCAAGGCACTCTGATAAATTTTCTTCTTCATTAAACGTGGCTAAAACAATCGAGAGGCTTTTTCTTGCCATATTAAGGCTATCATAGCAATAAAGTTATCCTTTTACAAACCTATTTAGCTTTCAATCTTTGAACTTTCAAGGCTCCATGACTAAATTCATTTTCTTTAGTTCCCCACTTTGATACCGTATTTGTAAGCCAGTTTTCTTGATACAGCTTGCCCCCCGGATCATTTTGAATTATTACAAAAAGAGTTTTAGTATTCTTGTTTTCGGGAACATAACCATAAACATTTGTACCAAAGTACCAGAATAAATACTCCCACCCGTCCTGAAACCAATATGGGATAGTATATGATTGGAAATAAAAAGGACTTCCGTTTGCCTCTCTATAAATCTCGTTTATTACTGACTTTTGGTCTGAGTATTTAAGATCTGGCTGCGTTGATTGGAAAAATACATTTTTATTTGCCGGTAAATATATAGCCCATGCATAGAGATTGACAAAAACTAAGAATAGGATAAATACAATCCCAAGCATTTTTTTGTAAGACCAGATTCTATCAATTAATACTGAAGTTAGAATAATAAAAGCTATTAAAACTGCTGCGAAGTAATGGTATAGGGGATTGTATCTTAGAATTACAAATGCGATAACTGGAGAAAATATCCAAATCAACATTAAATATACGGCAATTTTATTTTTATTAAAAAGCAGTATCAAACTAAGTACGCCAAAAGCAAATATCAAAATTGCCGGTAACGAATAAAAAGGGATAACTGATTCATAAAAAAAATGAATGAAATTGTTTGCTGAATTTGAAATAGATTCAGTTAGTGTTCCGTAGTACCCAGAATGCTTTGTTAACAACTTTATAAAGCTATTTATAATTAGGAATTGGTGTCTTAAATCAAATAATAAAAAATTTACTAATGCAGTGACCAAAAGTACGACAAAGGAAATAATCAAAATTAGAATATTTTGTTTTATAAATCTTTTCCAAAAAATAATAACTACAAAAAACAAAATAAAAGAAAATATTAGAAAATTAACAAGCTCTGCTTGACTAGCCAAGCCGAAGCAAATTGCTACCGGTACCAGATAATAATTCTTACCTTTTAGAAATTTTACTAAAAATAGGAAAAATAGACAGGAAATGAGGATTGTAAGAGGCGGATTGGAAAGCCATCTGGACATAACTATTGAACCGAAAGAAAAAGTAAAAAGTATAGAAGAAATCATAGCTATCTTTCTATTAAATAATTCTTTGGTTAATAGATAGAGCAAGAAAATAGATAAAGCACTTAGTAAAATAAAAAATAACTCAATAACTAAAGGATTACCTTTGCTTATTAAAAAGGGTATGGTTGCCAGATAATAATAAAGCGGGCCATGAAAAATTCCTTCAATATCAGTTTTAGAACCGATCAAAACCAGTTTGTGATTTATTACTATATCTCCTACTACAAGTAAATCTCTTCCCTGCTCTGGCCCGAAAAACAAATTCTTATCGATAAGGTAAATTCTTAACAAAAAACCGATAAGAAAAAGAAATGTCAGGATAAGGCAGTCTAGATATTTCCACCTTAGTAGTTTTTCAAAATTAGTAAACATTAATTCCCTTTTTTCTCATTAAATAATAATAGATATAGGTTTCGGGAACACCCTGCTGATACTTAATTTTTTCTCCCTCGATAATTCTTTGCTGTACTTCTCTCTCAGCCTTTGCTACGCCGCCGTCTTGATTTGGAATAAAATTTATTATATTAGTCACAGCAACATAAATTAATACGCCTAAAACTATAACTTTAGGAATTATGTTTTTAATCATCCACATTCTTGCAAAAAAGTAAGAAATTATCATTAGGGCTATAAATCGGCTGATTGCGAAATAATAATCGGTTATTTCCCCTTTATATGTAGCAAATCCAAACCACGGCACGATAAACCATAGTAGCATTAGATAACAAAGTACTAATTTCTCTCTGGAAATTGATTTATAAATATACATTAAGAAAAACAGTGGAAGTGCGATAAATTTTAACCAATATAATTTTTCGTTAAATAAATACATATTGAATTGAATCAATCCATCCCCTGCAAGCTGAATAACTCTTCTTAAATGAAACCCGTGATAATTAGTTTCCAAATAAGAACTGAAGCTCGAATATTCTGTTCTTCTTTGAAGCTCTGAAATTGTACTCGGCAATATCCACATCAGAAATAAAGGAATTGAAATAAATATGTATCTTATTGTTTCTTTTGTTCTCGGAAAAAAAGGTAATGCCAGAATAATCATTATGGGAAAAAATATCGCCGTGAAATGAATATTAAAATAAAAACCTACCAGCAATGCCAGAGCGATTATTTTCTTAACATCTCCTTTGATTATTTTATATAAAACGTAAAAAATAAGGAGTGAGATAGAAGGGATAAAATTTATGGGAGCTTGTACTCTGTCAAAAAATATAGATTGTAAAACAAATGTATTTATAAAAACTGCAATTAATGCCACTTCCTTTGAAAAAATCTTCCTAGAAACATAAAATAAAATCCAAAAAGTAAAAATACTTGTTACTCCTGCTGCGATTCCTGAAGCAATAGGGTTTAGATTTGATAGCCAATAGAAGATTGAAAGAAAATAATAATAAACGGGACCCACATATATTCCGCTATTTGCCTTTGCAGGCATGCCAATAAGAGGTAACTGATGATCAACAACTATGCTTTTTGCTGCCCACGCGTTATCAACTTGATCGTATCCAAAGGGATTTCGTGTATCAATTTGATAAAATCTTAAAAAAAACTCACATAGAAATATTAAGATTACTGCAATTACACACTCATTCTTAATTAACCATTTCCAATACCTCTTAATTAATTTTTCCATTAATGGATTCGTGTTTGCACGATAATTCCGCTGTCGAATTTTTGAATTTTTATTATCTTGCCATCCCTCTCTCTTTGCTTTAACCAATCGTCTAATCTGAATGGATATTGTCTATCCGGTTCAAGAACAAAATAAGCAAGCCGAGAGCCTTCGCTTGATGAATAATGATATTTCTTCTGACCGTACCATTTGAAAAGATACCGATAGATATAATCATGAACAGGCGGAGTATAGACTACATACTTAAAATTTTTTCCCGCAGACTCCTTGTATACATAATCTATTATCTCCAACTGATTTCTGTAAACAGAAGCATCACCAACCCATAATGGTTTGTTAAAATTATTCATCAAATATACGGGATTAAGGTTCACTAAAAATAAGAAAACTACAATTAAGCCCGTCAATATATAATTTTTCGTTTTTTGGCCAATTAAACTGATTGAAATTGAAAATAATAGAATAAAAATAATTGGAAGTCCTACCAAATAATGCGACCAAATGTCATGTTTAAAAAATGTCATTCCCATCAAAAAAGTAAAAATGATTATTAAAGAGGTCTTTATAAATTTTTTACTAATCTCACTTGCATTCCTAAAAAGAACTGTCAATGTGAGTAAAATAAATATAATCATAACAAATCCCAATATTTTGTTATCAAGTGCTATCGTGTAATTAAAATTATTAAACAAAATATTAACTCTATCTATCAATGTTTCTACAAACTGATAGTTTTTGGAAGAATCACCTGCCGCCAGAAAATTAATAAAAGATTTCGTCATAAAAAATTGATGTCTAAATTCAAAAATTATTCTAGGAGAAAAAATTACAAATATACCTAAAAGGAAAGAGGTTATAGATTTTAAGGTAAGGTTTTTATTGAGAAGTAAAATTAAGGATAGGATAATTCCAGATAGAAATAGAAATCCAAAAACTATTCCGGACTCCAAAGCTAGTGCCAGAAGAAAACCTAAAAGAAAAAAAAACCTTGATTTCGGAAGTTTTTTAGAATAAATTTCGTAGAGACAATACAGAACAAAAATTATAAATATTGGAACTATATTCGGGCTCCAAATTTGCGAAGACAAAGAAGCCAATGCGGAAGACACGGAAATTAGAGAAGCAAAAGTAAGACCAAGTAAAGTGCCTCCCAGTTTTTTCCCAAATGTGTATGCAAAAAAGATTGTAAAAATACCAAACAAAGCAATTACAAAAGTGAGCCCCTGAGGATCTCCTCCAAGAATAAAATAAAAAGGAAAAAGAATTAAATACCACCACGGTCCATAAAAAACTCCTGTAAGACCTGTTGTAGGTCCAATTAGCGAAAGCTTATACAAGTGCTGAATGTCCCACAATGCAAGCATATCCCGACCAGCATCATATGTAAAAGCAAAGGAATTTGTAAAAATTCCACCAAGTCTGAGATATGAACCGACTATTATTAAAATATATAGAAAAACAAGCTCTTTTTTAAATAAATTCTGTAGTTTTATTTTTTTAAATTTCATGTACCTACAATTTTCATAGCTATAGTTCCGTCTAAATTATATATAATTTTAATTACAGAGACCGATTTGGGAGTATCTCCAGGACCTACAACATACAAAACGTTTTTGGAATTTGTCTCTTTCTGCCAGTCAATTGACCTAAAAGTATATCTATCAAAATTATGATTTACAAAACCGTTAGGATTATGTTCATTATTTTTTTGATAATCTTTAGGTGGATATTTTAAGTAAAATAAAAAAAAGATATATGATTGATCCATCGTTTTATCATCTGCTATAACTATTTGTTTATATTTGTCCTGTCGCTTTAAAACCTCCTCCACGGCTTGTTTGTAACCATATTTCCAGTCTTTTGAATAAAAATAATTTTGCTGAACAAAATATTGATTTAAGTAATATAAAAAGTTAAAACTAAAAAATAAAATAGACAAAGAAAATATTAAATATTTGATTTGTATTTTAAATACTTGATATTTTATATTTAAAATTATCACCCAAACCGTAATTATTCCCAATGCTGCGAAAATTTGAAAAATTGGTAAAAAATTTAAGGTTCTAACCGCATGCGGAACTCCCGTTGTAATAGATGCCGGAATTGGAGCCAACAAAAACCATCCGAATATAAAAAACTTTGTCTTTTTATTAAAATTACCAAATAATAACTTATATATTCCTATTAAAACAAGGGGCATTTCAAATGCATACAATAATCCCATATTTGGAGCATGATGCCTAGCAATGTCACCTTTAAAAAATAACCAATTTATATCAAAGTGTGATATATAACCCGAAATAAATTCATTAACGTACACTAACCTTCTATTATCCAAAATAAAACCTAATTTGTCGTTGTTTTTTATATCTGTTTCAAGCTTAATAATATTAAATTTTAAAATTTCATTTTGTGATGACAAAATACTCGTACCAGTAACTCTAAGGAGTGCAGATCTGTTATTTAGAATAAACAATACCATCGGTAAAACCACAACAATTCCTATTAATAATGATGTTATGAGATATTTTAATTTTATCAACGAAATATATTTTCTATAAATGAGAACTAATATCAAAACTAGTAGTGGCACAAACACTTTTTCGCTTTGATAGGCATATATTGAAAGTCCCGCAAAAAAAGCTGAAAGAAATAAAAACCAAGGCTTTCTAAGTCCTATAACAAAAAATAAAGCCATTAATATGTTCATCGCTCCTCCAACGTTTGATTCAAATCCCACTCTTGAAAATTGTAGTGACCATGGGGATATAGCAAGAAAAAAACTCGCAATCAAAGCAAGATAATCTTTATATCGATAATCCCTAAACAACTCTTTAACTAAAAAGTAAACAGATACTACAGCTATTATTCCAAAAATCGCAGATGGTAACCTAACTGCAAAAACATTTAAACCAAATAATAATATCGGGGGGATTGCCAAATAAGAATACAATGCGGGCTTATAATCATCAAAAGATCGAAGAACTACGGGAAGAAATTTACCAAATTCATCTTTACCTGTATGAATAATTGAATAAGCATTGTAACCAAGAGCGACTTCGTCCCAATCGGGAGAGGGTGGTATATTTCCCAACTGCCACAGACGAAGTACTGCAGCCAAAATAACAATCCCAATTAAAATAATCCAAAAATATTTCTTCATAAGGTATAAGCAGCAAGTACCGGATCTCCATTTAATAAATAAAATGTTTTCAATGCTTTTGCTTTTTCAGGAATCTCTTTATAAGAATTTATATATAAAATTTTCTTATTTTCATTTAAAGAATGATCACTTTCTCTTGTAAAGAGATATTTTCCGAATTGTCTAACCTCAACAAAACCATAAGTATCTCTTTGCACATCAGAATTTTTCCTAAAATAATCTGGTTGTGTCTTATTATAGAAAAGGTAATAAATATATGGCCTTCCCAAGACATTATTTACATAAATATAGTTATATTTATCTTGTACGCTTTTTACATACTCTATAGAAGCTTTATACCCATATTGCCACACACCTGAAAATCTGTTGCCATAATGGGCATAGTAATCATGATGAAAATATACTAAATTCAAAAAAAGAAATAAACATATAGCAGTAACTATAACGTGTGTATTTCTTTTAATCATTTCAGATAGGTGGACAAAACCATAAGCCACTATTATTTGAAACGTGGGCAAGGACGATTCTATTCTTAATGCATGTGGGGTCTCTCTGGCTACTGCTGCGGGGATTATACCGATCAAAAGCCAAAATGGAATAATCCACCAGTTTATTTCTCTTTTTCTAAATAGGAATAAACATCCGGCAATAAAAAATGGTATATCCCACAAATACATCTGACCGGTTGTTTGTGTGGAAAATTTGGGATTCTCATCACCGCTTATAAAAAGAAAGCTGGGCTTTAGATTGTCGAAATAATGTTTTAGATATTCTTGCGTATATACCAATCTTCTATTGTGAATTATTTTTGACCAGAATGAATTATTATCATTTTTAATTTCTTGATTTGACCTCTCTAGGATAGATAAATCAGAAAAAATATTAACTTCTTGAAACCTTACTTTCGCTTGAGGTGATAGTAAAAATCCTAATATGGGTAAAAAAAATATTAAACCAAATGCTGCGGAGATAACCGCCTGTTTCTTGATGCTAAATAATTCCTTTCTAAAACCTATCGTTAAAATTAGAACCAAAAGAGGAGTAGCAATCCTTGCTGTATTAAATGTATACATGGATAAAACAAAGGAAAATGCAGAAATTATTAAAAACCATCTTTTTTCTTTTACACCAACCATAAAACTCCATACACCCAAAATAATAAAAAAGCTAGCAATATTTGCTTCAAATGCCGCACGGGATAAAAGAATGTGCCATGGAGAAATCGCTAAGAAAAAACTGGAAAATAAAGCATATTTATTGGCGTTGTCAGATTTCCAAAAAATTCTTTTTACCAGAAAATAAGTAAATAAAACTGCCAAAACTCCAAAAAATGCCGACGGAAATCTTACGGCGAATTCATTAAGTCCGAAAATCTTCACAGGAATTATATCAAGATATGCATATATCGGAGGTTTAAAGTCGCCAAAAGATTCTAAGTACTGATATGGAAGAAATTTTCCAAATTCATCTTTTCCATCTATTCCTAATGAATAAGCATTGTATCCCCAAGATGCTTCATCCCAAGTCAGAGAAGGAGGATTTATCCCAAGCTGGTAAAATCTCAAAAAAGCGGCTAATAGTACTATTGTAAAAAGCAAGAATTTACAGTTTAAGAATTTTTTCATATTAATCTACAAATCTGTATTTAAATAAATAGCAAAGAGCTTTTGTTCCATCCCTTAATGTATTCAATTTTTTCCCCTCATCATAACCTCTTGGATTAGTACTTATCGAAACTTCCTTGATCTTGTAGCCTTGCTTTAGTAACTTTGAAGTTATTTCAGGCTCAAATTCAAATCCTTTTGCATTTAGCTTAATACCTTCTACTGCTTTTTTAGGAAAAATCTTGTAGCCGGTTTCCATATCTGTAATCCATTGCCCATATAAGATGCTTGTAATTAAGCTTAAGAATCTATTTCCGAAATAATGAAGAATAAACAAATGCTTTTTTTCTTCTTTTTTTAAATGTGGCATCCTATTAAGCCTTGTTCCGTAAACGACTTTTGCATTTTTTCTCAGAACGGGTTCCAAGAGATTGTTTATGTACTTTGGGTGATATTCTAAATCAGCATCCTGAATAATAATGTAGTCTCCTTTAGAACTATTAATCCCCGTTATTACAGCTGCGCCCTTGCCTGAGTTTTTTTTATGATAAATAATTTTTATCTCTTGAGATTTTAATTTCTTTAGTTTTTCTGTTGTGCTATCCGTTGAGCCATCATCAACAATAATAATTTCCCTATCAACCTTTGAAAATTTTGTATTTAAAAGTCTTTTAACAACTTCTAGAATTGTGTTCTCTTCATTAAAAACAGGAACAATTATTGATAATTTCATTTCCTAATACCAAATTTTATAATTTCTGGGCTTGAAATTAAAGTCTTATTCATCAAAACACTAAGCTTGAAAAAGATTTAATACTTTACTGATTCTATTCCGTAAAAAGAAAAGGATAATAAATACAATTAAAAACATTACGGATAGAATTTTCCCCAACAATCTAATTTTAGTATCTTCAAAAACGACTGACACGGTATGATTTCCAACAGGAACATTATATGTTATTACTCCACGGTAGTCTGGATTTTGAAATTCTATGCTCGTTTTGACGTTATCAATATAAACATTCCATCCCGGAAAATAAAAAGTACGATCTACCATCTTCAGCGGAGTTTTTGCGTCTATTTGGTAGATTCTGGAAGAGTTTTTAAGAACTTCCTCAATAATCACTCCTTGACCCTCTATAATTTCTCCTTGTCTATCTTTATTCGGATAATCTTCACTTTTGCCTGTCCAGATTGTATTCATTAAAACAGAATGTGCATTTTCCTTAGAAAAGAAATAAGATCCAGTTGGATATATGTTGTAATTTTTCCCGTAGAGTTGTGGAAATGACAAGTAACCAACGACCATAACTACTATGATAAAAATTATCTTTTTTGGAAATTTGTCATACAAATATGAAGCTACGATTGGAGGTAGAAAAACTAGACTAGATAGAAATCGCCATGGAAACTGGATGCTATTTATAAAAGAAACATGTTGAAAAAATATGCCTGAGTACTTTGTTATGAAGAAGATAAGTAATGCGGCAGTTACCAATGTAAATAAAAGGATTTGAGTATTTCCTTGAATTTTTTGAATAAACCTTTTTATTAGAATGTATAAAAATCCTAATATTAACAAAGTCGATTCTACCAATCCGAATAGCACAACGTGTCCTCGGGTAAATATTTCACTTTTCGTAAAATAATACCATCGGGGATCAAGAAAATTTAGGATAGATAAATAACTGCTTGAAGTAATGTGATTTTTTATCAGTCCATAATAAAAATATTTAATTTCGAAATTTAAGGGGAAAATATAATAGCTACAAAGAAGAAGTCCTAATATCATAGAAGATAAAGCAGTGACAAAGACCTTTACTCTTGATGATTTCGATAAACTGCTGGTAATTAACAAGAAAATTAAATAAGGAATGAATAATAAAGAATAAACAATAAGCATCATTGGATGATTTAAGGTTAATCCGGCAATAAATAGGGTAGTTAGAAAAAAAGCGTAAGCTTTTTTTCTAACAATTAGTAGATAAAAAGATATGAGGATTAAGGGAGGAAAAATACCGGAAAAAACCTCAGGCATAGCTCCTCTAACGTAAATATTAAAAATATGATAGGGAGTAAAGCTAAAAATAAATGTTCCTAAAAAAGAAGCCGGTGGGGAAAAATAGAGTCTCAAAAAAAGATAAAGAAAAATATTAGAAAGAAAAATAGCAATAAAAACAAGTAGATTATAACTTGTAACTGGGTCCTGTGTTAGAAAAACAATAGCTCCCCCCAAATAGTTTGTTAGCTGATGAGTAAATATACCCATTGGAATTCCATAATTTGCGAAGCTATTCATCCAAATCACAGGAAATTCCCCTTTTCCAATTATTTTAGAAAATTGGGCTATGTTTGTTATGTGAAAGTTGCTATCAAATGCTGCGGGACGTCCTTGAAATAAAAAAAGTTCAAGAACGAAAAATAATGATATAATCAGTATTAGAAAAAAAGAAAGAAAATCCGATATATTTAGTTTCATTGGAATCTATAAAATTATAATCTAAGTATGAACAAAATACAAAAAATATCTACTCATCTGAAAAATGATTTGATTTTTTTTCCAGTATTATTAATCTTAATAACTCTCGCCTTCATCCTATTTTCTCCAAAAACTTCCTCATTATTATTTAGCTTTAAGAGACAAACTATTTTAAGCGAATTTATTAATAAAACAAAAAATAATGGAATTAATCCTCAGGAATATTGGAAATTCAGAGAATTTTATTCACCCGGATATTTTAATTTTTCAAAAGATGGGATCAATAACCCATTGCTAAAACAGACAAAAGAAAAAGTAGGAGTAAAATATAATGATAAAAATATAGATTTGACTTTTCTTGTTTTTTCTTCACCCCGAACAAGTAGCTTGGATATGCTAACTAATCAAACATACTTGGATGAGATAATTGAGGAAAAGCAACTACAAAAGACTCAGATAATATTTATAAACAAAAATACTTTAATATATAAAGCTGATGCAGAAACTATAAGAGTAGCGTTCTTACTAAATAATAACGAAATGAAAAAAGCAAATGGCTTCTTTGATTATAAAGACAAGGATAAAAATATAACTGAGGGAAAAAATTGGTTTAATATAACTTCTATTAAAACTGACTAAAAGGACTTCTACTGACTTTCTTCTATTACTTCTTTGTCCTTTTTAACAAATGTCTTTTGATAATTCAAGCTTGATTTTATAATTTTAGGAAGTAATGCAAAAGCCTTAAGAAAACCGATAAAAAACGCCCAGTCCGTTCTCAACAATGCTTTTACAAAATGATACGGTAACCAAAAGAAGTGCAAAAACTGCAAGGAATAATCCGTTGCGTTTTCCCATACGAATATAAACTGATTTCTGTAAGCAATAGTTTTTATCTTAAAATCCGAATAGTATTTCTTCACAGCTCCTTTTGCATGCTCATGTATTACCATACTTTTTGGCTCAAACAAAATTTTATAGCCTGATTTCCGGGCTCTATATGATAAATCAATATCTTCCCAGTAGAAAGGGCTATAGAGCTCGTTAAATCCCCCCAGTTTATCCCAAATCGATTTTCTAAACGAACCGCTTCCCCCGCTTACCCAAAGCGTATTATTTTTATCCACCTCTCCTCTTTTATGTACTAGAAAGCCTTTTTCCCATTTACCAAGTCCTCTTCCGCGAAGAACTGTTTTTCCGTTTTCTATACTTTTATCCATACACCCTACAGCAAAAACCGACTCATCATTAAAATGCTCTATCAACGGTTTTAAAAAATCCTCCTGAGGAGAAACATCAGTATTTAACAAAATTAAAATATCCCATTTTGCCTCTTTTGCTCCTTTATTAACAGTTGATGAAAATCCTAAATTTGTTTTATTCTCAAGAATTTTGAACTTAATTTTTTTATTCTTAATATTTGCCCTCGCCCTGAGCTCGGGCTGAAGGGATATATAATACTTAATACCAGATACTGAATCATCAGTCGACCCGTCATCTACGATAATTACTTCCACTTCTCCATCTTTATAATTCAAAATTGCCGAAAGAACCTTTGGAAGATTCTTTCTAATAAGTTCTTCTCCATTGTAGTTTGGGATAATAATACTGATATTCATAATAATGAATTTTCAAAAATAATTCTGTGATTGCCCTTTGGCACAATTATTCCTCTAAAATTAAAGTCAGTAAGATAAATTTTGGTTTTTTGCCCATCGATTTCTGCCTTCCAAGTAGGATAAAAAGTGTCTGTAAGAAGCAAAAATCCTTTTTCGCTGTTTTCTGTTTCGATTACTACCTTATTAGGAGAATAATCAATAATTTTTGCATCTCCCACTTCCCAGCTAGAATTAATAGCATTTGTATCTTCTACCGTGGCTTCCTTGGAATAATCTGATACGTCAAACAGAAATTTAATCGATTCATGTTTGTTTTTTGCAACACGTGTTTTTTCTACAAATAAAGCTCGCGAAATAACATTTTTATTTTCATACAACCTTGTTTCACCCTCTTGAAAGATTTTTGTAAGTTTATCTGATGTAATATCGGAAAGACTTAATACATACTTAACTCCTAAAAGATCTATAATTCTTGATTCGTAATTATGAGGAGTAAGAATTCTATTAAACCCGAAAGGAGGGCTTATGTTTGGCTCCCCACGCTGCGATGCGGCAATTAATTCCCCGTAACGGCGCATATATAAAGGGTCGTATCCGTCAACGCTTTGTAATTTATATAGAATCGAAAAATTTGGGGGAAGAATTCTGGAATCGGCGGTCATAAACCTGGAAAATCCGATATTCTTCTTTAAGAAGGAGATTGACTTGGTATCCGGAAAAAGATACTCTTTTTTTGCAAAAGAATTGTATTTCCACGAGAACCTTAAAAGATCAAAAATTGTAATAGTCAAAATAAAAGTAATAAAAAATAAGCGAAAATATGAGGGGATTTTTTTAATAAAAACGAATAGAAATATTAAAATAGACGAAACAATCATCAATACGGAAGGCAGAATAAAGTTATTTTTTGAAACCGATATATTTTCTTCTGTGATTAATTTTAAGTTTTTATTTCCCAACAGAATAAATATCCAGATCCCCAAAAAAATAATCATAAGCGATAAAACCGGATAAATAATTTCTTTTTTGTTCTTGGTCTTTAAAAAATAATCTAATCCCAATGCGCAAAGAACTGCTAGGGAAAAATCTGTAACAAAAAGAAGCCGCGTCGGCGCAGAGGTATTCAGTAAGGGGATATTAAGAAAAAAAGGAATTTTTGCAAACATCGTCGGCAGAGAAAATATAAGCGAAATAAAAAATAGTGATCCAAATAGAAAGGCCTTCTTATCTCTTCTTAAAAAAAGAGCATAAAGAGAGAATATTAGTGGAATAATTCCAACATATCCTATAAATTCACCATAATTAAATACGCCCCAATAATTTAAGGTTGCCGGATTGCCAAAAAAATCAGGGGAAATAAATTGGATTAAATTTTGCCATGGAATAAACCATCCCGGATTTT
>Ga0209541_10005936_pt1 | contig 21104 bp, 19 predicted proteins | sample RifCSPlowO2_01_FD_184027 | JGI IMG/M metagenome (GOLD analysis project Ga0209541, IMG submission 184027) | Groundwater microbial communities from Rifle, Colorado - Rifle CSP2_plank lowO2_0.1 (SPAdes) (version 2) | ecosystem: Environmental > Aquatic > Deep subsurface > Groundwater | place... | reverse complement strand
AGTGTTGGACATCTACAAGACCCGGTACTTTTCAGGACGGGAGTCCCGAAGGAGGGCAAGAATCATATCGTCTCCCTCCAAAAAAAAGACGCCAATGGGTATTTCTATCTTTATCACAAGACACCTCCTCTCAAACTTGCGCTCTTTTATATACCACGTTTGTGATACCTTGTCAAATAAAAAGGCTAAATTCCACTATTACCCGGGAGCAGCGCTCCGCGCTAGCTCCCCTCCTTCGAGCGGGTATGTCCCAGGCAGACTGCGCCCGCATCCTCGGAGTCCTCCCGGGCACCGTCTCCCGGGAGATCCAGCGGAACAGCAGAGACGACGGCGTCTACGACGCCGCAGCCGCTCAACGGAAATCCAGGGCACGGAGGCGAAGCTCCAAGAAACAGTCCCTGCTTCTGGAAAACAATCCTGCCCTTGCCCAAGTATGTAATGTCCAACACTAAGTGTCCAACACTACACCATTTCTCAGCTCTGTCACAAAAAACTACCCTCGACGGTAATGTCCAACACTTAGTGTTGGACATCTGTCTCTAGAAAACAATAAAAAGTGCCCCCACTCAGAGTCGAACTGAGATCAGCGGATTAAAAGTCCGTTGCTCTGCCATTGAGCTATGGGGGCTTAAAACCCAACTGCTTGGGTTTTAAGGACCATTTTCTTTACGAGCGATGTTCGCCAGCAGGCGAACAGCGAGGCAAGAAAATGGGCTGGGTCTAATCGCTCCTTCAAAACCCTCGGTTTTGAATAATTTCCGACACGGGAGGATACCCAATCCTCCCGACCCTTCCTGTGGAAATTTTCCTTCAGAAAATTTCAAAACCCAACTGCTTTGCTTTTGTGGGGTTTGTGGGGTTTGCGCGCCCCGAGTCCTCGAGGAGCGAATCCTGCAAATCCCGGGCCTGCTTTGACAAGCTACCGAAGGCAAATCGCTTGACAAAGCAGGTACCTTAAAATAGTACCTCAAATCCCCTCGTTTTTCAATCTCTCAAGCAGTTCTTTTTGCTCTTTGGTGAGTTTCTTGGGGCAAAAAGCAAACTGCTTTGCTTTTTGCGGGCTCACCCGCCCGAGTCTTCGAGGGCGGAATCATGCGAGCCCAGGGCCTGCCCCTGAGGCACGGCGGAACGCCAATCGTGCCGAAGGGCAGGTACATTAATAAATCTTATATCCCTCTCTCTTTTAATTTCTCAAGCAACGCTTGCTGTTCACGGGTCAACTTCTTTGGCGTAATAATCTCAATCTCAACTATCATATTTCCGCGTCCTAAACCAGAGAAATGAGGAATGCCCTTTCCCGCAACCTTCATAACTTTGCCCGACTCGGTGCCTTGAGGAATCTTCAAGAGGATTCTTGTTCCCTCAATGGTGGGAACCTCAACCTCATCTCCCAGAGCTGCCTGGGAAAAGAGGATGGGAACGCTTACGTACAAGTCGTCCCCTTTTCTCTTGAACGTCTGATGGGGCTTCACAAATACGCGAATGTACAGGTCTCCTGCTCTGCCTTTTCTCCTGCCTGCGTCCCCTTTTCCCGCGACCTTGAGAATCTGGTTGCTGTCCACCCCTGGAGGAATCTGCACCTTTATTGCGTCTTCTCTTTGAATCCTTCCCTCTCCCTTGCATACGTTGCAGGGCTTCTCTGGAATCAATCCCTCTCCTTTGCATTCCGGACACAAGCCAACCCTGGTAAAGGAGCCAAAAACGCTTCTTTTGATTTGCTGTACCTGGCCTTGGCCGCGGCAGGAAAAACATTCTTTAACCTTGCTTGCGGGTTCCGCCCCCACTCCCTGACACCTTGCGCAGACGGCAAACTTTACGATGCTGATAATCTCTTCTTTCCCTTTCAGGGCGGCTTCCAGGGGTATGTGCACCTCAACCTCAATGTCTCTCCCCGACTTGGTGTCTCCCGTGGAGCGTCCCCCAAAGAAATCCTCAAAGATTTCTCCAATGTCAAAATCAAAGCCAAAGCCCTCTCCAAACCCGTCTGTCTCATGTTCATGGGGAGCTCCCCATCCCCACTGGAATCCTCCAAATCCTTGGCCCGCTTGCCCTGCACCTGTCGAAGAGTCAAACACCCTGCCGAACTTGTCATATTGCGAGCGCTTGTCTACGTTGGAAAGAACCTGATAGGCCTCGGAAACCTCACGAAAGCGCGCAACATCCCCGCCCTTGTCAGGGTGGTACTTGTGGGCCAATTTCCGATAGGCCTTTTTAATGTCGTCTTCTGTGGCGCTTTTGGTAACGCCTAGGATTTTGTAGTAATCCTTCATACTCTCAACGGTTCAATGGCTAAATTGTTAAATGGTTAAAGGTTTTTAATACGCTGACCATTGAGCCATGCAGCCATTTAACCATTTGCGGGGTCTTTGTACTCTCCTTCCTCGGGTTTTTCTCCTTCGTTATTTTTCTCCTCTGGTCCCCGGTCGGCGTTCTGCTGCTGGTACAGGGAAGCTCCTATCTTTTGAATCGCCTGGGAAAGTTCCTCGGCCGCTCTCTGAATCTTCTCTCTGTCTTCACCATCTTTCACTTTGCGCAAAGCGTCAAGCTTTTCTTCCACACCTTTTTTATCTTCCGCTGACACTTTTTCTCCTGCCTCCCTCATGGCTTTCTCTGCGGTATACAGAAGGGTATCTGCCATGTTGCGCGTCTCCACCAATTCTCTTTTTTTTCTATCTTCCTCTTCATGGGTCTCAGCCGCCTTTCGCATGCGCTCCGCCTCCTCTTTGGAAATGCCCGAAGACCCCTCAATGCGAATGGTCTGGGTTTTTTCGGAGGCCTTGTCTTTTGCGGATACCTGCAGAATGCCGTTGGCGTCAATGTCAAAGGAAACCTCAACCTGGGGGACTCCCCTGGGGGAAGGGGGAATGCCGTCTAGAATGAACCTGCCCAGGGACTTATTGTCTTGAGCCATGGGGCGCTCTCCCTGCACCACGTGCACCTCAACCGAGGTCTGATTGTCAGCTGCCGTGGAGAAGGTTTGGGTCTTTGCGGTGGGTATAGTGGTGTTTTTCGCAATCAGCACGGTGTTCACCCCGCCCAGGGTCTCAATACCCAAAGACAGGGGCGTGACGTCAAGCAAGAGAACATCTTTCACCTCCCCTTGCAGAATCCCTCCCTGCACGGCAGCTCCCAGCGCAACCACCTCGTCTGGGTTAATGCTTCTGTTGGGGTCTTTGCCAAAGAATTTCTTTACCGCTTCTTGCATGGCAGGCATCCTGGTCTGTCCTCCAACTAAAACAACCTCGTCAATGTCTTTGGGAGAAATCTTTGCTTCCTGCAAGGTCTGCTTTACCAATGTGATGGATTTGTCCACGTATTCTTGCACAAGACCCTCAAGCTGCGCCCTGGTCATTTTGTAGTACAGATGCTTGGGACCTGAAGCGTCAGAGGTAATGAAGGGAAGGTTGATTTCCGTCTCCATCGCAGAAGAAAGCTCCATCTTCGCCTTTTCTGCAGCTTCCTTTAATCGCTGAAGCGCAAGGGGGTCTTTTGAAAGGTTAATACCCTCGTCTTTTTGGTACTGCTCTACTAACCAATTCATGATTTTTTGGTCAAAGTCCTCTCCCCCAAGGTGTGTGTCTCCACCTGTGGCTTTTACCTCAATCGTATCTGAAGAAATCTCCAAAATAGAGATGTCAAAGGTTCCTCCGCCAAAGTCATACACCACAATTCTTTCGTCCTTTTTCTTGTTCAATCCATATGCCAGAGCTGCAGCAGTGGGTTCATTTAATACTCTTTTCACCTCCAACCCTGCTATCTCCCCTGCAACCTTGGTTGCCTTTCTCTGGTTGTCGTCAAAGTAGGCGGGAACGGTAATGATGGCTTCCGTGATTTTTTCCCCCAGCTTTTCTTCGGCATCCTGTTTCAATTTGCGAAGAACCATGGCAGAAATCTCAGCTGGTTTTAACCACTTTTCTCCCATCTTGATTTCCACTCCCCCGTCTTGAGCTTCCCTTATCTCATAGGGAAGAAGTTTCTTGTCTTTTTGCACCATGGGGTCAGAAAACCTCCTTCCAATCAACCTTTTTACCTGAAAAATAGTGTTTTGGGGATTGGTTATCTGCTGGCGCCTGGCTTGCACCCCTATCAGGGTTTCCCCGTTTTTGGCCAATGCCACCACGGAAGGAGTGGTCCTTGCCCCTTCTCTGTTTTCCAGCATCTTTGGCGCTCCTCCCTCCACCACTGCAATTTCAGAGAGAGTCGTGCCCAGATCAATTCCTACAATTTTTGGCATGTGTGTTATGTTGTTGTTTCCGTTATTACCATTACCTTTGCCGGTCGTAACAATGTATTCCTATACATATATCCTTTTTCTTTTACATCTGCCACATATCCTATGGGCATATTCCCTTTCGCAGACCCCACTGCTTCATGCAAGGCAGGGTCAAACTTCTTTCCTTCGGTTTCTATCTCTGTCACCCCATGGCTTTTTAAAATATCTCTCAGTTGTTTTCCAATGTGTAGGAACCCCTGCGCCAACTTGCTGTCTTTTTCTTCCTTCACCTCACGTTCTGCCCGTTCCAGGTTGTCTAGTATGGGAAGGAGGCGGTACAAGAATTCCTGCTCTGCGTATTCCATCCATCCTTTCATGCGGCTTGCCTCCTCTTTTTTGTAGTTCAGGAAGTCCGCCCTTGCCCTCTGCCACCCCGCCAGAAACTCATCTCTTTCTTTTTCCAGTTCCTCAATCCTCTTTTGCGGTTCTTCAGTTTTATCCTGATCCATGGAAAGAATCCAAAAGTTGTATGTTTTTGTCGTAGGCCATGCGCCGGGGCCCCAAGAGAGCGACGGTGAACCGCTCCTTCCCCGGGACCTCGCATACCCTCACCATTATACTGAAATCCTTCACCCGAGAAAAGCGGTTCTCCCTGCCAATGGATACGTGCACCGCGTCGTGTACAGAAAAATCGCTCAGGTTCTTTTCAAAGTCATCCACGAACCTCGTAAAGTCAAGCAGAACCTGGGTATTTTGAAACTCGGGCTGCAAAAACAGTTCTCTCCATCCTTCCTTCCAGACAAAGTCGCCCCAGGCCGCCGCGGCAACCAGGGAAGAAGCAAGGGCCAATTCTCGTGCCGCTTCCCGCAGCATGAACGCAGGGTCCTGCACCGCAAAGCAAAATCTTGCTCCTGCGGTCTCCTCCCGTTTTCCCAGGAACTTGTCCACAAAGAAGCGGTATCCTTTGTCGGTGGGAACTCTGCCAGAAGAGGTATGGGGTTGCGCCAAATACCCTTTTTCAGAAATCAGCACCAACTCATTCCTGATGGTGGCTGGGCTCACCGCAAAGTCATAGGTCTCCTCCAAATACTGGGAGCTCACGGGCTGGGCAAGATTGATGTATTCTGCAACAAGGGACTCTAGAATCTGTTCTTGGCGTTCAGAAAGCATAGACGGATGATACCAGACAAAAAATTAGCAGTCAACCCATTCGACTGCTAGCTCAGGGTTGACCATGAATAGAGTTGAATGGTCAACCCATTCGACTGCTAGCTCAGGGTTGACCATGAATAGAGTTGAATGATCAAGACCTACGACTGCTAATGTTGTGGATAGATTGCTGTCCCAATCTTTTTTCTTTTGATAGAATAAGGAAATGCGAAACATCATCTTGCACAACAGCATCACCTGGGTAGACATTCAGAACCCGGAACCGCAAGACCTAGAATACCTCAAGGAGAACTTCTCCTTTCACCCCGTGGTGATAGAACAAATCATTCCCCCTTCCTGGACAACCAAGGCGGAGCGCTTTGATTCCCATCTGTTTTTGGTTTTGTTCTTTCCTATGTACAGCAAGGAAAGAAAGCAAACGCGGCCCCGGGAATTAGACGTCATCGTAACGGACCGGGTCCTCATCACTTCCCACTACAACAGTATTATCCCTTTAAAAGCCGTGTTTGACGAGTGCAACCTCTACGAACAAAAAAGGGAAGAGTATATGGGAAAGGGGGCGGGATTCCTGCTCTACCGCATTCTCCACAGGACGTGGCAGGACTGCGGCGTCAAGATATCCCGCATTGAGCAGAAACTCACCTTTATTGAAGAATCCATCTTTAAAGGAAGGGAGCGGGCGATGCTCGGGGAAATCGCCTTTGCCAAAGCAGACATCATTAATTTCTGGCGCATTGTGCGGCCCCAAAAGGGGGTATTCACTTCCCTGCGGGACATTTCCCCGGACTTCTTTGGAGAACACCTGACACCGTATTTCTCCCACCTGCGCAACCACTGGGCAAAGGTGATGAGCAACCTTATCATCTCCAAAAAAACCCTGGAATCCTTAGAGCAGACCAACAACGCCCTCCTGACCGAGAAAACCAATGAAATCGTGAAGCTCCTCACTATTTTCGCAGTCATTGTCTTTCCCCTAACCTTGCTGGCTGCAATCTTTGGCATGAACACAAAGTACCTGCCCCTGGTCGGACTGCCCGGGGACTTTTGGATTGTGACCGGACTCATGCTCGCAGGCACCTTTTTCATGATTATCCTGTTCAAGAAGAAAAAGTGGCTCTAGTCCAGATACTTAAGATAGGCCTGGTCGCCAAAACGCACGTCAATATATTCTAATTCTTCCCGCCTTTCAGGAGGGATTTTTTGCCGCAGGACCAGCTCAAGCTTTGTCTCCTGCCATTCCATGCTTTCTGCAAGGTCCAGCAGAATCTTCCATCCTTCTGCGGTTCTTGCCTCTACCTGCCCCTGCGAGCCAATCTCAAAAGCGCTCACGGAAAAGCCGGCGGGTTCCCCTGCCTTCTCAAACTTTTCCTGAAACCCCAAAAGCAGAGAAAGCAAAGAAGGGTCCAGGAGTTCCTCTCCCAGGGCGGCTGTCCCCCAAGAGGAGAACACAGCAAAGAAAGCGTCCTGCTCGGCCTCTGCGAAGGGAATACCTGCCCGGTCCACGGCAAAGCATGGGGAATCCTCGCCTGCCTGCGCGCGCGCACACCAGGTTCCAACCTGTTGGCGCTCTACAACCTCCACCACCAAGGCATGGGGCAGGGAACGCCGCAGAGAAACCAAAGAAAACGCGGGAAACCTTTCCCGCAGCTCTGCTTGCAGCTTCGGAAGGTTTGCCAACAGAATGCTGTTTTGCGGGACGCCAAAAAAGTCCCGCCAAAAGCTCTCTTTCACGACAGCTGCAATGCGCTCTTTTGCAACCTCGTTTGTTCCCTGCACTTTTACTTCGCGAATCTCCAGCCAGGAAGAAAACATGACAGCCCAAAAAAGAAAGGTTAAAAGGAAAAGAAGTCCCGCCGCATACCAGAACAGGCGCCTTTTCAGAAAGGACGCCCGCTTCTTTTTTCTTTTGAAACGCAGGAGCTTTCTCATCAAAGATGTCTTGTTATTCTCCTGGCAGCTTCAAAGAAGGCAACGGGCCAGTACTTCCAGCTCAGAGGATAGTCCTGCGTCTTTATATACTCTTTCGCCTCTCCTCCAAATCCCTGTTTGAACAGCGTTGGTCCTGCCCAAGGATGCTTGGGCAGGGTTTTAGGATCAGCGTACCCCCAGAAGTCATACAGCAAGCATCCCCTTCTTTTCGCCTCCCGTATGGCTTCCCATTGTAAAAGATAGGGAATGGAGAACTTTGAGAACTGAGGCAAAGAAGCTGCGTGGTGATAAAAACCAATGCCAGACCAGAATACCACAAAGGCGGCGGCGGCAATCTCTCCTTTGTACTTTCCAAAAAAGAGACGAGCCCCGTCATCTTTCAAAAACACCTGAAACTCATTTTCCAAATATTCTCTAGAAAAAGGAACAAAGGCTTGGCGCCTTGAAACCTTTTCATGCATGGCACTGAAGGTCGCAACATCGACGACGCTGGCAGATTGTTCCACCGCAATGTCTTTGTTATCCAGCGCCTTGCGCACGAGATACCGCGTGGTCTTTCTCATGCCGGAAAAAAGCTGCTCTTCTAAAGGAACGATATCCAGCTTCCACGATGCTTCAGGATGCGTCTGCATGGGCGCTGCCCGGAACCCTAGTTGTTTGAAGAGCATATTGTTTTCCTCGCTTCTTTCCCAGATAGGATTAATCCGGATGAACGCGGCTCCCTCGGTTTTTCCAAGACGAACAAGTTGCTGAAGGAGTGTTTTGATAATTTGGAATTTGAATTTGGAATTTTGCACTACGGGCCCATGAGGAACCAAGAAAAAGGTTCCCCTTTTTGCGGCAACCTTAACCACTAGGGCCACCGCCGCCAAAGATTCTCCTTCATAGAGCCCAAAGCGCCATATCTTTCCGCGCATTACCTGCTGGAACTCGCCCCACTGCCAAGAGTGCAGAAAAGTTTTCTCTGTGCACTCTGTCAAAAACCCTTCCCATTCTTCTTTATTTGTAATCTCCCGCATGCGTAGAATCATATAAATCTAACGGCCGTTAAAATCATAAGCTCTCTCTTTGTTCCCCTAAGGGGTTATAATTTCATCAATGAGAAATATTCTCACGTAGTCATCAATCTCATATCCCCTCACCAAGGTTTCTGTCTTCTCAAGAACGTCATACGGAGAAATCCATACGCTCCCCTGAAGCTTCTCATAACCTAGCTGGTATAACATCTGCCGAAGTATATCTCGCAGTATTCTTTTCTTTTCCGGAATGTCAAAAATAATCATAATCCACTTGCCGTCGCGTCGTTTTCTTTTGCCGGCTAATCTGCACCTTGCTCTCAAAACCTTTTGGGCGCCTCTGGGAGTTAAAAGCACGCCTTGTTCACCCTGAAAATGCGCAATTTTAATGTATCCCTTCTTCCGTAAATGATAAATAAGATTAGTAAATTGTTTTCGTTCGCGCTTTCTTGCATACGCCTTTCGGAATCTATACATTTCAGGGTACACTGCTTCTCTCATGGTCCGAGGCGCAAAGAAATCGTAGCTTTTATCAAAAGCTTGGTACCAATCAAAAACCTTCAAAAGAAACTCATCGGTAAGAGGTAACTTCATCGTTATATATACAATGACATAAATCTAACGGCCGTTAAAAGTATATGACCATATATTTTACTGTGACAGATGTCCAACACTAAGTGTTGGACACTTACGGGAAAACGGAGAAAAATATTTCCTTCCTGGTATTTTGTATCTTGTAGTTTGTAGCTTGTATCTGATAATGCCTGACTATAGAGAGCTGCAATTTGTCTTCGGTGCAAATTAAATCGATCCACCTTCTTTAGTTGGCGACAGATGTCCAACACTAAGTGTTGGACACTTACTTATTCTATCAAACGTTAGATGAAAAAGAAATGCCCTCGGCTTCGCAGAATTGCGAGCCGAGGGCAAAGGTTCCAAGAGCCGAAGCTCTAGGAATTGCGGGAAAACACTCGGTCCCCGCCGCTCCACCTGAGATGTCCAACACTTAGTGTTGGACACTTCCACTTAGTGGACACTTACTAAGTGGACACTTACGGGGCTGCGGACTCAAGGATCAAGTTTCAAGGATCTAAAAGATCCAAGGTCCAAGACTCAAGAGCTACTTGCGGAGGCCGGCGAACCACCAGTCGCCGTGCCAGCCATCGTCGCGGCGGTAGACGCGCACGTAGCGCCAGCCGTACCGGCGGTGAAAGGCGGCGAAACACCTCTTTCCGTTGGCATCCCTCCAGTGGGTGCTGTTGGGATGGGTGTCGGCGAACGATGCATCATCCTCGTTGACCTTGGCGAGCGAGTACGTGTCGGCTGGTTTGAGTCCGCGTGCCGTATACTCATCTCTCAAACCCTCGTCGCTCACATAGCGACCGAGGTTGAAGAAAACAACCTCGGCCTCCTCGCCCTCGCCACGCGGCATGCCGGCGACCACATCGCGGGCGGTGTACTGTTCCCGACCAGTGGCGTCGAGAACCTGCTGCGGCGTGCGAGTGCGATCCACCTTCACGCAGTGTACGATAACATTACTCATCGCCTCCACGTGCTTACGGAACGGTGCCAAAAGTTCCATGCCGAGGTTCTCTAGCCCGAGTACTTGCTGAACGGCCTCGGAGTTGAACTCACCGCGATGTTTCCGCACTACGGCACGGAACTTGTCAACAACGTTCTCGATCTGACCATCGGTCATCGATGCGGTCATGGTCTTCGCCATGGCGTCATTCTCCTTCTCTTGCTGGGTTAAATTGAGGATTTCTCCTTCCAGCAAGTGCTAAATATGTTTATACCACACCCTCTCTCAAAAGTCAATACCGGCTAAAAACTCACATACAGAACTTACCGAGAGTAAGTTTGGAATGATTTTAGGAATTGGACAACCTTGTTTGCTTCTTTTTCTGAAATGCGAATATGCGTGGGGAGATTCAGCGTGGTCTTTGCCAGTTTTTCTGCTTCAGGGCAGCTGCCCCATTCATACCCGAGCTTTTCAATCTGGGTATCGTGGGGGGCAATAGGGGTAGTGTACCAATCTCCCAGCAACAGATTCTTTTTCCGCGCCTCTTTGATAATCTCGTGGGCTTTTTCGTGTTGCACGGGAAAACGGAGAAAAATATTTCCTTCCTGGTATTTTGTATCTTGTAGTTTGTAGCTTGTATCTGATAATGCCTGACTATAGAGAGCTGCAATTTGTCTTCGGTGCAAATTAAATCGATCCACCTTCTTTAGTTGGCACAAAGCAAGAATAGCCAAAACATTGGGAAGAGCTTTGGGGAAGTATCCGGGCTGCTTACCCCGCTTCTCTTTCTTGTGCACTGCTTTAGAAAGCATATGAATCTGCTGAGCGACAATTAAGAGGTACTTGCCAAAGATACGGTAGGTGGGAAGAATGAGAAGATTCATGAGCCAGGGATGCAGCACCTGCTGTTTTATCCAGAGAAACGAAGGATATCCTGCTTCCTTTTGAAACTCTCGAATCTTGCCAGCTAACGCAACGTCGCTGGTTGCCGCCATGCCCCCGTACACGCACGAGATAACCTTGTCTCTCGAAAAGCTGAAAAAAGCGGCTTTCCCAAAAGTCCCAACCTTCTTTCCCTTGTAGGTTGCTCCGAGGGCATGGGCGCAGTCCTCCAGCAAGACAAGGTTGTGTCTTTTGCAAACTTCCAGAATCCTATCCATGTCAGCTGGAAACCCAAAGGTGTGCTGAACCACCACAACCCTGGAACGGGGGGTAATCTTTTTTTCAAGGTCGCCGGGAGACATGTTATAATCGTCTTGGCAGTCAACATACACGGGTTGAAGCCCAGACCACAGAATAGGGTTTGGCACTGCATTGCACGTGAAGGCCTGAATCAGAACGTCGTCTCCCTTCCGCAGCGCCAATGAATCCAGAATCGCAAGAAAGGCAGACCTGCCGCTGTTAAAGGACACGGCATGAGAAAGGCCCAGGTATTCTTTAAACTCTTGTTCAAATTGCTCTATGGCTTCTCCTTTTTTCCAGCGCCAGGGCTGCACATACAAACAAAGAGCGGCCCAAACGTCGTCTGCCTCGGTATTGGGAGAAAGAGATATGGAAAGCGGGCGAATCATGCGCCCAGTAGAGGAAGAATGCCTGCGGGCACTCTTCCCTCCAATAACACAACGTCTCCTTTTTGGGCAATCCTAAGAATCTCCTGCGCAATTTCCCGGGGATTCTCTAAAAAAAGTATGCTTTCTTCTTTCATGCCCGTTTCTTTTGCGCCTTGAGAAAGTGCTGAAAACTCGTCTGCCGTGGTAATAAAAACAAGGTCGCACACCTCCCCTATCTTCTTTCCTACCTCTTCGTGCCTCTTGCGGGAAGCGGGACCCAGCTCAATGAAAGAAGGCATGACAACGATTTTCTTTCCTTCCCAATACTTCAGATGGTCTAGGGCCGCAAGAGCTCCGGTGGGATTGGCAGAATAACTGGAGTCAATAATGTCAATGCCGTTCTTCCCTTGTTTCAGGCGCATGGCCCCGGCCTCTACAGGAACGCTTATGAAGGCCTCTGCAATCTCGGCAATGCCCATGCCCAGCTCTCTTGCTGCCGCTGCAGCCAGCAAGGCGTTTTCCACGTTGTGGGCTCCGGGCACAGGCAAGTTTACCCTTGCCTCGTCTTCTCCTCTTTTAGCTAAGGTAAATCCTATGCTCTCTTTGTCTGCGGCAATATCCCTGGCAAATACGTCTTTTTGCGTCTTTGCAGAACACCAGACATACCTGCCAAAGTTCGGGTTCCAGAGCTGCAGCCAAGGGCCAAGCTCGTGCAACTGCTTGCTGTCGTCGTTTAAAATCAAGACGCCGTCGTGCGGCAAGGACTGCACCAGTTCCCCTCCTCCTTCCGCAGAAAACAAACTGGTGGTGGAGCCGAACACGCCCAGGTGCTGCTCGTTGACTCCCGTAACAATACCCATAGTGGGCTGAACCATATCGCACAAGAGCTTAATGCCCCCCTTGCTGTACGCCCCCATCTCGCACACGAACACCTGGTGCTCGTCGGTCAGGTCGTACAAAATGGTGTGGGCAATACCCATCTCAGAGTTTTTGTGTTCCGGGGTCTTCAAGACAACGAATTTCTCGCTAAGAATATGAGCTAAGAATTCTTTAGTGGAACTCTTGCCATAAGAACCCGTGATGCCTACCACCTTGAGGTTTTTCATTCTCTTTCTTTTTTCCGTTGCCTTTTTCAGTATCTTTTTCCTCTCAAAAACGGCGTAGGGCTGCCACGCTAACACCACCAAAGAACCAATGAACAAGGAAAGAAGGTCAAACAAGAGCAGGGCAAGAAACAAAGAATCAAAAAAATACACTACGACAGCCGCAAGAACCGCGGACTGAACCAAGAAAACCGAGAGAATAAGGACTGCGGTTTTCCTGGTGAGAACCGGCGCAAGCAGGGCCTTTGTCCTTGCTGAGTTAAAGAGCAAAAAGATTTCTCCCGCATACACAAGCATAAGCAGCACCCCGGCAATCTCTGGTTCAAAAAACCACAGGCCCAGCAGTATAAGTTTTAAGCCAATAAGGGGATGCAAAAACAAACGCTTCCCCTTTGAGGTATGAAAATGTGCCAAAAGGCGCCCCATGTGGTACTCTTTTAACTGCCAAAGGTACAAGACAAACAACAAGGCCCGTGCCGTCCTTACATACCAAAAGAATAAAAGAAGAAGGATGAATGCCATAAGAAGATGAGGTGCCGCCGCAACTCATATACCTTTCTATTGTAGCATAAACTCTGCGGCCGTAAAAATGTCCTACGCCCGAAGAAAAAGGAGGACTGCCGCAGCAACCTGCTCGGGCGCCTCCCGATGTATCCTGTGGCCCGCTCCCGGAATAATCTTCAGGGAAGAGTTCGGCAGCTGTCTTTTGATGACGTATGCGTCCTCAATGGGCACGGGGCGGTCTTTTTCTCCCCAGAGAAGGAGCGTATTCGTACTGATGTGAGAAAAAAGTTCAGAAAGGTCTTCCCGTATCACTTTTTGCATTATCTTCCGCTTGATTTCTCCTGCCTCCAGATAGTCACTGCGGCCGATAATGCGGCTAAAAACCTTTCGCAGGAATCCTTGTATTTTTTCACTGGGAATGAGAGAAAGCGCAATACTCCCTGCTTTTGCAACATATTTGATAACATTCTCTCTCGGTCCTGGTTCTTTGCGAATAGCGGCAGGAGCCACTAATATCAACTTCTCCAATTTTTCTGGGTGGGCAGCGGCAAACCATACCGCCACCTGCCCGCCAAAGGAATGTCCAAAAAGGATAAACCTATGCAATCGCAGCATCTCAGCAAACTGCAAGATAAAATCTGCATACTCTTTCACTCCCCACACACTCTTTGGTGCCTCTGTCTTGCCAAATCCTGGAAGGTCGGGAACCAGCACTCTGTATCCTTGCTGTGCAAGTCGGACTTGCACAGCTTCCCAGGAATCAGAACCCCTGCCCCACCCGTGCAAGATTAAAAGAGCAGGGCCTTTTCCTGCAATTTTATAATTGATACCAATACCGTTTATTGTAATCCTTTTTTCTTCAACTTGACTTTTTTGCATTTGTGTACTAGTATCTCTTGATTACATTCGGTTCAGGAGGATTATAATGCAGAAAACAGTAGAATCATTGCTCTTTTTTGGTGTGATGGGCATGTCAAGCCTCCTTCTGGGGATCATCCTCGCCTCTCTGGGATGGCTCGGAGAGATAATGCCTCCTTTTTCATATATCATGGGGTTAATCATAATTCCAATCGGTATTCTCAGCGTTTACCTTTGGTGCAAACAACCCCCCTACTAGTGGAGAAGAAGGCCCTGCTAAGCCGGCCTTTGTTAGGTCGGCTTTTCTATTTCCGTCTTTCCAACATATTTTTGCAATACCTTCGGTATCTCCACACTCCCGTCCTTCTGCTGGTAGTTTTCCAAGATAGCAATTAAAGTTCTCCCGATTGCAAAGGCGGTGGCATTGAGCATATGCACGTATTCTGTCTTTCCCTCTTTGTTTTTAAATCTCGTGTTCAGGCGTCTTGCCTGGAAATCCGTGGTATTGGAGGCAGAACTCACTTCTCGGTACTTGTCCTGCCCCGGCAGCCATGCCTCAATGTCTATGGTAGAGGCAGAAGGCCTTGCCATGTCTTGCGTTGCCAGCTGCACTACCTGATAAGGAATACCCAGGGCCTGCCAGAGCTTCTCTTGCAAAAAAACCAGGAATTGATGTTCTTCCCTGGATTTTTTCGGATGACAAAAACTAAAGAGTTCCACCTTGTCAAACTGATGAACCCGCAGGATGCCCTTGGTGTCTTTCCCGTAAGAGCCCGCTTCCTCCCTGAAACAGGTGGAAAAGGCGGCATACCTTTTAGGCAGTTCTTTTTCTTCAAACACCTCCCCTTGGTGCATGGGACCAACGGATTGCTCTCCGGTTCCCACCAAAAACAGTCCCTCTTTCTCAAAGTAGTACCGTTCAGCTAAGTCCTCTGGCGTATCCACATATCCCATTGCCTGCATCATATCCCCTTTCACAAACACTGAAGGAACAATGGGAGTGAATCCCTCTTTTGCAGCTGTTTTCAGCGCAAGCTCAACCAAGGCAAATTCCAGCAAGGCAAGATCCCCCTTCAGATACCCAAATCTTGAGCCTGAGACCTTTGAGGCCCTTTGCACATCAATCACGTCAAGCTCCTCTCCCAAGAAAAGATGGTCCTTGGGTTCAAAAGAGAACTTGGGTGGTTTACCAACCTGGCGCAGCACCATGTTCTTGCTTGCATCCCCAACGGGAACATCATCTTGGGGAATGTTGGGAAGCAAAGACAGCAAAGAATGCAGCCCCCCCCCAACTTCTTCCATTTGCGGCTCTAACTTCTTTATTTCCTCTTTCAGCTTCTTTGCTTCCTCAATATCTTCCTTGCCCAGTTTATTCTGTTGCGCTTTCAGTCCTTCTATCTTTTGCAAAAGCTCCTTCCTTTTTTCATCCAGCTCTAAAACCCGGGAAACATCACATTCCATTCCCCTCTTTATGCATCCCTCTTTCACCTTCTCTGGATTCTCCCTGATGTATTTAATATCCAGCATATTATTTCTTGGGTTTCACCCCGTTAGAGGCCTTTGGCAAAAAAGAATTTTAGTCGGTTTTTCAGATATCTTCGCCCCATACCTGATTTTAGATACCTCTCACGTGCTCTAGCATCGTTTTTGTTAAGGCCAACTTCACAATAAATAAGCTTCCAAGGCAAACCATATTTTGTGGATTTATCTTTGCCCTCATTATGATTTAAAATTCTTTTTTGCAGATTCTTCGTTGAACCAATATACCATGCCTGCGCCTTTTTACTCAAAAGTACATATACGTACCACATCGGCCTCTAACGGGGTTTCATGGTGGGGAATAAGATGACTTCGCGCAAAGAATGGGAATCGGTGAGTAGGGCGACCAGCCGGTCCACGCCCATGCCAAAGCCGGCTGTGGGAGGCATGCCGTATTCCAATGCCTCAATAAAATCGGTGTCCATGCGCTGGGCGTCTTCCAGCCCCTTGCGAAACAAAGATTCCTGTTCTTCAAATGCTTTCTTTTGCGCCACAGGGTCGTTCTGTTCAGAGTAGGCCTTAACCAGCTCCCAGCCCCCCCCAACCATCAGCTGGAAGCTTTCTGCCTTCTTTGGGTCGTCTGCCTTGGTCTTGGCCAAGGGATACATTTCAGCTGGATGGTGAATGACAAACTGGGGCTCCCACAGCTTTGGGCGAATCACCTTTTTGTACAGGGCATCTGCAACACGGCCCTTGCTGAATGTTCTCTCAATCTCAACATCAAGCTTCTCTGCCACTTGCATTAAGGCCTCCTTGTTGACGGCTTCAATGTCCAGCTTGAGGTGCTTTCGGAACAGCTCCCCGTATTCCACCCGAGGCCAAGGGGTCTTAAAATCAATCGTTTTCCCCTCGTAGACAATCTGCTTCTCGCCAGCAACCTTCTGAACCACAAAGGTGATAAGATCTTCTGTGAGCTTCATTAAATCCTTGTAGTCAGCAAAGGCCCAGTAGAATTCAAGCAAGGTGAAATCCGGATTGTGCTGGCGATCCACCCCCTCGTTGCGAAACACCCTCCCCATCTCATACACCTTCTCAAATCCTCCTACCACAAGACGTTTCAAGGGCAGTTCAAGGGAGATGCGCAGGTACATATCCAAATCAAAGGCGTTGAGATGAGTGGTAAAGGGCTGTGCGTCAGCTCCCCCGTACATATGCTGGAGCACCGGGGTCTCAACCTCAAGAAATCCTTCTTTATCTAAAAACTCCCGGACTGCGCGGACAATCTCTGTTCTCTTTTGAAACTTCTCTTTGACTTCTTTGTTAAAGAGGAGGTCAAGATAGCGCTTGCGAAAACGCTCTTCTTCATCCTGCAGCCCATGCCATTTTTCAGGAAGCGGCAGCAGGGACTTTGCCAGCATCTTTGCCGAGCTTGCCTCAATGGTTTTCTCTCCTTTCTTGGTTGTAAACAGAGAACCCCGAACCTGCACAAAATCCCCCACGTCAAAGGTTTTAAGAAACATCTTGTATGCCTTCTCCCCCACCCGGTCTTTCTTGAGGTATGCCTGCATGATTCCGGTGCCATCCTCTATATGAAAAAAGGTGGAACCCCCGTGCTCCCTGATGCTACGGATTCTTCCAACCGCAACCACTTCTTTCTTTGACTTTGCCAATGCAGAAAAGCCCTTGAGGAGCTCTGCTATCTCGTGGGTTCTTTTGGAGCTTGCAGGATAGGCCTGCTCCCCCGCTTTTTTCAACTGATCTAACTTCTTTATCCTAGTTTTCCGAATCTCGCCAATGCTTGCCATATAGTGTTATTCTACATTCTACGATTATTTCCCCCTCTAGTCAAAGCTCTGCTCGACTGTGCTAGGACTGTCCTAGCTCATTCAACCTAGCTCATTCAAACATTTCTAGGTCCGCCGAAATGCCGTGCGCCTTAAATTTAATCCAATCTTCCACTGCTAATTGACATGTTTTCTCGCCTCCAAAAAATTCAAGAAAAAAGTCCTTTGTTACAAAAGACGGAAAATTTTCTTTTCCAATATAGTCAAGATAGCTGCTTGGCCTATATCTTTCTAAGTTTTTTATGGCCTCCCCTGAATTAGCGACTTGGAATTCTTTCCATTTAGGTTCCCAAAGCTCTACTGGATTTGTATGCACGTATCGAAATGTATTTGCTAACTGTTCATCGCCCTGTATGGGCACGGCCTTAAATCTTCCTTCAAAAAGCGGACCAGTTCGGTTGTGTCTTTTATTAAAGTATGTAGAAAATCCGCCAAATTTTCTCATAAAATCAGAAATGCCGTCCTCTCTAATTTCGCGGAGTATAAGATGAATGTGGTTTGGCATAAGACAAAACGCGTGTATTTCTACAATCGGCTCCCCTTTATTTTTTCGGGCCCGCTGTATTCGTTTCCCTACCATGCTTGCCGTGCTGGGACTGTCCCAGCTACGCGAGAGAAGTAACCATAGATTGATTGGCTGGATGCTATTAAATAACTCTAGTCCAAAAATAAATCGAGAGTAATCCTGTTTGCTTTGAAAAATCTTTCCTCGGTTGATGCCTCGTTTGATGACATGATAAAAACCGCCGACCTCTATTTTGAATTTTCTCGCGTTGCGCGGCATATACCCTACTATAGCATAAACATAGCTTTGTGTGCTAGGACTGTCCTAGCACAGCCCAGCACATTAGTCCAATGCCACGGAAACTAAAATCCCCAATGATGATTCATTGGGGCGAGCCGCAGCTCGTTTGGCCGTTAGGCCTTACTCAAGACGGATCTTTGGGGAACCCCGCCTCCGATACTCTTTCAGAACGAGCGCATCCTGCTCTGCCTGCGTAAGAAACGGAAGATCGTCGGCGAACCTCCTGAGGTTCTCATCCCTCACCGCGCCCAACAAGGATGCGACGAACTTTCTCCCTTCTGTGAGAGGAGAGCGGGGTGGCTGGGGGTCGTCTTGAGGGACGAGTACCCCATCCGAACGACGAACGAGGGGAAGGCCGTTTCCCCCTACCGGCACCCGGACCTTGAGGGCCTCCATTGGCACTCATATAAATTTCTCCTGCTCCAGGGTCAAACCAAACCTCTTGTTCACGATAACCTCCTGTTCACCGCGTTACATAGCTGACTGGCTAGGCCGATTTCAGCTTTGCTAAAAACAGCATAGCACGAAGCTTAAGAAATGTCAAGGACTTTGTAGGATTGTCCTCCCTTAGGTGTTTCAAACTTAACTCTGGCTCCCTTTTTCTTGCCCAAGAGAACCTCTCCCAAAGGAGAGGAGGCGGAGATTTTGTCTTCTGTTGGGTCGGCTTCCTGGGGACCGGTAATGGTGATAACCCATGTTTCTTTGCCTATCTCCAAGGTAACCTGGGATCCGATCTGAATTACTCCGCTCCTGCCCAAATGCTCCACCACCTTGGCGTTGGAAATCATGTCTTCGAGTTCCGCTATCCTTCTTTCCAGCATCTCCTGTTCCTCTTTTGCATTGTGGTAGTCAAAGTTTTCAGACAGATCTCCAAATGAGATTGCCTTTCTTAAGCGTTCGGTAAGCTCACGGCGCTTTATGGTTTTCAAATGCGAGAGCTCCTCTTGAACCTTCTGTAATCCTTCTTTGGTAATATAGTTTTGCATGTTCGCTGCTGCGATATTTTATCTGGAAAAGTACCACTGCAAGGCATCTCTGGCAACGGGCAACGCTGCAACCTGCCCCTCCTGCACATCCTCCACAACCACCACCAAGACAATCTCCGGGTTCTCTAGCGGGGCAAAGACAACGGTCCAGGAATACAAATAGTCCTTGCCATCATACGTTTTCTTTCCGGTCTGGGCAGTCCCGGTCTTGGCAGCGGCCTTCACGGGCAGAGAATCCAGCCAGCCGGTGGCAGAACCCGCGGTCACGGTTTGCCGCATTCCCTCCTTGATAACCTCCAGGGTTTGTTTATCCACGAATACTTCTTTCTTGAGCTTGGGTTTTATGACTTCCTGCGTGTTTCGCTCCCCGTCCACAAATGCTTTCACGGCCTGGGGTTCGTACAGCATTCCCCCGTTTGCCACTGCCGCAAAAGCCGATGCAACCTGAAGCGGGGTCACGGCAAAGGGACCCTGGCCAATGGAAAGATGATACGTATCGCCCAGACGCCAGTTTTCGTCAAACACGGGTAAGATACCTTCCCCTTCACCGGGCAGATCCACCCCGGTTTTCTCTCCCCAGCCAAAGCGTTCCACGTATTCCTTTATCTTCCCGGGGCCCAACCCCAAGAACCCTTCTTTGCCCCCGCCGATGATGTAAAAGAAGGTGTTCACGGATTCTGCGATTGCCCTTTTGATGTCGCTCCAGCCATGGAATGTCCAATCGCGGAAACATTCGTCTTCTTTGGTATAGATGTTCTCCACGCAAAGCTCCAGGGGAGCAAAAATCTTTGTTTCTTCTTTAATGACCCCCTCCTCTAAGGCCGCGACTCCAATGAGGGGCTTAATGATAGACCCCGTGGGATAGCCAACCCCGGAGAGGGCGCGGTTGAACAGGGGTTTTGAGGGGTTGGTTATCAAACTGTTCCATTCTTTTGAATTAATGCCCTCTGCAAAAAGGTTTGCGTCAAAAGAGGGCAAGCTTACCAAAGAGAGAATGCCCCCGGTTAAAGGATTAAGGGCTACGGCGGCTCCCGCCTTGGTTCCTGTATTGCCAAATGTTTCTTTCAAAGATTCTGCAATGCGTTCCTGCAGTCCTGCGTCAAGCCACAAGACCAGGCTGATTCCCTGTTTTGAAGCAATGGTTTCCTTTTCTCCCACAATCTTGCCGTCCGCTCCGCGCTCCAGGACAATCCTGCCTGGATTCCCCCGAAGAAGCTCCTCGTATGCTTTTTCCACCCCCGTCTTGCCAATCTGGTCGGTAATTGAATACTCCTCCAGCTCTGCAAACTCCTGAGCTGAAACCCTTGCGGTGTATCCCAGAATGTGGGAGAACAGCTCTCCTTCAATGTACTCGCGCCTCACGTTTTCCTGGACAAGGCAACCCTCAAACTCAGAGGTTTTGGCCTGAAGCAGCACCAGTTCTTCATGGGAAAGATTTTCTTTGACCAGGAGGCGGGACGCGACATTCTTTTGGACCTCGTCTTTCAGCTCCGCAAAGGAAATGCCCAACAGGGCGGAAGCCCGTCTCAGCAGGTCTTCTTTTTCTTTTGGAGTGCTGGGCATATTGAAGTTGTCGCACACAAAACCAAAACTGGGCTTGTTAAAGGCAAGCTGAAGAAACGAGCTGTCATACAAGACGCCTCGGTCGGAAGCCAGGGGGATAGCGCGCAAGGCATTGTACTTGGCGGCCTCCCGCATCTCCTGGGCCGCAAGCACCTGCAGGTCAAAGGATTTTATCAAGATGACCGCCGCAACCAAAACGAAACTGCCGTAAAGAAGGCGCAAAACAGTTTCGGAGAGCGGCAGTTCAATCCTTTGTTCTGCAAACTCATCTCCTTCTTTTTTTCGGGCAAGGTTGTCAAGCAGCACCTCCTGAATTTCAATCTCTTCCCCCGCCAACTTCTTCTTATATATATCGCGGGATCCAAACATAGTTTCGCAGGATATGCCGCACTGCCAAAAACAGCGCTAAAGAAAGAATAATCCAGAATCCGAAAGACATAGAAGAATATGCGTCCAGGAGAAATCCTCCCGTCAGGGCTGCTGCAACCCCTGTCGTGGCAGAAGAAAAGAAAGCTGTTGCCGCCAGGAAAATTAAAACCAGGTTGGGGACCCATCCTGCCAA
>Ga0209541_10005935_pt1 | contig 21104 bp, 20 predicted proteins | sample RifCSPlowO2_01_FD_184027 | JGI IMG/M metagenome (GOLD analysis project Ga0209541, IMG submission 184027) | Groundwater microbial communities from Rifle, Colorado - Rifle CSP2_plank lowO2_0.1 (SPAdes) (version 2) | ecosystem: Environmental > Aquatic > Deep subsurface > Groundwater | place... | reverse complement strand
TGCATTGTTGAACGGAGTATTATCTTTTCCGGTAAAATCTAAAACTCCGTTCAACAATGCAGGAACATAACTGTCAGTCAAATCATCGAAGGTGTAATCAACACAATCATCGCAGTCTTGTCCAGGTCCTCCAGTTATCTCAATAAGCCAAGTGTCCCTTCCTGTGTTGGAGATTTCAGCTCCTAAAACTTCCCATGTTGTCAAGTTGCTGAACAAGCCATGCGCCAAAACAACCGGAATATGAGTCGGAATTCCATTGCTGTTCAAATACTCCAGATAATCGCCGCTTATATTTGGCTTTAAATTCCTTAGCCTTAAAGTTATCCCGTCGCCTGTAACAACATCCTTGTCAAAAACATTAAACATCTCGTCACTAAGCGCATTTCTTACTATTTTTTTGAATTCGTTATTGTTTATTTTATAATGCTCTTGATTTCCGCCTAAATGCAAGTAATCATAAACCTTTATTGCATCGATATTTTCATCATCAATAAATATTGAATTTTTATCTTCAGTGTTTAAAAACAGTGCCTGGTTTTTTATAAATTCTTTTGCTGCAGCAATATCACCTTCAATCTCATTCCCAACAATCATGACAATTATTTTTCCATTAACATCTTTAAATGCGCCAATCAAGGCATTATAAGGCAACGCCCCTACCTCATCATTATAAATAATATTTCCAAAATCATAGCCAAACTCAAAATCTTCTGAAGTTCTAATATTATTAACTATGTTTATTGGATTATTCTTGCCAATGTAAACCCTGACATCTGCTTTGCCTTCATTTGCTGTGTAGTATCCGGAAGTCAGCTTATTTTTTATGTAATTTTGGAACTCAGAATTAATGCTGAAAGGCTTCAAATCAGCGCTTACAAATACATAAGGCAAGTCCATAAATTCTCTGCTTGCAAAATTATTCTCTTCACTGCTTTCTTCAATTAAACTGTCATAATTAACCTGTGTCATAACCTTATCATGCCTTTTCAAGTTTAAAATCCCGGTAAAGTTATTAGCACCATTTCCTTTTATGCTTATTGCCCCATTTACAGTCTCTAATGTCTCTGTATTAGTTAATTTCACTTTTAAATTATCCAAATTCAAGCCACCATTATTATGCACATTGGCTGTAACAAGAACGCTTGTGCTGTTTAATGGGCTGAATGAAATGTCTTTTTCTTCGACAGACAAATCTGCCTTATAGCTGTTATTGTCCAAAAGCAGGATTAAATTGCTGCTGCTGAACCACACCAAATCAAGGGCTTTATTCTTGTCAACATCAACTGCAACCGGCACTTTTTTCGCAACATCTGAAAAATTATAAAGGACAGTTCCATCAAGATTGTAGATTCTTCTTCTTAATATCAGCTCAAGCTCGCCATCATTGTCCATATCAGCCAAAGTAACTGATTGCGGAGTACTGCTTTCCTCGCCAAGCTCAACTTTGTTCGATGCTATTTCATTTCCATTCCTGTCAAAAAACTCGATAAATGTGCCGTACTTTGAATAATAAGTACCCTCAACATAAATTCCAAGTTCATCAAAGCCATCTTTGTTGTAATCGTAAACAAACAAGTCAGAGCCTATGCCCAAGCAATGTTTATTGTCATTTAAATAACAAGGCGAGTCCCTGCTAAAGTCAATTAATTTAAAGAAAACAATCTTGCCATTGCTATTAAATAAAGACAAATTTATATCAGTCTTATAACTTACTCCAGAAACATACTCATGCTTGTAAGCCACAGCAATCTCATAATTACCAGCTTTATCAAGATTGACAAACTTTAATCCAAGAAATGTTGGATCATTTTGGAATACGGCATTTAAAGTCCCAACATCAACATTCAAATTAATATTTTTATTTGCATCAACAACAATAAAATTATCGTTAAACCAGAATAATGCATCTAAATCATTGTCTCTGTCAAAATCAACAAATGAAGGAGCAATATTAACTTTGCTTCCGAAAATATTATCATCCTTATCACTTATATTAACATTTAATTTGTTATCATTTTGGTCAGTAGCATTAATCTGATAGGAATGCACTATGCCATTAAAGTCTCTAAAAATACATTCTTTTACATTATCTTTGTCAAAATCCAAGCATCTAATGTCTTGGAATCCATTTTGCGATGTAACATCAAAACTTGTTTCAATCTTAAAGCTGCTTCCGTTAAACTCAAAGATTGTAAAATTATCTTGATTGCTGTTGTTAACAACAGCTATAATTTCAAAATAAGCGTCATTGTCCATGTTTTCAATGTCAAATTGCCCTCTTAAGTTGCCTACTTGTTTTTGAGCAACAACAGCAAAACTTTTATTAAATAGCATTAATGAATTATTTGAAAATACTATAATTTCATTTTCTCCATTATTATCAACATCAGCTATCATTGGCTGAAAATCAGTTCCAGAAGAATTATAGAGCAAGATGTTTATCGCAGATTTTGAAAAATAACCATTACCGGATGCAATTCCATAAGAAAATCTGTTTTTGTTAAAGTCTGCCCATTCACTGCTTCTCCCTAAAATAAACACAGTATCAGATTTTATCAATGATTTTTTATTATTTTCATATGCTGTAACAGAACATTTCCATACATCGTTTTCATTTAAAGCGGAGGATGGAATATTGTTAATTGTCGTGCATAAAGTATCGTTGACGCATGTGACAATTTCATTGCTGTAAAATTGATTATTTTTATACCAGCTAACATTTGCAGAGATTATTTTGTTGTTTGCATTAACCTTCCATTGACAGCTTAAGGAATCTTCGAAAGAAGGAGTTTCTGGCTTTATCAAAACATCAGAAACTTTTACAGCTCCGGTATCATCAAAAAATAGTTTAGTCATTCCATTCTTTGTCCATAATAAATCAAGACGATTATTACTATCTACATCAACCGGTATAACAAAATTTAAGCTTAAAGCATGTGAAAAAATTGAAGTTCCATTTTGCGCATATATTTTATTTTCAGTTACAATTTCTTTTTTACCGTCATTATCCATGTCCGCTAATATTGCTGTCCTGACAGTATCTGTTGCAGGGGATAGTTCAGAATCCAAAAGCACATCGCCAGAATAGTTATGGCAGTTTATCGTCATATTTTTGAAACCACCATTTCTTTTTTTATCTTTTATAAAGCAAATATCTTCAATGCCATCACTATTAATATCCAGCACAAATGGGTTTGTTCCTTCCCATTTATTTTCTATGTTATTCCCATCATTACATCCAACATTCGCCAAAGTATTTATCTCGCATTTTGAAAATAATTTTGAGCCATTATGGCTATATACAAATAGCTCTGTAAACCAGTCAATATAAATATCAAAGCCTGGATGCAAATTGTCATTATAAAAAACGCTTGCGGCAATTTCTAGTTTTCCATCGTTGTTCAAATCAACAAGCACTGGTTGTCCTTTTAAAATAAAGCCTGAAGGAGTACCGAAAATAGGATAAAAGATGTCATCTACAATCCATTTAACATTTCTTTGGCTCAAATCAAAAGCCAAAAATCCATAGCCGCCGCTGCTGTCGTTATTAAACCAAAACACTGCCTCGTAATTGCCGTCATTGTCAATGTCTCCAATTGCCGGAACTGTCTGCCTAGTTTCATTATATATAGAAGTAGTATAATTCTCGTTAGTTTTTGAGTCTATATCTATTATATGTATATAATTCAGTTTATCCTTAAAAATACAAGAATTAGCACCATTAAGGTTTAAGCATTTTATTCCGCCGAAATCAGCATCATTGTTTAATGTTATGTTAAATCTCTGTTTTAGGTTTGAGTCATTCAATTGATAAACAAAGAAATAGTTTTTCTCATTAATTCTTGAATTAAATATAATTTTGTTGTTAAAAATAGTTGGTTGCCCTAAAATAGTTCCTGTGAATTTTTCCTCCAACAGATTTAACTCGTAATCAAAAACTTTTAGAAAATCATTAGAAAAGATAATAAGTTCATTATGGCCGTCATTGTCAATATCGTAGACCAGAGGCTGGAAATCCATTCCAAAATTGTCATTTGAAAAATTTGCTGTGTTCAGCGGAAAATACCCAGTTCCATTCGCAGAGCCTGTGTTCCTCAAATCATTCTGGTAAGTTTGCCAAGAGGCATTAACACTAAAACTCAATAATATAAAAACTAACATAAATAAATAAACTTTCATAACCAACCCCTTAATTTGATTATTTTTAGAAGTAATATTTAAGGTTTGTTGATAAATTAATTGTTATTTTATATTTTAGATTAAATTGAATCTGCCTTCGGCAATAATCACCCTCGCCGAGCATCAACTCGGCTCATTATACATTGTAACAATGTATAGGCGAGGCTGAGGTTAATGGCAGAAAAACCGAAGCCGAGCTGTAAATATTGTGCGAAGCACAGATTGAAAATAAGAATATAAAATTTCAAAATTTCTTAATCCAGCACTAACCCGCACTTCTTGCAGTAGAACTCTTCATTTGCATATTCTATGTCCTTGTTTCCGCAGTCAGGGCACTGCCTAACTAAGTCTTCTCTCTTAACAGTTTCTAGACTTCTCTGATTACTAGCATACGCCATATTTAACCCCCAACATATATTGCTAATCTGCATATAATACCCTTTTTAAAGGTTTCGGTTTTGCAATTAAATTTTATGAAAAATTTTTAAATCATGCGGAGTATCCAGGATAATGGCGGATATAGCCGATGTTGTTGGGATTCCTTATTCTGAAGGCAATGCTATCGTTAGAAACTTAATAACAGCTTACGACAGAGTAATCAATTACAGAATTCCTTCATTGAGAGATGCTGAAGAGTCTCAATTGTGGGCGGTGTCTGCAGCAGCTTTATTTGATTTAAGCAAAGCAGTTTTGCAGCCTGAAGTACCAAGAGTAATTGGGGCAGAGATACTTGGAATTAATGATTATGCCATTGAACGGCAAAAACCGCAAGTATACGAGGCAGTACAATTCATTTGTTCGCAAATACTTGAGCGATGGAAACATGCTCTTGAAAAACGAGGGTATAATTCAAAAAACCTTTCAAAGGCAATCAGAAAAATAAGAAGCGGAAGAATAAAAACAACAAAAAGAATTGTTGAAATTGTCAATGAATATGAAGGACCTGTTCTGGCGCTGATAAACACCAGGGACTTTACGCCAAGAGAGGGCTGGATTGGCGCGCTTCATGCAGCAGAACATGATATACTCATAGCCGAAAGGAAAATTCATACTGGTTTTTATTTATAATTAAACCACAACACTGACATGCTCCTGCTTCTGAACTCTTATCACGTGCTCAACAAAGCTTTCTATCTTGCTTTCATGCGAAACAAGAATAATCTGCTTTATGTTCAGCTTGTCAAGAATGCTTCTAACCTTGTCTAACTGCTCTGCGCTGAATCCGTCTGTCGGCTCGTCAAGCATTATGATGTCTTTTGTCTTAATGTCGGCAACAATGTCATTTATAACCTTATTCAATGCGAGCCTGTACGATAATGCGGCAGAAGTTTTTTCCCCGCCGCTTAAATTTTCAACGTATGTTTCATAGCCGTCCTGCTCAATTACTGGGGTGAATTCCTCATCAACTCTTACGCTTATAGACTCGTCTTCAAGCAGAACATCAAACCAGTTCTTAAACAGTTCATTGAACTGAGAGTGAATGTTGACCATAACATGCTTTTCCATTGTTGACGTCAGATTCACAAACAGCTCATCAATCCAGTTTATCAATTGTGAAATGTAAGCAAGCCTTTCTTTTGCTTTTTGTTTTTCATTTATTTCTTTTTCCAGGCTTATAATAAACCTTTTAATTGATTCTTTTTCAGTTTCATATTTTCTTTTTTCCAGCTCCAAAAACCTCTCCTGAGGCAGCAATTCATCGATCTCTTTCTTGGCTATTTTGTATTTTTCCTCTGTTTCAGCATATTGGCTGATTTTTGAATTTAATTCTGCTTTTCTGGCATTTAATGAGCCGATTTCTTTCTTTATTTTCTCCTTTAAATTCAATTTCTCCTCTTTTGCGTTTAGTTTTTCATTCAGATTTTCAAATTTTATTTTCAATATGTTAAAATGATTCTGCTCTTTCATCAAGGAATCAAGCTCTTTTTTAAGAGCAATTCTTATTTTTTCAAGCTTTGATTCATCTTCTTTGTAAATTTTTACATGCTCAAGCAATTCATTGTATTTTTTGTCCTCTCTTGAATGAATATCGTGCTTGTGATTTTCATCAACTTTCTGCTCGCATACGGGGCATATTTCCAAGTCCTGTATCTTTTTTATTGTTTCACTGCAATGCTCTATACGCACTTCCAGCTCCTTTATTTTTTTTATAGTATTTTTGTAATTGAGGTCTGCTTCGTTTATTTCCTTTTCTTTTTCGTTTATTTTTTTGATTATTGTATCAAGCTCGTCAAGTTTTTTGTTTTCGACATCTCCTTTAAGCTCATCAATCTGCTTCTCAAATCTTTTTATTTCATCATTTAGCCTGTTATTCTGCTCTATCCTGTGATTAAGGTTTGCTTCTGCAACGCTCAATTCCTTTCTCAATGCATTTAGTTCTTTAATATTGTTTTCAATGTTTTCAATGGATTTTCTTTTTTTATTAAGAATGTCTTTTAGCTCATTGATCTTTGGGGCAATATCATTTATGCTCTTGTCTATCTCCAAAATTTCCTTTTTTCTTTCTTCCATGTCCTTTTTCTTGTATTCCAAGTCAAGGATAAACCCTTCCAAATGCTTTTTATTCTCCCTCAAGGATGCAACAATTATCTTTGAATTGTCCTTCATCCTTTTGTATTTGTCAATGTTGAATACTTTTCTTAAAGTGTCTAGCCTTGTATCCTTGCTTTCATAAAGAATCTGCTTCATCTCTTCTTGCGGAGTGTAAACAGTGTAGCGGTAAATCAGGTCCTTTCCTTTCTTTATCAAGTCTTTTGGGTATCCAAGCAGCTCAAGGGACACTGCTCTTAATTCCTCTGATGTCCCTTCCTTTTTCATCCCATTTACAATTATATAGCCGGTTTCCTGCTTGATGTCTTCATTGCCTCTTTTCAAAGTTCTTTTTATAATGATGTCTTTGCTGTCAATCTGCATTCTTAACTCGACAAATCCTTCCTTTTTTCCATGCCTTAGCAAGGTGTATGCCGGAAGTTCCCCTTTCTTTGCGCCAAAAATGGCAAATTCGATTGCAATCAATATCGTGGATTTTCCAGAGCCTATGTCACCAGCAAGAAGAACTGAGCCAATAGGAAAATTTATTTCTGCATTTTCATAGCTTCTGATATTGTGGAGTTTTATGGATTTGATGAACATAAAAAAAGATAAGATGTAAAGTTATATAAAAGTTGCGCACTTAAAATTTTTCAAATTATTTTTTCTAAAAAAATTGCTACTTTAGAGACATTACAAAAGTAAACTTTAAATATAAGTCCTATTTGCAAATATAAAATGGCTATCTTATATCAGGGAAAACCGGTAACAGTAAGAACAACTCTGGACGAAAGAGCTGTTTATGGAGGTACATTAGCTCAGAGGCTTTTGGGGGAAGTAAGGTATGTTAAACGAATTGAAATATTTCCAGATGAGGATTTAGTGCTTAAAATATCTCCCGAGGGAGACGAAGCACCTTTAATAAAAGACAGCATAAACCAAGACCCACGATGTAGAATAACGGGGCTACTTTATAGAAAGGATAGGGCTAAAAGCCCAGATGAGATTAAAAGCCCGTAAATTCGCATTTTATTGCTTCAGCTTATTCTTCAAATTCTCAATCACAGTTACGGGAGTTGGGTCTATTCTATTGGCTAAAGCAAGATAGTAAGAAGCAAAATCACCATAATAAATGCCAGAGAAGATTCTTGAAAGGAGATATTCGCCTCTTGTAAAGACTTCTTCAACATCAATCCTTGTTGAAATAATCTCTTTTGTTATGTCCATTCTTTTTTTTATTCTTTCATTGTCATTTTTGTCTCTTATAAAAATTGCAATAAAATCATTTTTATTTATATTTTGATAGCCTGCAATTTCATTGTGGTTCATCTCTGAAAATGAATGATGGAAGGCTGCAACCTTGCTGTTCTCATTGAACTGTGTTTTCCATCTGTAAGCAACTGCGCTTAACAATTCAGATGCATAAACAATTGGTGTTCTTTGCCCTACTTTCTTTGCGATTCTCTCCCCGAATGTTTTGAATTCATCTGTTTTTGATAATATGCTGAACATCTCTTCAATTTCTTTACCTTTTACATCTACAATTCCAGAATTAGCCAAAACTCCAAGAACTGGAAAAAATAAATAACCTAATGCAGCTCTTGGCTGCAATCCGCTTGGAATTTTTACTATTTTCTTAGCCAAGCTTGCAAGTTTGCCGCCGCTTGTAACAGCAACAATCTTGGCTTTTTTCTTTGCCGCATCTTCAAAAGCAGAAATCGTCTCTTCTGTGTTGCCTGAATAAGAAACAGCAAAAACCAATGTGTTTTCATCAACAAAATTTGGCACTTTGTAATCCCTTACAACAAAAACAGGCATCTTTGAATTGTGCATGTAAACTCTCAATAAATCACCGCCAACAGCTGAGCCTCCCATGCCGCAAACAACAATCTTGTCAACATTTCCGGAAACAGACATGCCTTTTGGCAGCTCTAAAGCTGTCCTGCATTGCTGCGGAAAATCCTCAATCACTTTGAGCATGTTTGAATTGTCAGTTGGCATTTTATGTTATTATAATCGGTGATTGTATAAAAAGATTTGGTTATTTCCCTCTAGACACCTTGTAAGCCACTTTGGTATATGTGCTTATGCCGTTCAAATACGCATTCAGCGTACCAATTCCTACTCCAAGCTCTCGCGCAATTTGCTCTAAGGGTTGGGTTATCTGCACAACTAACTTCCCTTTAAAACCATCTGCCACTAGTGGCTTTTTTTCTTTTATGTCTTTAGCCAATATTACTGCCAGACGGGCCAGATTTTTCTGTCTTTGGCGTTGATTCTCTTTGTTAGTATCAATAGTTTCTGCTGTCTTTGAATAATGCTGACTTGCCTCTTCAAGCCTTTGGCAGACATCAAGGTAAATAATATTTAATGTAGTAGTCATAATCTGAAAGAAATGCCCAATCAAATTTAAATTTAATCATTTATTTTTCCAATTAAAATATTATCGAAAACAAAAAATTAATCCAATACGTTTATAAATTAACCAAAATTCCAAATTATTGAAATGGGAATGTACCAATACATCAGAGAAACTTGGAAAAAGCCAGGCGAAGGCCTTGGTCAGTTATGGCAGCAGCGAATTATAAAATGGCGCCAGGAGCCAACCACAATAAGGATTGAAAGGCCGACAAGGATTGACAGGGCTCGTTCTTTGGGTTACAAGGCAAAGCCGGGATTTATTGTAGTAAGGCAGAGAGTAAATAGGGGCGGCAGGCAAAGGCCTCAAATCAGGCATCCCAGAAGGTCAAAGGCAATGGGCAGAAGAAAGGACTTGACAATGAACTACCAAGCAGTTGCTGAAAACAGGGCTGTTGACAAATACCCTAATTGCGAAGTTCTCAACAGCTATTATGTTGGGGAAGACGGATTGTGTTATTGGTACGAGATTATTCTTGTTGACAGGGCTAGCCCATCGATAATTGCTGATCCGCATATAAACTGGATTATGGGCCATAAAGGAAGGGCTGCAAGAGGCCTGACAAGCGCTGGCAGAAGGGCAAGAGGCTTATTGCGCAAGGGAAAAGGCGCAGAGAAAATGAGACCAAGCTTAAGAGCCCATCATAGAAAGGGAAATTAGATTTTTTAATTTTATATTTCTTGATTTTATTGATTTATTTTTAAGTTTTTAGTTAATGGGCTCATTTTATTGAATTTTTATATTGATTGATGTTTAATTTAGTTATGTTCTTGCTCTAAAATTTTCACAAAATTTATATACTTCTTACTACAAGGTAGTATTATGGTAGATTTAGAATGCAGCAGCTGCGGATTCAAGTTTAGAAAGGCAAAAATGCCGCAAAGATGCCCTTATTGCTCAACAGAAGGCGCTGTTGGCATGCTGAGAACAGCCCAGGATTTGCTGGATGAAACTTTTGGCCAACCTAAAATCATGGATGAGGAAAGAAAAAGAAGAATTTAAATTTCATCGTCTTTCTTATCATCTTTTTTCTTGCGCTTAATCAATTTCATTATAGGTTTTCTGCCATAGCGGAAAACTATCAATAAAACTATTATAACTATAATCATCGGCGCTGCTATGGGATTTTTTGACAGCAATCCCTTTGCGCCAACCAATGTGCCAGTTACTGCAGCAAAACTGCTTGCAATCTTTTTGTAAATTGGCCTGTTGTCATGTATGGTTACATCAGCAGCCAAAATACTTTTATCTTGTGGCAGCAAACTGCTCAAGCTTTGCTGCGCTGATTCTATTGCGCTTTGAATTGTTTCATTTATTTTTTCCTTGATCGGCTCCAAGCCTTCTTTTTGTGGGAATATAATATTATAAATTCCCAAGGGCACTTCTTTTGACAAGTCAATATTTATTATTTTTCCAGGCTCAATATTAATTTTTTTTAGAATAGGGTATTTGTTTGATCCGCTTTCAAGAAAGAACGTAAGCTCATCTTCGAATGGTATGTTGCCAATATTCTCGATAATAACACTCTCATTTTCATATTTTACCTTAATTTCCCTTATCGAAGTGATGTTTATAAAATCCTGAGTCAGCAAATCCTTGTAGGTGGTTGTTAACACATAAAGGCCAGGCTCTGCATGCTGGCTGAATTCATAATCTATTTTCTCGTTGCTCTGCACAGCTTTTGTAAATACATTGCTGCCTTTAGGCGATGTAAGCTCTAAATTCAAAGAATCGTTAATCAATTCATCAGCCTGGTCGTATATTGAAGCGGTAATATCAATTGTCGAGCCTGGCGATAATTCATCATTGCTTAACTCTGTTTTTAGATAGTTAGGCACTGCTGTTATCTCTAGTTCAACCGAGGAGCTGCCGACATTGTTTTTTGGGTCATAAGCGCTTATCTCTATTGTGTGCTTGCCTGACTTGATGTTTTTTGGAATCTCAAAAGTAAAATCAAATTTTCCATCGACAGCGTCAACAATGTAAGAGTCGATTTCCAATTCAATCTTTGTTGATGCTTTCAAGACATTATTGCCATACGCTTCGTTAATAATGCCTGCAATTTGTATTGACTCGCCTGGTAATGCTCTTGCCTCGCTTCTTACAGGAAGCACATTTAAGCGGTCTGTAACGGTGAATTCATTCGATACTTTTTCTTCAACAACAAGGTTATCGTTCGTTACCAAATCGCCTGCAATGGTGCACTCCCCTAACATAGATTGAGTAGCGGCCAGTTCCGGAACACTGACAGCTGTCCTGAAATTTGCTTCCAAGCTTATTGGAGTAAGGAAATATTGCAGCTTGTAATTCCCGCATGAAAGAGTTAATCTAAACAGCCCTTCAAAATTGTTGCCTTGCATTACTGATGCAGAAGCCTTTATCTTGTTCCCAAGATTGTAAATGAATTGGTCGGTTGTTATGGATATATCTGCAAAAGCCATTGGCAAAATCAAAAAAATCATTAAGAAAGTTATACACACTTTTTTCATAACTAAAAACTCGAGTTACTGGTTTATATAATTTACTATTATCAAATTAAAACATCAAAGTCCAAGCCTTTCATCAATCTCCTTTGCAATTTCCTTTAAATCCTCGCAAGCTCTTTTAATATCTTTTTCCACTTCCTCAATCAGCGTCTTGAGGTTTTCAACCCTTAAAGTGTAGCTATTGCCTTCATGGATAACCAATCCTGATTCCATAAGTTTGTTAATGTGATGAACTATGGTTCCTCTGGTTAAAGACAGCCTTGAAGCCAATTCATCGCTTGTCAAAGTTTGCCTTGCCTTGGCAGATTTTAATAGCTCTATGAATACCCTGAATGTGCTTTTGTCCTTGTCCCTAAGGTTGAATAAGCCTAGAGAAGAGCCAAACCACTGCAACTCTTGGTTTAAATTGTGCTGAGCTGGTTTTCTAATATTCACTATTGTTATTCTTTGTCTTATATATACCATACAAGTTCCTTTAGACTGCTTGTATTTAAACTTTTGCCGAAAAGTTTATATAATAGTTTATATTATCTACCTTTCGTTGACTTTAAGTCAACAGAATTAAGGACTCAAAATGGAAGCAAAAAAAGAAGAAAAAAAGGATGAAATAAACACTAAAAAAATTACTGGACGTGATACTTTTGTTCAAGCTGCAATTATTGCCGCTAATTTAAATCCAAAAATTGCAGAAACAAATGAATTTAATGAATTCCTTGAAGAGCTATCAAAACAAGGATCAGATGAAATAAAATATCCTCAAATATTATTCAACCATATGCCATTGATGGAAAGTATTGTTCATGAAATAATCAAAAACGAGGATAAATTAGTTAATACAAAAGATAAAAATGCAAAAATTGAGGAATTAACAGACACATTAAAAAGATTACAGGCAGAGTTTGAAAATTACAAGAAATGGAATACAAAAGAGAAATCAGAGTTTTTGAAATACGCTCACGCTGATTTGATTTCACATTTATTGCCTGTGCTTGACAGCTTTGAAATGGCATTAAAGAACACAAACGACAAGGAAAAGTTCATTGTAGGCATAAAAATGATTTATGCGCAATTCCATTCGATATTGGAGGCAGAGGGCTTAAGGCCGATAAAAGCCGCTGGAGAAAAATTTGACCCTTACAAGCACGAGGTTTTGATGAAAGAGGAATCAAACAGGTCAGAAGACACAATTCTGGAGGAATTTCAGAAAGGGTACATGTTGAATGACAAAGTTTTAAGGCACAGCAAGGTTAAGGTGAGTGGGAAATAAAACAACGGTTTCGTCCGTTGACACCGAGAAACTTTTTAGAAAAAAGTTTCATCAAAAAGGTACCATCTTCGATGGCACGAACAATATATAGGCAAGGTTTCGCGATGTGGCAGAACAGCGAAACCGAGCACTAGAATTTGCCGAAGGCGAATTTAAAATTAAAAAATAATTAAAAATAAAACAAATAATCAATCGGAGGAATCAAAATGGCAAAGGAAAAAATTATCGGGATCGACCTTGGCACCTCGAACTCAGCTGCTGCTGCTCTTCAGGCGGGAAAGCCAACGATAATCCCAAGCGCAGAGGGAACAACTGCTTATGGAAAGGCATTTCCAAGCGTAGTTGCATTCACAAAAGACGGGCAAATTCTGGTGGGAGAGCCGGCAAGAAGGCAGGCTGTTTCCAACCCGGAAAAAACAATCATGGCTGCAAAGCGAAAGATGGGCACAAATCACAAATACCATATTGACGGCAAAGAATACACACCACAGCAAATATCAGCTTTTATCCTTCAAAAAATAAAGAAAGATGCAGAGGAATTTCTTGGGGAAAAAATACACAAGGCAGTTATAACTGTTCCTGCTTATTTCGACGACAATCAAAGGCAGGCAACAAAAGACGCAGGCCAGATTGCAGGCCTGGAAGTTGTTAGGATTGTCAATGAGCCGACAGCCGCTTCAATGGCTTACGGCCTGGACAAGCAGGACAAGCAATTGAAGATTCTGGTTTTTGATTTGGGCGGCGGAACTTTGGATGTAACTATAATGGAATTTGGAGATGGAGTTTTTCAAGTGCTTTCAACTTCCGGAGACACTCAATTAGGTGGAACTGACATGGACCAGGTTTTGATTGATTACCTTGTTTCTGAATTCAAAAAAACAGAAGGTATTGATTTAAGCAAAGACAAGACAGCTATCCAGCGCCTGAGAGAGGCTGCTGAAAAAGCAAAGATTGAGCTTTCAACAGTATTTGAGACTGACATAAACTTGCCTTTCATAACAGCAACAAACGAAGGGCCAAAGCATTTGACAATGAAGCTTACAAGGGCAAAGCTGGAGCAATTGATAGAGCCAATAATAAGGAGATGCAAGCACCCGATGGAGCAGGCGATAAAAGACGCAAAGCTTCCTCAGCATGGCATAAACAAGATTATCCTTGTAGGCGGTCCAACTAGAATGCCCATTGTTAGAAAGTTTGTTGAGGATTTCATAGGCAAACAAGCTGAAAGGGGAGTTGACCCAATGGAATGTGTTGCAGCTGGCGCAGCAATCCAGGCAGGAGTGCTTGCAGGCGAAATCAAAGACATTCTATTGCTTGATGTCACGCCATTAAGCTTGGGAATTGAAACACTCGGCAGTGTTTTCACAAAGTTAATTGAAAGAAATACAACAGTTCCTACAAAAAAACAACAGATATTCAGCACAGCTGCTGACAACCAGACAGCTGTTACTATTAGAGTTGGGCAAGGAGAAAGGCCGATGTTTGGTGACAACAAATTGCTTGGACAGTTTGACTTGATAGGCATACCTCCAGCTCCAAGGGGAATTCCACAAATTGAAGTCACATTTGACATTGATGCAAACGGAATATTGCATGTAAATGCAAAAGACTTGGGAACTGGAAAAGAGCAAAGCATTCGCATAACTGCTTCGCAAAAATTAAGCGAAGAAGAAATAGAAAGAATGAGAAAACAGGCAGAGGAGTTTGCGGATGTTGACAAGAAAAAGAAGGAAGAGATTGAAATAATTAATCAGGCTGACAACTTGGTTTACTCAACTGAAAAACTTTTCAAGGATTTTGAAGGCAAGGTTTCGGGCAAAGAGCTTGAAGAAGTCAAAGGTAAGATTTTGGAATTGAAAGAATTGCTAAAGCCTCATCAAAAAGACGTTGACGCAATCAAGAGAAAGATGGACGAAATCAACGAACTTGTCCAGAAGATGTCAACAGAATTGTACCAGAAAGCAGGACAGCAGTATCAGCAAGCTCATAAAGGGCATGGTGCAGAAACAGGCGAAGAAGCAGAAGCAGGCAATCCTCATGAAAAACATCATCATGATGAGAATGTTGTTGATGCAGACTATGAAGTGGAAGACGAAGAGAAGAAAAAGAGGAAATAAAATTTTAATTTTCAATATTTAAGATGTTACCACAACCATTTATTAAAAAAATTATTGACTTCTTAGTTTTGCTTGAGAATGAATATCCTAACCATGTAGACAAAGAAATTCTACAAAATAAATTTGGTACCGATTATGCTAGGATTGTTGAATATTTAACTAGAAGAGGAAAAGATGAAGAAAATTTAATAATGGAGAATAATGAAAAAACTGGATGGAGATTAAACAATTACTATACAGAAAAAACTCAAGAAATTATTAGTAGGTCTATTAATGAAGATTTATTGCGAGAGCAGACACAATTGTGGGACAAACAGAATTATTTCAATTTAGTGATTGCTGTAACTGGAAGTGTTGTATCGTTGCTTATGCTATTCGATTTTACAGTTAAATACTTTAACATTAAAATAAATGATTTTCATCCACTAGTTCAGGCATTAATATTTATTTTTATTCTGTTATTGATATTTATAATTGGAAATTTTGTTTACAGAAATATGAAGAATATTTGAACAACCTTACCCCTACTTTTCATTAAAAACAGAAAGATTTATAAAAAAGTAGGTATAAATAATGTTATGGCAACCTTAAAGAAGCGGAAGGTGGGAAAGCAGTCATATTACTATGTAGAGCATAGCTTCAAGTCTGGCAAAAAAGTAAGGGTGCTGAGCAGGTATATTGGCAAGAAAGTCCCGTACAACCTTGAAGAAATCAAAGATGACTTGGAATATGAGGCAATGAGATTGACAATATTAAGCTTAAGCAAGCTGAAAAGCATCAAAACTAAGTATCAAAAAGAGCAGAGCAAGCTTCCAAAGGCTGAAAAAGAGAAAGTAATTGAGGATTTCCTTGTGCATTTCATCTACGATTCAAGCAAAATTGAGGGCAGCAGCTTGTCTCTAAATGACACCAAAGGGCTTTTTCTCCACAACGTAACTCCAAAAAATAAGCCAGTAAAAGATGTAAAAGAGGCAGAAGGCTACAGGGAAGCGTTTTACTCAATGCTTAATTTCAAGGGCAGATTAAGGCTTGAAATTATCAAAAAATGGCATGCGATGATGTTTAGAAACACAATGGACTATATTGCAGGCAAGGTAAGGGTCCATAAAATCATTGTCACTGGAAGCAGGGCAGTTTTTCCGCATACTGAAGACATTCCAAAATTACTCAAGGAATTCTTTAGCTGGTATGGCGGGGAAGGCAAAAAGCTGAATCCTGTGGAACTGGCTGCAATGGCGCATTTAAAATTTGTGTCGATACACCCCTTTTCTGATGGGAATGGGAGGATAAGCAGGTTGTTGGCAAATTATATCCTGAAAAAGCACAGCTATCCGTTATTTAACATAAAGTTTGGCGATAGGATGGCATACTACAAAAGCCTAGAGGCAAGCCAGATTCATTATAAGCCAAAATATTTTGTAAGATATTTTTTAAAGAGGTATATAAATGCGAATAAATATCCTGCTAAGAAAAAATGACAAAAATCCCAACAAAAGAGGAGTGCTTAAAAATATTAAGTGACAACAATGTTCCTGACAATATTATTGCTCATTCTAAGGCTGTAAGTAAAGTTGCATTAAAAATAGCAGATATATTGCAAAAAAGAAAAATAAAAATAAACAAAAAATTAGTTGAGGCAGGCGCTTTGCTTCATGACATAAAAAAAGTAAATTCTGATGACCATCTTATCGAAGGTTTTGAACTGGTGAAGTCTCTTGGCTTTCCAGAAGTTGCACAAGTTATTAAAAAACATGGACTGGCTCATCTTAAAGAAGAAGAGTTTGTTCCAAAAACATGGGAAGAGAAGATAGTTTTTTATGCTGACAAAAGAGTCAAAAGCGACAAAATTGTGGGTGTAAACGAAAGGTTTGAGTACATAAAGCAAAGATATAAAAAAGAGGATGTTGCAAAGGAGATAAAATTCACAAAGAAAATAGAAAAAGAATTATTGGGAAAAGAAAACATAGAGTAATTTTTTATTTTGTCAAAAACCACCAATCAAAGACTGGTGGCATGTTTACATATAATATCATATATAGTGGTTTTGGACATTGCGAAAATTACATATTTTCGAAACCCTGAAAATTCCTTGAATTTTCATGGCTACAAAATTCCACTTATTGATGGTAGTTTTTGAGCACATCCAAATTCCACATAATGTTCACCTACACATAAACCACTTATGAAACATAAGTGGAATTTTGATGTTTAAAAATTTAAGAATAATGCGTCATGTGAGCTAAAAATTAATTAAAAATACATTAAATTCACATTGAATAAAACAATACTAGATTAAATATTGAAAAATAAAAGAGGTTATTAATTTGATTCACAAAAACACTCCATTAAAAGACGTGCTGAAATTGGCTGCCCCGTGCAGATGCAATGCCTGCAACCATGGCTGCAAGTACGGCTCTGGCTCTCTTGCGGGAGATGATTCCAAAAATATTGCAAAATTTTTAGGCATTCCAGAAAAAGAATTGAAGAAGGGATTTTTGGAAGAGATTGAATTGTTCAATAAAAAGTTATTAAGGCCAAAATTAATAAGGGAAAAAAACAAAACATATGGCAGATGTGTTTTTTACGATGATGAAAAGGGCTGCACGATTCATGAGGTAAAGCCTTTGGAATGCAAGACTTCAATCAGCTGCAAAGACTATGGAGAAGAATTAAGCGTTTGGTTTATGGTCAATCATGCTGTAAATCCGGAGGACCCGGAAAGCATAAGGCAATATGCACATTACATAAAAAGCGGAGGCAAAATACTTCCAGGCGCAGAATTAGAAGTATTAGTTCCTAACAAAGAAAAGTTAAAAAAAATATTGAGTTATGAGACTTTGAAGTAAAACAACGGTTTCGTCCGTTGACACCGACAAACTTTTTTGCGAAAAAAGTTTGATCAAAAATTGTACCATCTTCAATGGCACAAAAAAATAAATGGCGAGGTTTCGCGATGTGGCAGAACAGCGAAGCCGAGCACTAGAATTTGCGACGAAGTCGCATATTGAAAAATAAAAATTTAAGAAATTTAAAAATTACCAATTAATAAAATGCCAGCAAAAGAAAAAGATTATTACAAAATTTTAGGAGTTTCGAAAAACGCCACAAAGGAAGAGATAAAGGCAGCTTACAAAAAATTAGCTAAGCAGTATCATCCTGACTTGAACAAAAGCCCGGATTCAGCAGAAAAATTCAAGGAAATAAATGAGGCTGCTGCTGTTCTTGGCGATGAGCAAAAAAAGGCCCAATACGACCAGTTTGGCACAGCAGGAGAGCAATTTGCCGGGTTTCAAGGGTTTGACTTCTCTGACTTCATGTCAGACATTGGTGGCTTTGGATTTGATTTTGACAGCATATTTGAAAATTTTTTTGGCGGAGGTTATGGAGGAAGAACAAGAAGAAGACAAAGAGGTTCTGACTTAAGATATGATTTAGAAATTGAGATGGAAGATGCTGCTTTTGGCGCAACAAAAACAATAAGCGTGCCGAGATTGGAGGAATGTGAGAAATGCCATGGAACAGGGGCTGAAAAAGACTCTGACATTGTAAGTTGCCAGGAATGCAATGGGAGGGGTGTGCAAACAAGAACGCAAAGAACGCCTTTTGGCTTGTTTTCAACAACAACAACCTGCAGGAAATGCAGAGGTCAAGGCAAATATATAAAAAATGAATGCTCAAATTGCGACGGAAAAGGCATTGTCAGGAAAACAAGAAAAATAGAAGTAAAGATTCCAGAAGGGGCATTTGATGGAACCAATTTAAGAATCCAAGGCGAAGGTGAAGCAGGCAAAGGAATGCCTTCCGGCGATTTGTACATCGTGGTTCATGTAAAGCAGCATAAAATTTTTGAAAGGCATGGAAATGACATTTACCTCAAAGTCCCAGTTTCATTTACAACAGCTGCATTAGGGGGAGAAATCGAAGTTCCGGCTTTAAAGGGAAAAGCAAGATTGAAAATTCCAGCTGGAACTCGAAGTGGCACTATTTTCAGGATGAAAAATCAGGGAATTCCTGACTTGCACAGCCATCATATCGGAGACCAAAATGTAGAAGTCTACATAACAGTACCTGAAAAATTAACAAAAAAGCAAAAGCAACTATTGGAAGAGTTTGAAAAAGAATCTGGAAAAAAAGGGTTTTTAGACAAGATATTTTGATCCATGAATTGAATAAAGATTTAAATATAAGTAAAGACATTGGGAAATAATAAAGACAGAAACGGATAAGATGCTAGGTAAAAAGAGAGTGGTTGCTATTTCTTAGAACAGCCTTTGTAAACACTAAAACCGCAATCTTTATATACAAGTTACCACACTTGTATACATTATGGCAGAAACAGTATCTGTAAGGATTGACAAGGAAGAGCTTAGCGAGATTAATAATATTTCAAAGCTAGAAAAAAAAACAAAGTCTGATGTACTCAGAGAAGTCCTGGATAAGGGGATAAAAGAAAAAAAATTGGAAATAGCGCTGGAAAAGTTTAGGAATAATGAAGCAACTGCTTGGAAAGCTGCTAGAATGGCTGATGTACCTTTAAGCCAATTCATGGATATTTTAGTGCAGAGGGGCATTGATTTCCATTATGGATTGAAAGAACTAAGAGAGGATTTTGAGGGATTGGTTTGATAATTAATGCTTCTCCTTTGATTATTTTTGGAAAATTAAACAAAATAAACATTCTAAAAAAATTATACAAAAATCTTGAGATAGGCAAAGAAGTTTACAATGAAGTTGCGGTGAAAGGTTCAGAAAAAAACTTAAAAGATGCACTTATAATAAAAGAATATATCAATAATCATGGTATAAAAATAGTTTCGCTTAATGAAAAATTCTTTTTTATAGCTAATAAAATTCAATCTATTTACAATATTGACACAGGAGAAGCAGAAACCATTGCATTGGCATTGCAGCTAAACAAAAAAGAAATCATAATAGATGAAGTATCTGCAAGAGAAGCTGCAAAAGCATTTGGAGTAAAGCCAATAGGTTCTTTAAGAATATTGTTAACAGCCTACAAAAGAGATTTAATTAAAAAAGACGAAGTAAATTACCTAATAAATGAGATGGAAAATTCGAAATATAGGTTTAGCCCTCAAATATTAATTGAATTTTGGAATTTATTTGATAAAATTAGAAAGGGATAGTATTATAAAAAGAAAGTGCTTGCTACACCTTAGCATAAATCCTCTTAATCCTATCCACACCTTTGATTTTTTTGATATAATCAGAAATTTCTTTTGGAACTAATTTCTGCCAATTCTTGTTTTTAATCATATTGTTCCTTACAATTGTGCTGCTTATTCCTTTTATCAATTTGATTTTTTTTGCTTTAGAATCAAATCTTTTGAAGCACCTTAATGTCCATAGATTGCCAGAGTAAACAAAATCGTAGCTTGGCAGGTTGTTTTTCATGTATTCAACCCATTTTTTGTCATTGTATAAGTCAGGCACCGGATAGATTTTATAGTTTTTTATTTTATGTTTTTTTAATGTGTTGGTTATCATCTGCTTTCTTTCATTATAACTAAATGGGTTTTCAAGTGTGTTCTTTTCCTGAGAGCTTCCAATGGCGATTATAACTTCATCAATATCTTTCAGAATTTTTTTAATGTCAACCAAATGGGCATTGTGGAAAGGCTGGAACCTGCCGATGAACAGAGCGCGTTTCATAAAATTGCTGTTTTAGAACGAGTTTATAAACTTTATTAGGCATCGTAAAATGGTTCTGCTGCTATTTTTTTAATTTGCCGTTCTCTGTAACCAGATTCTGCAGTATCGAACAATTTGCCATCTGAAATTGGCACATAATACCATGAATTGTAGCCAATAACATCAAGCAAAGTTCCCATAACTGCAAGCTTTAATCTTTTTATTCTCTCGGGATCTTCACCACCCATTTCCTGCAAATTTTTTATGTAGCCCATAATTGTCCAAAAATTATCCCCATATTTCTTGTGTTCTGCAAATTCAGAAGTTCCAGTAGCGGTTTCACTAAGACAAGCAACTAATCTGCGTTCCAATCCTTTATAGAAATGCTCGTTAGTTCCTGTGCTGACAGCACGAACGTCTCTCATAAAAAGTGGGTCTTTTCTGTCTGGAGCATTCCG
>Ga0209541_10005934_pt1 | contig 21108 bp, 20 predicted proteins | sample RifCSPlowO2_01_FD_184027 | JGI IMG/M metagenome (GOLD analysis project Ga0209541, IMG submission 184027) | Groundwater microbial communities from Rifle, Colorado - Rifle CSP2_plank lowO2_0.1 (SPAdes) (version 2) | ecosystem: Environmental > Aquatic > Deep subsurface > Groundwater | place... | reverse complement strand
ACAGATAAGTTCATCTGATTTAGTGAAAGAACTCAAAATTACAAGACAGCAAGCGTTCAATCTTTTGAAATCTTTAACTGAAAAAGGATATATAGAAAAGAAGGGAACTACAAAAAGTAGTTATTATGAATTAAAATAATATCTTCACCGTTCCCCACACATGTTCTTCGATCATTTTTACTATATTTGGTCGAATTTCTTTTGTACTAAAATCGTTTTGCTTAACCGCCTGGATAAAATCCTTTTCAGAATTTACGGATTCCCGAAACAAGGCAGTCCCCGTACCCATCACGCACGGGTGATGTGCATCTGAACCGGCAATAGCAGGCAAACCCAACTTTTTTATCTCAGTCTTTGCCTGCAAAAGTGCTCGTCCCCAGGTCATGGTGTTATACCCCTCTGCTCCATCGAAATCATAACGTGAGAGTCCATCACGTACACCAAATTCGCCAAAAAACGGATGGGCGGCTATAGCGATACCTCCTTGACGGTGAATTTCAAATAATGTCTCTTTCAAAGAAAGGTCTTTTTCTATCTCGGATTGAATCCCATACGCAAGCACATGCCCGTTTCTGGTCGATAGTTCCATTGCCGGAATAAGAAGAATTGGCAGATTTCTTTCAGAAATAATTTTCTGAGCCTTTTTATATCCTTCCATTGAATTGTGATCGGTGATGGCAAGAATCGAAATATCCAACTCAAGGGCACGCTGGATGATAATCTCAGGAGTCATGACCGATTCGTACAAAAAAGACGTGTTGAATAAACGGAAAATATTCGTATGACAATGGAGTTCTGCTTTCTTTGTATACTGCATATGGAAGAATTACTTCAGTTCGGGGAACCAATGTTTGACTTCGTGTTCGGCATCAGCAAGATTGCCTGAGATATGGACGGTGTTTTGAATCGGCCGCTTTTCGGCATTTGCTGCGGCTGCGGATTCATTAGAAAAGTCTCCTCTAATAGTGCCCGGCTCAGCGTAGACGGGCAGCGTATTTCCTGCCAACTTTTTACCTATTTCAACGGCATCGTTCCCTTCAAAAACAGCGGCAACGATGGGTCCCGAAGCCATCCAGCCTACGAGCCACTGACGAATTTTCTTTCCGATTTCAAATGGGTCCTTGCTTCCCATTTCTTTCACCGGATCTATTCCCTGCTTTTCGTAGTTTTCAAGGGTCTTACCTCCCATACCCTTAATCCAGTCTGGATTTTCACCGTAATGCTTTGAAATTTGATCCTTTGAGGCGTGAATGTATTTGAGGGCAACGAGCTTAAGCCCCGTCCGTTCAAAACGACGAAGAATTTCGCCGGTCAATCCCCGAACAACGCCATCCGGTTTAACTAAAATAAGTGTTCGTTCCATAAGTATTCTTCTCTCTGCAACTACAATTTTAGCATCTTTTGCAACCTGTATTCAAGTCCCTCTTTCACCGGGCCGATGACGGCAAGATTGAGCTTGTTAGAAATAAGCAATTCTTCCGAAACAGCAGCAATATCATCTTTTGTAACCTTATCAATCGACTCCAATGTCTGCTGAAGTGTTCTGATTTTACTGTCAAGAAGAGCTGCGTTACCCATGAACTGTGCAACACTCATGCTATCTTCCATTGAAAGTATCAGGTGACCTTTAATGTACTCTTTTGCACGTGATAATTCTTCGTCCGGCACTCTATATCCTTTTTTGCTAATACTTTGAAATTCTGACACAATAACGCGTATGACTTCTTCGAGTTTATTCACATCCACTCCTGCTTGCACCACGACATTTCCGCTATCTTGATAACGATTTGCCCACATTTTTACGTAGTACGCAAGTCCACGACGCTCACGAACCTGATGGAATAAGCGCGAACTCATTCCTCCACCTAAAACGGCCGTGAGTAAACTTGCCGCATATCGCTTGGGATCGGTTCGTGAATAACCATAGGTACCAATACACACATGGGTCTGTTCTGTCTTCTTTTTAATAATCGTTACAGCTGGTTTATCTTGAGCTCGTTTTGAAGGTTCATAAAAAGGAGTTTTTTCATCTTTCCATGAGCCAAATCGTTTTTGAACCAGATCTACCGTTTCATCTATACTTTTAACGCCGCCCGCAATAATAACCACCACATTCGAAGGTCTATATAAACGATTCATGTAAGAAACAAAATCGCTATGCTGGAAGCTTGAGACCGTCTTTTGTGAACCGATGATTTCTCTGCCTAAGGGTGAATCTCCATACAGTAAATGCTCATAGACCTCTTCTACCCGGCGAATGGGCGTGTCTTCATACATCATCATCTCTTGTATGATAACTCCCTTTTCACGGTCAATCTCTTCCTGCTTGAGCAATGAGTTCAGCGTCATATCGGCAAGGATCTCAACCAACTTTGGTAAATGCTTTACTGCCGCTTTAATATAGTATCCCGTATGATCCTTACTCGTATACGCATTGTATTCTCCACCCAAGCCATCAACCTCCTGGACAATATCGAGAGTCGTGGGACGATTTTTTGTTCCTTTAAACATCATGTGCTCGAGAAAATGTGAAAGTCCTGCTTCCTTTTTACTTTCATATCTACTGCCTGCTCCGACGAGAACCAATGCCGTAACCGAAGGGGCATCCATGGGAACCGTTATGATGCGAAGATTATTGGGAAGGGTTTGTTCGTGAATTTGAGAAAGCATGGAAGGATTATACCAAATTTGTGAGTAGTATATAATAGAGGTATGAAAGCGTATTTTACTGCTTCTGTCGCCGGCAAGAAAATAAATGAAGATAAATACCTCCTTGTTACAGACGCGCTAAAAGGCAATGGCATTACCGTATTTTCAGATCATATTTTTAAAAGAACGCTAGACCAAGTAATGCAAGAGTCAAAAGAAGACCGTGTTGCTTTTGAAAAGGAAATGCATCGGATGATTTCCGAGTCTGATTTCCTGGTTGCAGAAACAAGCTTCCCTTCAACGAGCGTCGGATATGAGGTATCACTCGCACAGAGATTGGGAAAAACGGTTCTTCTCCTCTACTCAGAAGCAGATCCGCCCTCTCTTTTGGCTCAGCCGGCCGATGAAAAATTGGTTTGCGAAAGCTATACGAAGAATAATTTGGAAAGTATTATTGATGATTTTATTAACTTTGTGAAAGGCACTCATGACATTCGATTCACTTTCTTTATTACGCCTCAGATCGGGCAGTTTTTGGATAAAATTGCCCGTCAGAAAAAAATCCCGAAGTCAGTCTACCTCCGAAACCTCATTGAGAAAGAGATGAAAGACTGATCAAATGAGTACATTTGCGTTATTCAATCAGATGCCATCGCTTCCCGTCAGTCACTGTTTCTACTTCGCCATCTAAATCAGTCCGTTTTATGGGAATATTGAGAGATTCCAAAATTTCCAAAACTTCTTTCGTTGGATGGCCATACCGATTATTTTTCCCGACAGAAATGACCGCCAAGTCTGGTTTGATATATTCAGCAATATTTTGATTTAGTCCGGCACGTGCCCCGTGATGTGCGATTTTTAATACTTCGATATCGTTTGATACTATTTTGCCATCATTAATGATTTTGTCTAAAACCTTACTCTCCGCATCACCGCTCAAGAGCACGTCAAATAACCCATAAGAAATTTGAGTAACGATCGTAAAATCATTGAGATCATCGTGTTTTGTCGTCAAACCAAGAACTTTATTACTTAGCAAATCATCATGCTGATTGATAGAAGATATATTATCGGCTACCCATATCTTGTCAGGCGAAAGTACAGCTATTTCAACATTTTTACCACTTGCAGCATCACCTATCCTTATACCGTCTCCGGCGTACGCATTTTTTACCGCAATTTTGTTTTCACGCACGATTTTCTTGAATTCCTGATACGATTCAGCTTTATTTTCGACGGGAGAAGCAATCAGTATTTTCACGTTGTAGCGGGATACCATATCGGTGAGACCTCGGTAATGATCGTATTGAGGATGCGTTAAGAGAACAATTTCAACAGTTCGATCCCAAAATGCCATGTGATCACCCAGACAGCTGAGTATATTTGAGTTTGGTCCCCCATCAATGACCATATCTTCACCTCCGGGAAAACGAATATAAATGCCATCACCTTGGCCAACGTCACAAAAAACAATGTGAAGCAACCGATCAGGCTGACTGAATAAGAAAGCAGTTATCAGTACAAACAGAATAACAAGAGTAAACGATACTATATAAAATAGCTGATTCTTTTTCATAACTCAACACTGGCGAAAGGAACCTGTGAAAATGTTTCCACGATCCATATAAATAACGATAAGGGCACCCAAACTACCAGACTTGCAAGCCGACCCAAGGGCCACCATATCTGAGCTAAGAACACGGCTACAAATCCCAAATAGGTAATCGGTGCAATGAGCCAGCCCACCGCCACATTCGCAACCGGTGAAATAAAGCTCACTCGGTTAAAATAAAATAGAATCAGTGGAGTAGTAAATAATTGCGCAGAGAGCGTCACCTGTAAGTTGGCCTTTAAGAAATTCAATAGGTTAGATCCGAAAGTATGCATGAACCCTGGTATTATATTGATTTCATTTTTATATCCTAGAACTTTTTTCTCTATTATAGTTTCTTTAAGGATTTTAGCCTCAGTTATGTTCTTGCTCATGTTGCCTTTTGCCCCGAATAATATTATACCCAAGGTAGCAAAAACTGACAATTGAAACGATATACTGCTAATTAGCTCATTGTTTATTAAAATCATTGTTACAGCAGTTAAAAAAAGGCTTAGCAAAGGTAGATCTTTTCTGCCAATTAAGGCTGCGAAGACAGCTAAAGATCCCATAATAGATGCTCTTACAATGGTCGCAGAGGGTCCAACAAGAATTATAAAAGAAATAAGACTTATAAGAGTTAATAAAACGCCAATATATTTTCCGCATACCCCCACAAGCATATCGAAAAGAACACGAAGAATAATACTCACATTCATGCCTGAAAGAGCTATAACATGGAGAGTACCCGTAACAATAAGAGCCTCGTAAAAATCGTCCGGCATAGTTGCCCGCACCCCAAATAACATACCAGCGAGTAATGAGGCGTGAGGCTCGGGAAGCAACCTATTTATCGTACTTATAAAATGATCAAGCATTGTTAATATACCCTTATCTGATCCTTAATAGCTTCAAATGTCTTCTCGCCGACTATTCCTTTTTCCAACAACTCTTGGATTGAGCTGTATGGTCGGCCATCTATTATCTGCTGGGCTCTTTTTTCACCAATACCGTTGAGCGATTCTAATTCCGTAGTGGAAGCAGTATTGATATTAATTGACAAAGCAGACGAATCAGTTTCAGAAGTATTTCCGAGATTTTGTTCTCCTTTAAACGGGATATAGAGTTTTGTGCCATCTTCCAATTTTTGTGCTTGATTAATATTTTTTGCAATCCAATTTAAATCAGCTTCCTGATCGTATCCACCTGCTTTGTCAAGAAGATCAATTATTCGAGAATCTTGCTTCATCTCATAAACTCCCGGCTCTACAACGGCACCTTGTATGTCAATATATATCATTTGAGCTTGATCATTCTGCTCTACTGCGTCTTTTTGTATGATTTCAATGCCATTTTCTAGCTGTTCTTTTTTTTGCGAATCTGAAATAGAAATTATGACAAATATAACAAAACAAATCACACCAACTGAACCTAATATAAGAGGAATTCTGAACTGAGAAAGGTATTGGCTATACATATATACATAATACGTGCTTTCCTTGCAGACTTTCAAGTTCTGAATCATATGTACTATACCAAAAACTTCCCATGAAAGGCGGATATATAACATAGCATAAGTTAGTTATATTTCGATATACTAATAATAAGTTGATTATTTCGTGAAAATATAAATTGCTCTAAAGTTACTGAATGCGGTAATTTATAAGTATTTGTGAAATATATATTTCACAAAATACTCTTTTTTTCACGACATAACTACTTTATATCTTTTTATAACTAAAAGTATCATATCATCTTTCCACGGAGTAATTTATTCAGTTCTTGACGAGTTCAAATATATCTGATACTCTGAAAGTATGAATTCTCAACACTTAAACTATAATTCCTATAATTTTGAACTCAAATTTAAAAAGTACTTGGAGAGTAATAATTTTTCCCGCATAAGTATTCACAATTATTTGTCAGACATTCGAACTTTTATGAATTGGTTTTCACAGAGCCTGAAAGAGGAGCATTTGCTTTTTGATTTAAGTTTATTTAATGAGAAAACAGTTAAAAAGTATATTGATTCCCTGAGAAATGCCAATACGCCTGCCACGACTATTAACAGATCTCTTTCAAGTCTCCGTAAATTTTCCGAATTCTTAATGACAGATAAATTTATAGAAACTAATCCCATGAGTGATATAAATAATATCAAAATAAATCTATATGAAACAATTATACTCAAATCAAAAAAACATGCAAAACCAACAATAGCTTTTTTTCTTGGATTTTCTTTTATTGCCATCTTATTTTTACTTCCGGGAGTAGTAGCTTCGCAGTTTTCGAAGATGACACAGCAAAATGAAAATTTATTACGAATGAATAAGCCGATCAGTGGAATTTTTCCCGAATCAGCAATCGCTTCTACCTCTGCTGGACTTATGACTATCCCGATACTCGATGAGCATGGAAATCTAAATCTAACTGCATCATATCCTAAAATTATAGGATATAATGGAAGCCTTTCCATTCAAGCCCCTGAATTAGTTCTTTCTGCTCAACAGGATGGTAATCTAAAATTACAAACGGATAAAGGTTCAATTCATTTTCTTTTTAATGGAGAAAGGCCAAAATTGCCGTTTGATTCAGCTTTTTATTTTTCGGGAGAAAATATGCAAAGTGGAACGCTTTTGTATGGAGCTGTAGACATGGTTAGTAGTTCAGTTTCACTATTTGAACTGGCAAGTGGCTCGCCCACCGAAACCAAATTTAGAGTTGATAGTGAAGGTAACGTGTATATAAGAGGCAACATTATTTTAGAAGGAAATTTAATCGTAAATCCTGAATCAACTATATTTGGAACTTTTTCCGGTCAAACAGCTACATCATCGGCGTCTTCAACTCAATAGGATGTTATACTGAATTATCATGAATTACTGCCTGAAATCACACCAAAAAATATTACTAATAACTGCTTTTGTGTTATATAGTGGTTTTTTCTCTACGGTTACGTACGCGCAAGAAGAATTTAGTTATGCGCGCGGTTTGGTAATTTCAGACACGGAGGCAGTAAATGGAAATATTATTGCCATGGATGCAAATGGTACCTATGTACGGGCAACTATTTCAAATTCGAACCACTTGATTGGCGTGTTGTCAGATTCTGCAACTGTTTTATACGAAGCCGTGGAAGGGGCAGGATCCCCCGTTGTAGTAGGAGGAACAACTATTGTTACGGTAAGTACAACCAGTGGGCCAATTGTGGCCGGTGATTTAATTTCTGCATCTCCTCTTCCTGGTATCGGCCAAAAAGCCGGCGCGAACGAATATATTATTGGGATAGCTCTTGCTTCTTATAACGGCGAGTCCGTTGGAACTATTCCCCTCTCCGTGCAAATACGTACTGCTGGATCGACACAAGCAGGAGCTCTTACCAATCTCGTGGATCAGATTGCAAACTTATTCTTCCAATCAGCACAAACACCACAGCAAGCACAAGTTCTCTTTAGATATTTGGCGGCAGCTATCGTAGCAGCAACTTCCATCGCCGTTAGCTTTAGAACCTTTGGGAGAAGCGTATCAAATGGCATTGAGGCAATGGGTCGTAATCCCCTTGCTCGCCGTCAGATTCAAGGCATCATAATACTTAATGCAGGACTTATTGGTATTATTAGCCTTGCTGGAATAGTTCTGGCATTGGCAATTATTCAATTTTAAGATCTGGATTGAGAAGACGTGGCTTGGTACGTTCGGTTTACACGAACGTACCTTGCACAAGAAGCGATTAATACTTTATAGTAATACTATGACTATTGAAACCTTTATTATGGTACTTGCCGGAGTTGCCCTATTGCTCATCATAGGCATAATTGTCAGTATATTGAGAGAGAAATCAAATGCAATAGTTTCTCAGCAGAATGCAGAAAATATTGATATTGACCAGGCGCAGATAAAATCTAATTCAATCATCCAGTCTGCGCTCAAACAAGCACGGGCGCTCTTAGTAAATGCCGAGCTTTCTGGTATTAAGGAAGTAGTACGGACTCGTCACGATTCAGAAAAATTGGAACAGGCCTATGAAGAACATTTACATGAACTCGTTAAACGATCTGAAAAACACCTTGAATATACAACCAGATCAATAGAAGACCATTACGTTGATCTTTTTCAGAAAGCAGAAAAGCAAATCAAATCACAAATGACTGACAATCAACAACGGATTATTAACGAACTCGATCTAGCACTTGATGAAGCGCATAAGCTTCTTACGACTCAAACACAAGCAACTCATCAACAAATAGAGCGCCAACTAGAAGCAGAAATAAACGACGCTAAAAAACTCGTCGATGGGTATAAAAACAAACGTATGGAAGCTATTGACAGACAAATTGGGGAACTTGTCATTGAAACAGTAAAACGCACGATCGATAAAGCGCTTACTCCCGAGGAGCATACTGACCTGGTCATCCGTTCATTACAGGAAGCTAAACAGGATGGATTTTTTACATGAACTCAGTCCCACTTATTATAGCTACTATTCTCAAGTATGCCTATACCCGTGTTGAGGCAGAAAAGCTGCTTTCTGTCTTTCGATTGCTATCTGACGCTTACTTTTATCAACAAGCAGACGCGAGGATGATGGAATCAATTATTGAAGAGCGATTTCGCCATGCCCTTGACACGACATATTATTTTGAATCACTGCCGGAGCTCATACAGCTTGCACAAAAATCGTCTAAAGGAAGAATTTATGAGACAATCCACGACGTCTCAGATGCCCTCGAATTACTTCCTGTTCTCACGCTCTATGTTCCTACCAAACTTGAACATATATATATTGCAACAATTGGAACGTGGGTACGGGGAACTATTAACGAAAAAATACTTCTTCAATTTATTATCAGTGCAGCATACCGGGGCGGCTGCGGGGTAAGCTGGAAAGGTATTATGAAAGATTATTCTTTTAATCATTTTCTGCAGCGAGAGTCCCGATCTATTCAGTCGTTGATTCAAAATGTCTAATATATTATGGAGTCTTACGTTTCAGAAGTCGGCTATGTCACAAAAAGTAATGGTTACCTTATGTATATTGAGGGGCTTCCGACAGTCAAGATAAATACCATACTTACCCACCAGTCAGGAAGCAAAGCAATAGTAACTTCTCTTGATAAAACTTCGCTACTGGCGTTAATGCTCGATCAGACAAAACCAAAACCGGGTGATGAATTTAAGATTTTTGCTGAGCATATATCTATTCCCGTCGGGCCTCAGGTACTCGGACGGGTACTCAGTCCAATGGGAGAAACTATCGATGATAAAGCGAGTTTGACAAAAACAGGAAAAGCGGGCCTCACGCGTGAAGTCAAAATCGACTCATCCGCACCGGGCATTAGTAAGCGCCACGTAGTAGATGAACAGTTTCAAACGGGACTAACCATTGTAGATGGACTTGTTCCTATTGGAAAAGGCCAGCGTGAGTTAATTATTGGAGAACCGAGAAGCGGCGTATCTGCTTTTATCATCGATATCATTGCCAATCAAAAGAATACAAATACCATTTGCATATATACCGCAATTGGAAAGTCAGAACTTGAAATAAAACAATATGCTTCTAGCATAGAATCTATCGGGGCCAACAGCTATTCGTTATTGGTAGCAGCTTCTTCCAGCAGCCCCGCGCCGCTTATTATGCTTGCACCCCAAACAGGACTTACTATAGCAGAACAATTTGCTCAAGATGGTCATGACGTCCTGGTTATTTTAGATGACATGGGACTTCACGCAAAGTATCTCCGAGAAATTGCTCTTATAGCTGAGCAGGTTCCCGGACGCGAATCTTATCCAGGAAACATCTTTAATCAACACGCACGTCTTATTGAACGTGCCGGCAACTTCAATCAAGAGAAAGGTCGTAAACCTGTTTCTATTACACTTCTGCCTATTATTCGCGTCATTTCTGAAAGTATTGCATCATATATCACGACAAACCTTATGGCAATGACCGATGGTCACATGCTCTTCTCTTCAGAACTGAGTGCGGCAGGCAGTTATCCATCTGTTGATACAGCAGGCTCAGTAACTCGTGTTGGTAGACAAACACAACATCCATTACTCAGAGAACTATCTGACAGAATACGTGCTCTGCTGGCTCGATATGAGGAAGTTCGTTCTTATAGCCGATTCGGACCTGAATTGACCCAAAACACGCTCGCCACCCTTAATCAAAGTGAAATTATCCTTGAATTATTACGCCAAGAAGATCACGATTACCGCGATATTCCGCTCCAAGTCGCTTTACTTGCTCTCCCCTTTACTCGATTTCTTGCTCTGAAAGACGCCTCTTTTGTAAAAAGAAATAAAAAGATTATAGTCAATACTCTGCGAGAACAACCAGAATTTACCCAACTATATAAATCTCTTGAGTTATCGCTTGACAGCTTTATTCAACAAATCGATCAACGATCAGATGTTTTAAATAAACTATGCCAATAATCAGTTATTCAAGAGAAATAGAGCAGATTGCCGCGTTAGAAACAATAACGGGAGCTTATTCTGAAATTGCGGCATTACGTATAGACAATATAAAAAGCGCGTTTGAGCAGAATTCCCTTTATTACGAGGAAATCAGTCAAATTTATCACTTAGTTAAGAGAATTGCTAACTCGAAAGAGTCACATACAGAACAATTAGCAGATACCAGTTCAAACCGATTAGATACATTATATGTGGCGATAACATCGAATCACGGCTTCTATGGTCCGCTGAACAGTGACGCCGTAGACACCATGATCAAAGACGCACGTATCCAAAAAGCTGAGTGCATGATAATCGGTGCGATGGGTATTTCGTATGCGCGAAGTATGGGCGGGGCATCGCCTTTCATATCGATGGCTTTTTCTCTGGATGAGCCAACACCTGAAGAAATCTACCAGTTTCTTGGGCTCTCTTTACGATATAAACGCATATTTGTCTATTATCCTAAATATATTAGTATGTTAAAACAAATGATAGATCGTATTGATATAACTCATTCGCCTGAATCAAATAGCCAAGTCCCACCCGATATAAAATATATATTTGAACCGGAACTTCCTCAGATTTTGTCTTTTTTTGAACAGCAAGTACGGTACTTGCTGTTTGCCCGAGTTTTATTGGAAACGAATCTTTCGCGCACTGCCACACGCTTAATAACCATGGATACGGCCGAACGAGATGCAAAAGGATTGCTTAAAAAACTGTATATGCAAGAACGCAGGGAACGTCGATCGAAGATTAATGCAAATTTAGTAGCAGTTTCGGGACAATTAAAGAAATGGCGAAAACAAAATCAACAAAATCATCACCAATAAATTACGATATCGTGGGAACTATCTCTGCTGTTCTTGATCAAATTGTTCTCGTGTCCTTTCCATCGGGGACACTGCCCGAACAATATCACGTCCTCACCTCTCCTGAGAACCAAAAAGTACGACTTGAAGTATTTTCATATCATAGACACAATACGGTAGCCTGTCTCTCTCTTTCTTCAGCCGAACTTCTCTATCGCGGGATGAAAATTGTTTCTACCGAAAAACCTCTTATCATTCCTGTTGGAGAAAAAACACTCGGCCGCGTATTAAATTTATTTGGAGAACCTCAAGATGAAAAAGAGCCCATAACGGATGCTCCGCTTATACCGATCTATCATTCGCCACCGACCTATCGAGCGATTCAAACGTCAACGGAAGTCATCGAGACGGGTATAAAGATTATTGATTTCTTTTCACCGTTTCCCCGCGGCGGGAAAATTGGTTTCGTGGGCGGCGCTGGTGTCGGAAAAACGGTTCTGATGACTGAGCTACTAAGAAATATAACCGGCAAACACGAAGGAGTATCGGTATTTGCCGGTATTGGTGAGCGTATTCGCGAAGGTCATGAATTGTGGAAACACCTGGAGAAAACAAAAACATTGGATAAAACAACGTTAGTATTCGGTCAAATGAATGAAAATGCTGCCGTTCGATTTCGAGTAGCGTGGGCGGCTGCGGCGATTGCTGAACACTTTCGCGATAATCTAAAACAAAACGTTCTCTTTTTCGTCGACAATGTATTCCGATTTGTCCAGGCAGGAAGTGAATTGTCAGCACTCCTTGAAGTGATTCCGTCGGAGTTGGGTTATCAAGCCACTCTCGAAAGCGAAATTGCTGCCTTTGAAAACCGGTTATTACCCACAGCGGGTGGATCTATCACTTCTATACAGACTATCTATGTACCTGCTGATGAATTAACCGATCCCAGTGTGGCAACTATCATGAATCATGTCGACGCCGTCGTTATACTTTCACGCAGCATTGCGGCTCAACACCGGTATCCTGCGGTCGATCCCCTATTGTCCTCTTCAGAAAGCATTGACAAAGATATTCTGGGAGAAGCTCATTATACCGCGGTTACCACGGTTAAAGAAATGCTGAGTCAATACAAACGCCTCGAACACGTGGTCACGATTGTCGGTGAGCGTGAATTGTCCGGAAAAGACCAGATCATGTATCAGCGTACCAAAAAAATACTCAACTATCTCACACAGCCCTTATTTACAACCGAGTTACAAACTGGCAGACCGGGAGTATATGTGCCAAAAGAACAGACAATTGTTGATATAACGGGTATTATCAATGGCCAGGTAGATATGGTCAATGCTGATCAATTACTCAATATAGGTAGTCTTTCTGAATTAGGAATTATCAACAAATAAGTTACAAATATGTTAACCGTCACCATTAACACGCCTGAAAAAATTGTGTGGCATGGAAAAGCAGATTCAGTCTCGTCAGAGAACAGCCAGGGCCCCTTTGACATCTTGTCTCAACATGCAAATCTTATTACGTTAGTAGAGAATAAACCAATTTTGGTCCGATTTGGTAAACGAGAACATCGATTCGATTTCAAACGGTGTGTGATCTTCACTCAAAATGATTATGTAGCTTGTTATGCAATCTGATTCAGTAAGTCCTATTGACAGCAGAGACAAAACAATTTAATATTGGGTCCATGAAGTTTCGACCGCTTTTAATTATCCAGCTTTTTATCTTTCTAATACCGCTGTTTTTTCTGCCGGTTACGCGCGATTTCATTGACTACAATAAAAACATGCTGCTCTTTGGATTGAGTATGGCAGCACTCATCGTATATGCCGCCAAATCAGTTAAAGAGCGAAAATTAACGCTTCATATAGATCAGATGCATTATGCCGTTCTCGCTTTGGTTGCTTCCTATGTAGTTTCTCTTATCGTCATGAGCCCTAATAAAATTGAAGCTTTTTTACAACCCGGCGGCGTCAGCACGATTATTTCACTGGCAATTCTTTATTTTATTGTTCCTCAACTGACGCCTATAAAATCAACGCGGGATGTACTCATTCCCCTCGTTGCGTCTGCAGCTCTCGTTGCTGTATACAGCATTGCAAATATGTTTGGCTTGCTCAATACACTCCCTTTGCCGGCTATTCTTAAGAATCCAAATGTAACGCCTGCAGGACCGCTCTTGACTGCGACTATTTTTCTGGGTATTGTCTCTGCCGCAACGGCAAAAGAGCTGATTATGAGTAAGAAGCAGAAAATAAGTAGGTTGGTCATATTCGGCGCCGCATTTTTGATTATACTTGCTGGGTTTGTCGTCAATGCATTTCGTCTCACCCAAGATGAATCACGACCTTTATTCCTTCCAACTGCTGCATCGTGGAGTATCGCAGCCGAAAATATTAAAGTGCCCCTCCAAGCACTATTTGGTGTAGGTCCGGGCAATTATACTAATGCATTCACGATCGGAAGACCTGCAGGATTAAATAATACTGATATATGGAATATCCGATTCAGCAGTGCTTCAAACTACCTACTGCATTTATTTACGGAAACAGGCTTTGTTGGTCTTATTTCTTTCCTTCTCTTGATTTATTTTACGGTTCGACATAAAAATAAATCTCTGGGCGCTATCGTATCTCTTATTGCGCTCGCCGTCTTCTCTCACAATGTATTAATTCTTGCCGTCCTGTTCCTATTCCTTATGGCCATGACGAGTCGAAATGCCGTACAGCTTTCATTTCCCGATACATCAAATACGCATCAACACGCTGCACTTGCCCATGCACTCGGTCTTGAGAATCAAAAACTTCCCTCTTTTTCATTTGTACCTGCAGTAACGGCAATACTCTTGGTAGCTATTGCGGGTGCCGGCATCTATTTCAGTTCTCTGGGTTATCGAGCCGAAATGGCTATGACGCAAGGTATTTTGAGCGCCGCAACACCGAACAATCAACAAACATATGATTTACAGAGAAAAGCAATTGAGCTCAATCCCTATCACTCAGATTATCGGATAATCTTCTCAAGAACAAATCTCGCTCTTGCTAATCTTATTTCACAAAAAGAAGAACCGACTGAGGAAGATATACAGACGGTAACTCAGCTCGTCCTCCAATCGGTTAATAACGGTAAATTGGCAGTGCAATTAAGACCGGGAGCTGCTACATGGGAAAATCTCGGCACGATTTATCGAAATCTTATTACGGCAGCCGATGGTGCCGCGGATTGGACGGTACAATCATATAATCAAGCCATAGCATTCGATCAAACAAATGTCGTACTTCGACTTAACCTTGGACAGGTTTACTATGCACTAAAACTTTATGAACCTGCCGCACGTCAATTTGAAATAGCGGTGCAGCTACATCCTAAGTTTGCAAATGCTTGGTACAACTTGGCAAATGCGAACCGTGAACTGGGAAATATTCAGGTAGCACGCTTGGCATATAATCAGACATTAGCCTTAATTGATCCTAACTCGCCGGATTTTCAGACCGCACAAGCAGAATTGGATGCATTGCCCGAAGAGATTGCACAAGATCAAAGAAACCTTGAAGAATTACAGAATCCAGAGGATGCTACCGGTCAAGAAGTAGAAACTAATGTTAAACTCACTGAAGAAGAAGGACCTGAACTTACGTTCCCCGAAGACGTTGCCGGTGAAGCAACGGTAAGTGCCGGTACTGAAGAAGAAGGTAATTTTCAACTAAACGAACCGTCACCAACTCCTGCTCCCACAGAATAATCAATATCTGTATGACATAATTTCTCGACTGAAATACTGACGTGCCGAGTTTTCTGAGTATTCTGATATAATTCCCCCAGGGGCCGTTAGTACAGTGGTAATACGCCGCATTCGCATTGCGGAGGCGGGAGTTCGATTCTCCCACGGTCCACTTACTTCATATAATTCTTTCTTTCACGGTAGAGTCGTTCGGTAAGTTTACTGCAAATAGTTCCACGGATTGATAGCTACTCCCCCATTTCGTACTTCAAAATGGAGATGAGTACCGGTGGATCTTCCGGTCGAACCCATGCGGCCTAACGCATCACCGCGGCCGACCGACTGACCTGCTGATACGTAAAATGAGGATAAATGAGCATAGAGTGTTTGCATGCCATTTCCGTGATCGACGATAATATGACAACCATATCCCCACTGATAACAGGTGGCCAATGATACCGTACCTGCCTCTGCCGCATAGACGTCAGGAGCAGCTCTATTTGCAATATCAAGAGCCATATGATACCAGACCGGCTGTTGCGTAATTGATCCAGTCGTTGGAAAGAGTAATTGTCCTAAACTTGTCTTCGCCAAATACTCAGGCGCCTTCGGTCGAAGCGGCGATGTTCTCGCCGGCAGATCAGGCTCTTCGATGACTCCGTCGGGAACAATGAGCGTTTGCGATACGGAGAGCGTGAAGTTTTCAAGATCAACAAAATCATTAAAGGGAAAGTTCACGATATTCTGTGGTTCTGTTTGATATTTTTTGGCAATGGAATAAATGGTTTCGCCTCGTTGTACTTTATGGACGACTCCGCTCACGGGAGGAATTTTGAGAATTTCACCGGGCTTGACGACCGGATTTGCTCCTTTTAAGTTGTTTGCCCACCGGACCGTATCTTCAGATATATCAAATTTCTGTGCAATACTCGACACGGTGTCTCCCGACTGCACGACATAATCAATGACCTGATCACGGGGTTTTACACTCTCTTGAGTAGCCATGCTCATTTGGTCAAAGTTAAGATCAGTAACCGTAGCTGATAATGGAGCAACACTTGAAAGAACCTCGCCTTCTCCGGCAAGCGTGGGATATTGAGATGAAATATAGGGGGCAGCTATAACTCCTGATACGACGAGAGTAAATAGTGAGGTATTCAGAAAGGATTCTTGGTAGCGTCCTCTCTTTGCCATTAATAATTCTACGAGAAATCGTTTATAGTCTTCAAATAATTTCCCAAATCCTCCGAGACGTTTTTGAAGATAGATCGTTAAATCATAAAAAAAGAGCGCTATGTCTGAGCGGAGGGTGTAAAGTGACTTAAGCAGGTAGATGCGTATCCAATTCATAAAACTAATCACTAACTGTACCAGATGACTTCAACATCGTCAAGATTGAAAGACTGTATCAAAGGGTAACATTAGGCTTGATAAAATCTTTCGTTAACTATATCAAAATACTCTCTTTGTATATCAGACGAGACAAAGCAATTCAACAATAGATCAAGTGATCAAGAGAACAAACAATAAATTAAATAGGTAACTATTCAGTATTTTCCAATGTCATTCCCGCGAATCGCGTCAGACGCGACGAAAGCGGGAATCTATACAATTGTTTATAGAGATTCCCATTTTCATGGGAATGACAAAGATGTTTTCTCTCTTCAAGTTTGATCTTTGCTGATTTGATCCCTTGATCATTTGATCTTTTTATCTAGTAGTTTACCCCTGCTTGAGTGTTTCGAGGAAGTCTTTATTATTCTTTGTTTTAAGCAAGCGCTCACGTAAGACCGCACTCTTCTCTTCTGGTGTATTAAGAAGTGCCAACATGTTTCTGAGCGTAACTACCTTCGCCATATTTTCTTTAGAAAGCAATAGCTCTTCATGACGAGTACCTGATTTTTCAATATTAATAGCCGGAAATATGCGCTTCTCCTGAAGCCGGCGGTCAAGAGTCAATTCCATATTGCCGGTTCCTTTAAATTCCTCATAGATGAGGTCATCCATTCGAGAACCGGTCTCAACCAATGCGGTACCCATAATAGTTAAGTTTCCGCCGTCTTTACAGTTTCGCGCAGCACCCAAGAATCGTTTTGCCGGATACAGTGCGGCTGGGTCAAAACCTCCTGACAAAGTACGCCCGGATGGATTTACGACTAAATTGTATGCTCGTGCCAAACGGGTAATAGAATCAAGCAGTATCACTACTTGCTTACCAATTTCAACCATTCGCTTTGCCCGTTCAAGAGCAATTTCCGCCGTTCTGGTTTGGCGCTCAGGACTTTCGTCAAAGTTTGAAGCTACTACTTCACCTTTTACTGAAAGCTGGATATCCGTTACTTCTTCGGGACGTTCTCCAATGAGGACTGCCATCAAATGTGCTTTTGGGTAATTGACGGTTATTCCATTGGCGATTTCCTTGATAATTGTTGTTTTACCAGCCTTTGGAGGTGAAACGATTAAGCCCCGTTGGCCAAATCCTATAGGAGCAAGCAAATCTATAATGCGAGTGCTAACAATATCTTTTTCGGTCTCTAGGATAAGCTGTTTATCGGGATAGATAGGAGTTAATGAATTAAACCAAGGACGATCTTTCGATTCTTCCGCGGGCTGATCATTTACCTTTTCAACTTTGAGCAAACCATGATACCGCTCATTTTCCTTCGGAGGACGACCTACTCCGGCGACATGATCACCGGGCCGCAGCCAAAATTTACGAATTTGACTTTGGGAAATATAAATATCTTCGTTGGTGTCCGGTAGAAAATGAGGCCGCAGATAGCCATGTCCTTCCGGCATAATATCAAGAATGCCGGAAAGTCTTTTCGTTGGAACGTCGCGCGTATGGAGATATTCTTCTGAATCCTGAGGTTCGCCAACAATATCAGAAACTGATTGATCTAGTTTTGTAGTATCCATGAAGATAAAATCCTTTATGACGATGTTCGTCTGAAGCTGTAAGCGAGTGTAGCATAGTGATTTCTACTTGTCAAGAACGAATCGGGACAAATCAGCAAGATAGGTATACAATAAGAAAGTCAGATATATGAAAAAGGTAACCGCGATCATTCATCTTGTGAGAGTAAACCAATGGATTAAAAACTTTAGTCTCTTTGCCGCCATTATTTTTAGCGGTGAATTATTTACTCCCAATCGGTTTATAGAAACGACCGCGGGATTTCTCGTCTTTTGTGCATTATCCTCTGCCTCATACGTTTTTAATGATCTCGTCGATGCTCATCTTGACCGGCGTCACCCACTGAAAAAAAAGCGCCCGTTGGCAAGCGGCATTGTTTCAAAATCAGAAGGATTGGTACTCTGTGCGCTACTACTCGTACTGGGACTCTTAAGCGCGTATTTATTAAGTTTTAGCTTCTTTGTCATATCGCTCGTGTTTGTCATTATTCATATAAGCTATACGCTTTGGCTCAAACAGCATGCACTGTTTGACATTTTGCTCATCGCAAGCTCATTTATGATTCGCGTGTTTGCCGGTGAAGTTTTGACTGGTTTGCATATTCCGATTTGGCTGACCTTCAGCGTGATATTTCTTTCATTGTTTATTGCCTCATGTAAACGACGATCGGAACTGCGGAGTACCGGCGGTAAAACACGTCCGGCACTTGAACACTATCGTATACAGCTTCTTGATTTTTACAACTCAACGTTTGCAACGGGCACCATAATTGCCTATGCCATGTTTACCTTTATACCAGAACCCGAGCGGTTTACTCCCTTCTTAAACGAATTTTTAGAGCTTACGTTTCCCGCTCTCATTGGTCGTAAGTGGCTCATGGTAACTACCCTTCCTCTTATTATTGTCGGTATTATGCGCTATGCCCAGCTCATTTATGAGGGTGCAACCGCGGGTGAGGCGCCTGAACGAATTGTAACCAGTGATAAAACGCTCATTATTACGCTTGCTCTGTGGGGCACCATGGTAATTTTATTTACGAATGTGCTGGTGGAGTAAAGATTCAAAGAACATAGTGAAACAAAAGATTCTCCTTATATTGATCCTGATGGTTGCTTCATTTCTCCGCTTTAACAACCTCATGTGGGGTGATGGGCACTTTTTCCATCCGGATGAGAATAACATGGCACGTTCGGTTGCACAGATGACGTTTGAGAATGGACTCCATCCTGATTTTTTTGCGTACGGGCAACTACCACTGTATTTGGCTTTCTTTTCAGCATTAATAGCAAACTATATTCAATTGTTTTTTCATTACCTGCTCAATTCTTATTCGGAGTTACAAGTTACAAGTTACAAATTACAAGACGTAACCTTTCAGGAAGCAATTTTCTTTTTGCGCTTCTGGTCAGCAATTACCAGCGTCATAAGCGTCTATTTGGTATACCGGATAACGAGAACAATCGCATCAGAAAAATATGCGCTACTTGCTGCGTTACTTACTGCGTTTACGCCCGGATTAATTCAAGCTGCACATTTTGGTACTACAGAAAGTTTGCTGACCTACTTTTTCCTTCTTATTTTGTTTTTTTGTATCAAAATAGTTCAAAGTAAATCAGATTTCGTCTCTAGCAGTCGTCTATTCGTTTTGCTAGGAATTTCTTTTGGACTTTCTGTCGGGATTAAACTCACCGCTGTGTACTTTTTTGTGTCTATTGGGATGACGATACTTCTATACCTGAATCGAATTCGAGCCCAGAAGCAGCGATTTGCTTTACTCCACCGACTATTATTAGTTCTTCTCGTCGTCGTTTCGACTTTGCTCGGCTATAGTATTTCATCTCCTCATAACCTTATAAGTTATAAAGAGTTTGGTGATTCAATAAGATACGAAATCAATGTAGCACAAGGTCTTGATGTGTTTTATACTCGCCAATTTGAAGGCACCACTCCTTTCTTGTTTCAAATTACCCATATATTTCCGTATACCTTAGGTTGGGCACTATTTGTAATCGGTAGTATTTCTTTATTATATGCTCTATTTAAAGCAATACAAGACCTATTTCACTTCCATACTGCAAATAGAACACAGATGATGATTCTGATAATTTTACTGGTTTCTTTCTTTTCATTTCTCATTTTCAACAGCATATTGTATGTAAAATGGACTAGATTTCTGACTCCACTTTTCCCGTTTTTTTCTGTATTTGTTGCTATTACAGCAGGCTCGATCGTTCCATCGCTAACACAATATGTAGAAAAAAACTATAAGTCTTATCAGTTTCTCTATCAATCCATTCTCATAGTGATTATTATGTACAGTCTCGTTCCGGGTATACGATTTAACACGATATATGCCCGGAAAGATACGCGTGTTCAGGCTTCAGAGTGGATATATGAAAACATTCCGCAAGGTTCATATATTCTATCCGAAACAGCAAACGTCGTCGACATACCTGTGGGCAAAATACCTGCCTCGCCGGCAGGCAGGCGAAATTATACCGTCATCTCATTTAATTTTTATGAACTCGATCATCCATCACTCAGAAACACCCGTTACGAAGAGCTTCTTATCCATTTAGAAAAAGCAGACTATATCTTTGTTCCTTCTCGAAGAATTTTTGCCAATCATATGAGGTTTCCTGAGAAATATCCGGTCATCAATGCCTATTATGAGGCGCTATTTGATGGAAGGCTGGGATTTAAACAAGTACACACAGAAGAGCCAATGCTCAATGACGAATCTGCAGAAGAAACATGGACGGTGTTTGATCATCCCACGATACGCATTTATAACAAAACTACGCCCAAAACTCGTAACGAATATGGTAAGATACTGGAATCTGTTCATTAAAACATAAAAACACGAGAACATAAAAACAATCAAACAACATTTTTATGTCTTGCTTTAATGTTTTAATGCTTTAATGTTTTTATGAATATATTA
>Ga0209541_10005932_pt1 | contig 21111 bp, 15 predicted proteins | sample RifCSPlowO2_01_FD_184027 | JGI IMG/M metagenome (GOLD analysis project Ga0209541, IMG submission 184027) | Groundwater microbial communities from Rifle, Colorado - Rifle CSP2_plank lowO2_0.1 (SPAdes) (version 2) | ecosystem: Environmental > Aquatic > Deep subsurface > Groundwater | place... | reverse complement strand
AAACCTTACTACAACTAGCACTTTTGCTCAAGATTACACAAACCTACCGCTATCCTTCCCCAATGCCAAGCATTGGGGCTTGCCGCGGGCATAGTCAATGGATGCCGGTATACCCCGATCTGCTAGACTTTTTTTGCTAATTGGCTATAATAAAACTAACTCTGGAAAAAGGAGGAAAGACGATGTCAACGTTCTTTTGTCGGTTCCTTTCTGACGGTCAATGTATCTGTCCGCTCCAAGACCTAGAAATAATTGATCTACTGATTGATCTTGGAGACTGTCGATTCTGCCCGGCTAAAAGCCAAATTCTGTCTACTATCTACACTTTGCTCAGCCAATCTTTTGTGACATTACCAAAACCAATCGAATCATCAATTGTAGTTCTTGATGAATTTGGCGAAGATGATGCTGAAGAATGGCCAGAAAGAGATTGGCCGCCATTTCTAGCCCAGTAATCAAATGTGTTTAAGGATTACTGGGTTTTGTCTTGCAGCATCTTGACTTATTTTTATGCTTATGATAATCTACTTTTACTTAACAATTTTAATAATTGAACCTTTTCCAGGCCCAATCAGCCATTACCTTATCCCAACTTGGAGATAAGGAAAGGTGTTCGTAGTTAATTGTTAACCTGCCTGCCGAAAGACAAGCTGTTAATTGTTAACTGTTGACATAGCGCCCGGAAAACCGGGATTTATTTATAATTAAAATCTAATAAATCAAATCTTAAGGTCAATAAAAGTCGCCGAAGGCGACACCAAAATTTTGACTTTTGATTTTTGACTTTTGAATTTTTATGACCAATCACTACGAACTACTCTATCTAATCTCTGGTACTTACAGTGAAAATGAATTAACCCCAATTAAAGAAAAGATTAAAAAAATAATTGAAAGTAATGAAGGAAAGGTTACTTTGGAAGACAGCTTGGGCAAGAAAAAATTAGCCTACCCGATTAAAAACATGCGGCAGGGCTATTATTTGCTGTATGAATTAGATTTACCAGCTGAAAAATTAACAAAGCTCAACCGGGATTTAAAATTAACCACAGAAGTTTTGCGCCACCAGATCGTTAGTCGAAAACCGCAGACTCGAAGTTTCTTAGAAATTACTAAAGAAAAAATCAAACGAGAAAGGGAAGAAAAACCTAAGGAGAAAAAAGTTGATACTAAAGGCAAAATCAAATTAGAAGATCTTGACCAAAAACTTGATGAAATTCTAGAGGGTGATATAATGTGAAAGCGTTAGCTTTCATCCCGACCATAAGCAAAGTCAAAGAGGAGGGATCTCATCGATTTAAAAGTTAATAGAATCACATACAATCAAATATAGCGCCATAATTATTAAGCGTGAAAATATGAATCTAAACAAAGCCATGATTATTGGCAACCTCACTCGCGATCCAGAAACTAGAACTACTCCCAATGGTCAAACCGTAACTACTTTCGGAGTAGCTACTAATCTAGTTTGGACTAACTCTAGTGGTGAAAAACAAAAAAAGACTGAATACCACAATATTGTTGCCTGGAGAAAATTGGGTGAAATCTGTGCCCAATATCTCAAGAAAGGCAACAAGGTCTACATTGAAGGCCGACTTCAAACCCGTGATTGGGAAGGCCAAGACGGCGTAAAAAGATACCGCACCGAAATCATTGCTGAAAATATGATCATGCTAGACACGAAAGGCGCTAGCAACCAGGCTGGATCTGATATCACCCCACCAACCACCAACGATTACAGTCAACCAGAACAACCCAGTAGTGAAGAAGAGATAAAAGTAGAAGATATACCATTCTAACTAAGCTAGCAAGTTGGCAAGCAAACCCAGCACCACCTGTTAATAATATTTTATTGATTTATGATGAAAAACTTATAAGTAAAGTATGGTGACAGGTGGTGCGGGGTAAATCAAGCGGGCTTGCCTACTTAATTCTTGCCAACTTGCTCCCTATGTATGAATTAATTATGATTAAACCTAAAAACAATTCATTAAACACCCAACAGAAAAGCTGTCATTTTTGTATTAATAACATTGAGGAAATTGACTACAAAGATATTCAGACTCTGCGTCGATTCATTTCTTCGTATGCCAAAATTGTCCCACGTAAACGAAGCGGTGTTTGTGCTAGACACCAACGAAAGCTGGCCAACGCCATCAAGCGGGCCCGAGTGATGTCTTTATTACCATACACTAATCAATAAACCCCGCACCTTTCTTCAAGAATTAATACTTTAAAGAAAGGTACGGGATAAACTTAATTTTAAAATGGCGACTTTAGGTACTCTCAATGACATTAAACAAGGTCTCGCTGTTATTTACAACGGTGAGCCTTACAAGGTGATGCAGGCTAAGTTTGTCAGAATGCAGCAACGAAAACCAGTGATGCAGACCAAAATGAAAAATTTAATTAATGGTAAAGTTTTGGAATATAATTTTAAGCCGGGCGACAAAGTCGAAACTGCTGATATCACTCGAAAAAGCGTTAACTTTTTATACGCTGCTGGCAATGAATACGCCTTTATGGATAATGAAAACTATGAACAGTTTTCATTTAGCAAGGAGAAATTAGGCGAACAGGTTAAATTTCTGAAAGACGGCTGCGCAGTCACTTTAATTTCTTTCAACGATCAACCGATCAATATTGAACTGCCAGTTAAAATGGAACTAAAGGTTGTTTCAACACCGGAAGGAGCACGCGGTGATACAGCCCAGGGCAAGGTCACAAAACCAGCTACGGTTGAGACTGGTGTCACCTTTAACGTGCCGCTTTTTGTCAAAGCTGGCGACACCATCAAAATTAACACTGAAACAGAGGAATACGTCGAGCGAGTTTAATTTTATATAATTTGCATATAAAAGCCGAGGCTTCCACGCCTCGGCTTTGTAATATATATCTATTTAATTTATTCCTCTTGTTTTACAATTCCTTCGCCTGATCTTACTTTCTGCCAAACTTGTTTTTTAATCTCAGTCATTAATTTTGGATTTTCCTTCAAAAATACTTTAACGTTCTCCCGGCCGGTTCCAAGCTTCTCTTCACCAAAAGTATAAGTATTGCCGGATTTAGCAATGACGCCATAAGCAACACCTGAATCTAAAACGTCTCCGGCAATCGAGATACCTTCATTATACATAATATCAAATTCACAGACCTGAAATGGCGGGGCAACCTTATTCTTAACTATTTTTGCCTTAACTCGATTGCCAATAATTTTTTCTCCCATTTTAATCTGCGCCGCCCTTCTAACTTCAATCCGAACGGAAGAATAAAATTTCAGCGCCATACCACCGGTGGTCGTTTCGGGATTGCCGAAAAAAATGCCGATTTTGTGCCGAATCTGATTGATAAAAATCACCATGGTATTGGTTTTAGAAATAATGGCAGCTAATTTGCGCAAGGCCTGACTCATTAATCGGGCCTGCAAACCCATATGAGAAGCCCCCATCTCCCCTTCAATTTCCGCTTTCGGGGTTAGAGCTGCAACCGAATCAATCACTACCACGTCAACGCCGCCAGAGCGAACTAAGGTCTCAACAATTTCTAAGGCTTGTTCGCCGGTATCGGGTTGAGAAATCAGTAAATCCTTAATGTTGACGCCAATTTTTTTGGCGTAGTCAGGATCTAGCGCATGCTCGGCATCAACAAAGGCCGCTACCCCACCTAATCTCTGCACTTCAGCCACAATATGCTGGGCTAAGGTAGTTTTGCCGGAGGCTTCAGGTCCGAAGATTTCGATGATTCTGCCTCGCGGCACACCGCCAACTCCCAAAGCAATATCAAGTGACAAACAACCAGTTGGAACAGCTTCGACTTCCATTCTTTTAGCTTCACCTAATTTCATAATTGAACCGTCGCCAAAACGTTCCTTAATTTGCTCAATAGCTTGCTGGGCAGCCCTAGCCCGATTACCTATTTTATCCGCGCTTATTGATTTCTCGGGTTTTTTTACCATAATGCTCCCATTTAATAATTATTCCTCCTGGATGACAATGACCTTTCGATAAATTTTTATTAGTTTGCTATGATTTTTTTTAGCCACAATCTCAATAATGTTTGTACCACTCTGCAATACTAAGGTTTCAGAAAAATTACCTTCACTATCAGTTAAAACTGGCTGACCATTAATCTCGACTGTTGCTTCTTTCTCAACCTGACCGGTAACTTCAACCACCTTTTGGCTAACTAATAAATTATCAGTTGGTGAAAAAACCTGCAGAAACGGTGGATCGACAACCCCTTTCACTTTAGCACCAAGATAAACCAAACAAATAATGATTAAAATTCCAATAATTAAATTTCTAAAAATCTCGGGGGTTACTACCAAGTTGTGCCAAAACACCCTCTCAACCGGTTTTTTGATGTCAATGTTACTTTTAATTTTCTGGGTTTTGCTGTAAACTTTTTGCTCAGTCTGATACTGTGACAAAACTTCATTAATATCTAAACCTAAATACCTGGCATAAGCTTTCAAGAAATTCCTAGCGTAAACTTCTCCTGGCAATTTATTATAGTCAGAAACTTCGAGGGCTTGCAAGTAACCGGCTGAAATCTTTACTTCAGCCGCCGCTCGGTTCAAATTTACGCCTTTCTCTTGCCGTTTAGCGGCTAATTTCTCCCCGACACTTAAAGCAGTATTAATTTTCTTGGTGGTAAATATTGCCATAAAGCTATTTTTGCCACCCCTCGTCTTCTGTATCACCTTCCGCCTCTTCATCTTCTTCGTATTCTTCCGAGGTATCTACTATTCTATCATTACCTAAATTATTTATCAATATTTCTCGCGGCTTGGCCCCGTCCCCTGGACCAATGATACCCTGAGCTTCTAATAGATCCAAAATTCGGGCGGCCCGGGCATAACCAATGCGCAACCGGCGCTGTAATAATGAAGCCGAAGCTTTTTTGGCTTGGAGAATTACCTCTTTGGCTTCCGTCAAAAGAGGGTCGCTGTCACTACCATCAGCTAATCCACTGAGTTCAAGGGAAGAAATCTGCTGTCTTTCAGTTACTTCTTCAATATAATCAGGTTCAGCTTGTTTTCTTAAATAATCAGCCACTCGCTTTATTTCTTCATCAGAAGCAAAAGCGCCCTGAAGCCGCTTGGGCTTGCCCAATTCAGCTGAAATATAAAGCATATCGCCGCGGCCCAACAGCTTTTCGGCGCCGGACATATCTAAAATCGTTCTTGAGTCAACCAAAGAAGCAACTGAAAAAGCAATCCGAGAAGTAATGTTGGCCTTAATTAAACCGGTTAAAACATCAACTGATGGCCGCTGAGTAGCTAAAACCAAGTGGATACCAACCGCTCGCGACATTTGGGCCAATCTAATAATTGCGGCTTCGACTTCAGCAGCGGAAGCAGCCATTAAATCAGCCAGTTCATCAATAATAAAAACAATATAGGGAATCTTATCGGGCATTTCAGCGTTATAACTTTCAAGATTACGCTTATGAGCTTGCGAGAGGATCTCAAATCTTTTTTCCATTTCATTAATTGTCCAGCGCAAAGCATTAATTGTCTTTTTAACATCAGTGATCACCGGCGTAACTAGATGAGGGATGCCATTATAAATCGGCAACTCAACTCGCTTAGGATCAACCATGATAAATTTCAGGTCACCGGGACCGTTTTGAAACAGCAAACTTAAAATCATTGAATTGACACAAACACTCTTACCTGAACCGGTTGCCCCCGCAATCAAAAGATGGGGCATTTTTTTTAAATCAGCCAGCCATGGCCGACCCATTACGTCTTTACCAATGGAAACCATTAAATTGGAACTACGATTTTTAAATTGATCACTTACTAAAACATCTTTCAAAGGAACAATCGCCTTGGCAGTATTTGGCACTTCGATACCAACCAAAGACCGGCCCGGAATCGGCGCTTCAATTCGGATCGGATGAGAAGCTAAAGCCAAGGCCAAATTGTCGCTTAGGGCCGTAATGCGGGAGAGTTTAACCCCTTCAGCCGGCTTGAGGGTATATTGAGTAACCGTCGGTCCAACCTGAGCTTCACCCATTTCCACCTGAATGCCAAAATTCTTCAAAGTTTTTTGAATAATCATTTTATTCGCCTCAATATCACCGCCGCTTGGAGTGCCAGTCACCCCATTGAGCAAATCTAGTGGTAAATCAATTCTCGTCTTTTTAAATCTACTCACCCCTAAATTTAACTCCTTAGTTTCTGCCTTCTCTTCATCTACCTCAACTTTAGCTCGGCTATCCCTTTCTCCGATATCCGTGCCGGCCTGCTCCAGTTCTACTTCTTTAACGGAAAAGGTTGCTTCTTCTGTTTGGCCGCCGTTTTGCTCAAACATTTTTTCTTTTTGCCTTTGAGCCTTATTGATTCGTCGCTGCAGTAAAATATCGTGAATCTTTTCCCAAAGCGAGCGAACTTGTTCTCCTTTTTGGGTCAAATCAGAAAAAGAAGTATTGAAAAATAAAATTAGTCCAATTATTACTAAAGCTAATAATAAAAACAGGCTAGCCCAAAAACCCATCAAGTTTGAAAATAAAACTGACAAAGCTAGCCCGAAGTAACCACCGCCATGACCGGTTTTGGCGGCTAAAACCAAATCTTCACTCTGACTAATTAGATGGACTAAGCCGCTTAAACCAAAAATAAAAAAAACTAAGCCAAAATAACTTGAAAATTTTAGCTCATATTTTGACGGCCTAAGCAAAAAATAGCCCAGAGCGACAAAAACAATCGACACCAAAAATCCAAGCCCGCCTAAAACAAGCCGCAAAAATTTCTCCCAATAGACCCCTACTGTTCCGGCCAGATCAATCAAGCTTAAAAAACTAAGAATGCCTAGCAGAATTAAAATTACTGCGATTACACTCTTTTTTGTCTCTGGAGAAACATCGAGATTTGGCCGGGAAAAGTCCAAATCTCTCAGGCTTTTAATTCTTCTTTTGTATCTTCTAGCCATACCCCCGTTAGAAATTTAATGCCCCCAAAGTTAGAAATTTACTTAAATTAATTTCTAACGGGGCATATTCAAACATCAATATTTTAACATAAAATTAACTCTGAGTAAACCCAAACCAAAAAAGTGGATAAAAAAAATTGACTAAAATAAAAATAGTGGTAAAATAAATCCATCACGTAAGAACTGCCCTGCTCCTTATTTGTCTCTTTCTGCTCTTTCAGGCTGGCCCTCGCCCAAAGTTTCGTTTTGTGCGTTCTGGGGCTACCACGATTGGTAGCGGGAAAAAAGAAACATGATACGAGACAGATGGCAAAAAGCCAATACCGAAACAGAGAGTTTCAAAAAGAAGCTAGGTGCAGTTGTTACACCAATCCAAGAAAGCACTCCTACGGGGTGCAAGGAGGATACCAACATGGTGCATCGACTGACGATGAAGCGTACCGAAGAGCGGATCAACGAGATGATGATGGAGATCGCGGAAAGCTCCCAGACCCAGGCGCAGGCGATGGCGAAAAACACGGCCAATACCGGCACCTGAAGAAGCGGACGCGTCAAGAAGCCTATAGGGGAGGGCTAAATCCCCTAACTGTGTTGACTTCAGTGAAGCCAAGATAACAAAAAACTACTCTCAACAACACTGAAGCAACCACCCAAGCAAACAAGCCGGACGCCCATTCCCCGTCCGGCTTTCTCTATGTCTTCTATAACTCCCCCTACCCATGTTCTCTCCTCCTTAAAATAAGGGGGAGATGGAGGGGGTTATACTCTTTTCTTCGGCTCCTCCCCTTAATATAAGGGGAGGTTAGGAGGGGTTAAGGGGGAGAATGGAGGGGGTTACAACAAAAGCGCCCCGAAGGCGCTTATGTTGATTATTTAAATTGTGACAAAATTTAATCCTTCTTTTCTTTTTTCTTTCCTTCTTTTACAAAACCAGTACCAGCCGGAATCAAGCGACCAATAATCACATTTTCTTTTAATCCTTCAAGTCTATCAATTCGGCCTTCAACTGCAGCATTAATCAAAACTCTGGAGGTTTCCTGAAATGAAGCAGCAGACAAAAAGCTAGAAGTTGAAAGAGAAACTTTAGTAATACCGAGGAGTAGATTTTCGGTCTCAGTTGGTTTGCCGCCTTTCCTTTTAATCTCTTCATTAACCTGATCCAAAACCGTTTTCTCAACTCTCTCACCGACTAAAAATTCTGAATCACCGGCATCTTTAATTAAAACTCGAGAAAACATTTGGCGAGCAATCAGTTCAATATGACGATCGTTTAATTTTTGACCTTGAGAAGAATAAATGCCTTGAATTTCATCAACAATATAACGTTGAGTTACTTCCTTGTCCTTTAGCCGATACAACTGTTTTAAATCTAAGCTACCATCGGTCAAGGAATCACCCTTAGATACTAATTCTCCGTCTTTAACTAATAAATTAAATTCAGGCGAAATCTGATAGGTTATGAATTTTTCGCCCTTGACTGCTACCACAATTCTTTCTTTTTCTATCTTGACAATACCATCACGCTTGGCTAAAACTTTTTCTCCACTCTCGTCGGTAAACAACGTGTCGCCTCTTTCAACTTTATTACCATCTTTAACCACCAATTTGAATTGGCTCTTTTTACTTTTACTTTCTTTGCTGTCTTCTGATTTTTTAAGAGGATAAATATCCTGCCCCGTTTCTTCAAAAGCGATCTTGACTCCTTTAAACCGAGTCACCCCTCTGTTTTTGCGCTCCGGCTCTTCAATTTTAACCTGGCCGTCAACTTCAGTAACGAAAGCTTTCATTTTTGGCGGCCGACATTCAAAAATTTCCTCAACCCGAGGCAAACCTTGGGTAATATCTAGTCCGGCCACACCGCCAGTGTGGAAAGTTCTCATGGTAAGTTGGGTACCTGGCTCACCAATACTTTGAGCCGCAATAATACCAACGGCTGTCCCAATTACAACTGGTTTATTATAAGCTAAATCCCAACCATAACACTTCTGACAAACTCCTTTGTATGATTTACAGCTCATCACTGAACGAACCTTAATCTCCGACAAACCAAGTTTGGTAAGTTGAACGGTTTTTTCACTATCAATTAATTCATCTCTACTAATTATGGTTTTCTTTGTTTTTGGATCAACTATTTTTTCGGCGATGGAACGACCCTTGACTCTATCGATTAAGTTCAAACCAAGCGCCTCACTCGATTTCTTAGTAATAACAATGCCTTCTTTTGTACCACAATCATTCTCAGTTATAACTACATCCTGAGAAACATCAATTAAACGACGGGTTAAGTAGCCGGCATTAGCCGTACGCAAGGCAGTGTCGGACAGACCTTTCCGAGCGCCGTGAGTAGAAATAAAATATTCCAGGACGTCAAAACCTTCCTTGAAATTCCCTTTAACCGGCAGTTCGATAATTTCACCAGCCGGATTAGTTACGAGGCCTTTCATGCCAACAATTTGGATCAACTGACTCCAACTGCCGCGAGCGCCAGATTCAACCATAGTATAAATCGGGCCAAAAGGATCCAAGCCGCCGCGGCTCAAATTAACGATTTTATCCTTAATAGACATCCAGGTCTCAATAATTTTAGCGTGTCTTTCACTGTCAGTTAATAATCCGGATTCATACTGCTCTTCAACTTCTTCTACTTCCCTTTCCCCCTCTTCGATAATCTCTTGTTTGGCCGCAATTTTTGGCACATCATCCATCCCCCAAGAGTAGCCCGACCGAGTCAAATACTTTAGACCTAGCGATTTGATGTCATCTAAAAGCTTAGCCACATCCTCAGTTTCATAGCGTTCTAAACATTCACTGATTATTTGACGAAGTGATTTACTGTCAACCAACTGATTATAGAAAGGGAAATTCGGCGGTAAAATCTGATTAAATAAAATCCGGCCAGCCGAAGTCTCAATCAGTTTGTTGGAATCGTCTTTTTTCTTGGGCAATTTGGCCGCTAACCATTCATCTGGTCTGACTTTAATTTTTTCTTGAATCTTAATTCCTCGTAAATGATAAGTTAAGAGCGCTTCTTTGGGCGAAGCAAAAACTTTCGGCTCTTTTTCGTCTCGCCGCTCTAAAGTCATATAATAACAGCCCCAAACCATATCTTTAGTCGGCTTAGCCACTGGATCTCCGGTCGCTGGTTTCAAAAGATTTTTGGATGAAAGCATTAAGTTTTCTGCTTCCCATTTGGCTTCTTCGGTTAAAGGCACGTGGACTGCCATTTGGTCGCCGTCAAAATCAGCATTAAAAGCTTCGCAGACCAAAGGATGAACCTGGATTGCCTTACCTTCAATTAAAATCGGCTTGAAAGCCTGGATACCTAAACGATGCAGTGTTGGCGCTCGGTTAAGCATGACATGAGCGCCTTTGACAATATCTTCTAAAATATCCCAGACTTCTGACCGACCGGTTTCAATAAAACGATTAGCTGATCTAACATTATGAACATATTCACCTTGAATCAGGCGGCTGATAACAAAAGGCTTGAAAAGTTCTAAGGCCATTCGCTTTGGCAGGCCACACTGATTAAGTTTTAGTTTTGGCCCAACCACAATGACGGACCGGCCAGAATAGTCAATTCTTTTACCTAAGAGGTTCTGTCTGAATCGTCCTTGCTTACCTTTTAAAACGTCGGCTAAAGATTTAAGCATTCGCTTTTGACCAGTTGAAGCCACAACTGTTTTGCCGTGACGAGCTGAATTATCAATCAGGGCATCAACTGCTTCTTGAAGCATCCTTTTTTCATTTCTGGTAATAACTTCCGGCGCGTTTAATTCCTGAAGTTGCTTAAGTCTATTATTCCGATTAATAATTCTTCGATATAAATCATTCAAGTCAGAGGTGGCGAAGCGGCCGCCGTCTAGCGGCACCATTGGTCTCAAATCTGGCGGAATTACTGGTACGACTGTTAAAATCATCCATTCTGGCCTAATGTTATTTTTTCGTAAATTTTTAACTAAACGCAATCGTTTAGCTAGCTTCTCTTTTTGAGCACCGTGAGACGAATCAATTCCTTGCTCAAGTTCAACCTCTAGTTTTTCCAGGTTGATTTCAGTTAACAAACTCCGGATTGCTTCAGCTCCGATACTGGCTTCAAAAATATGTCCATATTTTAAAGATAAATCCTGATAAGTGTGTTCAGAAATAATTTTCAGTGGCTTTAAATCTTTCAGCTCTTGTTCAGCTAGTTGGAGAATTTGCTCTAGTTCTTTAATTTTTTCTTTTTTTGCGGTCTGAATTTTGACATTTTCTTGTTCAATTAGGCTTTCAATCTCACCTTCTTTTGCCTCTTCTTTTTCTTGACTAATTTTTGTCTTAATTAAATTTAACTGTTGTGAAAAGTCGCTTTCAATCTTTTGTTTTTTAGATTTAAATTCCCGTCTGATTTGCTCTAAGGTTTCCTTTTTCAAATCTTCATCAACTTTAGTGATAATGAAATTAGCAAAATAGATCACCTTCTCTAAAGCTTGAGGAGTTAGGTCTAGAATTAAACCGATCTTGGAAGGCACTCCGCGCAAAAACCAAATATGAGAAGCCGGGGTAGCCAAATCAATATGACCCATCCGCTCGCGTCTAACTAATGACCGAGTTACTTCAACGCCACACTTGTCGCAGACAATACCTTTATAGCGAACTTTCTTATATTTACCGCAATAACACTCCCAGTCCTTACTTGGTCCGAAAATCCGCTCGCAAAATAAACCGTCTTTTTCTGGTTTTTGAGTCCGGTAATTAACGGTCTCTGGCTTGGTTACCTCTCCGTGCGACCATTTATGTATCTGGTCAGGAGAAGCCAAAGTCAGTTTGAGGGCGTCAAAATCGATTGCTTTTTTTTCTTCAATCATAAATTATTTAAAATTATTTTTCTTGTTTAACTTCCGGCTCTTCTTCTTTTATCTCGACTTTTCTACCTTCCTTTATTAAATCTACATTTAAGCATAAGCCATTTAGTTCTCGCAATAAAACATTAAATGATTCCGGAATATTCAATTTCTTGATTGATTCACCTTTAATAATTGATTCATAAGCTTTGGACCGACCCGGTACGTCATCAGACTTAATAGTCAAAATTTCCTGTAAAGCATGCGCTGCCCCATAAGCTTCAAGGGCCCAGACCTCCATTTCACCAAACCGCTGACCACCAAACTGAGCTTTACCGCCCAAAGGCTGCTGGGTGATCAGGGAGTAAGGGCCAATTGAGCGCTGGTGAATTTTATCTTCAACCATGTGATTAAGTTTCATGATGTAAATCGGGCCAATCGTAACGGGCTGGTCAAACTTTTCTCCAGTTCGACCGTCGTAAACAGTAGTTTTTCCGTCTGGACTAAAGCCGGCTTTCTGGAGTTCATGCTTAATATCTTCTTCGCTCACTCCATTTAAAGGAGGAGTCACGACTTTATAGCCGAGTTTATTAACTGCTAACCCAAAATGAGTTTCTAAAATCTGACCTAAATTCATGCGGGAAACAACCCCTAACGGCGATAAAACTATATCAAGCGGAGTACCGTCTTCTAAAAATGGCATATCTTCAACCGGCAGAACAATAGAAACAACACCTTTGTTCCCGTGGCGGCCGGCCATTTTGTCGCCAACCTGGATTTTTCGCAGATTAGCAATCGAAACCTGAATCATTTTAATCACGCCGGATGGAAGCTTGTCGCCATTCTCGCGGGAGAAAATTTTAACATCAACTACCTTGCCTTGCTCACCATGTTCAAGATAAAGCGAACTGTCGCGGACATCTCGAGCTTTTTCCCCGAAAATCGCCCGCAATAATTTTTCTTCGGCCGAAAGTTCACTTTCGCCTTTCGGCGTAATTTTACCAACTAAAATGTCGCCGGACTTAACAAAAGCGCCCAACCTGACAATACCTTCAGAATCCAGATCTTTTAATTTCTCTTCACCGATATTAGGAATATCAGAAGTAACCACTTCCGGTCCTAACTTAGTTTCCCGAACTTCTGTTTGGAAATCTTCAATATAGATTGAGGTGTAACGATCGTTCTGAACCAAGCGCTCAGAAATAATAATTGCGTCTTCATAATTATAGCCTTCCCAGGCCATGAAACCGCATAAAATATTTTGACCCAAAGCTAGTTCACCCCGATCAGTGGCTGGTCCGTCAGCCATAATGTCGCCCTTTTTAACGACTTGACCCTTATCAACTATTGGCCGTTGGTTAATGCAGGTTGAAGCATTGGACCGGACAAATTTATTCAAGCGATAAGTTTCAACTGTTCCATTGTTTTGTAAAACTTGAATCTGGTCAGCCTGAACTTCTTTAACTTTGCCATCAGCCTGACAAATTATAAGATGGCCTGAATCAAGGGCAGCCTTGGCTTCCAGGCCAGTGCCAACGATCGGGGCATCTGGCTTAATGCATGGCACGGCTTGGCGCTGCATATTAGAACCCATCAAGGCCCGAACAGCGTCATCATGTTCTAGAAATGGGATCAATGACGTAGCGATACTAACAATTTGATTAGGCGCGACGTCCATATAATCAATTTCATTAATAGATTCAATTTCCGGCTCGCCGTATCTTCGGACTTCGGCCCTCTCAACTAAGAAATAGCCGTTCTCATCAATCGGCGTGGTAGCAGCGGTAGTAACACTATTTTCACTTTGAAAAGCAGTCAAATAGACAATATCTTTTGTAACTCGAGGTTTGATCTTTATTTTCTCGATCGTCTTAATCTTTTCCAGCTTCTTGGCTAAGGTCTCGGTAATTAGTTCACCGGCTTTAACAATCACCGAATTGTCGGATGAGTTTACTATATCGTTAAGGGCTATCTCGTTGACGGTTTGATCGGCGGTATTTTTAATATTACGTTTAATTTTTCGATAGGGAGTCTCAATAAAACCATAATCGTTAATCCGGGCATAACAAGCCAAGTGGCCAACTAAACCAATATTTGGTCCTTCGGGGGTAGCAATCGGACAGATTCGGCCGTAGTGAGTGGGATGCACATCACGAACATCAAAACCAGCTCGCTCGCGTGATAAGCCGCCGGGACCCATGGCTGAAAGTCGGCGCTTGTGCTCTAGCTCAGCTAAAGGATTAGTTTGATCCATAAACTGAGACAATTGCGAAGACATAAAAAATTCTTTAACTGCCCCGATCACGGGCCGCGCATTAATCAGACGGTTAGGATTAATTTCAGAAACGTCCAGTGTGCTCATTCGATCTTTGATAATTCTTTCCATCCGAGCTAAACCAATGCGGAATTTATTTTGTACCAATTCGCCAATTGCTCGAACTCTGCGGTTGCCCAAATGATCAATATCATCAGCGTCTTTTTGGGTGATATTAAGTCGAATAATTTCTTTAATAACATTAACTAAATCATCAACTCGCAAAACTCTATTTTCTTTGGTAATTGGAACGTCTTGGCTAAAGCGCTGGTTAATTTTATAACGCCCAACGCGGCCAAAATCGTAACGGTCGAAATTAAAAAACATTGCATAAATTAAAGACTTGGCATTATCAACTGTTGCCAAGTCACCGGGCCTGATTCTTTTATAAACTTCTTTTAAGGCTTCACCTTCATTGTGGGTTACATCTTTAGCAATAGTGTTTTTGATATATGAAGTCTCTGGATGAGTATCGACATCTTTGAATAATTCAATTAACTCCTCGTCACTATTGTGACCAAAAGCCCTTAACAACGAGGTGATAGCAACTTTTCTCTTGCGATCAATTTTAACCCAGATTACATTATTTAAATCAGTCTCGAATTCCAGCCAAGAACCACGGTTGGGAATAATTTTTGCACCGTAATACTTTCGCTCACCAAAAACGTCCGAGGTAAAAAATACCCCAGCCGATCTAATCAACTGGGATACCACCACTCTCTCAATACCATTGATAATAAAAGTACCGCGATCAGTCATTAATGGAAAGTCGCCTAAATAAATTTCCTGCTCAATAACTTTATTGTTCAACCGCCCATTGACTAGCTTGACCTTAACCCGCAAGGGTGATTCATAACTTAAATTTTTTGCTTTGCTGGTAACTTCATCAAACTTCGGTTCATCTAAATAATACTTACCAAAATAAAGTTCAAAATCCCGACCAATGAAATCTTTGATCGGGGAAATTTCTTCGAACAACTCTTTAAGGCCTTCTTTTAAAAACCAGTCGTAAGAACGCTTCTGAACTTCAATTAGGTCGGGCATTAAAGCAGCCACCTTAAGAGAAGTAAAAGCTTTTCTTTTAATTAAATCTTGGCTCATATGGCGAGTTTGGTTCTGAATATATCTAAATTTTTAAATATGAAAAAACAAAAATTTCTCCCAACCCTCTAGGGGGAAGCGAGTTGTCTCTCCTTTCTACTTGTGTTTTTGACAAAAAAATAAGCCCACTACTGTTTGTTTTAAAATTAATCGCTGGCTCGAGATAGCGGGAAGTATTTTGAATTTAACTTATCAATGATATCAAATATAATAATAATTGTCAAATATTTTAAAAAATAACCATCAAAAATAAACTTATGATTTTTAAAAGGCTAAAATTAGCTAAATTTTTATTATTTTTAATAATCAACATCAGACTTATCCACAGAAGTATCTAAAATCTAACTTTCGGCGGTTTTTTGTTAATTAAAATTTGTTTTTTCTGGATAGTATCAGCAGGCGGCACCCCTTTCAACTGACTGGGTTTAGCTTTGACATTTTTGATTGTCCGAAGACTAGATTCAGTGGCTACAGCAAAGGCTAAACCAATAAAAATCCAAATTAAGTAATTACCAAAAAAATAACCAATGCCAAAACCAACCCCACCGCCAATAAGACTAGCTAAGGTTATTCGAGACCAGTAATCCATAGTAAAAAGTTAAAAGTTAAAATTCAAAAATCAAAAGTTCAATTCAAAATTTAAAATTAGAATAAAAAATATAAAACTTTCTACTTTTAACTTGTAATTTTGACTTTTGATTTTTGACTTTTCAACTTACCTAGCTCCTCTCTGGTTACTACCCGGTCGTCCCATGGAATCTTTTTATTATTCTTAACCACAATCGCTTGCTCACTACCCTTACCAGTAATAAGCACAAAGTCGTCTGTCTGGGCTAGACTCAAAGCCTTGGCAATTGCTTTACGCCGATCTAAAATCTTAAATAAGTTTTGATTCAACTTTTTACCATTTTCCACCGCACCAGCTGCCACTTGATTGATAATCTGTTGAGGGTCTTCATCATAAGGATCTTCGTTGGTGACAATAACGTAATCGGCAAATTGACCAGCTAACTGGCCGAGTTTCGGCCGTCGAGCAATGTCACGGCCGCCGCCAGTCGAACCTAAAACATGGATTATCTTTTGATGCGGAACGTCTTTAACCACTTCATACAGTTTCTCAACCGCCTTGGGTTCATAGGCATAATCAATAATGACTTTAAAATTTTGGCCGGCTTCAATAAATTCTATGCGGCCGGGTGGCGGTTCGATGGCAGAAAGAATCTGAGAAATTTTTACTAAATTCAAACTTTCATTCAACCCAACAGTAATAACTGCCAAGGCATTGTAAATGTTATGATTGCCCAAAAGTTTGAGGCGAAAAGGAACTTCATCAACTTTAAATTCACTCCCCTGTCCGGTTGACCTAGTTGAATTACCACGTACGACTCGCGCCTGATCGCTCGATTTATTAGTTAAAGTAAAACCATACTTAACTTCAGCCCAATTATTCAAAAAATCATTACCGTGTTCATCATCTAGATTTACGATGATAGCCTTTTGGATTTTTTGGCCAGCGATTAATTTTTTCTGCTTATCTTTTAACTCTGCAAATAATTTCAGCTTCGCCTTTTTATAATTGGCAAACCCGCCATGAGCTTCAATATGCTCAGGATATAAATTAGTAAAAATCAAAATATCATAATTAATTCTTCGCTGACGAAACTGCTCAATTCCTTGGGAAGTAGTTTCAATGATTGCGTATTGGCAGTTGGCTTTGACCATCTGATAAATCAATTTCTGCAAGGCAAATCTACCGACCATGGTCATTTTTTTATCATTAAGCCATTCCTTTTTACCAACTTTGAAAAGGATGGTTGAGGCTACTCCTACTTTGAAGCCGGCCTGCTCCAACATTTTACTCAGCAGATAAACAACTGTCGATTTGCCCGAAGTGCCGGTTACGCCGATGACAATCAGCTTATCTGACGGTGAGTGATAAATAAAATTCGCCAGCACTGCTAGCGTTTTGTGATAAAGCGAAAGAATTGGCCTAGGAATGAATCGTCGGATGATATTCAACATTATTTTTTAGCTAAAATTTTTAGTGCTTGTTTTAACCTTTCACTGCCATCAGTGATTTTGTTATCAATCTGATTCAACGCTTTCCTGGCTTCAACGGCTGAATAACCGAAACCAACTAACGCATCAAAGGCATCGTCATCAGCCGAAGCAACAGCTTGGGCTTTTTTACCTTTGGACCGGACAGTTAAACTTTCCACTTTGTCTTTGAGTGCCAGCACAATTTTTTCCGCGGTCTTTTCACTCAAACCGGAAGTGGCAATCAAAGCTCCGGGGTTATTATTCAAAATCGCCTGCTGAACATCGCGCATGTTGGTTTTTTCTAAAATGCTAATTGCTGTTTTTGGTCCAACCCCCGGAACATCCAAAAGTAAGGTAAAAAATGTTTTATCGGCTGGATCTAAAAAACCATATAAATCCATCGCTCGCTCAGAAACTGATAAATAGGTATAAACTGTAACTCTTTCCTCCTCTTTCACTTTGCGCAAGTTACTAATCGGGGTATAAACTTTGTAACCCACCCCGCTAGCTTCAATAATAAAATAAGAATCCTTGCGAAGTTCAGGACTTTTATAAAGAATGGCGCCAGATAAAGTTGCAATCATACCCCGTTTAGAAATTTATTAAATTGCCGCCGATTTAGAAATTTTACTGCCTATAAATTTCTAACGGGGCATATAATAGTATTTTAACCTAAATCTCAATTTTTACCAAGTATGGTTAATTTGACCTAATAATAACAGAGTGCTAAAATTAAAAACTCGATTTCGAGTAATGATCTTTAAATTTGATTTGATAGGAGGGATAAATATGCCAAAGGAACAATTCATACCGCGAGGACGACCAATTGTTCTCTGTCTGCCTGGAGCCGAAAAACTGGTAGAAAAAATCGGCCAGTTATTGCCTGAGTGGCAACTAATGGTAGCCGAGGTTGAATACTTCACCGATGGTGAAGTAAAGGTTTGTATTCCAGCGGGAAAAAAGAATACCGTTCGTGGATCCGATATCTATATTATTCAGGTCCAGCAGTATGCCTCCCCACGCAGCCGTCAAGATGTCTTTATGGAATTATGTATGGCTGTAGCTACGTCTGCCGAATGCGGTGCTCGCTACCGAACCGTGGTAAGCCCGTGGTTCCCTTATGGCTGCCAAGACCGCCGACGCCGACGAGAACCTTTGAGCGCCCGGCTAACTGCTGACTTTCTGACTGCAGCCGGGGCCACGAATGTTTTTGCCCTTGATCCTCATAACGACGCGACTCAGGGCTTTTTCGATCGACGCCTTTGCAACTTCGATGGTCTTTTCTCCTCTAGCCTCATGATTAGTTACCTGGACCGGGAATTCAAAATCCTAACCAAAAAAGATGATTTCCGGGTTGCCACTGCTGACCTCGGTGGTAGTAAACGAGTTAAGCATATCCACAAAAGAACAGGGTTAAAAATCCTGACAGGCTACAAAGATAAAGACTACGAATCTAGCCAGGCCACTGGAGTTCAAATTAACGGCAGCGTCGAAGACAAGACTGTCATCATCTGGGATGATATGGCCAGAACCGGCTCCACGCTCAAAGTAACAGTGGCGGCTCTCGCCAGACAAGGCCTGAAAAGACTGATATTTGTTGCTCCTCATGCTGACTTCTGCGGCGATTGCGTGAAGATTTTCGACGACCTGTATAATGGCGGCCACGGAGTCTTGGGTGAAGCGATCTTCACGGACAGCTTTTCTTTCCCGACCGGCTTTGATCGAGATCACCCCTGGTTTGTTCAAATCACCCAAGCCGAGATGTTGGCGGATACTATGCTGAACCTTCATAGTGAGGGAAGTATCAGCCATGTTTATGAACAGTCTGAAGAGCAGGCTGAAGTATAAGACGAAAAAGTCCATATCAAAACCCTGTCCAACCGGACAGGGTTTTTGCTATTTTGGAATGATTCATTTTCTCTTTTTTGCTAATGGTTTTGGTTTGGGTTTAGCTTTTGATTTTTTATTAAAAATCTATTTACCTAAATACTGCTCAATAATAAAATCACACCTAGCTTTCAAAACTTGTTTGAGGTAATCCCTGTCTTTTTGAGGCAACCGAACGCTATCAACCAGTTCATCAATTTTTGAATTAGTTAGCTTTCTTTTTAGGGCTCGGGCCTGCTTTTCTATTTCAGCTTTAGTTAAGCTAGCATACTCTTGACGCATGCCAAATCCCAAACGCTCTCGGTCAGTTCCTTTTTTTAGCTCGTTCACTTTTGGTCCAAATAAATCTTCACCTTTCCTCTGACCCCGGGCACGGAAAAGTAAAGCTCCACCATTATCAAGCCGATATATTCTTCCCCCGACTGATTTAGCATTTTCAAAATTGTAAGAAACATCCCAGTTAGCCAATAAACAATCAGCGATAAAACCGTTTTTTAAATCAGAACGATCAGTCTGTTCATCTATTTCTAACATTTCCGAGGCATGGCCATAGGTTCCTTCTACCCGAACTATTTTAGTATCTGGAACCAATATACCTAGCTCCCGATAAATCTGATCGGCTAAATACTCATTCCAGATTTGATCTCGGTTGGCAGGACCAGTATACTTAACATAATATTTAGTTGGACCTTTTTCCGTTGGGGTAGTAAATTCGCCACCTGGATTACTACCCTTTTGCTCACCAGTTTTTAAAGAAAAATCCCAAACCTCAACCGGCACGGTCAGATTTAAATCTTTCACTGCTTGATCATACTCTTCTTGGCTGAAGATAAGCTCACCTTTAAGATTATAAATGGGAATATAAAAGCCGTTTTCTAAAACCGATTTTTTGGCTTGCTCAAGGGTTTTCTCTTCTGACCTTAAAATAATAGCACCAATTTCTGTTGCCGGCATTCCGCCAAGCACCAAGGCATGATGTTCACCACTATCTGCAGAATACTCTTTACCCCGCTGCCAATTAATTTGATCTCTGCGATAAAGGTAAAAAATTTGACCATCTGCGCCTAAGCGACCCCCTATCCCATAACTACCAGAAAGCGATTCGGTAAAAACTCTAACAGTTGAATCTTTATTTTTAAGAAATTCTGATTGGAGTCGAGTAAAATCAACCTGAAATGGGTAACTATCAGTTTCGGCCCCCTCACCTAGAGCCTCTTGGGGCAAATTGCCACTGAGTAAAACTGAATCAAGGTGGTCAATAGCTGAACCATGAATATACATTCCTTCTTGAAGATTTAAACCAGGGGTAGTGAATTCTCGATTCCTAATATCAGCTTTCTTTTTTACTTCTGAAGATCTTGAACTTTCAATACTCCCTTTCAAATAATCACGAAAAACTATCCTTTTGTAGATTCCTGAAAGTGAACTAAAAGGCACTGAATCAATTTCGCCAGCTACCAGCCTATCTCGGACACTTTGATTTCTGACCATGCTTTCTAGGCGGGTTAACTCTGCTGGGTTTTTGGCTTTAATTTCCTTATGCCTTTCAACAACTCTGGCCAGGGATACCCTGGCGATCTCTTCTATTGGATATTCAGTGGCAGCAGCAGCTAACTGCTCACCAATCCGAGCCTCGGTGAATAAATAAAGCTGCTTCCAGTAAGGTACTCTTTTAGTAAAAATGGTTTCGATTTCTTTTGCTCGCCTAACTATATCACCATTATTAAAGACGTCTTTAATAATATTATCTCTATTAGTATAAAGAGGGCCTCCTTCTGCTAAAAGTTGATTAAAAAGATAAGGCGTTTCCTGGGGTAAGATTAATACCTCTTTAGCTCGGTTAGGCTGGCGGGCTAAAAAGCGTAATATATCATAACTAAAAAAGCATTCCTTGTATTTTTGAAGTTGGCCTTTAGGGTCATTAGTTTCTTTAACTAAAGCTTGTATTCCTTCATGAAATTGACTAAAGCTACTAGCTTCGATTTTTTGTTTCACTTCTAGGGCCTCCCTT
>Ga0209541_10005931_pt1 | contig 21113 bp, 19 predicted proteins | sample RifCSPlowO2_01_FD_184027 | JGI IMG/M metagenome (GOLD analysis project Ga0209541, IMG submission 184027) | Groundwater microbial communities from Rifle, Colorado - Rifle CSP2_plank lowO2_0.1 (SPAdes) (version 2) | ecosystem: Environmental > Aquatic > Deep subsurface > Groundwater | place... | reverse complement strand
CGCTACAGTTAGCGGTACATCTCAAGCAGTTAGCGCTAGCGCTAGTGCCGATACCGTGGGAATACAGTTTAAGCTCGATGGTAACAATCTGGGGACCGAGGATATGGCCGCTCCTTACAATATTAACTGGGACACAACAACGGCCAGTAACGATAGCCACACTCTAAGTGCCGTGGCCCGTAACGCCGCCGGACTAACAGCTACAGTCACCGAGACTGTTAACGTCCAAAACACGGTGACACCGCCACCGCCCTCTACTACCAATTTAATCCCCAACTCTTCACTTGAGACAGCCCAAGACACTAGTACACCTCAAGGCTGGCTAGCCAGTAAGTGGGGTAGCAACACCTCAACTTTTAGTTATTTGACCAGCGGCCACACCGGTAACCGCAGTGTCAAAGTGGAAACTTCTAGCTACAGTAGCGGAGCCGTCAACTGGTATTACAATGGTGCCTCCGTAACGGCAGGTAAAACTTACAAATATGAAAATTGGTACCAGTCAAATGTCGACACCGAGGTAGATGCAGAAGTTGTAATGAGCGACGGCAGCATCCAATATTACTGGCTAGGTAATGCCTTGGCTAATACCAACTGGACTAAATTCAGCGCCACTTTCATTGTTCCGACTGGCGCCAAAAGCCTGACTATTTATCAGCTTTTAGCTAAAAAAGGCTATCTGATTAGCGACGATTACTATTTAAGCGAATATGCACCAGCCCAGTTTAACCAAGGCATAGTCAGTCTGACGTTTGATGACGCTTGGCGCTCACAGTACACTAATGCCCTGCCACTGCTGCAAAAATACAACCTGCCGGCTACTTTCTACCTATTAACTGGGGAAGTTAACGATCCAGATTACATGACTGTTGCCATGATGCAGGCCTTGAAAGACCAAGGCAGCGAGATTGCCTCGCACACTATAACCCACCCGCATCTGCCGCAGTTGTCTGTAGTTCAGATAGACACGGAACTGGGCAATTCCCAGGCCTCTCTTAGGCAGTGGTTCGGACCGAGTGTTGCTAGTGGCTTTGCCACTCCGTACGGCGAGTATGATTCAACTGTTCTAACGGAGATTAAGAAGTATTATCGCTCACACCGTGGCGTAGAAGAAGGTTTTAACAGTAAAGATAATTTTGACATTTACGACATCAAAGTTCAAAACATTACCAGTAATACCACGCCAGCACAAGTCCAGGCTTGGGTAGATCAGGCGGCCGCCAACAAAACTTGGCTGGTATTGGTCTATCATGAAATTGGCGCTAATGTCGGTGGTGATATCTACCATACAAACACCGCTAATCTAGACCAAGAGTTGAACGCTCTTAAGCAAAGTGGTGTAGCCGTCGAGACTGTCGAGCAGGCTCTCAATGAAATCCTGGCTCAGCTCTAGAGTTCTATCTAAACTGGCGGCAAAATCCCGATACCCGCAAATTGCTGGTTTTTTAGTCTTTGTTTTATCGCTAATCTGGGTGTTCAGCGGCCACGCTTATTCACCAGGACAAATATTTCAAGAGGCCGAGCAGGCTTTCTCTAAGCTCGAGATTACTGCTGGGGCTCCTCTAACTAGACCGGCTACTATACCTCTTTTGAGCTTAACTCCTGCTAACGTTTTCTTCAGCCACACTTCTGTCATAACTACTATTTTCTGGGTTGGTGAGAGTGCCAATGCCAGTAACAGTGGCATTGCCAACCGCACCAGTAGCTGGGACGGGCAGTGGTTAAATCATTTCGGCGGCGTTGACGATCCGAAAAAACGAAACGGCTACTTACCGGCTGGTTTTACGCCCAAAGAAAATGTTTTTTATTTTGCGCTGCCCTACAGCGATATAGACTCTAAAGGCAACCGTAAATCCAGCGCCAAAAATTGTCCTTTGTACGGCTCTATAAAAGACCAGCCCTACTCGTGGTGTAAAAACAGCTGGATAGCCATCCGTCACAACGGAAAAGTAGCTTACGCCCAGTGGGAAGATGCTGGACCTTATGGCGAAGATGATACCTCTTATGTTTTTGGTAGAGCTGCTCCGGCTAATACTAAAGGGGAGGGAGCCGGATTGGATGTTTCACCGGCGGTGCGCGACTATCTAGGCCTGGGTGATGTCAATCGCTGCGACTGGGGATTTGTACCAACCGATAATGTCCCGTCCGGACCCTGGAAACAAATAGTTACTTCCACTCCCGGCGAAACTGTTAATAATTAAGCTAAAATCTCTTTGGGGTGATATAATTACCCCTGTTGTGCCTCAGTAGCTTCCTCCTTCGCTTTCGTTTACACTCAAGCTTCGGAGGACAAGCAGCGATTAATAGAAATTGCTTGCCCCTTGAAGCTCCGGTGCAAATCCGGAGCGAAGTGGGGCCCCAGTAGCTCAGTGGATAGAGCAAGACGGTTCTAACGTCAAGGTCGGGGGTTCGAGTCCCTCCTGGGGTACCATTTAGTTCCAGTAAGTCCGATTGTCAATCTCGGGGAAGTCTTTCCAGGGGCCATCCGGCACATCCTGGGAGTCGACAAATTGCCAGATTACTTCAATACCGCCCTTGGCTATATCAAAACCTAGCTGATGTGTCATAGCTGGTGATACATCTATACCAGCTTTTAAACCAAAGCTGTTTTTGGGTTTTGCAGAACTATCACCAAAGACATACTGATAATCTCTAGCGTCTGATGGGTCATCGCTCGGTCCAGTGTCGAGCCACTGCCCATAGACCACAACCCCGTTCTCCGGATTTTTAACCCCTACCCAGCGCCCTTTAAACAATGATCGATTTTCTTGAAACGTGACCGCCTCTTTTGCCCACGGCGACATCTCACGAGCACCAGGTATTAAGCCTCGTTTATTAAATTCTGAGGCCGGCAGCGCCACATAGAAAGGATTCTCCTTAGGTCTGAAATCGGCTGGTACCCCTTCTGCGTTACGTCTGTCAGGATCGTCAACTCCGCCAAACTGTATTCTGGCATCGTCTTCCCACGCCGTAGAGATATTATCGATGTAGCCGTTAGAAGCACTAGCAGACTCGCCTACATAAAAAATGGTAGCTACTACCCTATGCTGAGGATATTTTTCCGGCTGAGGGATATTTTCTAGGGCTGGCTGCCTTTCTTTAGGGCGTCCACCGCAGCTGACAGCTATTAAGCTCAAAAGGCCGCCACTGGCCAAAAGCAGCACTTCCTTCCGGTTATATCTTTGCTTAGAAGCTAAAGCTTCATTCATTTAAGTTATTTTACAATATAATCTGTAGAAAATCAACTATAGCTTGTTCGAGCCAGTCTATCCGCATCCGCCGCAGACGAGGAGTACGAGCGCAGATGTGCGCTTACCCTGCCCGGCATACCATTGCACTTCGTCAAGACTTCGCGCAATTGGTACAATGACAGCGTGTTTTATGTCTACATTCTACAAAGTAAGACCCAGCCTGATGAAATCTACATTGGCTACACAAATGATCTCAAAAGACGTCTAGAGCAACACAGCTCAAAAGCTAGTGGCTATTCTCAAAAGTATACGCCGTGGGGGGTCGATTCTTATCATGCATTTTCATCGCAAAGCAAGGCTAAAGCCTTTGAGCAGTATTTAAAATCTAGCTCTGGCTGGGCTCGTAGTGTCCTCGTTAATCAAACATTTGAGATAAAATAGGTTCTAGCGGCTTCATAGAGTCGTACTACACTTATGGCAGAAAAAGTTAAAAGTTCAGAATTAGCATGGGGATTAGGGTTTATTTTCCTGGGCTTTTTAGCTATGCACGGTGTAATTGAAAGCCATGAAGTCTTTGACGCCAACCGCTAAAAAATTGCAGACAATTCTACATTGTTCTATTGTTTATAAATTTTTGATATTTGGCTAGAATAATAAGTAAGTATGGGTGAAAGTTCTCCCCTAGTTGACGATGGTGATGTTCTAAGTAGAGGTTTATTGGGTGCTGTAGCCGCCCCTTATGAAGAAAGGCCAGGATTATTGCCCGGAGTGGAAATCAAGCCTGCTGAACCCGAGCAGCTAAGGCAGGAAATTTATGTGGATAAAGACGAGCAGTTAATAATTCCCACCTATGCCCTACCGGATCAGCGTCAAGAAGTTTAATGCTAGGCCTCATCTGTTAAACCATAGTATAATACCTCTATTACGGCGAGCGTAGCTTCCTCCTTCGCTTTCGTTTACACTCAAGCTTCGGAGGACAAGCAGTTTCTGGTGTCTGTAGCTTAGTGGTTAAAGCGCCGCCCTGTGGAGGCGGATACGAGGGTTCAATTCCCTTCAGACACCCCATATCAAAGAACCGATATATTACCCCTTTTTCTACGCTATGGATTGAGATAAATTGAGGGTTAAGACTACCGCGACAGGCACGGCTACGTTGTCCAGGCCAATGACTGCAAAGTTTTCTAGTGCGGCTAAAGCCGGAGGTAAGGCGGCTAGCAAAATCGCATAGTGGTTGAACGGGATTATTTCGTGAGCAAACAGTAGCCCAGTGCCCAAAATAATAAGCGAAACGTAGCAAAAAGTCATAGTGCCGACTACGGTTTTAAGTTGATGGAAAACTTTGTAAGAGTACCTTTTGCCATAAGCTGTGCCTATCACTGCCGCCAAACCATCGGCTAGCGCCATATTAAGAACCGCAACGGCGAAAAAGACCTTGTTATTTGTTAAAAGTGCGGTGGCCAAAACTCCGACGGGAAATAAGATTCCGCCGTATGTATAACGCGTCACATCGCCGCTCATATGTATGGTTTTTGCTCTTTGATTAACTAGCACCACGATAAGCATCGCTAGACTAATAAGTTCAATGCTGCGCCAGCTAATTAGCCACGGCCAAAAAGCAATAAATGCACCGGCGCTGATATGGACAAATTTGCGCAAATATTCGCCTTGCAAAATTTTTTGCTTATATAGAATTTCTTCAGCGACCAAAATAGCAAAAATTCCACTTAGGCAGATAATAAGCGGGAGCATTATAAAACTAATTGTACCCTAAATTGGTTTACCATGAGCGAGTCCGTCTTAGACGGACGAGTCGAATGGTCGGGGTGGCGGGATTTGAACCCACGACCTCACCGTCCCGAACGGTGCGCGCTACCGGGCTGCGCCACACCCCGTAACCAACTTTGAAGGACAACCTACGGTTTTCCTTCAACACTGCTACCGGAATAAATCCGGTTTCGCTTGAAGCGAACCGCAGCTACTACCTTTCCCTTTAAAAGGGATTAGAACATGGGAATTATAGCAACGGTTTGCTGTTTTGGATATGAGCTGATATAAACCAAGCATGCTAATGCAACACACCCACCAAACTCTGTACCACACCTGGCTGATCGTTAAGCGCAGTTTTAAAATCTTAAAAACGCACCCCCAAGTCCTTATATACCCATATTTGGCCGTTGTTTTTATTTTATTGACCTCGCCAATAGTCGGCCGCTTGGTTTTTGCTATGTGGCAAAAGATAGATCGTCCCGAACTTATTCATCAGATCAGCGATGGGGCGCCGCGTGAGTTATTAGTCCGTTTTGGGCTGGTTTCTTTTGTGGTGTTTTACACTTTTTTTGTGACGTCTTACTTCACCTGTATGATTTCGGCCAGCACATTGAAGGAACTCGAGAATAGGCCCACTTCCTTGCTCTATGGGCTAAAAATAGTCGGCAGAAGGTTTTTTCGAGTTACAAAGTTTGCTATTTTGGCTATTGGCTTTTTTCCGCTTAGTGCAGTTGCCCAGCGCAAAAAACTGACTAGTCCAAGGGGTTTATTCGAAGTTATAACCAGTTCATTTTCTTTAAACATGGCCCAGCTGGCGCCGGCCATAGTTACAGACAAAAAAAGTCTGTTTGAGACTATTCGTCATTCAGTTGATACACTAGGCAATTTTTGGAAAGAAAGTCTGATTATAAGGGTGACGACCTTCGGCACAATCTTACTGCTGGCATCTGTGAGTTTTTTGCCGAAAGCCATTGAATATTACTGGTTCGATGGCCACACCGCGCATATTATCGGCTGGATCGCCACAGTTTTACTAGGCGCCAGCAGCTACGTAGTCGTACGTGTCATCGGCACAGTGCTTACAACCACGCTTTACCACGAAGCAAAGAATAAAAAATAGTGGTCGGGGATGCCGGATTCGAACCGGCGACCTCGCGCTCCCAAAGCGCGCGCGCTAATCCAGGCTGCGCCAATCCCCGTCCAACAACCTGAAGGACAACCTATGGTTTTCCTTCAACGGTCGCCTAAGCGACCTACTACCTTTCCCTTAAAACCTAAAGAACAGCCCCAACGTTACAGTCGGGGTCCCGACCGCAAGCGTCGGGAAGGTATTATAGCAGGAAAACACCTTAAGTTTGGAGTTCTTTCCAGAGAATAGGTTTTATTTTTTCGGTCAGCCAGGCGTGGCCGGCGCTGTTGGGATGAAGGCCGTTACTGCAAATAAAAAAACGGACCCAGCTTTCTTGAATCGCCTGTTCGAACAGCGGCAATGTTTGGGCTCCCTTTTGGGCCGCCGCCCCTATAAACACTTTTTCAAATTCCTTTATGCGGTTATTCGTAAGATAAACGGCCGGCGCGACAGAGGAGCCGGTATATGGAGAAGTTTTGGTTTCGTCAACCGGGGTAAAGCCATAGGCTATAACTGAAGCACTGGCTTCTAAAAAGACGACTAAGATTTTTTCAATATTTTGTTTATACGTAGCGATATCTACTAGGTGTGATCCCTGGCCGTCAGTATTTTTTGAATCGTTGACACCAACTGAAAGTAAAATAATCAGTTTGCGGCCGCTCTTTGTTCTAGCCGACAATTCGTTTTGAGCACGTTTAAGCAACATAGCTGAGGTCGCACCCGGGATCCCCAGATTGTATACTTCGTGCCCCACACCCTCGGCTGGCCCGCTGGGCGCATAAGCCTGTTTATGCAACTCCACCTTTATCAGGTCCGGCGCGCCACCGGCTTCGCCGCCGACTCCGTAAACCCCACTCGCCCCAAAAAACAAAATCTGCGCCATATAATCAAGTATACTCCGGTTCAGGCGGTCTTTCTTCGCCTGCGCTCTAACCATTCTGGAACAGCCACAAATTTTATTTCCGCAATGGAATCAACCTCTGCCTCCGTCACGTTATATTCTGCTTGATAAGCATTTTCAACGCTCCCATGTATAGCGCGCGACCAATCCAAGTTCAATTTTTCTGCTACTTTCTTTATATCTTCCTCGCTATGGCCTTCTAGTTCAACAAACGGCTTGATCCACGGCCACTCATCAAGTTCAACTTCAACCTCGTCCAGCCGCCAGCTTTCGCGTTTTGTTTCTTGATAATTATCCAGCCTCAAACCAATAGCTTTTAAAAAATCAGTGGCCTTTTGGAAATCATCAACCACCAAATTAACTTCTTTAGTACCATGAAGCGTTCGATCATTGAGCTGTTTGTAGGATAATGTTATTTTCCCGCTTTCATCACGTATTCTTATCCAACCTCCAACTTTTTCAAGCCGCCTGTCTGGATAATCAAAATTGTTCCTGATCATCAGCCGCATTGGCTGTTCGCAAACTGCACCGAGCTTTTTAAGCTTGGCGCGAATTTCTTCGTAATTTACATTTAGAAACTTAGCTTCAACTTCTGTCTGCATTGTTATTCCAGTTCGCGTAGTTTTTCTGTTGCTATTTTTCTCTGCCGTTCTAAGCTACTTAAGGAATGATCGATGTTTTGATAATTGCGTCTAATTCGTTCGAGTTCTATGTCATAAGTAAACTTCGAAATTTTTTTGTCCGCAAATCTATTGTTCACTTCCTCTTCCAGCTCCTTTAGCTCTTTATAATTAGACCGTGTTTCAGCTATCAATTTGCAGACGTTGTCAAGAATGTCTTGCAACATTTTTATTTCGTTTTGCTTATCTTCGTCCATAATTCACACGCTGCTTGTTAAGAGGTCTGACCTTGGAAAAAGGTTGGTAAAATCTTGTGATTTTAATATTTTAGTTTCGGTTTTTTCCAAGATCGGACCTTCTTATTACTGCTACTTAGCGAATTCGATAGCGCGAGTTTCCCTAATGACGTTTACCTTGATTGTGCCAGGATATTGCATGGTTGACTCAATCTTGTTGGCAATATCGCGGGCAAGGCGGATAGCTTGTAAATCGTCGATGGCTTTGGGCTGGACTATCACCCGTATTTCACGGCCGGCGCTGATGGCGTAAACCTTGTCAACACCATCAAAGCTGCTGGCGGTGTTTTCCAAATCCTTCAAACGTTCGACAAAATTCTCGGCGCTAATATTACGAGCACCCGGCCGGGCGCCGGAAATGGCATCTGCTACTCGAACTACCAAAGCTTCTACTGTGGTGGCCTCGACGTCGTCGTGGTGAGCCTCCGCGGCATGGGCGACCTCTTCGGGCGCGCCGTATTTACGCAACATTTCGCCGCTGATGTGATGATGTTTGCCCTCAACTTTATGGCTCAAGGCTTTACCGATATCATGCATTAAAGCGGCGTATTTGGTTGTTTTGACATTAGCACCCAATTCTTCTGCCAGTACGCCGGCCAGCTGGGCCATTTCCACGCTGTGCTTAAGCACATTTTGGCCGTAGCTGGTGCGATATTTAAGCTCACCCAGCAGCTGCAATATTTCTTTTGGAACACCAACTATACCAACTTCGCGAGCGGCATCTTCCCCGGCGCGCACCACATCTTTTTGAACTTGAGCTTGAGCTTTTTCCACCACCTCTTCAATGCGGCCTGGGTGCACACGACCGTCCTTGAGCAGCATTTCCATGGCCTGTCGAGCTATTTCGCGGCGCACCGGATCAAAACCAGAAAGCACGACCATGCCCGGAGTTTCGTCAACTAAAATATCAACGCCGGTGGCCCGCTGAAGGGCCTGGATATTGCGGCCTTCTTTACCGATAATCCGGCCCTTCATCTCTTCGTCCTCTAGTTTGACGGAGGTAACCGTGCGTTCGGCGGTTACTTCGCTAGCCATGCGCTCCATGGCAGTAACTAAAGCTACACCGGCAAGTTCCTCGGCATTTTCTTTAGCTTCGTTTTGCAGTTTAGCGACCAAACCTTCTAGATCGTGGTGGATGTCTCGTTCCGTCGTCTGCATCAGTTTTTCGGTCGCCTCGGCTTTGGTTAGTTTAGCGATTTTCTCGAGCTTATCCTGTTGTTTTTTACGAATATCGCGGATTTCGTTTTTGAGAGACTCGACTTCGTCTTCGGCTTGGCGCAAGCTTTGGGAGCGCTTATCCAACTCATCCAGTTTCTTATCAAGCGCTTCCTGGCGTTCCAGTAAACGGTTTTCTAAATCTTTTAGTTCGCCTCGGCGTTTTTGTTCGTCCTTACGGGCTTCATCAACCCGTCTGTCGGCTTCTTCTTGGGCTTTGCGCACCAGTGTTTCGGCTTCTTTTTTGGCTTTTTGTAATTCTTTTTTGGCTTCTTCGGCAGCTTTGCCCTGGCTGCGGCGATGGTAGTAAGTCGCGCCGCCCCCACCAACTAAAAGACCGGCTATTGCCAGCACAATAGTAAGTACTATCATTTCGTCTCCTTACCTTCGGAGACCCGTTTACCGCTTGTTTTTCTAGGCGGCCCCTCGATTGCACTCGGGGTAAATCACTATCACTTCTTTAGCCTAGAAGTCAAACGGTTAAGGTCAACAAAAATTTTATATATAGATCGGATTATCCCTTGCCCGCAATCCCGACCCTGTCGGGACGGCGGGTCTAAAAACACCCAGAATATCCTGCTTATAATATAAAACCAGCGAGTAAAATTAGCAAATAGCCTGTGGATTATTTTAGTGGCGGCGTAGTCGCGGCTGGGCGGTCGTAGTACGGCGTAGTAACACGATCGTTTTTGCCGGCTAGAAGATCCTTAATGCCGGCTTTCAGCCAATTTTTACCCTTTTTGGCAACGATGGGGATTTCCAGGGCGTAGGCCAGGGCATTGGCAACCGAAAGACCGATGCGCAACCCCGTAAAACTGCCTGGACCGGCAAAAACAACTAAACCTTCGATCTGCTGCAAGGATAATCCTTGTAGCACAAGCAATTTGTTGATCTGTTTATGTATTGTTTCAGCCAGTTCGCGGTGGGCCTGCCATTTAAGTTCATCCAGCTTGTGAAAGGACGGACCTTTCACATTAACTTCGTATAAATACAGTTCCGCTTCCGGCTTGTCTGTCCTCAATCCCAGAATTACTGCGCCCCGCTCCTTTTCAAGGTGGAACAGTCTGTAATCAGATTGTGGAATGCTTCGAAAAGGTGCGTGGGTCATGGTTTGATCTCTATCCAGTTAGTTTCCAGCTGCCCTATCAGGCCAATTTTTGATTCGGGATAACTAATGGTTATTTTTCGCTTATCAGGGTCGTTTGCTGTTGGCATAAACTCAATAGTCAAACGCTTTTTGGGCAAGACATTTTGAACAATATCACTCCATTCCATAACTGTGACCACATTTGAGTCCTGTAAGGATTCTGCCAGCTCGTCGCTCATAATCCCAGCTTCACTTAACCGGTAAAAGTCATAGTGATGAACTTGTTTATTGCCTTTCAGTCGATAAATTCTGTTGAGGGTGAAGGTTGGGCTAGTGACTATATCTTTGCTACCCAAGCCGCGAGCCAAACCTTTGACAAAGGTAGTCTTGCCGCCGCTTAGATCCGACCGTAATTCGATGATTTCAGGACTTTTTATCAGGCGACCCAGCAGTTGCCCTAGCCGCTGCGTATCGTCGGAACTTGTGGATACGGTTTGCCAGATCATGGCGGTACTCATACGCTGCATATGCTAGCGCGGCAGTGCCTACGCCCGCAAGTATCAGCGGGTGCAGTGGGCTGGAATTTTTGGTTGGCTGGACGGGGGTAGATGAACTATTAGCAGTCGTAGAAGCAGCTTTTACTTTTGGTTCTGCTGCTTTTTTTGTTGACGACGATTTCGAGCTGGCGCTAGATTTTTTTGCCGTGGACGCGGCATTTGTTGTTCCAACTGAAAGTTTTTTAACGCTCAGCGGCTGGTTGATAATGTTGGCTTCACTGGCGGTCGGAGTTGTAGTCCAATACCATTTACCGTTGGCCAGCGCCCAGCTTTGCCCGTCAGGCGCCTTGGGATAAGCATCGGCCTGGCTGATTACATTGCCTGCCGGGTCCAGCAAGCGGGCTTCGCCGCCGCTGTTAGACAAACTCAGGTTGGTATCGACGGAGTGAAAGGTTGTGAAACTTTTGGGTGCCAGGCTTGTCCCCGCCGGAAAATTATAGGTATGCAGGCTGGTCGTGCCGGTTTGTAGTTTGAAACCGGTCAAATCAAAGGCCGCCTCGTTAGAATTATAAAGTTCGATAAATTCATCTTCGCTATCAGTTTGCGGTTCGACCGGGTTTGGCAGCAATTCGTTAATCTGGGGTGCGGCCAGTCCAACATCGGCCGGCGGCAGGGCGCCGGCTGTCGCCGTTTCTTCAGTATCATCAGCTAGACTGACGATTGTCGCCGGCGGCGCGGTGCCGGCTATCAGACCAATAGTTGATACTGGGCTAGATACGCTGGCAATCATAACATTTAGCTGGCAGCTATTAATTGGGTCAATATCGGCCGGCTGCCATAGGTAGGAAGCACCGACGCTGGGATTTTGATAGCGGTAAAAGGCTCCGTTTGGCGCCGAAGCGCCGCTGGGAACTTTGCTTATCATACCCTCTGTGCTGTTGACGCCAGAACTCCAGGAAACCGAGTCGCCGGCAGTTTGTACTAACGAGCTGCCGCTCAAAGAATTTTGCACCACTTGCAAGAAACCGCCAGAATCACTCAGGCTCAGCGACAGCTTTGCAGTAACCGCTGCGCCGCAGGTATTACCGCCGCTGGCGGACAGCAAAACATATTGACCGTTGGCCAAACTGCCGGCCGGCAGCTGCTGGGAATTACTAGTCACTCCAGACGCCAGGGGATTGACATTATTAAATGCGTATAACCAATACTTGCTCAGGTCAACAATGGCAGCGCCCGTGTTATTTTGCAGCATGACAAATTCGTTGCCGGTAATTTTTATTTCAGCCAAGCTCAAACCAGCAGGCACAGCCAGCGCCGGCGGAATAGCGGCTGATACAGACGCAGGAATTAACCCTCCAAGCATAACTAATACAGCCACGCCATATTTCTTCATCCCGTTAGAAGTCCAATTCACTGCCAGTGAATTGGCAGATTTTATCATTGACAAAATACTTACTTCTAACGGAATTCATTGCGTCCAATTATTGCATTGACATTTGCTTATCAAAATTGCTCAAGCTTCAAAATATGTTGTAGATTTAACGAATGCGGTTCAGCATAAACATTTTGACCCCCATGTGATAGGTTCAACCTATCACACTAATGCTTACCGAGAAATTTTATAAGGGCCGCATCGGGGTTTCTTTGTACCTATAATCACTAGCATTTTAGAGTTATACTTAAAGATATGCTGCTAATGAGCAAGAGTTTATATAACCGGCCGGTGGTGAGCTTACAGCACGGGGCACCTATTGCTGTGGCCGTGGAGCCGATTATTAACCCGCACAACCTAAAAATATTGGGCTGGTGGTGCAAAACACGTGGCGCGACCAAGCAACAAGTACTGCTATCAGAAGATGTTCGGGAAGTCATGCCGCAAGGAATTGCCGTTAATGATGAAAGTGCGCTGAGCCATAGTGACGACCTTGTTCGCCATAATGAAATACTAACGATTCACTTTCAATTACTGAATAAGGTAGTGAAAACCAAGAGACATAAGCTTGGCAGGGTCAGCGATTTTGCTTACGAAAATGGCGGGATGCTGGTCCAAAAACTTTACGTCACCAGACCACTGACTAAATTGTTAGCCAAAGAAGACACTTTGATTGTTGACCGCAACCAAATTATAGAAGTAACTGACCATTATATTTTGGTACGCGATACGGATATAAAAGTTACCGAGGAAGAACTGGCGCCAGCTATTGAAGCCGCACCAGCAACGTAGCGGCTCCGCTTACGCTCCGTCTTATAAGACACCCCTTCGCGGTTTCTTATCCTCGCCGGGTCGAAATGAATTCGACTCGGGAGATTTTTCGGAAGCAGTGTACAAGGCTAGCTCTCTGGCTCGTTAGGTTTTAAGTGTTGCTTCACGAGTTGCCAGGAGAAGCCCTGTGCAACCAGGTATTGCATTAGTTTTTGGGGGTCGTTTTTGTAGCGTGTAAGTTTTTGTTTTTTGGCAATCACCACTTTAAGGCGGACGGTTTCATCGTTTTCCCCACCTTGCATAATTTCATTAACCAGTTCTCCGCTAAGGCCTTTTTTGAATAGCTCGGATTTTATAGCGCGGTTACTTTTACCGCGGCGTTTTTGCAACTCCACTAGCCACAGCCCGAATTTCTGGTCGTCTAGATAACCTTTATCGGAAAATTCTTTTGCTAGAGTATTAATCATTTCCGGTTCGGCTTTTTTCCTATACAAATAATCGTGCAGTTCGCGTCTGGAATGCGGCCGGTTTAGCAGCCATTCTAGCGTCCGGGTACGCAGTTTACCATCGGCCGAGATTTTTTTAAGCCGTGTTTCGCCCATTTTATCTAGCTCATCACCTTTTTTTAGTTTTTCACGCAACAGTTCGTCCAAGCTCAACGAAAAGCCGTATTTACCATCCAAAAAAACACTCACCCGCTCCGAATTTTTAACCTGTGGCCGTATAGCGGTTATTTTCATCTTCCGGTCATCCTGAGCGGAGTCGAAGGGCTGCTTGATAGCAGTAATCTTCATAAAGGATTATTATTCGGTTTTTTCGGCGGCGGCGCGGGTTTGTTCGACAATACGCTCAAAGACTTTAGGACTTTCACGTAAGTACTTTTTGGCGGCTTCGCGGCCCTGGGCGAATTTTTCGCCGGCGTATTCGTACCAGGCGCCGCTTTTGACAACAATTTCGTGGGCAGCGGCTAAATCAAGCACGTCGCCTTCGAGGCTGATGCCGTGGTTGTACATAATGTCAAATTCGGCCTCGCGGAAGGGCGGCGCGACTTTGTTTTTAACCACTTTTACACGCACTCGGCTGCCAATAACCTCTTCGGCCGTCTTGATTTGGGAAATACGGCGGATATCCATACGAACGCTGGAATAAAACTTTAAGGCCATGCCTCCGGTAGTCGTTTCTGGATTGCCGAACATAATGCCGATTTTCATGCGCAACTGATTGACAAAAATAACAGTGCATTTGGTGCGAGAAATTATGCCAGTCAATTTACGCAGGGCCTGGCTCATTAATCTCGCTTGCAAGCCCATGTGGGCATCGCCCATGTCGCCTTCTATTTCAGCCTGCGGCACCAATGCTGCCACCGAGTCAACAACAATAACGTCGACAGCATTAGAACGAACCAGCGTTTCAACGACTTCCAAAGCCTGTTCGCCGCTATCAGGCTGGGACAGCAATAAATTATCAGTGTCCACGCCGATACGTTTGGCATAGGCCGGATCAAGGGCATGTTCGGCATCAACGTAAGCTGCCGTGCCGCCGGCTTTTTGGACCTGCGCGACAACGTGCAGACAGACCGTGGTTTTACCAGAGGCCTCGGGACCATAAATTTCAATCACGCGGCCTTTGGGTATGCCGCCGCCCAAGGCTATATCTAAGCTTAGAGCGCCAGTAGGAATAGTTTCGACGCTAACTTTATGGGCATCACCCAGACGCATGATAGAACCGGCGCCGAACTGTTTTTCAATAGTATCAACCGCCAGCTTTAAGGCCTGCGCCTTACCGCTGCTGGCTTTATTGTCTGTATCCGTAATTGTTTTTTTGTCACCCTTGTCTTTCTTAGCCATAAAATCTCCCTTAATTCCCAACTGGTTATCACCCACTAGTATATCAAGTGGTCCCGCCACTAAAAGTGCTACAGCTTAGATTTTCTGAACATTTACAATACCACGAAAATTGACCGATCGGTCAAAAAACGTGGTACAAGTACTTAACATGTTAAGTATTTTTAAGGACCCCGTTCTAATATTCTTAAGAATATTAGAACAGCCCAACTGGTAACCATTTACTGTCGCCTATTAACTAACCACTAGTACAATCCACCCCCTGCGGATTATACTAGTGGTTATGCGGATTAACGATGCGCTAGTTTTGGATTTGCTAAGGACCAACCATAAGGTCAATGAAGAGCAGATTAGAACCCTGTTAGACCAGCAACGCACTGAAAAGAAGCCGCTTCAAGATGTTGCTATTGGCAACAACCTTGTGACCGAAAAAGAGCTAACCCAGGAATACGCTGAGCGGACCGAAGTTCCATTTGTTGAGATTGTCCCCAAAAATCTGCGCAAGGACGTTTTAAAATTAATCCCCGAACATATTGCCCGCCAATACAATGTCGTGTTGTTTGATGTCCGTGAGGATGGCAGCAAACTGCTAGCCATGGAAGACCCTGATGATGTCCAGGCGTTTAACTTCTTGCAAAAACAGCTCGGTACTAATATCCGAGTTTACGTGGCCACCCGCAGCAATATTTTGGCGGCGCTGGACCAATATCGCGGCAGCATCAGCAGTGAGCTGACCCAGGTCATAGAGACCGATGCTACACCGACCGTGACCGAAGCCGAAGAAGAGGTCAAAGCTGAAGACCTGGCCGAAGACAGTCCGATTGCCCAGACCGTGAATCTGATTATTCAAGACGCTGTAAAGCAAGGGGCTAGCGACATCCATATTGAACCCCGCGAAGATAACGTATCTATCCGCTACCGAATAGATGGGCAACTGCGCGAAACTAATAAATTACCTAAGAAACTTATGCTTTCACTTGTTAGCCGCATCAAAATTTTAAGTAATTTAAAAATCGACGAGCGGCGCGCCCCGCAAGATGGCCGGTTTAAGATAAACGTTGGCAGTGGCCAGTATGCGCTTAGGGTAAGTACCTTGCCTATCGTAGAGGGTGAAAAAGTCGTGATGAGAATTTTAGATGAATCCAGCAAAGCCTCAACATTAGAAGAGCTGGGCTTCTGGGGCATCAGCCTGGAGCGGCTGGAACAGGCCCTGACCCGCCCGCACGGTATGATTTTGTTCACCGGCCCGACCGGCTCAGGTAAAAGCACCAGTTTGTTCAGTATATTATCACGCCTAAACCAACCATCAGTAAACATCAGCACAGTTGAAGACCCTGTTGAGTACAAAATTCTCGGTGTTAATCAAGTCCAGGTAAATCCGGTCGCCGGCATGACTTTTGCCAATGGCCTGCGAGCGCTGTTGCGCCAAGATCCTAACATCATAATGGTCGGCGAAATCCGTGACTCTGAAACTGCTAATCTGGCCGTGCAGGCGGCATTAACTGGGCACTTGGTGTTTTCCACGCTCCACACCAACAATGCCGCAACTTGCTTGCCGCGCTTGCTGGATATGGGGATTGAGCCATTTTTGATCGCCAGCACTGTCCGAGCTGTGGTGGCCCAGCGCCTGGTACGGAAATTAGTTCCCGAGGGCGTCGAGCCATACAAGCCAGATAGTGCGACCTCAAAAAGAATACAAGCGGCTTTTGGCGTCAACGACGCGGCCGCCATGACGCATATACACGAACTCGAGGTGCAGGCTATCAGTGGCCGCGTTGGAGTTTCTTCAACCAGCGGTCAGGAACCATCTACCACCGAACAGAGCTTTGAGCGTTTATGGCGCCTGAAAGGTGACAGTGGAGGCAGCAGCTCCTTCCACGGCCGGTTGGGTATTTATGAAGTACTAACGATTAGTCCGGAAATTCAGAAAATGATTGTTACTGGCAGCACCAGCGAACTGCTGCAAGAGCAAGCTACCAAAGAAGGAATGATAACTATGCAAACTGACGGACTGATAAAATCACTCCGCGGCCAAACGACCCTCGAAGAAGTAATGCGCGTAACCATCGAGCGCTAAAATGAATTTAGCGCTCCAGCTTAAAGTCCTTAGCTTAAAGTCCTTAGCCGCCGCGTATTTGTTTACAGCTCTTAGCTCTCAGCTCTTAGCTGCAGCGACTGTAAGGAGCGACTGTGGCTGAGTTTAATTACACGGCGCTAGCCCCCGATGGCCGCCAACTATCCGGAGTACTTAATGCCGCCAACCGTCAGGCGGCTATCATCGCTATCCACTCACAAGGCGCCAAGCCAATAATAGTTTCTGAAGCCAGAGCCAAAAAACACGGCGGTTTTTCGCTACGCAAAAGAGTTAAGATAAAAGACTTGGTAATTTTTACACGCGAGCTATCAACAATGATAAATGCCGGCGTGCCTTTGCCAAGGGGTTTGGACACTTTAGCCAAGCAAACCGAGAACAAGTATTTTAAAGGGGTTGTAAATTCCATCAACCACGATGTCGAAAGCGGATTGCCGCTAGCCGAAGCTATGGCTAAATTCCCGGGTGTGTTTAGCGATGTCTACATCAACATGGTGCGCGCCGGGGAGGCCGGCGGTATTTTAGACGACATTATGAAGCGGCTGGCACTACAGGTCGAGAAGGACTCGGCGATCAAGCACAAGATCAAATCGGCCATGGCTTATCCTGTTGTCATTCTAACCATTACGGTCGTCGCCTTTTTTGGCATTATGCTATTCATCCTGCCTAAAATCGGCAAAATTTTGCATGATCTGGCCGGCCCGGACGCCAAGTTCCCTATTTATACGCAAATAATGTTAGGCACCAGCAATTTTTTAACCAGCTCCAGTATCATGCATAGCGTTCCTTTGCTCAACAAAATACCGCTGATAGGCTCACTGCCTAACGCTATGTTCTTTTTCGCGCTAATGACAGTAGGAGTAATTTATTTGCGGCGTTATGTCCGAACTCCTGAGGGACAATATAAGTTTCACGCTCTGCTGCTACGCGTGCCGGTGCTTAAAAACGTCTTGATCAAGATAGCCGTAGCCCGTTTCGCCAGAACCTTTTCATCTTTAATGAGTTCTGGCGTAACTGTATTGGAAGCATTAGAGGTAACTGGTAAGGCCATCGGTAATCGCGTGATCCAAAAACAACTGGAGAGCGTCGCCGGGCAGGTCAGAAACGGGCAGTCGCTGGGCAAGCAGCTGCTTGGGGCGCCATACTTTCCGCCAATCCTCGGCCAGATGGTTATTGTCGGCGAAGAAACCGGTAAAATTGACGAAATTCTGCTCAAGGTAGCCGAGTTTTATGAAGAGGAGGTTGATACTGTAGTGGATAGTTTGGCCAGCATTATCGAACCAGTGATGATAGTCCTGCTGGGCGCAATTGTCGGCCTGATTGCCGCTTCGGTTATGGGACCGATTGCCAGCTTGTCCCAAAACATCGGCGGCTGACACTCACATCGCGCTAGCCTGCCACCCCCGACCAGTCGGGGCTGCACCGCTAGCGCTTCTGGCGCATTACGGCGTCAGCGACTGTGTTGCTCCCTCAACGTATGTTAAATACGCCTCAGTCCGCTACTCGCCGCTTTCTTGTACTGCATCCAGATGTGAGCGTCAGTTTAGATACTCACAATAGATAGTTTAGGCAGTTCCCAGCGCTTCACTCAAGCTTGTGCGTCAGTTTAGTCATACTAAATACTTGGTTAGCTAAGTATTTTTGTGGCTCCGTCCGCCTAAACTCCTTGGGGATAATCCTTGACAGTGTAATGGTTACGTTTATAATCAAGTTTATAGAACAAAAGTTGTTCTTCTAACAATAAGGAAAAGTGTCCGTCTAAATTTCAAAGAAATTTTTGCGGATAAAAGAAGGGTGGGTCATAAAATGACTTCATTTAAAAAAACAATATCTCGCGGTTTTACAATCGTTGAGCTATTGATCGTTATAGTCGTTATAGGTATCTTGGCCGGTTTGGTCGTAGTTACTTATAACGGTATCCAGAAAAAGGCGCGCGATACGGAAAGAAAGACAGACATAAATGCCTTGCATGGCCAGCTAGAGGCCTACCAAGCACAAAACGGCAAATACCCAACGTTGGCCAACGTTAACGACACTGATTGGCGCGGTTTAAACATGAAGGGTCTTGACCCAGCAGCTTTAGCCGATCCTAATAACGCAGCCTCACAGGCGCTTGTAGCCGGAGCAGAAGTCAACAAGTACTCATATGTTGCTACACCTGCTAACTGCGACAACGGCGCGGCTGGAGGTGCTGACTGTATTCAGTACACGCTGACGGCCACACTTGAAGGCGGCGGAACTTACGAAAAGCTATCGCTTAACTAACAATCCTTCGACACATTCGACGCGCCAAAGGCACGCTCAGGGTTGCCCTGAGTCTATCGAACGGGCGGCTTTGCTCAGGACAAGTAAGTAAAAAGCAGAATGTGATATGGAATCTCGGGGGCAACCCCGAGATTTTCATTTATGGGTATAATAAACGTAAGCTCGGTAGTGAGCCCGCCTGAGGCGAATCTACTACTGGGTAAGCATGAAATACTTGTGATGAAGAATAAAACCGAGGGTTTTACGACCGTAGAGTTAATAACGGCCACTATAATTGCCGCAATTGTAGTCGCCAGCGCCAGTTTAGTTATTGGCAATTATTCGCATCTGGGTGGCAAAGGACGGAATTTAGTTTTATCCAACTCGTTTATTGAGGCCAAGGCAGAAGCCCTAAGAAGTATAGGTTACAACGGATTAAACGACGGTACTACCGATATCAGTAATGAACTGCCCGCCGAGCTGGCCATGCCGCGCAGTGCCAGTCTGCAAATTAGCGCACCAGGCGGCGCCGGACTTAAACAGATAGATATAACTATAACTTACTCTGACCAAGGAACCCCGCAGACCTATTCTTACAGAACATATATAGGAGAACTAGGTGTCGGCCAGTAAAAAAAGACAGAAATTGTCCAAGGGTTTCACCCTAATTGAATTGCTGGTTATAATAACCGTAACCTCAATACTAGCGATTGTCTTTTTGGATACAATTACTAATTTTTATAGTGTAATTACCAGAAATAACGCCTCCAATGACCTGACAACTACGTCTCAAAACCTGCTGCGCTCAACTGTAGAGACCTTGCGTATCGGCGACGGCGTCAGACAAACCAACTCCATTAGCGATGCCAACGCACCAGTTAGCGGCTGGTCTACCAGCAACGCCAATTTTGTAATAATTATTGCCTCGCCGGCTCTCGATACATCGCGCAACTATATAATTAACCCCGACAGCGGCAGTCCCTACATGAATGAATTGGTTTACTACAAAAATGGAACCCTGCTTATACAGCGGGCGCTGGCCAACCCTGATGCGGCTGGCAATTCTTTGAAGACATCCTGCCCGTCAGAGATTGCCACTGCCAACTGCCCGGCCGATAAGCAACTGGCCGAATATGTAAAGAGTATGGTCTTTACGCTGTTCGACCAAGACGATATTGCTACCAACGATCCACTGGCCGCCAGGTCCATTAAAATTGATCTAGCTATGGAGCGAGACCTTTCGGGGGCACCTTTAACGCTCAATAATAGTATCCGCGTAACGCTTAGGAATAGGTTTTAGGTATGCCCAGTAGGTTTAAACTTCCCACCAACGGCTCAGTGCTGCTGCCTCTTATCGTTGTCCTGCCCTTCTTGATGCTGATTGCCACCTACTATATGGATCAGAGTGTCAGCGGTTTTAAGCTGGCTCGCCGAGACCAGCTTCATACCGGCTCCCAGTTAGCCGCTGACGCCGGGGCGGATTATGCTCTCAAGCAAATTAACCAAGATGGCGGCTGGACGGGTACGGCCGGCGAGGTCGAACTTATAAACGCTGGTGATAGCCGAACAACATATGAAGTTTCCGTTGCTGAGGGCAGCCCTTCAGAAAAAACCTTAACTGTTACCGGCAGGAGCTACCGCCCGTCAAGCGCACCAACTCCGTCAACCTCAGTAATAATTAAGGTCGATCTCAGGCCAGTCGAGTCAGGCTCATACAGTGTAGTCAGCGGCCAAGGTGGTCTAAAAATGAGCAATAGTGCAAAAATAATCGGCGGCAATGTGTATATAAACGGTGAGATAACCATGTCAAACTCGGCGCAGATTGGTCTGAGCACCAATCCAGTAAATGTCAGTGTCGCCAACCAAATCTGCCCGATACCGGCTGACGGTACCTACCCGCGGCTTTGTAATGCCGGTGAAAATAACAACCCGATAGAAATATCTAATTCGGCCCATATTTACGGTGATGTCAAAGCTAATTACCAAAGCAGCGGCTCGGGTATGACCGATCCAGGGCTAAGCGCCAGCTC
>Ga0209541_10005930_pt1 | contig 21113 bp, 1 predicted proteins | sample RifCSPlowO2_01_FD_184027 | JGI IMG/M metagenome (GOLD analysis project Ga0209541, IMG submission 184027) | Groundwater microbial communities from Rifle, Colorado - Rifle CSP2_plank lowO2_0.1 (SPAdes) (version 2) | ecosystem: Environmental > Aquatic > Deep subsurface > Groundwater | place: Rifle... | reverse complement strand
CGAGGGGGCAGTCGTTCACGCCCTACGACGGGTACTCGATTGACTCCACGCGCCTTACCACCGGCAACGGGAAGTGGGCGAACATCGTGTTCCCCAACGCGATGGGCGGCATTTACGAGGCCGAAGCCGACGTGATGGTGCGGGACACCGTGCCCCTCGGCACGGTATTGCCCCTGCATTACCGGGGCTGGGCCAAGACTGGGGGAGGCTTCATCCGGTTCCCGGCCGACAACATCCTGGGCAGCAAGGTGTCGGTCGCGGGAAGGTATGACCTCTACGCGAACACGAAGACCCGGTCGTTCAGCGCGGGCCCCAGCACGTTGTGCGATGACGCCTTCTGCTATACCTTTGGCTTGGAGGATTTGGGCACGGGCATCCAGACGGCGGTCCTCGAAGACTATCCCGCCAGGATCCAGAGCAGTTACAAGCTGAGCTTCACGGTCACCAGCATTTCGGACCGGCAGTTCAACAGCACGGAACTCCACGTGGAGAACGCGGCCTCCGCGGTCTCGTTCTCGGAGTACAGCGTCACGGACGTCTCGGGCATGGAGAAGAAGGGCACCCTGGACGGCTCGCAGCTGGTGGTTCCCGTGGGGAACATGGGAAGGGACGACGACGTGTTCGGCAGCGTGAAACTCCGGACCAAGCGCGAGGGGGTAACGGATGTCGTGGTCTCGCTGGTGTCCCAGGGGCAGAGGGTGTTCGAGCGGAGGATCAGGCTGAACGTCCTGGCCGCCGCCGAAATGGAGCTGGAAGTGCTGCCGAAAATCATCGTGCCCTTCATCAACAACAACCTCCTCATCAAGGTCACGGAAAAGGGAACCGACAACACGATTTCGGATGCCACCGTGACCATCCGGCGCAATGACGTTACCCTCGTCAGCGGGAAGACGAACTCGGAAGGCATCTTCGTCTACCAGTTGACCCCCACCGGGGCCGGCTCCAAGATAACGGTTTTGGTGGAAAAGCCGGGGTATAGGTCCACGGAAAGGGTCATCACGGTTTCGGAGAACATCCTCACGGTGCGGCCCGGGCAGATAAAGGACTTGCTGGTCATCGGCTCGAACCCCGAAAAAGAGCACTCCCTCTTCCTCGGCAACCAGACCGAAATCCCCCTCGTCGTCGAAGAAGTCCGGGAGAGCACGGCCTTCAAGGAGTTCTTCAAATTCACTTTCGCGGACAGCTATGCGGGCACCGAGCTTCCCACCAACAGCGACCAGAACCTGCAGTTCGTCATCGGCTTGACGCCCGCGGCTGCGCGCATCCTGGAGCCCAAGAAGGTTTCCGGGAGCCTGGACGTCGTGGTGTCCAACCGGGAGTTCAACCGGCAGTGGACGGCCAGCATCCCCGTCGAGTTGCGCATCGGGTTCGGCGACGAAGTGGATGAGGCCGGCTGCTTCAGCGTCTTCCCCCAGGACCTCGAGATTTCCACGAACGCCGGCGTGAAAACCTATGAATTGACGCTCAAAAACAACTGTGCGGTGAACGGCCAGGCCATTCCCTTGACGAATGTTGAAGTCAAGGTCGTGGAAGCCAACAAGAACCCCTTGGGGGAGTTCTTCCTCTCGGTGGACGCCTCCGAGGGCGGCGCGAACCGGGTGCGCTTGACCAACCAGCCGGCCAAGGCCTTGAACGTGTTGGCCGAGAACGCGGAAGTGCCGCTTACCCTGGAATTCAAGCCGGCCGAGGTTTCTTCCGGCGAGTCGAAGCCGACCCTCGTGTTCACGGCGGCGCATAACACGGCTTCGGGCCAGGAACGGCTGACGCAGAACGTGCGGGCCCTGGTCCGCATCAACGACCTCGTGCAATGCGTTGAATTCATTGGAGCCGACAAGCTGGTCGTTTCCTCGAACCCCTTCAACCTCGGCTACGGGCAATACAATGCCAACACGACGTATGACCCCTTCAATTACGCCATCCCCGACGCGTACCGGAATTCCTACGGGTATAGCACGGGGGTCACGCAGCCGTTTTCCGGTTACCAGAACCCGCAATCCAACGTGCCGGTGTCCAGCTCCCAGTACGTGGTGAACGAGCAAGGCGTGCCCATTGACCCGGGCACGCGGCAGCCCTATCCCCAGAACTACCCCGACCAGGTCAACAACCCGAATTACGGCTACTACAACCAGCCCTATAACCAGGCCACCTATAACTCCCAGTATTCGAGTTACCCGGCCAACCTCCGCGCTTACCCGTACTCGGACTACCGCGCGCCCAACTACAACTACGACGTGTACGGCGGCCAGGCCACGGGCCAGACCAAGGGGAACAGCAGCAACTTCGGCGTGAAAAACAACTGCGCTTCCGCGGTGGTCATCGACTTCAACCCCGAGGCCGGGCTGCTCGTGAGCCCCCAGCGGTCGGTTGTTCTCGAACCCAACAGCGAGCAAACCGTTTCCGTGCAGTCGTCCTACGTGCTGGGCAACTACTCGGTGGAGGCCAGGGGCAAGCTCAAGAACTCGAAGGAGCCCTCCGTGCCGCTGCGCACCATCACCGTGACGGTGGACAACGAGTTCAGCCGCAGCTACTCCGACTGCATCGACATCGACCCTGCCGGCACCATCAGCCTGCAGAACTTCGTGGGCAAGCCCAAGAAACTCGAGGTCATCAACAAGTGTTACGCGGAAGGCATCCGCGTGGAGCCCGTGCCCTCGTCCATCAGCTTCTCGAACCGGGACATGATTTTGTCGTGGAGCGTGAAAGGCGAGCGGCTTGAAACCAAGTCCACGGGCAAGGTCACGCAAATCGTTTCCTTTGACTTGATTCCCAACACCCAGCAGTACCAGAACAACGCCCCGCCCTTCCCCTTCGAGGGCAGCCCCATGGCCAAGCTGGGCAACCTCAGCTACTTCGCCACGGCCGGCTATTACCGGGTGAACGCGCCCACCGACCTGGTCGTGTTCTTCTCGAACCGGCTGGGCTCCAGGTCTTCCAGGGTCTTCCACGTCACCATCCAGGACCTGCTCGCATTGGGCGAGTTCGCGGAGCGCTGGATGAGTTATGGAGACCCCAACGCGACGCCCCAGTCCTGCCTGAACCCGGACGCCTTCAAGCTGAGCAACCACACCTTTAAGGGCACCGAAAACGACTGCATTCCCGCTGACCTCCTGGAAAAGAACGGCGGGGTGTACGTGTACGACACGGCCAAGGACATGCCGATGCCCTTCTTCCGGTTCGCAAAGCAGACCCCGGGAGGCGAAGTCGGCGGCTGCGGGAGAATGGACCGCATCACCGGCATCCAGGTCAAGGACAACCGCATCGAGAAGAACGGCGTCGTGGTGAGCTTTGAAATCAACCGCTATTCCTTGGAAGAGAACCTGCGCTCGCTGGGCCAGACCATCTTCACGTTGGGCGGCCTGTTGGGCGGCGAAATGCCGAAGGGCGGCCACGACATTATCATGCGGGTGGACGCGAGCGAGGACAACGAGGCCGGGGGCTGGAACGGCCGGGCCACGAAGTTCTCGGAGACCGTGACGGTAACCGTGGAAAGGGCCATCAACGGCAAGCGGGGCAATGTCATCCTGCCCCTGAACTTCTGCATCAACCAAGGCGAGCCGAGGAAGGTGCAGGTCAAGGCAACCGACCAGTTCGCGTGCGAGAACGGCAAGTCAGGCCAGGGCGTGGTAACCGATTACGGGTTTGACAAGCTGTTGTTCGACTGGCGGTGGGGCGGCGAGAAAAAGGAGGGCGTGAACCCCTTCACGTGCGGCCAGTACGAGTACGAGGCGGGAGCCGATGGAAAGCTGGGCAAGGCCAAGCCGGATGAAACCAATTATAAGTTCTGCGACGCCGTGCAGTTCGGCGAGTCCGTGGCGCAAAAGGCTTCCCTGGTCAGCGAGGCCATGAAGAACCTGCCCAAAGAGAACGCGTTGGGCGAACGGATTAGTTCCCTGTACTTGTACAAGCACCTCATCAAGGCGGTTACCCTCAAGGGCGTGGACAAGGATTCCAAGAGCCCGATGCAGAACAGGCTCTACTTCGTGGGAAGGGATGGCACCCAGGACAACGTCCTGCTGCGGGGCGAGAGCCTGGGCGTGCTGACCACGCGCATGGAGCAGCTGGCCTTGCAGTTCTTGCAGGCCGCAAAGGCCCCCATTGAAAGCCTGAGGGACCCGGCCAAGGCCAAGAACCTGGTCGACCGCACGAGGGAAATCATGGCGAACCGGTTGCTGCTGGACGAGTTCCAGAACATCCAGCGGGACATGGTCATCCAGATTCCGTTCGCGCCCACGAAAGCCATTGGCTTGAAAATCACGCCCGCCGAGTACCAGGCCGTGCTCAAGCAGTTGGGCGCGCACTCGTTCGAGGAAACGGGTTACTCGTTCACCGGCTCCTACAATGGAGTGGACGTCGAGGGCGGCTTCTACTTGTTGACGCTCGAAGAATACCAGCGGTTCCAGCAAACGGTTGCCAGCCTGCCGAACCCGGAGTCCTTCGTGTTCGACACCTTCAAGTCCAGGCCGGCCGCGGAACAGAAGGCCCTCACCTTGAAGGCCTTGAACCTCTTGAAGGACTCCATGGAGTTCCGGGTGGGCATCCGCGACAAGCTGGGCTTGACCGAAGAAGAAAAGCTGAAGCTCATGCGGGATGGTTCCCTGGACCGGGTCGCGGAAGTCAGCGCTTACAAGGACCGGTACAAGTTCGCTTCGGAAGGCATTTACAAGCTGTACAAGGACAACATCGAGTTCAACGCGTACCTGAAAGAGGACGGGTTGAGCAGCGACTTCAAGGACGACTTCCAGGAAGCCTTCAAGGACAAGCTGGGCAAGACGGCCGGCGGCACCAAGGGCGAGTTGAAGCCCTTCAAGGAATGGCTGTTCTGCGACGACTCCGAGGAATGCGAGAAGAACCCCAAGCAAATCACGAAGTTCGATAGTGGCTTGTACCGGGTCAGGCTCCAGGTGTACCGGGACGGGATGGTTATCGTGCGCATGAAATTCGAGAAGCCCCTCAAGGCCATCCGCGAACGGTTTGCCTCGAACCCCTTGTTCGGCTTGCCCTTGGACAACCTGGTCGGGTTGAAGGGTGCGGAGTTGCTGCGGGAAGGCTATGGCACCACGTACAAGGTGGATTCGGGTGAGCAGGACAAGATGTTCTTCTCCTACGCCGACAGCGAGAGCGCCAGGGTCGCGAAAGCCATTGGCGGCGACAAACCTGGTTACCGGCACGTGTTGTTCGATTACGTGAACCGCTATGACGACACCAAGACTGGAAAAATCTTGAGCCTGGTGCTGCCGACCGGCAAAGTCAACGACCAGTACGTGCCCGGCGCGCTAATCTACCAGCCCTCGGATCCCGTGCCCCTGCAGTTGGAAGTCGAGAAAACCAGCAAGGACTTGTTCACCCCGGCCGGCCTCATCTACCAGTTCAACGTCAAGGGAGCCACGCCCGGCAACGAGTTCATCAAGTGGGAAGCCAGTGCAAACACCATCACCGGGAAGACCGGCAAGTTCCTGGAAACCGTGGAAGCCGTGGGCCGGCTGTGCAAGGGCAAGGGCAGCGACAAGTACCATGCCGTCATGTTCGACGACCAGCCAAAGAATGGACGGGCCGTGTTGAAGGCGGTAACCTTCGTGCCCACGCGCTCGGGAGAGGTAACGGCCAGCGAACTCCAGGTGTACTGCGGCAAGGACAAGTTCAAGCTCACGGCCTGGGACGAGGGCCAGGCCAAGTCCATTGAAGGCGAGCAAGCGATTACCCTCAACCAGCGCGGCGAGCGGCTGAACTCGGATTACACGTTCGAGAACCTCGTGAAGCTCCTGGGCCAGGGCAGGGTCTGCGTGGAAATGAAGGAAGACCAGACCGTGAAAGTGGGCTCGGAAGTCAAGGGGCCCGGCATGAACCTCTACTGGAACCAGGCGGAACTGCTGAAGCAAACCGAGCAGGGGACGGCGGCGCAGCCAAAGCCCCCGCAGCCCGCGCAGGTCCAGGAAGTAACCGCCACTTTGACCGACAACGCCATTGCCTTGAGCCCGTCCACGGTGAACGCGGGAACGGTTAGGTTTAATATCACCAATAACGGGAATAATAAGCATACGTTCGCCATAGGGGGCAGTGAAGTCATCCTCGAAAAGGGCGCTTCACAGTCCATGAGCGTGACGCTGCCCGCCGGCCAACACGAGGCCAGCTGCAGCATCCACGGGGGAATGAAGGCAACGCTTACCGCAAACTAGGGTCGAGAACATGGGTTTCCTGGATGGATTGAAAGAGTTTTATTTCCAGCTCGAGGACGGCTACTACGCATTACTCGACAAGATAGACAAGGTCATCCCGGTCTACAAAATCATTGACCCCATTGACCGCATCCTGCCCAGCTTCCCCATCATGGCCCTGCTGTTCCTGGTGGCGCTGGCCGTGGCCGCCAACTTCGCTTTCACGATGGCCTTCCAGGGCTTCAACACCAGCCTCACGGTGCGGGTGCTGGACACGGAGGACATTGGCTTGCCCAACATGCTGGTCAGCGTCTCCTACTCGGACGGAAAAACCGAGGCCCTGACCACGGACGCCTTTGGCCAGGTGCAGTTGCGGGTGCCGAAGGGCGGCAAGGTCACCCTGACCGTGGGAGGCGAGGGCTACAAGAGCCAGACCAAGTCCGTGGAGGCCACGGCGGACGAGCAAACCGAGACCATTGCCCTCGAAAAAAGCGGGGCAGCGGCGGGGAGCGCGAGCACGCGCACCCTGCGGTTCCTCAACGAGTTGGGCCAGCCGATTACGGATGAACTGCGCGTGGAATTCCGGTGCAAGAGCCCCTACGTGAAGGCGCCTGACGCCATGGTCGTCTCCAACGGGAAAGCCGTCGTGGAAGAACCCGCCGGCTGCGGGCAATTGATTGCAACGATCTCCGACTCCGAGCGGTGGGCCAACCTGGCCTCGGTGAGCGTGGACTCGGACGTGAAAACCGTTTACCTCGAAGGCGTGGTGGCCGAAGCCGGCCGGATCATCGTCAACGTTTCCGCGCGGGGCCAGCCCCTGAGCGGCGTGGACGTGGACTTGTTCCGCTACGAGGACCTGCTGGCGAACCCGGAAGTCGGGCCCGTGGACTCGACGGTTGCTTATGACGGCCAGGCCGTGTTCAACAAGCCCCAGGGCAGTTACCTCGTGAAAGCCTATGACTCCACCGGCAACTATGGCTTGCGGCAATCCGAGCGCATAACGGTGTACGCCGGGCAGAGCGCGACCGTCAACCTCGAGCTGACCTCGAACGTGAAGGGAAAAATCGCGTTCAAAATCGTGGACAAGGCCACGCGCCAGGCCCTTGCCGGCGCGCGGGTGACCTTGAGGCTGGCCGCGGATGACAGCGAATTCAAGTCCCTTGAAACGGGTGCGGACGGCGTCGTGGTGTTCAACGTCTCGGACGACGTGGACTACCGGGTGACCGTGGAAGCCGCAGGCTATGTCCTCGAAAAAGTGGCGAGCGCGCGGATTTCCGCGAACACCCCCGAAATCGCGTTGGAAAAGTGCTCGGCCCAGAAGTGCGGGTTGCTGTCCGTGCAGGTTTTGGACGAGGACGGGAGCCCGGTGGACAATGCCAGCGTGGCCTTGTACGTGCCGGAAACCAATTTCGTGGCCGGCTATGAAAGCGAGACCTCGGACGCCAACGGTTTGGCAAGGTTCGCGGGCGTGAAACCCGGCTTGTACTACGCGTTTGCCTTCCGCGAGTTCGGCGCCGGCCGGAGCAACGACTTCCGGTTCGGGGGCGGAACCACTAGCGGTGGAGGCATTGACGTGACGGTGGCCATGCAGGTGGGCAAGGGCACCCTCTACGTGAACGCGGTCAACAAGGACAACAAGGCCATTCCCTTTGCCCTGGTGACGGTGTACAGCACGCTGACCAACGGCAAAATCGGCGCCTCGTACACGGACGCGAACGGCTCGTTCTCCATTGAAACCAAGGCCGACAAGGAAGTCTATGTAAGCGCGGCCAAGGACGGTTATTCAACGTATGTTTCGCCGAGCCGGAAAATCCAGGCCAGCGGGTACACGGGTTTCACCGCGGTCCTCGAACCCAGCATCATCGACCGGCCGGCCGAAGTCAAGTTCCTGGGCTTGTTCAAGGGAGAAAGGCTGGCCACCAACCTGGCGGCCGGCGAAGAGTACACGGGGAGGTGGCAGTTGAGGCTGCCGGATGCGCTCCCCTACAAGGAGGCCGGCCTCCACATCCGCACCGGCGACGACCTCATCATGGAAAAGGATGACCTCTACCTCAAGGGAGTCAATGCCCCGGGCGCGAGCCTCATCAAGTCAACGGCCTTCGACGAGCGCAGCGGCCTCGACGAGTCCGGCTACGATTACACGAACGGGGACGCGAAGTGGCTGAACGCCTACTGGCGGAACCCCAAGCCCGGCATCTACGAGTTGGAGGCCACGGTGCAGGTGCGGAAAACGGCTTCCGTGGGCGACGAATTGAACGTCTATTACCGGGCCTGGGCCGTTGACGGGGTCGTGGTCAGGGACCCGGCGGATGACTTCATCGAGACCACGGAATTGTATGACAACGCCTACAAGCAGACCTACCAAGTCGGGGCCAGCACCCTCTGCGACCAGGACTTCTGCTTTGACGCGTCCATCCGGAACCTCCAGGAAGACCTCTTGGAGAACGTAACCGACACCTACCAGGCCCAGGTGTTCACGGAATACGAGATGATTTTCACGCTCACCAACAACTCGAAGGCCTTGTACCACACCAACGCCAACCTCCGCGTAACCAACCCCGACCTGTCGCTCATCTTCCTGGACTACACGGTCAACGACGCGGACGGGAGGCCGCGCGTGGGCAACGTCAACGGCCCCGAGTTCCCCCGGCTGGACGTCGGCAACCTGGCCCCCAACAAGCGGATAACGGGCCGGTTCCGGTTCGCCACCCAGCGCGCCATCAACGGGGTCATCAACTTCCGCCTGGTGTCCGACCAGCAGATTGCCTTCGACCGGTTCATCAACGTCGCGGTGGCGGCCTCCAAGCAGCTGCTCATCCAGTTAGAGCGGAGCACGCTGTCCTCCGGCATCGAAAACGACCTGGTCTTCAACCTCGTCGACTCCGGCACCAACCTCGAAGTGGACAACGCCACCTGCCGCCTGGAAGACAAGCGGGGCAACGTCATCGTCAAGGCGAAAACCGATTCCAAGGGAAGGGCCGTGATTCGCGTGCCCGCGCAGTTGCCGGGCGTGCAACTCGTGCTCCAATGCGAGAAGGAAAAGTTCGACCAAGAGGAAGCCGAGATAACCGTTACCTCCAACATCCTGGAAATCCAGCCCAACCAGTTGGGCATGAGCCTGAACGCGAAGTCCAAGCCCGAAGCCGAGACCGGCTTCCACGCCAAGAACGTGGCCAACTTCCCCTTGAAAGTGCTGTCCATCGAGTTGGTGGGCAACTTCAAGAACCTCTTGGACGAGCAGCAGACGAGGAACTGGCTGGTCTCGAACTACAATAACTACGTCATCCAGCCGGGCCAGACCCTGGACGGCACCCTCCGGGTGTTCTTAAGCGATGACGGCAAGGCCTTGACCGACCGCGTGGACTTGGACGGCAAGTTCCTGGTGACCGTGACCAACTTTGGCCAGGAATGGGTGTTCGAAATACCGGCCAGAATCGGCATCGGCTTGTCCGGCGATGTTGACAGCCCGGGTTGCCTGACCCTGACCCGCAACAAGTGGGAGACAACCACCGAAGGCAACCCCGTGAACGTCGAGTTCCAGATCCAGAACAATTGCACGATTAACGGCCAGCCCGTGCCCCTGCGCAGGCTCGAAGCCCAGCTCGCCTTCCAAGGCAACCAGTTGGGCGAGTACCGGGTCACCATTGGCCAGACCGAAGTCGAGTTGCGCTCCGCGTACAGCCGGGCCATCGTCAGCGAAGTGAAGGCCGGGGAAACGCTGAACGCGATTTTGACCTTCACGCCCTACGGCGGCACCATGGGCGAGGCAAAGGCCGACGTCTCCTTTTCGGCGCGCAACCCCAAGGAAGACAAGGACCAGTTGCTGGAATCCAAGCTGGGCACGCAAATCAACATCGTGAACATCAAGGACTGCGTGAGCTTCGACCGGCACCTCATCGCCATGCCCGAGAAAGGCAACGCCTCCTTCACGATTAACACGAAGAAGTGCGGCGGGAAAACCGGCTTCGAGTTGAAGTCCGACCTCGAACTCTCCGTCAAGGAATTCGTGTTGGACGGCGATGGCTCGCAGCAGGTGCAGGTCTTCGCCGGTGAAGAGGTTCCCGGCCAGTACGGCGTGGTCGTGAAGTCCAAGGCCCAGAACGAGAAACAAGAACAGTTGCTGAAAAACATCCGCGTGCGCGTGGACTCCATCGGTTGCCTGGCGCTCTCCAAGTACGAGTTCGACGTCCTCGACCAGCCGAAAGACGACTTCGACGGCTATGACACCGCGCAGTTGACCAACAAGTGCATCGAAAAAGGAGTCGATGTGACCGTCAACTACCAGGACTGGGGCGAGGCCTTCAAGGACGGCCTCAAAATAGGCATTGGAACGTTCCTCTTGGGGACGCTGGCCGGCGTCATCCAAGGCAAGAGCATCACGGAAGCCATCACCGGCCCGGAGTGCACGGACGACAAGGACTGCGGGCAAGGCCAGGTCTGCCGGAAAAACCATTGCGAGGACAAGGTGGCGGCCAAGGACGAGAAAACCGTGACCAAGGATGGCACGGAATACATCCGAAAGCCCACCGGCAAATGGGTGGTCAAAAGCAGTGGTGAAACCGTGACCGACGACTTCGCCAAGAGCCTCGAAGCAGACCTCGCGAAACAACCCGCCTCCACGGCCCCCACAACTACGACAAGCGGGTCCACTGCCGGCGTCGACCCCGCCAAATCCGCTCAGCTTGCGAAAACGCAGCGCTCCCTGGATTCCGATAACAGCGTCACAACCATCGCCACGTTTACCGGGCTTTCAAACGACGAAATAATTGACGAGCTCGCGGCGCCCGACGGCGCTGCCTTCCTTGTCAAATCAGGCGACGAATACTTCGTGCTGAATGCAAACGGGGACAAGCTCACCGGCGACATTGGAAAAGATGCCGCCGACCGCATAGTGGCTGCCTATAACAGGGTACTGGCCGCCAAAAAGGCTAAAGGGCAAACGACTACCGTTAACGTGGACGCGCTGCTCAGCGAGGCCGGGACGGAAGTGGCGGCCGCTGAAAGCGCAAAAGTAGAGGCCGAGAAGCTACTCCACCTCCAAACAGCGAGGAAAAAACTCGATGTAGCCGCGGCCGCGAACCCGTCCACGGAACAACAAGTGAAAATCAGCGAATGGCGCGTGAAAGCCAAGGCCATCGAAGAAAAAATGGGCGGAACGCAACCAGCGGCACAACCTGGCTCCACTGCGTTAATCCAGGAAAGCATTAGGCTTTACACCCAGCAAATAACTCAAATGGATAACTCAAGCGACAACGCAAAGACGAAAAGAGGCTTCTATCTGGAGACGGCGCAACACTTGAGCGACTTAAAGAACAATCCGGCCGCAACCGATACCCAAAAAAAGGAAATTAATAAACTCATTGCCGACATCGGCAAAAAACTAGATACGTTGTCGGCTGCTCCGGCCTTAAGCGGCAACTCGCGCCAACAACCGAGTGGAAGTGTTGGCGCGGCCGTCGCCGGCTTGCCGGCCACGGGCAGGGCCGCGCCAAGTGGGGGAAGCGGGGGCAGTAGCGGAGGCGTGAGCCCGACTGACATCATTGGCACGTTGACGGGTGCCATCACGGGCAGCAAGGGCAGCGCCGTGCAGGCCCTGCTGGCCACGGCCATTGGAACCGTGGTCTCCTACTATGGCCAGGGCGAGGAAGACATGCCCACCATCCAGAAGGACATTGAAATCAAGGGCTTCGAGTTGTACACGGGCTTCCCCGCGGACAAGGAAGAAGGAGTCAAGGACACGGAAGTCCTGGTCAGCCGCGAGAAAGGCGACGGCAAGCCCGTCATCAGCACGAGCCGGGACCTGAAAAACAATTCCAGGACCGAAAAACAGCAGTTCAAGTTCACGAACAACTCGACGCCGCGCTTCACCACCGAGCCCGAGAACCCAAGAGTCAAGTACCTGGTCGTGAAAGCCATCGAACACAAGTACGCGGACAAGACCTATGACGCCAAAGACTTCGACAAGGCCAAGTTGGACGAGGAAAAACCGGTTCCCATGGACCAGAAGTTCCGGTTGCAGTTCAACGCCGTGCCCCCCGAGGCCCGAATCGACTACAAACCCGAGCTCATGAACTGCCAGTCGGGAGTTAGGACGGGTAGAACCGGGCCGGACGCCATTCCCCGCATCAAACTGGACTGGGGCTGGAGAGCGATAACCGCCAACGAATGCGACACCGACAACGGTACCGCGATATTCTGCGACGCCACGCAGTTCAGCATCGCCTTGCTGCAAAAGATTAACACCCTGCAAAAGGACTTCATCGAGCGGAACACGCCCTACTCGTGTCCAACGGCCTTGGAGCCCCTCAGCACCAGGACCGCGACCATCGGAGGCAAGGACATCGGCTTGAGCCGCCTCGAAGCCAAGCGGACGGGCAGCGACTACAACGTGTCCATGGAAGTGACCAACAACAACCCCGGCGAAGTCGAGGTCCAGGTCAAGGCCTACGCCGTCGAAGTGCTGAGCGGCAAGAACTACAAGTGCAGTCCCGAGAGCCTCACCGTGAAAGTCAACAAGTCGACCACGGTTGGATGCAAGCTCACCGGCTTGCCTGACGGCAATTACCGGGTGCGGGCCGACATCCTGCCCAACCTGGCTTGCCCGGGCTGCCAGAACAACGCGGGCTCGGACAGCCTCGAAGTCAGTTTCTCGGTGGGAACCAATTCCCTGGCCCAGTGCACCCCGTATTCGACGAGCCGCATGGAGGACTTCCTGGCGGCTTCCGGCATAACTGGGCCAACGGCGCAGGGCTTCCTGAACCGGATCCACTTCAAGGCCAACCTCATCAAGGACCGCTTCACGGCCGACTTCCAGCGCGACTTCGACGAGTACGCGCGGACCCAGAGCTTCTTCGGCGCGCCCACGGAATACAAGAACCCCGTGGACGGCTTGTACAAGTACTTCCGGGACCCGGAACGGTTCACGTTCAAGCCCCGGTTCGGCCAGCAGAACCCCGAAGGCTATATGCTGCCGGGGCCCGGCATCTACGATGTCACGCTCAACATCACCTACGACGATGCACGTTGGAAGCTGTTCGACGGCAACAAGTTGACGGCCCGCATCGAGGTGTTGCTGGACCGCTTGGACAGCCCCGAACCCGACAGCCCCTTCTACCACCTGCCCTTCGATGGCCCCATCGGGGTCAGCAACGGGAGGGTAGGCTATGGAGTCAATTACAAGGGTGACCGCATCAAGGTGAACGCGAACCCGGCCGAGGAAGCCGTTCACACCGTGGAAATCCCGGGCAGCACGCCGGTGCAGAACGGAGTCATCGAGGTCTTCGACAAGTCCAATGACTTCAAGCGCCTCAACGTCGACCGAAGGGGCACCATCCTCGAAGTGAGCCGGGGAGCCATCAACCAGATAACCTACAGCCCCAGCAAGGCCACGCCCCTCATCCTGAAGATGACCAACCGCAACGACGAGGCCTGGGCGTTCTACAGCCTCGCCATCGGGGGCAACGCCGCCAACCTGGGCCCGGTTTCCTCGAAGTGGAACGGCATAGGCTATAGTTGTTCGAGCTTCGACGATAGGAGAATGATTGAAGCGTTCTACGAGACGCCGGACCAGCACGGCCTGGAAACCAAGTGCGCGTTGTTGGGCGGGGAAATCGCCGCGACCAGCTATGGCTTCGAGTTCTGCAAGCCCCTGGACTACGGCAACGTCTACCTGAAGACCATTTACTATACGCCCCAGAACCAGGAAAGCAAAATCCACTTGAACGTGGGCAACGACAAGGCATCATTCATTGCCCAGGCAGGCGGGGGAAGCGATGCCCTCCTCTACGGTGTCCCTGAGGTAAGCAGCTTGCTGGACGGGCACCAGGTGGAAAGCATTGGAGACGTCTTGAAGCTGGTGGCAAAACAGTTCGTCTGCATTTCGGGCACGGATGCCCGGGCGGACTTCTGGTGGAACCCCAAGAAGGTCTCGGACACGGACTTCATGAAAGCCGAGGAATTGGCGATTACGACGGCCACCACGCCTGAAAAGGCATGCATCGAGTCAAAGTAGGAGTAGAACGACATGGGCTTGGGCCAGAACCTCAAAGACTTTTATTATTCCCTGGAAGACGGTTATTACAAGGTACTGGACGGCCTCAACAAGGTCATCCCGATTTACAAGGTCGTGGACCCCATCGACCAGGTCATGCCCAGCTTCCTGTTGCTGGTCCTGCTGCTGGTTGTCGGCGCGGTGGGCGCGTTCTTCTTGTTGCAGCCGGGCCTCACGCCGCCCCCATTGGGGCCCAAAACCGTTTTGAGCCTGCAGGTCACGGACGCGGCCGGCAACCCGTTGGGCAATGCCTCGGTTTCCTTGACCGCGGACGCGGACACGTTCACGTTGACCACGGACTCGCAGGGCGCGGTATCCATTGAGTTGCCGGAGGGCAGCCAGGTGGCCTTGATAGTCACCAGGGACGGCTTTGAAGGCGTGCAGAAGTCGTTTGTCTTCGGCAAGGACACGGCCGAGCAACGGCTGGCCTTGGCCGAAAAAGCGGGGGGAACCGGGAATGGGGGCCTGGGGCCGGAAGCGCTGGGCAAAAGCATTTCCTTCACGGATGCCTCGGGGCAAAAGATTTTGAAGCCCTTGACGGTGCGGCTGAGTTGCTCGAACCTGGGAGTGAGCTTCCTGCAGGACACTTACACGGTGACCAATGGAACGCTGTCCTATGTGCCGCCGGACGGCTGTGGCAGCGTGCTCGTGAACGTGGAGGGCAGCGGCATTTCCTCGGACTCGTTTGTCGACGACGGCTCGGGCGTATTGCACTTGCAGCAGGCCGTTGTCCGGGAGGGAGGAATCCTGGTGCGGTTGAACCCGGCTTTGGACGGCACCCAGGTCGAGTTGAGGGACGCGGTGGGGGTTTCCGTGGACCAGGGTTTCACGAGTTACGGCGAGAAGGCCTTCAAGACGACGCCCGGCACCTATTACGTGGTGGTAACGGATACTTCGGGGGCGTATGCGAACGCGCAGTCCGACAAGTTCGTGGTCTACGCGGACCAGACCAAGACCGTTGACGTGACCCTGACCAAGGAAGTCCAGGCCGTCATCAACGTCAAGGTCTTGGACAAGGTTTCGGGGAACGCCGTGACGGCGGCCAAGGTGACCCTCAAGCGGGAGACCGGGGAAGCGATTGGCTCGCAGGCCGTGGAACAAGGCAAGAGCCAGGTTACCTTCAGCTTGGAGGAAAAGGGCAAGTACTTCGTGGAAGCCTACCACGACGACTACCTTTCCTCGGCGGACGTGGCGGTTGACGCGAGCAACGCCTCGAAGGCCCAGCCCTTGAACGTCGAGGTAAAGCTGGAAAAGCTGACGCCCGAGAACTCGGGGCAGGTCGAGGTGCTGGTGCAGGACGAGGAAAAGCAGCCGGTGGTCAACGCCAAGGTCAACATGTATTACGCGCTGACCAAGTTCATTTGCGAGGCCTGTGGCGCGCCATCGACTGACGACAAGGGCCTAGTCCGATTCAAGGGCTTGAAGCCCGGCAAGTATCTCGCGTACGCGCAGAAGTTCCCCGCCACGGGCAAGAGCCCGGAACAGGAACTGCTGGTCAAGCAAATAACGAAGTTCACCATTGACATGAAAATCGGCTTCGGCACCCTGAAAGTCAACGCCAGGGACGCGGACGGGCAGGGCGTGCCCTTCGTGGACGTGGAAGTGTTCAATGCCGCGGGCACCAAACTGGGCACGCTTTCCGCGGACGACAAGGGCGTTGCCACTCACCCGACAAAGGCCGATACAGCGGTGTACGCCCGGGTTTCGAAGACGGGGAGGACTTCCTGGACTTCCAGGGTGGAACAAGTGTTCCCCGACCAGACCATCGAATTCAACGCCCTGCTGGTCGAAAAAATCGAGGGCAGGGAACCCAAAATCGTGTTCGAGGGCTTGTTCGACAAGACCAACACCAAGGTCAAGGCCATGGTGCCCGGGGAAAGGTACAAGGTGCGGTTCTACGTGCAGGTACCGAGTGCTTCGACGTTGAAGGCCTTGACGTTTTTCCTGCGCACGGGCTCCGAGAACGCCGTGGAAAAGGATGCCTGGTTCGTCAACAACCTGAACATCCCGACTACCAGCATCATCCGGGGCACGACCTGGAACCCGCCGGCCGGCAACGACCGGGCCCTGTTGACGAACGGGGACGCGAAGTGGGCCGAGGTCTCGTGGATGGATAATAAGGGCATGCAGCCCGGCATCTACAACGTGGACGTGGAGCTGAAGGTGAGGCAGGAAGCCCAGGCAGGCGCGGCCCTCCCCTTGAGTTACCGCATCCAAGCCGAGGAATTGCAGGGCAAGTTCCTCCGCGACCCCGTGGACTCGACGTTGGGGGATAGGAAGGAAACCGCGGACAAGAAGGAATTGTATGCCAACAGCTACGATAAGACCTTTAATGTCGGCCAGGCCGAGTCCTGCGCCAACGGCTTCTGCTACAGCGAGAAAGTGTTCGACCCCATTGACGACGTGTACTTGAAGGAGCCCTTCCAGTTGCGGGTCTTCCAGAAGTACCGGTTCGAGAGCACGGTCACGAATGACTCGCCCACCGTCCACGACAACGCCAACCTCCGGATAAGGGTCACGCAGGACGGCCTCAAAATGGATGACCGCCTGGTCATCGACAAGTACACGGTCGTCAACGCGGACTCCACGCCCTTCAGCGAGACCGGGCAACGGTTCGAGTTGCCGCCCATCGGCTTGGGGCGGTTCACGCAAAGCAAGACCGCCAAGACCCAGCTCGAAGTCGAGGCCCGCAAGCAAGGGCAGACCAACGTACAGCAACTGATGGTCTCCAGCGGGAGGGAGGCCTTCAACCGGTTGACGGCGTTCACGATTTTCTCCGAGCAGCAGCTGAAAATCGACTTGGACCAGGATGTTATCCCGGCCTACATCGAGACCCGGGTCATTGTCCACATAACCTATGCGGGTGGCGAGAACTCGGGCTTTGACACCGACGGTGCGCTGGTGCGGTTGCGGCGCCGCACGCCCGACCTCGCGGAAACCGTGCAGATTAAGACCACGGGGCCCAAGGGAACCGTTGAATTCGTCTTCCCTGCTTCCCCGCCGGGCACGAAGCTCACGGTGGAAGTCGAGAAACGCGGGTTCATGGGCGAAGCGGTTGCCCTGGAAATCAGCGACAAGCCCGTGGACTTCTCGCCCGCCACCCTCACCTATTCCCTGGGGCTGACGACCAACAACGAGCGCGACGCCGAGCTGAAGATTACCAGCAAAGTGCCCCAGAAACTCTACATCTCCAAGCTCCTGGTCAAGGGAGACAAGTTCCGGGGCCTCCTCGACCTGCAGAAGATGCAGAACTACCTGAACCAGTACACGGTGCAGCCCTTCTGGCTCGAGGAAAACACGACGAAGAGCCTGAACGTCAAGGCCACGGTCTCCGCGTTGGCCAAGCTGTTGAAGGAAAAGACGAGCGTGGAGGGCAGCCTCTACATCGAGTTGAGCAACGAGAGCCGCACCGCGACCTACGTTTACTCGGTGCCCTTGAAGGTGGACATCGGCTTGGCGGAAAAGCCGAAGATAGCCAATTGCCTGACCGTGCAGCCCAATGCCTGGAAGGACACGACTTTCACCAGCAAGCTGGTCAAGGAAATCGTGGTCAAAAACAACTGCGTCACGAAAGACGGAACCCCCATGGGGTTGAACAACTTGACTGCCATGATGGTGTGGCAGGGAGACATCGTTGGCTACGTGGAAATCACGTTAAACGACACCTCGGCGGGAGCCGCGCCCACCATGCTGGTGCAGTCCAACCGGCAGACCAAGCTGTTCGAGACCGTGCCGGCCGACAAGGAGTACGTGGGAAGCCTTACTTTCACGCCCCTGCCGGACGCCAGCGTGCTCGGCAAGACCGCCAAGTTCTCGGTCATCCTGGACGCGGAAGTCTTGTCCGACACCGGCCCGGTGTCGGTGGGCACGAGCAAGGTGGACGGCGAGCTCCTGATTACGAACCTCGACCAGTGCGTCAAGTTCACGCCGGACTCCCAGAACGGGGTGCGCATCAAGCGGGGAGACGAGGACGGCAACGAAAAGTTCCAGGTGGACACCAAGGCCTGCGGCAACGTGGACGTCGACTTTAAGTTCTGCGACCACGACGACTGCCGCGGCGGCGCCAGCGAGGGCGGCATCAACCTCGAGCCCTTCGAGATTTCGAACGCCAAGCCCGATAAAACGTATGACGTCCTCGTGACGAAGAAAACCGTGCCAGGCTACTACGGTGTTCCCGTGTACGCGCGCCCGGCCGGCGGAGGCTGGCGGCAGATAGCAGAGTACAAGGTGATTGTCGAGTCCGACGGCTACCTGGACTTCGACAAGTACACGTTCTACACGCCGCCCGGCCAAACCGACTCGGCCATCCTCAAGAACTTCAAGCTGAGGGAAGACGTAGCCGTAACAGCCGACATGTGCGCGTGGGACGAGTCCTCCAAGTCAGGGGTTGGGAAATCCATTGCCGCGGGAGTCGTGGTGGGTGCCCTTGTCGTGATTGCTGGGGCGGTGCCCCTCATTGGAATCATCGTTGCCGTAGTCGTGGCCGTGGTCCTGGCGATATTCGGCGTCTTCGACGAGGACTGCCATGATACCACGGACACGCATACCCTGCCGGACTACGTCATCAACCTTAACGGGGTCGGAAAGAAGGGCGCGGCCATCTATCTCCCACCCGACGCGCAAAGCGTCATCCTGGACAAGGAAAAACTGGTCGGGATGTTCAACCTCGCCATTGCGGACTGCCTGGACTGCGGTTCAAAGAATTCCACTCAAACCGTGGGCGTCAACTTCCAGAACCTCGGCATCTTGGACGAAAAGCCGACGTACGCGATTGCCACCATTTTGACCAAGATCCACCACCACGGGGACCCCCTGCATGCGGGAAAAGCGGCCGTTACGTGCGATAACGGGGAGTTCGCGGGCTACTGGATAGGGGCTCCAACCAACCAGGGCGCCTGCGTGGAAGCCAGCGACGGCGAGTACCGGGAGCCCATCCACGTGCGCTTCATCACCCAAACCGAGAAACTCGAGATACCGAGACTCGACTTTGACACGTTTGCGTGCAATGCAGGCACCTCCTTGGGCGTGAACGGGCCGGGAGCCTTGCCCAAAACCAGGCTGAACTGGAACTGGAACGGCTCGGACGCCATCCAGGCGGACTCCTGCAACGCGGACAATGCCAATGGCATCTACTGCGACGCCACGCAATTGAACATCGCCATAGTCAAAAGGCTGGAGGCGTTTGATGAATTCCTCAAGGCCAACAACTACCAGTTCACGTGCCCCTCAACGGATGAAACCGGCAAGGTGACCACCCAGTTCAATACGGACAACGCACTGCATACGGTGGATGCCGGAAGCGTGGGCGCAAGCAGCATCATCGGCACCCAGAACGGCGACGACATGACCGTCCAGGTGACTGCCACGAACAACGGCACGGCGCCTGCGGATGCCAGCGTTTCGGTGCGCATGAACGGGACGGCGGGAGGCCTGAAAACCTGCACCATTGCCTTGGCGGGCATCAGCAACCTCGCGGGCGTGAACTCGAAGACCGGCGAGTGCATCATGGCCGACCTCGCGGACGGCATCTACACGGCGGTGGCGGAAGTCACTTCGTCCTCGGCTGCCTCGATTGACTCGGCTTCGGTGGCGTTCGCGTTCAGGGTGAACCTCAACCCGCAGCCCAGCGAGATCGAGCAGAAAACGGGGTGCGGCACGCCGCGGAGCACGGAGACAACGTATGGGGAGTCCACCATCAACCGGTTCATCAAGGCGGATTCGTCCGTCAACTGGACTGCCCGCGTGCCCAATGTCCAGGCCCTCAACCAGTTGACCAAGTTCAACGCCATGCTCATGGCCGACGGCTATTCCGAGGACTTCATCAAGGACTTCGGCGAGTATTACACGAACGTGGCCTTTGCCGACGCTGACACGGCTTTCCATAGCCTGGGAACCGCGCCCGGCAACAAGAAGTACGGGTTCAACCAGCTTTACCTGCAGCAAAACAAGCTGTTCTTCACCCGCCGATTCGAAAACAACGTGAACACCATTCAGGCCGGCATATACGAAGTCGAACTGGGCCCCCTGTTCACGAACGACTGGCGGTTCTTCGACGACCAAGGCAACGTCAAAGGCAAGATGAGCGTTTCCCTGTACCGGGTGGCCGACCCGGTGCCGAACTCCATGTTCTACCGGCTGCCCTTTGACGGTCTCGTGGGCCTCAAAAAGGACCGGTTTGACCGGCAGGGCTACGGGGTTTCCTTCGTGAACCTCAACCCCACGGAAACGGTCCGGATTGACAACGGTGCCGTGGCCTTGACGAGCTACCCGGATGCGGGCTCCAACCCCATGAACAAGATTTTCACGTCCATCGAAAAAGACATCAAGACCATCAACACGTCGCCGCAATTCAAGGGCATCGTGTTGCGCATGGAGACCCAGGGAGAGGGCGCCGTGAAGATGACGATGGCGCCCAGTTATGCCACGCCCGTGGTGCTGGAGATGAACAAGAAGGAGATAAGCACCGAACCGTTTGGGGCGTTCTACCTCTTGTCTGACAAGGAGTTGCCGGTGAACACGGGCACGAGCTTGACGGAGTGGAGCGGCGCGGGGGCTTGCCTGAACTTCGACGGCCAACTCGTCACCGAGGCTTTCTTCCACAAACCGGATAGGTCTGCGACCCAGAAAGACCGCTTGTTCAACTTCCAGAACGCGTACACCGTGGACTGGTCAAAGGCGGATTATGCTGGCAAAGTGGACTTGCGCACCATTATCTACACGCCCAGGCACATGAGCGCGGTGTTGCGGGCCGAAGAACCCAAGGGTTCCCTGAACTTCCTCACGGCAGACGAGTACGGTGCCGTGGTGAAACTGCAGGGCATCAGCAGCATGCAATACAACCGGCCGGGAAGGGCGACCAGCGATTACATCAACTCGGTGGAGGACGTGTTTAGCCTGGTTAAACGCCAGCT
>Ga0209541_10005929_pt1 | contig 21115 bp, 21 predicted proteins | sample RifCSPlowO2_01_FD_184027 | JGI IMG/M metagenome (GOLD analysis project Ga0209541, IMG submission 184027) | Groundwater microbial communities from Rifle, Colorado - Rifle CSP2_plank lowO2_0.1 (SPAdes) (version 2) | ecosystem: Environmental > Aquatic > Deep subsurface > Groundwater | place... | reverse complement strand
TTCATTGAATACGAGCTTAATACCAGACCAAGAAAAAGACTTGGCTGGAGGACCCCGTTAGAAGCCTTTAGTGTTGCACTTGGAGGTTGAATGTACTAACCGCTAACTGGACAGATAGACTTCTTTGCTATATAATATAGCCAGTTTTATTTACAACGAGGGTCAATATGGAAACTGCGAAAGTTGATGAGTACATGGAACGGATAAGGAATTTCAAAGAATCTGAGAATCATTTAACTAAAGAAGGGCTTGATAAAATATGGCCCAACTTATCCGAAGATCAGCAGGAGCATCTTAACTACTGCAATAGTTGTCAGAAACTTGTGGAAGATGGCTTCCCAGTCCTTTATGTCGGGCCTGTCCACGACATAATTTACAAGGAGAAATCTAGTAATAAGGCATCCGAATACATCCTCGAAGAGCTGGAAAGTCGCTTCAAGTCAGGATGTTTCGATATCTTTGCTGGTAGTCTCTTCTTGTCATCTCTTACTCGCAAGAATATTAACCATGTCCAAGGTTGCAAAACTTGTCGCAGGCTGATTAATTACCTGTCTCGAAGCGGTGGCGGATTTGCTAAGGGGTTTGGCGGTTTGCATCAGAGCTTTCTGGCTCTTGTAGATATGAATCTGGAGATTTGGGAATCAATGATTGCTTGTCGTGGCGGAAGTGGCAACATTGAAACCCCTGAACGTAAGAACTGCTGGGATAACTGCCTAAATCCCATTGATGTTGGCAGGGATAGAATAATCCTAATCCCTAGAAAGCCTGAACAAACTGAACATGTAAAGAATTGCAATCATTGTCAGCTGATTCTGCGATACCATCGGCTACAGGGTCAGTCCATGAGCTTTCGTGGCGAATGCTACGACACCAAAACTTGGAAATTATTCCCTGTGTTTGGCCAGGATGACCAAAAAGACCTAGAGAAACACGCTTTTGGGTGCTGTCATTGTAGCCCGCATATTGTTAGTGGTCTCAGGATTAACTTTCAGCGTGACCAGTTGGCATTTCGGGAATTGGTATCAAAGAGTGCTTCTGTCCGTAATATCAAGACATTCATCCGAGACACAAGAAGGCCAGTCGGTGACTTCATTTCTTCTTGGCGATTCCACTTTGGCGGAGATGGCCCGTTTGCCACAAGGCATCCCTGGTCTGTCTGGGGGCTAGAAGACAGAATGGCCAAATTGGTAAAAGGCGATAAGTTAACTGACAAGGAAGCTCTTTACAGGGAAGTTCTTGTAGGAGAAAAGACTTTGGATGAAGTATGTCATCTTTTTGCGGGCATGATAAAAGTTAGACCCTAATTCAACTAAGCGGTGCGATAACCTCGCCCGCTTTTTCTTTTTCCAAAAACCCTCACAAAACAGGGGTTTTCTTATTTTTGCTACGTAGTGGGTTGAGCAGGTTACGACTCCGTTTTATAATCGACAAGACCCAGATTTGCAAAAAAATAACAGTCAAGGTAAACTATTTGGAAGCTAAGCTTCCAAATATGCGAAATTTAGAATTCATAACCGACGAATATTATCATATATTTAATCGCGGCAATAACAAAAGGGAAATTTTTATCGACAAATTCGATCTAAATAGATTTTTATTAAGTATGCAAGAATTCAATTCCGAGAATCCGATAGGAAGTATCTATGAGCATAGATTTAATGATAAAAAACCTAATAAAGATCCTGAATTAGTCGAATTTATTTGCTACTGTCTTAATCCGAATCATTATCATTTTTTAGTAAGACAGGTAATTGACAATGGGATTGTTAAATTTATGCACCGCCTGGGTACCGGCTATACAAAGTATTTTAACCAAAAACATGATAATTCCGGCTCGTTGTTCCAGGGAACATACAAAGCCAAGCATGTTAACAACAATGAATATCTTTTGCACCTTAGTGCTTATATAAATCTTAACCCAGAGGCCCATAGACTTGGAAGCTTAGCTTCCAAGTCTAGTTGGGAAGAATATATAAATCCACGCAATAAAAAGTTCTGTCACACAGAAATTATACTCTCGCAATTCAAAAACATATCTAAATACAAAAAATTTTCCCAAGATTCATTAGAGCTTATAAAACAAGGGAAGGCGTTACAGAAACAGTTACTTGGAAGCTTAGCTTCCAAGTAACTGTTTGGCCAATCTTGTCTTATCCACGCACAATGTGTGGACTGCTACTCATCCAACGCCTTTACGGGCGTGGTTTTTTAGTGGGCAATAAAAATCAGCTCGTGCGAGCTGATTAAGAAAAACTGGCTAATAACCTATCAATGAGGTCAAGCCCCTCCATAGCACCTAATACTTTTTCGACTAGCATTCCGTCACGAAATAGGGCTATCGTTGGTATGGAATGAACACTAAACCTATCAGCCTGTGCCGGATTCTCATCAATATTTAATTTAACAAATTTTATTACTCTGGCTCCTGGCATCTGCTCTTCTGTTTCTTCAGCTACTATTTTAGCTATTAACTCAAATTGAGATCCAAAAGCCTTACAGGGATCGCACCATGGAGCCCAAAAATCTACTACCACCGCTATATTTGATTTTAAAACAACTTCATCGAAATTCTAATCTGTAACATCAATAACATTCTCTGAACTCATAGTCGCCTCCTCTAACTAATTTATCATACTATAGATAATTGAATTCTAATTTGCAAGAAAGATGTTTTTTATCTATGAGGATAAACCCTACATGGTTTTATCGACATATCATTTAAGGATGCGATGGTGCCGATCGATGGTCCAAGTTAATTAGCTATTTTGCCGACTTCTTGCCAACAAAAGCGCCGACAGTTCCGCCGATAAGAGCAGTAGAAATATTAAAGATTGAAAAAAGAATAAACATAACAGGTACTAAAGCAATTATTCCAAGTCCCGCCTCGACTGGCGGAGTAAATATAAGATACAAATATATATTCAGAATCCCAATTCCCAAACCCAAAAATACATCTAATATCAAAAAGATATATTTTTTGGTCTTGAAACCAATTAAAAATGAGATTAGAAATGAAACAATAATTCCAATATACGGCATATTCTTATTATATCATACTAAAAAAATTGATAATTCGTTGCGTTAGAAATCTAGTTTAGAGCAAACAAAAAGCCAACAAATCTAAGTATTCAAGATTATGTTGGCATGTCTAATTATTCAGAACAATTTAGTTTTAATAATTTCATCGTATGCTTTTTTATTCCATTTCGGACGATTTTTAGCATTAGCTACATTAAGTCCAGTTAAAGCAATAAAGCGCGCTATTCGGGTAGTCATCTCAAAGTTTATCTTATCCGCTTCATCAGATGGCATGTGATAATCTTCATGAATTCCAGCGAAAAAAAAGATGCTGGGAATTCCATGAACAGCGAAGCTATAGTGGTCAGAACGGAAGAAAAGACGCTCCTCCGGCCATGGATCATCAATAGCTACAAGTCCTAAATCTGGATTTTCATAAGCTATAGTATCCGTTACATTGCCGAGAGACGAAAGTTGTTTACCAATAACGGCTATCCTGTTGGATTTATTACGGCCAATCATATCTATATTAAGATCGGCAACAATAGCATCAAGAGGCACCGTTGGATGTTCAACGAACCACTTAGATCCAAGAAGCCCCCGCTCTTCCCCGCTTACTAATATAAATATCATAGACCGCCTAGGCCTTACCTTAAGTGATTTCATCGCCGTTGCAATTAGTATTACCGCTGATGTGCCGGATGCATTATCATCTGCACCATTATAGATAGGATCGCCTTTTATTGCGAGACCGGTTCCAATATGATCCATATGCGCGGAAAAGGCCACATATTCATTTTTTAATTCAGGATCACTGCCTCTTAAAATACCGACGACATTTGGCGCTTCGAGTTCGTCAAAAATTGTATAGCGCTGGATATAGCTATTTGATACGCCTGGTTCAAGACCTATATTTTGAAATTGACGAGCAATAATATCTGCAGCCAGGTTCAGCTCTTCGCTTGGAGTAAATCTGCCGCGCATTGAATCGTCAGATAATATATTGATCCAATGAGTCGCATTTGTAACATTGACGGTAGATTCGAGGACCGAATTCTCGTCAGTTTGTTTATGAGATAATATCCCCCACGAACAACCAGCCACCGATAGCATCATTACCATCGCCAAAGCTATATTGCGCACCCCACAAGACATAAATCCTGCTCCTTATTTTTTAAAGATCGATAATATGATAATGTATTAATCTAAAATAGTCAATAAATCTAATTGACCTTGACATTAAGATAGAAAAATATTATATTGATTAGGCTTAAATCTAAGTTTCGAAGGAGGTTCTGCTATGCTAAGGAAAGTGTTCATTATCGGTGGAGCAGTTGCTGGAGCAATCATAGGTTACTTGAGAACAGAAAATTTTGTAACTGATGTTTCTGGTGTATTCTGGGGAGTTATCCTGGGTGCCTATTTAGCCTATTTTGTATGTAATATAGTGGAGAACCTGTTAGATAGAGATGCTTAGATTAAAATCAGTCGGTCCATGCGGCCGATTTTTATTTGCAATAATATAAAAATCTGATAACATTACGAGGCTATGAGCTTAGGCATAAACGAACTAAAACCAAAAATGTTTTTTATTTATGAGGGCCAACCCTACATGGTTTTATCGACACATCATTTAAAGATGCAACAACGCCGACCGACGGTTCAGGTTAATATGCGTAATCTAATCAACGGGAAGGTATTAGAACGTAATTTTGCTCAATCAGATGTATTTGAAACTGCTGATGTTGAACGCCAGAAAGTTAAATATCTATACAATCATAGAGATCAATATTGGTTTGCCAACGAACGGGATCCCTCCAAACGCTTTGAGCTCAGCCAGGACCTATTGGGTGATTCCGCTAAATTTCTTAAATCTAATACGATTTTAGATGCTGTCTCATTCTCCGCCAAAGGCGGACCCGCCTCTGGCGGAGAGAATAAAATTATCAGCATCGAGCTCCCTATTAAAATGGAATTTAAAGTTACCGAAGCTCCTCCGGCAGTTAAAGGAAACACGGCACAGGGCGGAGTTAAACAGGTAAAAATAGAAACTGGAGCCATCGTAAACGCCCCTCTCTTTATTAACGAGGGCGATATTATTCGCATCAATACTGAAACCGGAGACTACGTAGAAAGAGTAGATAAGGGTTAAATTTACCGGAAAAAATTTAACAGATAACTCAAGCTACAACGTTCGCTAAATGCCACTTTATCCTCGTTACTCAAAACCGGATTTTTAATATCCTGTTTATCCATCAAGTAATACATTATTGATTTTGGATTTTCTACATGTTCAATACCTAATGCATGACCTAACTCATGCGCCAACACCAAGCGTAAATCCCCCATTCCTTCAAATTGATAAATATTTATCTCATTTCCGTTATATTCTCCCTGATCAAATTCTCTGGCTTCTCCAAATCTCTGATTGTGCACATCCACTCCTATATTCAACTGCTGAGCTAAATAATTAACCTGATCCCCTAAAGAATTAACGCGCGGAACTAAATTTTTTAACTCTGCTCCCATGCTATCCAAGATCTTTTTCCGATCCTCAAGATATTGACGTTCTGCCTCCAATTCCTGATGTTCTTTCGGTACTGCCCCTCCCCGTGCATTTATCACTGCCACCTTAGAGTTATAAATCTCTAGTCTTTTTTCAAACTCATCGACAAGATAATTGTAGTTATTAAGCCTAGTCTGATAAGAAGCGACCAGCTGGTTATATTCCTTTAAAACCTTGTCGTACATACTCCGTGAAACTTCAATATTCATTTCTGACTGATTGGCTTCAATGGTTTGTTTCTGTCGTTCATCAAAAATAAAATTTATCTTAAAACTGGCATTAGATTGATAATCAAAAAGTTCACGATCAGAATCTTTCTCCCATACCGCCTCCGCTTCTTTGGTAATAGTAAGTAGCTTATCTCGACTAGTTCCGAATTGGCTATCAACTATCCCCAATGTGTATTCAAGCGGATTACGGCATATGGAAGTACTTTGATAATAAACAAAAAAACCGGAACCGGTGATAACAACTAAAAATATTAATGGGCCGAGTTTATTCTTCATGTGGACAACTTTTATTATATCAGGTTGTTGCCATATTACCATTGTAGTATAATGCCCAATCGGGGTAGCTAATAGGTATGTCCCTAGGCTCCGCGAGGTCGAATCATAAAACAACTAGTAGTTATTTGATGACCAACACAGCAAAGTGCCCAAAATGCGAGGAATCTATCTCTAATGTTCACTATGAGGCCCATGACCCCAACTCCTTTAGCGGTTATCGTGGTTCCCAATCATTTACTGCCGTAGCTTATCCCTGTGGTCACGCTCTGGGAGCAGTACCGGTAACATGGGAATTGAGACTTGAGGAGATAGATAAGACTAATCGTGAGATAAATCAAAAACTGGACCAAATATACAAAGAGATATCACAGCTCATGACCCTTGTCCGCGAGATTAGCTCACGAAAGTAATAGCCAAATAAATTATCCCGATTTTTTTAAATCATATAAAAATCGTGGATCCTCGATTGTGAAGCCATCGGGATAATTAAAATTTGGAATGTTTTTAGTAATACACAAGCCCGAATGGGCTATTTTTATTGCTCATCCTTCCTAAAAAATAAAGACCAGCACATTACTGCTGGCTTCGAAGTCGGTTAACCGCTTCTTGTACGCTTTCTGGGACTTCTACATTAAGCATATCGCCCCTTGTGGCATATTCTTCAAAACGTTCAAACTCACCCAGAACTCTTTTGATACGACTTGGATCTAAATAGTGTTCTACTGAAAACTCAAACGCATAACTAAATAACCTGATTTCAGGAAACTGCTTTTTAAAAGTCGCTAACGCACGACGGCAAAGAGGTGGTATGGGACATAAAATCAAACTCTCGGGATAAAATTGTTGTTTATGGCAGGCGGATATACCAAATAGTACATTTTCTAAAGTATTCGTTGATTCTGTCTCCAGAATAATTGCTTCTTTTGGCACACCCTCTTTACATAAAACATCTGCATACCATTCGGCTTCCGTAGAAAAACCATGCGGACCAATAGTCTTTCCCAACGGATGTTTTCCGGCACAAATTATTTTCTTAGCTAAGCCAAGTTTGAATAGCTTGGTTCCACTCTTAGGTATTTGATCTGACTTACTTGAGCCGAAAAGAAAAACAGCATCACAGATAGGAATATTTTCTATCGAATCTGAAACTGTTAAAAACTCGAGAACGATACGTAAATTGTTAACGAGATCTAAGCTCATGACATAATCCCTAAAATTATTAAGAAATCTAGCAAGATAATACCACAAAACTATAAAAATATAGAGGGGTGGGATGAGTTACTTACTTCGTAGAAACAGTAATGCGGGCAAGGGCGCTATTGCCCAAAAGAATAGAGCCTGTTGAGTCGCTAAATAATTATAAATTCCGAATGACCATTTCAGCGTAAGCTCATTGGGTAAATAAGAAAAAATAATACTGATAATAAAACCTAACTGCAATAAACTTATAAGAAGTATGCCGAATAGAGAAAATTCTAAGGATGAAAATCTTTTTCTAAGAAAAGAAAGGTTAAATATTATAAAAACTAATATATAGGCCGCGAGAAAAAATCCTACTCTTATCCAGTAATCTGCGATGTCGATGGAAACAATCTTCTGAATTTCAGAGAGATAAGGGAAAAGCCGATCAAGGGTAAAAGCAACATAAATCGCTAAAAGAGACATTACCGCCCTTGTCCTGCCTAAGCTGAGCCCATAAAGAGATAGGGAAATCGCTCCCAGAGCGCCAAAAAGCCATGTAAACCCCATTCCGGAAACACCTGAAAGACTCGAAAAACCTCCGATATTACCCATAAGAAGGCTAAAATACTCCAGCACTTTATCCATGCTTCATTATAACATATCACCCTACTCGAAGAACCAGCTATTCCCAGCACACCTCTAGTTTTATCGCCCAAAGACTATACCCAGACTCGGACCACATTCGATTTCTCCAGCGGAAATCGAATCTTAAGTACTCGGCAAGCCGAAGAACCAAGCCGGCTTGCCTGCGTATTTCCTCCCTAGGGTATAGTCTTGGGGGCTAGTATCTACGTAAGCCAACCTCTCTTTAATTTATCTCCTTCCGCAGGCAAGGAGATATCCGAAAACTAAAAAGGATTTACTCAATAATCACGTCAAGGCGAAGGTTTTAGGGACGTGCTTTAGCCGTCCCTGGAATCGCCTCAGGTCGAGCGCTGAACGATAGTGAAGAGGCAAGCGAGGGTACCTATGATTATTGATAGTAAATCCTTAATTAGTTTGAGGATATTGACGCAGACGAGGACTGGAGAGAAATTGAGGAGAGGTTGGCAAAAGCAACTACCTCACTTTGAGTTGAATCACCAAATCACCCGGAGCCTGACCTTCACGACCAGCATTACCGCCTTTCGGGATAGCGATGGTGTAGTTATTATCTATATCCTTAGGAAGTTGAATTTCCAATTTTCTTTTTGCTTTCACCCTACCCTCGCCTGAACAAGTATGGCATTCCTTTTCTGGCATACGTCTTTTTCCTTTACACTTCGGACATACGGCAATTCTGGTAAACATTCCGAAAGCGCTTCGGCTCGTTTGTTTAACCTGACCAGCTCCTCCGCAAGTACCGCAATTCACTATTTTATATCCTTTCTCAACACCCTTACCTTCGCAACTTTCACAGATATCCAAACTATTATATTCAAAAATTTTAGCGCTCCCTAAATCTTTCTTACTTATTGACGCCTCCAAATATAAATCTTCACCCTTTCGCTCCTCCTGATAACTCGGTTGAGCATAAGAACCGAAAGCATCCGAAAACATACCAAAAATATCTTCAAACCCACCTCTGCCACCTCCGCGAAAACCACCAAAAATATCAGAAAAATCTTGACCTTGTCCACCCTGAAAAGCCCCATCATTATAAGCAGAACCAAAATTATCATAGCTCTCCCGCTTCTTAGGATCGGATAATACCTGATAAGCCTCATTTATCTCCTTAAACTTGCTCTCATTTCCGCCTTGCTTATCAGGGTGGTGCTGATGAGCCAGCTTACGATAAGCCTTTTTTATCTCATCATCCGAAGCCGTTCTAGGAACTCCTAAAATTGTGTAGTAATCTTTTGACATTTCTTAACTCTCAAAATTATGTTGGTAAGTAATGCCCAAGCTACGAAGACCGCATAAAACCCTGCTGGGTTTTTGCTCTATCTCCAGAGATTCCCGGCTAAAGCACGGGAACCTTCTCCGAGCCAGCCCGTCGGCCTCCGAACGTTCTTCTTTAGCTTAGGCACTACTTATCAACTGCTTAAACCACCAGCATTTCTGCTTTCACATCCTTTTCTTCTATTCTGAAAAACTTAGTTTTTTGCAATATTTGAAATAATAACATTCCTAGAAAAACAGATAACCAAATAAAAATCCAGCCGACGCCCCATAATACCAAAAATAATCCAAATGCCAACGCTGGCGGGGCATATTGGAAATAAGGCTGAAGGAAAGTATTTATCTGACTAACCGCTTCTCTGGCTACCTGATTTAAAACTAATTCTTTTTGCTGTGGACTTACTTGATCTAATTGACTGCCCAGAGTTTGCTCTGCAATTGTTTTTATAAAAATCTCGCTTGATGATGGGAGTTTCTCAATGTTCTTAAATTCTTCAATCGCCGGATTCTGATAAGCGGCAAAGGACATAAGAATAAAGAAGGCAACAATAAAACTACCTAAGCCCTTTTTAACTAATAATCTCGAGTTCATCTTAATTCGCTCGTTTATTTCTCCGCTTACAATATCTTGAGCATGAAAAAACAACATGACGAGAATAAAAATTCCAACTAAGTTTATATTACTCACTCCGAAAATAAGCGAATAAGTAATACCCACAATCAGACCCAGATACACGCTCCAAAGACGATTTCTAAAAAGTATCAACCCCATTGCCAATAACGCTAATAGCACAACAAAGAGACCGCTCGAAATAGCAAGGTTGGTTTTATTTTGTACCTCAAATAACGAACCCTGAAACCAAGTATGGATACTGGTCCACATCCAAAAACTCGTCACCGCAACAAGCACGCACCATAATATAAATTTATTCGTTTTTGACATCTTGGGTATATTTCTGCTATCGTCTCACTCCTTTTTCATCAAAAGGCTTTTGTTCGCTACCGACCATACCCAGACTCGGACCACATTCGGTTTCTTCCAGCGGAAACCGAATCTTAAGTACTCGGCAAAATTGTTCCCTAACGGGAAACCAAGCCAATTTTGCCTGCGTATTTCCTCCCTAGGGTATAGTCAGTAGCTCACTTCCTCTTTACTGAATCAAAAGTAATAAGGCTACGCAGAAATATCTAATTTTAAATGTCTTTTTTTCATTTTGGCTAGATTTGACAACATAAATATAAATATATATACTAATACCTAGTTTCTTTGTTGAACAAGGTTGGTTAAATGGGTCTAGTTCTTGTTGTATTTCTATTTGGATATTTTATATTTTTTGTGGGTCTTTCTCTGATTGTAACTGCACTTGTGTTTTTCCTACATGACCTAATGGGATTAGCGCTACTTGCTCTCGGATCGTTTTTTATCTACTTCAGCCTTACTGTTGTTCCTAAATTTATCCATTCAGCTAAATAGCTAACTGGCTATTGGTCCCTAAATATCCGGGGCTTTTTTATTGGAAAAAATCCTCACGTAATCCCGCAGCACCGCCTCTTTTGAATCAATCTGCACGAGTAGTTGGTACTCAATAAATAATTATGAAATTTTACTGGGACCCAATCGGAGATGTCGGGAACGGCCCTTCGGCCGCATGGCCCGACAGAGGTATCTCCAATTGGTCAGAGAAAATGAGTAATTATTTATATGAGTACCCTATGAGGAAGCCTGATTCACAAAGAGGTGGAGTGAGAGGGATTACTCTTTCTTCTCTTCTGGCTTAGCCTCCTCTGCCTTTTGATCTTCTTCGGCTTTAGGATGATCAGCAGGCTTCTCAGCTTTCCCTGCCTCGTACAGAGAAGCTCCAACTTTCTGAGCCACTTTCGAAAGTTCGTCTACGGATTTTTTGATTTGTTCTAAATCTTCTGACTTAAGGGCTTCCCTTGTCGCTTGTAACTTGTCACTTATCTCCTTCTTATCCTCCTCCTTTATTTTAGCATCATTTTCTTTAACCATCTTCTCGGTTGTGTATATCATCGTTTCAGCCAAATTCTTGGTTTCGGCCAGCTCTTTACGCTTAGCATCTTCAGTTGCATGAGCTTCGGCATCAGTTGTCATTTTCTTTTTTTCCTCATCAGTTAAACCAGACGAGCCTTCAATTCTTACCGATTGCTCCTTGCCAGTTCCTTTATCTTTGGCTTTTACATTCAAAATACCGTTTGCATCAATATCAAAGGTAACTTCAACTTGAGGTATACCGCGCGGAGCCGGAGGAATTCCATCAAGAATAAATTGTCCTAGTGTTTTATTATCATGCGCCATTGCTCTCTCACCCTGCAACACATGTATCTCAACTGACGGCTGATTATCAGCTGCAGTTGAAAATACCTGGCTCTTGGAAACGGGTACGGTTGTATTCTTCTCAATCATCTTGGTAAATACCTGTCCCAGCGTTTCAATACCTAATGACAATGGTGTTACATCAAGCAATAACACATCTCTGACCTGACCCTGCATAATACCGCCTTGTATAGATGCGCCAATCGCTACTACCTCATCCGGATTAATATCCTTATGCGGATCTTTACCGAATAATTTTTTAACTTCCTCAGTAATCAATGGCATTCTCGTCTGTCCTCCAACCATTATTACCTCATTCATGTCAGAAAGTTTGAATCCGGCTTCTTCAACAGTCTTTTTTGTAAGTTCTATAGAACGATCAACAAATTCTTTAACCAAACTTTCAAGCTTAGCTCTTGTGAGAGTCATACTAAAGTGCTTGGCTCCGGAAGCATCAGCGGTTAAGAACGGAATATTTATTTCTGTCTGCATTGTGCTTGAAAGTTCATGCTTCGCTTTTTCAGCGGCATCTTTCAATCTTTGAACAGCTAGTTGGTCTTTTGAAATATCTACTCCCTGCTCCTTTTTAAATTCTTCCACTAAAAACTGTATCACTTTTTGATCAATATCATCACCGCCTAAATGAGTGTCGCCACCAGTTCCTTTGACTTCAATAGTGTCATCGCCTATCTCTAAAACTGAAATATCAAAAGTCCCACCGCCGAAATCATAAACAACGATTTTTTCATCTTTTTTCTTATTTAACCCATATGCTAGGGCAGCCGCAGTTGGTTCATTTATCACTCTCTTTACTGTAAGACCGGCAATCTCACCTGCATCTTTAGTGGCTTTTCTCTGGGCATCGTCAAAATATGCCGGAACCGTAATTATAGCTTCGGTAATTTTTTCACCAAGCTTATCTTCAGCATCAGCTTTTAACTTCTGAAGTATCATCGCCGATATTTCTGCCGGTTTATGCCATTTATCACCCATTTTAACTTCAACGTCTCCGTGAACACCTTCTTTTATCTCATAAGGCAGAAGTTTTTTATCTCTTTGCACTTCTTTGTCATTAAACCGACGGCCTATAAGTCGTTTGACCGAATAAATCGTGTTGGCAGGATTAGTAACCGCCTGTCTTTTAGCAGTTACTCCGACATAACGCTCACCATTTTTCCCAATAGCAACAACCGAAGGTGTAGTTCTCATACCCTCTTTACTTTCTAATATTCTTGGCTGACCTATCTCTACGACCGCCATTGCCGAATTAGTTGTTCCTAAATCTATTCCTAATATCTTGCTCATTTTATCCAAGAGCGTAGCGATTGGCTATAAAATGAGCACCCTGCTCTGATTTTGCCTTCGCTAACGCCTATAATTTATGTTTTTTAATAAATAATTTGAAAGAATTTCGTAGTCCGCGTGTCCCGAATAGGGACACCCCTCAATGGCGAAGCGGACTACCATCCCCAATCCGCAAAATTAGGGCTGGGGTAATATACATCTACTTAACTATTCTTACCCTTGCCGGTCTTATCACTTTCCCATGCATTGTATATCCCGGCCTAACTTCTTCTACTTTATCTCCGTCTTTATCTTTAACTTCGACCGCTTCATGTAATAAAGGATCGAATTTAGTATCCTCGGTTTCTATTTTTTTAATCCCGAATTTCTCTAAAAAGTTTTCTAGTTTATCCAGTGAGCTATCAAACCCATCGAGCCAATCTTTTAATTCCTTGTTCTCGGGAATATTTTTTCTGGTAACCTCTATAGCGTCTATCACGTCTACTAATTCTACTATTATTCCCTCGGTCGAAAATTTCAGAAATTCACCCATTCGCTTAGCTTCATCTTTTTTATAATTCACGAAATCCGCCCTTTCTCTTTTCCAATTATTTAAATGTTCTTCCGCCTGTTTTCTACATTCATCTAATTCCTTATTTAATTTTTCAATTTCTACTTCTATTTCATCCGTCATGTTTTTCTTGTTAATTGATTTATTTTATCGGTCGTATATCTGACTAGTCCTATATTCTTTTTATAATCCATTCTAGTCGGTCCGATAATGGTAAGCGAACCAACTAAATCATTGGGTAAATTATATCTTGCGGTCATTACTGTTTCATTTTTTATTGAAGGATGATGATTCTCGTGTCCGATAAAAATATTCATATCCTCCAAAATACCTCCAGTCAGATCTCCGAAGAATTCTTTTTCTATTTGATCAAACATTCGGTCAAATTCATCAAAAAAACTGGTCATTTGAAAAACCTTATTAATCTCTCTGAATTCCGGACGCTCAAATAAACTCGCCAATCCGGTTTTATAAAAATCATCTTCCTCAGCAATGCCGGCTATAACAACATTTTCAGAAAGATCCGATAAGAGCTGAGCAACGGTTTTATTTATATCGCGCGGATCACCACTAATACCCGCGAATACAGAATCTACCTTTTTCTGCCAATTAGATTGGATATTAAAATCATCACAATCAAGTAAGTTATCCACATAGAAACGATAGCCTCGATCTGTCGGCACTCGCCCGCCAGAGGTATGAAGTTGAGCAAGATATCCCATATCCTCTAAATCGTTCATCTCACTCCTTAAGGTAGCTGAGCTCAAATCAAATAACCTACATTTTACCAATGCTTTTGAGCTAATCGGTTCAGCCGTCTTAATATACTGATCAATAATAATATTTATTAATTTTTCCTGTCGACTAGATAGCATATGAGGGTAGTTTAACAAATTAGCACTCGTAGGTCAAGAGTGCTAACGCATTCCTACACTAAAATTTATCTTGTGAAACTTTGTATTCTTTGAGATTATCAACAAAATTGCTATAATTCTATCAATGACAAATCGGCTTAAAAAAATCTGGAAATCACTCGGACCCGGTCTTATAACCGGGGCATCGGACGATGATCCGTCGGGAATAATTACCTATTCTGTTGCCGGAGCAAAAATGGGACCGCACGCTTTGTGGTCTATGTTATATACTCTCCCGCTAATGATTGCTATTCAGGAAATGAGTGCTCGAATCGGACTTTCATCTCAGTGCGGACTAGCCGGAAATATCAAAAGATATTATTCGAAAACTACGCTGATCTTGATATCCTCTCTAATAATTATCGCGAATACTTTTAATATCGGGGCTGATATTTTTGGTATGGCCTCGGCAATAGAACTTTTAGTGCCGAGCTCAACTCAGTTCTTATCTTGGCTTGTAGTTGGAGTTATATTATTCTTAACGGTTATCCTGCCATATAGAAAAATAGTGTCTGTTTTTAAGTGGCTTTCAATGGGATTATTCGCTTATGTTATAGCCGGTTTTACCGTCATTGATAACTGGCCGTTAATATTATGGCAGATGATAGCTCCTTCATTTCAAATAAATAAGGAAAATTTTATGATAGTAGTGGCGCTTTTTGGAACAACTATCTCGCCCTATTTGGCATTCTGGCAGGCTTCAGAAGAAGCCGAGGAAAAAAGAATAGAATCTAAAATCGAGGATAAGCCCTATGTATGTGAATATAAAATAATAACTCGAAGTGAATTAAAAAGATCTACTAAAGATACGAGAATCGGTATGTTGTTCTCAAATATAGTAGCGTTCTTCATAATCGCCCTAACTAGTTCAGTTTTATTTAATTCAGGAATTCATAATATAGAAACAGTAAAAGATGCCGCTGAAGCATTAAGACCTCTAGCCGGTAACTATGCCTATATTTTGTTTTCAATCGGCATAATCGGAGCCGGTCTTTTGGCAATACCCATATTGGCTGGTTCTTCGGCTTATGTGCTGGCTGAGATATTTAACTGGGGAGGCGGATTAGATAGACCGTTTACCAGAGCAAAAAGGTTTTATACAGTAATTATAGTTTCTGCCTTCGTGGGACTGTTAATTACATATACCGGCATAAGTCCAATCCAAGCGTTATTCTTTACCGCAATTATACACGGCATGGTCGCTCCTTTTCTCATAATGATGATAATCCACATGGCCAACAACAAAGCCATAGTCGGCCCGAATGTTAATAGTAGGCTTTCAAATTTTCTAGGATATACAACCCTTATTATTATGACAGCAGCAATACTAACATTGTTTATAACAGAATTTTCGGTAGAAAAAATTAAAGCTCTGATAAGTACATTGATTTAATTTTTAATAATATTGTGGCTCAAATTAAATGACATCCTCCCCGCACTAAAGTGCGGGGTTTCCTGGGTATTAAAAACTCGCCGGAAGGCGAGTCATCAGATTATTAACTGTATTTTTGGATTTTGCGAAAGACACAGATAAATTGCAGCAGCGATACAATCGGCTAGGAATCCCCTACCGACACTCTTATCATGCATTCCTAATCCGTGTTGAAATGCTTCCTCAACTTTTCTCATAAAAAAACGTTGGGGAGAATTCATAATCGTACCATACATTAGCTCGACCGTTGGGAAACCATTCACAAATTCTCCGTTGTGAGCAACTCCAGTAGCATTACTTGAAGAAGCGAGGTCCATGGAATAATACTCAAAGACATTCTTAGCTTCAGAATGTTCCGGAACAGGTCTTTCATTATACCGGCAGAGATCGTGGGCAAATCTTTTCATTCTGATTAGATCATCGACATCTTTCCTGCCAACATTCTTTAATACTATGTTTTGAGCTCCTGTCAGAACAACTCCTGTATCCGAATGGTCTCCCAAAGAAAACATGTTCTGTGCAATTACTATCGGAACAAGTAATTCAATGATGCCTTGATTAATTCTCCCACCAGAACGATTTCTCAAACTTTCTCGCTGGGCTTGTAAAGCGTGACTATATATACCGCTAATGTTATCCGGTGAATTTGGAAACGATGAAGCTAAGTCTTCAAAAGCATGCCCCAAATTAATAGCTCCGACGATAAAATACTCCAACTTTAAGTGTCTACTTATGTCTGTAAATCTGGTTGTACATCCGGCCTTATCAGAAAGAGGTTCAAGAGCCGCTGCCAACATTACAAATCTAGCAATTTCTCTGGGAGTTCTTATTGTTCCGGAATAATCCCAGGCCTTCTGATATAGTTCACTGTCAGGATCATCGGTTTCAATAACTCCTCGATTAAGAATACCAACATTATAAAGTTGCTCGATAAGTTCTTTTCTGTCCTTACTGAACTCAAGCATCTTTTCTCTAATTTGTTCTCTGGTAAGAGACTCGCCTTCTTCAAATTTATCATTTTTTCTATGCAAAGCATCGTAGACATCGGCAATCGCAAGTATTCTTCCATATTCCTGGATTAAAACTTTAGTGCCCTCAGAATATACATGAAGAGAAGATGGTAATTCAATAGGGTAAGCATTCTTCTGAAACCTGTGATGCCATAAGATGATTTCCGCTGAAAAATCAAACTTATCTCTCAATAAACGATAACTATCTATTACGTGAGCCTCCATTATCTTAGAATCTTCGGGAGTCCAGCCAGCTGTTTTGTGTAGGATGCTCAAGGGTATTTGTGATTTACCCAAATCGTGGAAAATACCAGCAAAAAATAAGGCTTTTTCATCCAAATGCATAAATCTGGCTATCTTTCTTGCTAGAAGACCCACTCTAAGACTATGCCCATAAGTAGACAAGCTTTTTCCCTTAAGGATCACCAAGAAATTCCTAGCAGATGATTTAATATCTTCGACCAATCTAAGTTCGTCCATCGTTTCTTCAAATTCAGCTTCTAAATCCAATAGTGTATCAGCTAACTTCATTTTCCCTCCGTTTTTCAACGAACTTTACTGTCCAATATTATACACCGATTATTAGCAAAAGTAAAATTGATTAGTGGCTATTATGTATGGCAAATTTCTGGTAAAATACTTATAAAATGATTCAGCTATATAACACCCTAACCAAAACCAAGGAACGCCTCATTTCCCGCAACGAAAAAAAAATCCAAATGTTTGTCTGCGGTCCGACGGTTTTTGACTATATCCACATCGGTAATGCCAGAACTTTTGTTTTCTTTGATATCGTTGCAAAATATCTCAGATCACAAAAATATGAATTAGACTACATTCAGAATATAACCGACATAGAAGATAAAATAATCACCAGAGCAAAAGAAAATAACCGAGAGTCTCTTGAATACGCCAAAGAATATTATGAAAAATTCAAAGAAGATATCAAAGCTCTGGGAGTTGATTCGCCTAAATACATACCGGCAACTGAACACATCGAACAAGTAGTCAACCAAGTAAAAACATTAATAGATAAAGGTCATGCTTATTTAATCGAGGGTGATGGTTACTACTTCGATCTTTCAACCTTTAAAAATTACGGGAAACTTTCCGGCCGAAAAGCTCAAATGGCCGATGACGCCATAAGTAGAATTGATGAAAATAGTAAAAAGAAAAATAAAGGTGATTTTTGCTTATGGAAACTATCAAAGGATGGAGAGCCAGCTTGGGACTTTAAAACAACAAAATACCTTGGAATAGTTGGGGTAAAAGGTACGCCAGGTAGTAGAAGTTCCGAAATCTCCAATGGGTCCGCCGAAAGCGGACAATCGGAACTTTCACTACCTGGTAGGCCTGGCTGGCATATAGAAGATACTGCCATAACCGAACACTATTTCGGTCCACAATACGATATACATGGCGGAGGACAAGACCTGATATTCCCCCACCATGAGGCAGAAATTACTCAGCAAGAATCAGCCTCCGGTAAAAAACCATTTGTAAAATACTGGATGCATGTCGCCTTTCTTATAAACAAAGATGAGAAGATGTCTAAATCAAAAGGTAATTTTATGACAGTCCATGAACTGTTTAAAAAACATTCGAAAGAAGTTTTGCGATTCTATCTTTTAAGCGGATTTTATCGCTCACCCCTCGAATATAGTGAGGCAATGCTAAAACAATCACACGCGGCAATTAACCGTATTTCGGAATTTATCCAAAAATTGGATAGAGTCGACGGACGAGATAATCGGGAAGCGGATATATGCCTACACGACACAAAAGAAAAATTTTCAGTAGCGATGGATAATGATTTTAATACTCCTGAAGCGTTTGGGGTTGTATTTGAAATGATAAGAACTCTAAATCCTCTCCTTATTGAAAATAAAATCAGCAAAAAACAATCTGAAGAGATAATCAGTTTTCTAAAAGAAATTAACTCTATACTTGGTATAATTCCCGCTGAACAACAAAAAATTCCCGCCGAAATACAGGGATTAGTGGAAAAAAGAGAGAAAATTCGTCAAGATAAAAACTATGAGGAGTCGGATAAAATAAGAACCCAGATACATGATCTGGGCTGGGAAGTCGAGGATACAATTTATGGGCCATTGCCAAATAAAATATAGCTACTTTTTATCTCCACTCTTTCGCACCCTATCAGACCAATGGAAAAAAACTGCTGAAAAAATAACTAAAACTACAGCGGCTATTTTTGTATCAAGCACTGAAAATCTTGAAAAATTAACTTCCGAGAAGAAAACGGTCATTACCTCCATAACAGCAAGAGTAGCTAAACCCAAAGCCGTAAATCGCAGTGATCTAGCTTTACTGTTTTCTTTCTCATGATAAATAAGGCCTAGCAGAAAGAAGATTCCCGCAAGGGTTAACGTTGCAATCCATAAACTAAGGATTAGAATGGGATTCATAGTAGCCTTTTCGAAGAACAAATTTAAAAATATATTAACATAAAAACATCTCAATGACAAGTAAGCTACGTAAAATCTATTTTCTAGGAATCGGCGGAATCGCTATGGCAAATCTAGCTTGCCTTCTCAAAAAGAAGGGTTATTTAGTTTCGGGTTCAGATATTGATACGTTCGGACCTTCGGCCGAACTTCTTAAGACCCATAAGATTAGTTATTTCAAAGATCATAATCCTAGCCACATTAAACTATTTAAACCGGATATTACTGTAATCGGTAATGCAATACAGAGAGGAAATCCAAGCTTAGAATACGTTTTAAATAATCGACTCCTCTACTGCTCGATGCCGGAAATTATAAAGACACAACTTCTTCTGAATAAAAAACCTATCGTAATTACCGGCACCAGCGGAAAAACTACAACTACTGCTCTGGCTACTTGGATTTTATACAAAGCAGGTCTTAAACCCACTGCTCTTGTAGGCGGAATAATGAAAAATTTAAATTCAGGATTTTTAAATGGAAATGGCGAATATGTTGTCCTTGAGGGTGATGAGTATAATTCATCTTTTTACGACAGTTCCCCTAAGTTTATGCATTATCTACCCTATATCGGACTGATCAACAATATACAACCCGACCATCTGGATATTTACGGCTCCATTGAGGAAATTATAAAAGCCTTTCGTAAACTCCCCCGCCTCATACCCGAGAAAGGGTTACTTGTCATGAATGCAAATGACAAAAATTCAATGTCCCTGAAAAATGATGCTAAATCAAAGATTGAAACATTCGGACAAGGAGGTTCGGTTATGGCAAAAAATATAAAAACTGATTCTGTGGGGTTAGACTTTAATCTTTATTATAAAAATAAATTGCTGGGAAAGATAAAGACCAAACTTCTTGGAAAACATAATGTCGAGAATATTCTGGCTGCTTCAGCCATAGCTTTAAATGTTGGGATTTCATTCAAAAAAATAGCTGAAGCAATGGCAACATTTGAAGGAGTAAAAAGAAGGCTAGAAGTAATTTACGATAAAAATAAAATAAAAATAATTGATGACTTTGCTCACAATCCAGATAAGGTTTTAGCCTCTCTTTCTGCTCTTAGAAGTCATTTCCCTAAACATCAAATAGTAGCTATCTTTGAACCGCGAACAGGCTCATCAAGAAGAAAATTTTTCCAGAACATCTATCCCCCATCATTTAAACCGGCAGATTTAGTATACATTGCTGAACCGTATAAAAAATCGGCTCTGGATAAAAGAGAGGTGTTCTCAAGCCGACAGTTAGTGTCGGATCTTAATAAAAACAGTACCGAAGCATACGCTCTTGCCACTGCGGACGATATCATCACTCACATTAAAACCAATCGCCTAAAAACTACAGCGTCCTTCCGAAGTTTTCAACGAAGGAGAAAAACCTTCCCCACTATCTTCTGCGTAATGACTAGCGGCGGATTCGATGATATTCATCAGAAGCTCATCTCGCTTTTCAAATAAACTTCCAGCTCTCACCCCGCCTCTTTTGAATCAGGCTTCCTCATGGGGTGTACTCATAATAAATAATTAATCATTTTCTCTGACCGATTGAGATCCCCTGGTCCGGCCATGCGCCCCCGCCAGAGGCGGGCGGACGTTCCGGACCATCCCAATCGGGTCCCAGAAAAATTTCATAATTATTTATTGAGTACCAGTCATTCGTGCAGATTGATTCAAAAGAGGCGGGATCGTACTAGAAGTTTATTTATCTGTTTTCATATTTATGCTTTCAAACAAAAATCTTTCCGTAGCTTTTTTTGAAACTATTACAACGACGAAAGTGAAGGGGCTATACCCTAGGGAGGAAATAATAAGAATGAGCTTACCTAATTCATTTACAGAACGTTTCGGAAGCCGACTGGGCTGAGAGAGAGCAAAAACTCAGCAGA
>Ga0209541_10005928_pt1 | contig 21116 bp, 21 predicted proteins | sample RifCSPlowO2_01_FD_184027 | JGI IMG/M metagenome (GOLD analysis project Ga0209541, IMG submission 184027) | Groundwater microbial communities from Rifle, Colorado - Rifle CSP2_plank lowO2_0.1 (SPAdes) (version 2) | ecosystem: Environmental > Aquatic > Deep subsurface > Groundwater | place... | reverse complement strand
ATGGCAGTTTGTGTGGAAGCGTTCCAACCGAGCTAAACACCCTTCCATAAGGCCTTTTAAAATTACCCCAAAACCTTTCATCGAGTTTCAAATCTTTTTTTAACTCAGTTTCCCTGAAGATGATATTCATGGCCCCCTTCGCTGTTTTCTCGGGGTCACCCTCTGTGGTGTCAACCTCGAAAACCTTTTTTGTTTTTTGCAGCGCCTCGTCTTTGCAGACCTCAAATATCTCAGCCTCCAGATTTTCTCTTATCTTTTCTTCTGGCCATCCCCTCTTCTCCAACCTCTTCCTTAGCTCTTTTGTTTCTGCTCTCAAAACAATGATAATGTCAGAATCCAATTCATGTGAGTAGTGGGATTGTATAACAAGGTCTTTTCTGAGTTTTTTGATTTCCCTGTTGAGTTTTTGAATATCAACAATGTCACAGTGCCTTTTCTCATCATATCCCTTAAGCAGGTTTTTCTGTTTAGCTAACTTGTTCAAGTCGACCAACTTAAAACCGAGCTGCTGCGCAATCAAGTTGGAAATAGTATCCTTGCCTGTGCCCGGCGTGCCTGTGACAGCTATGATCATATTTAATCTGAAACAACTAATAGACCCACATATCTGCAGTTGTTTCAGAGTTGTAAAACAAATGCAGATTTTATAGTTGTTTTACATTAACTTATAAAACTGTACGATATAAATTAACTTACTGTTTATGTCATTAGAGTTGTGGGTTGAAAAATACAGGCCGAGAAAATTGGATGAAGTAATAAACCAAAAACATGTTGTTGACAGGTTGAGGATTTGGGTCGCTCAAGGCTCGATACCAAATATGATGTTTGCAGGCTCGGCAGGTGTTGGAAAAACAACGATTGCTTTATGCCTTGCCCGCGAGCTATTTGGCGACCATTGGAAAGAGAATTTCTCAGAAACAAACGCATCGGATGAGCGTGGCATTGATGTTGTTCGTGGTAAGATAAAGGAATTTGCAAGGACAAGGCCGATAGGCGCTGAGTTTAAGGTGATGCTATTAGACGAGGCGGACGCGTTAACACAGGAAGCGCAGCAAGCATTGAGAAGGACGATGGAAAAGTATTCCAGCATAACAAGGTTCATTTTAAGCTGCAATTACTCTTCAAGGATTATAGAGCCAATACAGTCGCGTTGTGTTGTTTTTAGGTTTAAAGGCTTGGCAGACAGTGCTGTTGAGGAATACATAAACAAGATATCAAAGGCCGAGAATTTGTCCATAGAAAAGGATGGCATCCAGGCTATAATAGAGCTCGCCGAAGGTGATTTGAGGAAGGTGGCCAACATTTTGCAGGCCTGTTCTACGCGCGAGAAAATCACAAACAATTTGGTTTATGAAATCTCTGCACAAGCCAATCCGCAGGACATCAAGAACATGCTAACAGCAGCGCTGTCTGGTAATTTTGATGAGGCGCGGAAGCAGCTTTTTAATTTGATAATCAACCAAGGCCTTTCTGGTGAAGATATAATAAAAAATATTCATAAAGAATTGTTTAGTTTACCAATAGACGAAAAGGCAAAGGTAGATTTACTTGAAAAAATTGGCGAATATGAATTCAGATTAAACCAAGGTGGAACACCGGAAATACAGCTTCTTGCTCTTCTGTCACAATTTTTGAAGTATAAGAAATAGCTAACCTCTTATAAATGTTGTCCTTGCCTTGCTTGTCAACTTTATCAAATTTTCCTGCTCTATTGTTTTTATTATACCAACATAAGGCGCCAACTGCCTGTCAATTTCATTGTAAGCCTTTAGACCCCTATCACTCATCCTCAATATTTTCCCGTCATAAGAAACCATTTTCGACTTTTCCAGGCTCTCCAAATTCTTGTACAAGGCCCGCTCCTTCTTTTTTGCCAACTCAGCTTTTTTCACAATCTCAATGAACGCGGACTTGGAGACAGAGACCTCTAGCAGGCTCTTATTCAGCTTTTTGTTGGCCTCATCATACAATTTCCCAAGAACAAACAAGATGAGCCGCTGTTTTTCTGGTAGTTTCATATTAAGAATTGTACTAGCTGCTTAAAACGTTTCGTTGCACTCTATATTATATGGTAACACTGGGTACTGATGTTTTGGAGCAGGAGTTTGGTAAAATAACAACTGATGTTTTATCACAATCTCGAAATAGCCGTGCCATCAGACATAGAAACAGTGATAGGGTAGTTGGTTATGCCTTTGTTGAATTCAAAGAAGGGGTATCGGCATTTCCGGCTGTCCACACAGAGATAGTCGCCGGTTCCAAAATTGGGGAGACATTCAGAAGAAGATCTGTCCCATATTCTAGGGACGATGTTTGTGTTTTTGAGTATAGTATGTCCCCAAAGCTAAAGGGGTCTTTTCTAAGAGAAGAGGATAGCTGTTTTGTAAAACAGGTAGAGGTTTTTGTCGGTGAAGAGCAAGCACACTACGCCTCTGTGATTGAAGTCTACTCTCCCCCAGTAAGGTTTGATGGTGTTTATGATAAAACAGGGGTTTCAGAAAAGGTTAAGAGGTTTTTGGATAGGCAGTTCTCTTAATGTCAACCACCACAAAACCCCTTTCATTTCCATCGTATTCTCGACTCATACACTCGACTAGCTTATCTAGTTTTATTGTCCAAACCTTGTCCTTTCTTGATCCCGGATCGCAAACAGTTATTCTCCTTTTTTCTGTGTCAAATTTGGATAGCAAAACATGATGTCCCCAATCTGTCCCGTCAATCGGTTTCCACCAGAAGTTTATTATTGTGTCTTTGTTTTTCTTGATGTTTGTTTCAAGGAATTTATCTACATTTTTAACTTGACTTATCCTGAAAACTTTAACCTTCAATCCATATTTTTTCAGGACATTTTTCACCCGCAGCTTTTCAAAATCTTTCAACATTATACCTATTCTGGAATCGCCGCTAGTCGTGGTTTTGAACTTTAGAGAATAGTGTTTTTTGTCTTTTATATCAACAAAAGTCACGAGTTTGTAAGCCAACTGTTCCTGATTCACTTTGAAACCTCTCCTAAAAAGTATTATCTGTATGCAAGTTGGCCCACAAAACTGCCTTTTCTGCAGGAAGTGTTTGTAGGCCGGTGTGGTTTTTAGAATAGTCATATTGTAATCCCATAGCCCCGCCAGGGCTAACATGCATTTGTCATCTATCCCAGAAATCGAATAAAAGTCGAATATAGATTATTGGTTGTGCTAGCATAAATAGTTTTTATTTTAAATTGGTTTGAAATGATTTGGCTTAGTTTCCACTATAAGACCCAAAGATAATGCAGCCTCTATTTCCTGATGTGTAAATCTAAAATATCCGATAAGATGATCACGGTGGCATTCATATCGGCCTTCAAGTTTCCATTTCTGTAGTTTCTCATATTTCAAATTGGAATAATTATCTCTGGGGATTATTGGCATGCTGTTGATTTCGGTAGTTCTGGTGGTTTTTAATGTGGCTTGCGTTTCTAAACTACTAGAACTACCGGTTTTGTTCGGGTCTTGCGTTTCCTCCTTAAATGAGAGATTTAGAATGGCTTTTGCACTATCTTTCTGGTTCTCACCAAAATGCCTGGCTCCTACTTCATAACCCTCATCTCTAAGCAAACTCCCTATTTTTCGCACAGTGTATGGCCGTAATCTCTTGGACTTGAGATAAGTATTAAATTGATTAGCGAACTCACGAAGTTTTATCACACCTTCGCCTTCAGAGCACTTCTCATTAATAAAATTGATAAGCGGATGGCTCCTTTCCTCATATCTTTTTATCCTGTCATCAATTGTTCCAGCGTTGGTAAACTCATTTCGCTTATATAAATCGGATAAAATTTTCACTATCTTGCGACCTAGGTTCTCAAATTCTTTTTCTGGAATTTCAGCTAAAAGATCCCTTTTAATTCCAAATTGGTTGGGGAAGTCAATTATCAACCAACGTCTAAAAAACCCAATTGATTTATCTGGGGTTATAGGCAATGAGTTTGTCGCTATTATAGGTGTAGTTGGAGAATGATCTGAGAATGGGGTCTTACCCTTGAATTCATATCGAATCAAATCTTCCCCCGTCAGCGATTTTATTAAGTTTGTGTTTGTTAAATCGTATGTGTCCACTTCTCCAAAAAAACAAACTAGTTTTTTATATAGAGCAGACGCCTCAAAGTTCCTAGTCGCTAATGTTCTAAGATTACTCGAACAAACATTTTCCTCACCAATAAATTTGGTTATTAAATTTAGGAATGTCCCTTTCCCATTAGATCCGCTACCTGTGAGAGCTATTATAGTCTGTAAAAACTGTTCCTGACAACAGCTATAAGCCACAATTTCAAAAAGAGTATCTATGTAGCTTACATCTTGAACTCCTTCTAAAACAACCCACTCTTTAAGCAATTTATCAATAGTTGGTGTTTGTTCTGAATCACCTAAAGCATAGGGTAGTGGGTTAGTGACAAAGTAATTGGGGGTTGCCTCAAATTCGCCTCCAGTCACCACATCTATAATTTTCTCTTTAAATTGAATCCAAGATTTGGGGGATTCCCTTGGTTTTTTCCTTCTTCCATCCTGCTTTAATTTATTTAGGATTATGCTTCTGATTTTTGGATCTGTTATGTTCCATCCTGTCACATCATGAACCATGTTGAGAACATCCACTTCATCAACCATTTTCCAGCAGTAATCTTCCCATAACCACCAAATTTTGTTAGAGTCGTAGAAATAAGGTTTTAATCCAGAATCATCGGCGAGTTTAATTGCTTGCATCTTTTCCTGGCTTTTTGTTTTATATATTTTTCTAGATTCGTCTAATTCGTCAACCATGCCAGTTTTTTTCGCAAACCACTCAAAGGTTTGTTTATCGGTTAGCTTCTTAGCTTCCCTGATAAGAGAATATTTGTTCCAGCTACCTTCACAATGGAAACAATGAGCAACTTCACCATTCCAACTAAAGCATTTCCCACCCTTTGAACTATGGAACGGGCAACGAGTCGGGTTTTTAGAACTATCGATTCCTAATTCATTCAAAACTGTCTCCATAGAAATAGCAGATAATATTTTAGATGAAATGTCATCTTGCACAACGTACGCTTTTGCAATATGCTTTTCTTTCTTTGGCGATTTGTCATAAGGCATAAGAACTGCTTTAAGTTCTGAATAGTGTATAAATGCAAATGGTATGTCCTTCACAACTTCGTACTTATTACCTGTTTTCTTGTGAATACTACCTGGGCCAATTACTTGTTTCCCCTCGCCTATGACATCTGCAAGAGTATCTAGATTTTCATTTTTGATCGAATAGGATTTGTCGTCGTCTGATGCAAAGTAAAGATGGTATAATCCCTTCCCGCCACTGCGTGTTGTAAATGTTTCTGGTAGTTTAGGTAGCGTTTCAGTTTGAATCTTTTCATCATCAAAATCAACCACAATTAAAAAGTAGCTTTGGCCGTCAACAACAATAGGGGAGGTTCCCCCACATCTCACACCATAATTCTCCCCCTTTTCAAGGCGTTTTATTATTATAGGGTCTTTTATCCTGTGTTCCTTCTTTGTCCACCCCATTTCAATTGGCCTCTTACCATCTACATCGTCTATTAACACAAAATTAAAACCGTGCAACTGCTCAGGAATTTTTGTTGTTTCAGTTTTAGTTATGCCTTCTACTTTCTCTTTTCTCATATCAATCGCATCTTCTATAAACTGAGTAATCAGATCCCATATCCACAAAATAAATTCCACGATTCATACTTTTGGCTGTTCCATTCTCTTGAAGAACCTGAAGAAGTCTCCTACAATCTGTTTTGGATAAGTGCCATCGCATCCCACACAAACGCCGAAAGTCTTTTCTCGCCAGAAACAATCCATTTCTAGTATTCTCTGCACTTTCAAGAAGCCAGGGAAGAAACAGTTGTATGAGTGTATCGTCTCTGACAGCAGTCTTCTTTTCCTCAACTTTTATGGATTTTGTTGAATCTATCATACGTTTCCTTTATCTGACTCGCCAATTTCAAATCCCTTTCTTCTATTTTCTCGCCTATTTTTATGATCAATAGAGATAAATCTTTAGTCATATTGGTTTATATTTGTGTGTGTGCATATTATACATTGATGTGTAATAGATTACATGGAAAATGTATAATAGTTGGCAGTAATGGTGACTATGTATAACGAAAACTGTAGAAGAACTTTGTTTTTGTTGATGAACCAGGATTGGAATGTGGGCGATTTGACAAAAGTTATTTACGGATCGGATAATTCTAGCTCTAGATCTAAGTTTAATCGCGACATCTTTGCAAAAATAAGACAATTCGCCAAGAAAACCGATAAAGGAGTATTTGTACCCAGATATGTGAAAGGTAAAAAGCCTAGACGTAAGACTAACAGGCGGGTGGAAAAAATAAATGGGGAGGAGCATGTTTTGAATAAGCAAAAAGTGTTGGTTAAATTCAAATGGAGTAATTTTTTAAACAAATGGAAGAAAGAGCTTATATCAAGAGGAATAGACAAGGATTTTGAAAAAGAAATGGATATTATAAAATTAAAAGAAATAATGGAAAATGAAGATGTAAGAAGCCTTATTTTTGATTCCAGTCTATGGGGAGATTTAACAAGCGAGCATATTTCCATTTATGGGTTTTTTACTCTAGTTCTATCTATGACATTTTTTTCTATTAGTTATATAAAAACAATCGATGTCACAAAAGAAAAGAATGAATTGATTAAAAATGTTGCTAAAGCGGGTCTTTTTAAATCTTGGACAAGGGGAGAACAAATAGCTAATCCGGATCTCAGCTTTTTTGAATATTTTTTATCCACCAAGACCAATATTGATCATCACGTCCTCAGGGACAGATTAGAAAAAATCAAAATGAAATTGCGGACTCTATTAAATTATAAAATAGATGTGTCATGTTGGAATTTGCCTATAAAAATGTCCATCCCAGAATCTTTTCTTGAAAATGATAATAGAGACAAAAGTTTCAATAAACTTTTTATAGAGGGGAAGAATCTTGAAGTTAAAATCTCTCATATGGGGAACACATTCTCTGCAGGTGTTCCACATCTCACTATAAGAGATAGAATAGACTTATTCTCCCCAATAGATTGTATATACAAAATCTGCTTCTCTTAATCATCTGCAAATTCTCGAACAGCTTTCCACAGTTATGCACAAATTTCCAATCACCTCTTTTGAATGCCTCTGGACATAGCTCTCCTTTTCTGCTGAAAAGTAGGCAAAGTCCACTCGGCTAAGTTGTTTCATGAGGTGATTTTATGAAAATTTGTGCATGTGGTTCTGGAAAGCTCGGCTTTGATCGAATTTGTTCTGAATGCTATGCAAGAAACCTAGAATCTGAGGCTGAACAATTGGAGATGTTCAGCTATTTTTAAAGAATAACTCATATAATCGTATATGGAAAAAGATGAAATAAGGAGAAAAATATTGGAAGCATTATACAGTGAAGATGAAAAAAGACCTGGATCATATGTTGATAGAGCTCTCATCAAAGAAAGGCTTGATAATATAGAAAATAATCTCTTAGATTCAAGCATATCATATCTTGAAGGAAAAGGTTACATACTGCTTTTAAAGTCTCTTGGAAGTCACTTTACTCATGCTAATATAACAACCGATGGTAAAGACATAGTTGAAAATAGAGGGCTTCTTAACAAGACTTTCCCTATAAACATTCTACAAAATATAATTACAAATAGCACCGGAGTCATTATAGGGGATAACAATAGTCTTATAATAGAAATTGAAAATAATTTCAAAACTATTTATCAAGAAATTGAGAAGAGAAACACTTCAGACAAACAGAGAATCATAGAGGAAGTAAGAACTATAGAAGATGAATTGAAAAAAGAGAATATAAATAGAAATATTTTGAAGAAATCAATTCATTTTGTCAAACAAAATGCATCATGGGTTCTTCCAATACTAACAGAAATAATTAAAAAGTCTTTTATGTAACTAAATTATTTCATCCTTTTAGCTTCCTTTAATAGGTCTAATCCTTTCTCGGTTATTTTATAAAAACGCCATTTTTTGTCCTCGGGATTAACACACTCTACTAACCCATCATTCCTCAGAACAATAAGTCTTGTACTTATGTTAGAAGGTGATAAATTTCCTTCTTTTGCTATAATTTTTGGAGGAAGCGGTTTCTTTGAGGAAGTCAGTATTTCTAGTATCTTTCTGCTGATTGAACTCCTCATAATATAGCTAACTAATTTCCAATCCGTCATGAATAGAACTTGGACATCAGATAAGACTATGATTTACCATCATCCAACACTTAACTTATACATCACTTTTATAGCAGCTTTTACAATATTTGTTCATGAAGATCGATTCTTTTGTATTAGCTATAGTCTTGATGATCTTTGTTACTCTAATTACTTACATCTGGAAAACGGGTTTTAGTTTTACACTTACAAGCCCTTTCTCCCAACTAGAGCAATTAATATTAGCTCTTGTGGTATCTGCTATTTGGTTCGGTTGGTTCTTGTGGCCTAGAAAGAAGAAAGATTGATTCCAGTTGGATAACCGTGTTATTGTTTAGCTGTGCGTTGGTGTGTCTGATCGAAATTGCAATTGCATCAATTGCTTTTACAACTTGTATAGCTAACCAAGTGACAGAAATTTGTTTATTGTCTCCTTCGTGAAACCACCTCATCTCTCAATCAAAATAGGTGCTTATGTGTGTTTGTTCCAGTAGACAACAATGAATTTAAGCACACCCACTCAAGAACTAATTATGACACGCGCTCTTGATGATTTAGGAGATCGACTTGAAACCGCCAGAGAAATAGCAAAAGCAAGAATAGAGGAAGGAAAGGATTTAAAAACAATAGAATTTCTTGTAGCACACGAAGCTGGCGTTTCTCTAAGGAAAGCAAAGGAATATCTAGGTCAACTCAATACTGTTGGTGTGATTTCTCTCCCCAAACCAAAACCTAAAATCAAAGAAGTCAGAAATCCAAACGAAATAAAGTTCTTTTAATAAAAACAATCTTTTTCCAATTTCAAAATAGTGTATCTATTTCTATATTGCACCCTGCCCCTCTTAAAAATTTCTGGTAAATGTGCTTATTATGCCTTTTTAGCAATACACTCTTTATGGCAGATCTAAACACATCCCAACAGAAAGCAGTTGAAGAAAATGGAGCTTTGTTGATTTTGGCAGGCCCCGGATCAGGGAAAACTAAAGTTATAACAGAGAAAATTCTCCACCTGATGAAAAACGGCGTTAAACCAGAAAATATACTCGCCCTGACATTTTCTGACAAAGCCGCAAAGGAAATGGTTGACAGGCTTGAAAAAGAGACTGACACTTCCCAGCTCACAATATCAACATTCCACTCTTTTTGCAGGCAGGCCCTTGAAGACAATGTGCTTGATTCAGGCATAAGCTTTGCTTCTGGTGTGATAAGCAGGGCAAACCAGCTTGTTTGGGGCCTAAAGAACATAGACTCCTTTGGCTTGGAATATCTGGAAGTTGGAAATAATGAAGTTGAGTTGATAGAGTCTTTGATGGACGGGATAAGCTCATTCAGAGACGAGTTAATAAGTCCAGAGGATCTTGAGGAATATTTGAAAAAGAAAGATACAAATAAGGACGGATTGAATGACGAGGAGAAGGATCTTTTGGGGAAGCTAAAAGACATGCTGAAAGTCTACAGAGCATATGAGAAATACAAAAGAAAAGAAGCCCTGATGGATTTTGACGACATGATTCATGAGACATCTGATTTGTTTTCAAAAAAGCCTCTTATATTGAAAAGATACAGAGAGAAATACACACACGTTCTTGTAGATGAGTTCCAGGACACTAACTTTGCACAATTATTTCTAATTAAACAGCTTGCTGGTGAGAATATTTTTGTTGTTGGTGATGATGACCAGTCAATATATAGGTTCAGGGGAGCATACCTTACAAACTTTCAGGATTTCAAGGTACACTTCAAAAAACATCAGCAAATCCTTCTAAATCAGAACTACAGGAATTCAAAAAACATATTGACCCTTTCACTACAGTTAATAAACAAGGCTAAAAACAGGGAGAAAAAGGACCTTGAAACTGCAAACCATGAAGGTGATAAAGTAATTGTTGCAGTTTGCGGAAACGAACAAGCAGAAGCTGATTTTGTCCTAAAGGAAATACAGAAGCTTGTGGGAAAGAAATTCTACTCAAGGACTGATAAAAAGGAAAGAGAAATGTCCTACAAGGATATAGCAATATTGAGCAGGAAAAAGGCTCATGGGGGAAAGTTCAACACAATATTAAGAAAGAATGGCATCCCATGTGAATTTGTTGGTGAAGTTGACTTTTTCTCGGCGGCCCCTGTAAGGAATATGGCGGCGTGGCTAAAAGTCATAGAGAACCCTTTAAGGGCAGGGATATACCTTAGCAGGATTATGAAGATATCCGGAGTGACTGAAATTAACATGCAAAAGATAAACGAGCATGCAAAAAAGAAAAGAGGTAAGGAAGACCATGAGGACTTTGTATTTGAATCCATGGAAAATGCTGAAGAAATACTAAGTAGCCAGAAGGAGCATGTCAAGGAAGTTGTGGGAACAATAAAGAAGATGTTAGAATTGAAAGAGAAGGCCACCCTAGCCGAGCTTGTGTATAACGTGATGATAAAACATACAGATTTGTACAAAAAGTCTTTGGATGACAGCAGGAATAGGCTTCTTTTGAACAGGTTTTATGGGATTGCACAGGAGTATGAGGCAACAACAAAAAATGCGTCTGTTTCAGGATTCCTAGAGCATACAGAAATGCTTAGAAGGTTTCAGATAGAGATGGACGAGGCAGAGGAAACAGACAGTGTCAAGATAATGACCATACACCAGAGCAAGGGAAAGGAGTTTGCAGTTGTTTTCATTGTTGATGTGGCTGACAGGAAGTTTCCATTAAGGTATACAGCAAAGCCTATCTATGTGCCTAATGACCTCTCTAAAGGGATGAAAACAAATGATGATGAAAAAGAGCTTTATTTGCAGGAGGAAAGAAGGCTGCTTTATGTTGCGATGACAAGGGCAGAACAAAAACTGTATATGACTTTTGCAGAGCAGTACGGAGATAACAAAACCAAGACAAAGCCGTCAAAGTTCCTCGAGGATATTGGATACTCAAAAAACCCTCTTATAGAGGCTGTTTCTGTGAAGCCTGAAAGCAGAGCAGACATAACAGTCGCCCAGAGCTTGGTAGAAAAGGCAAGAGCGGAGATTCAGGAGGCCTGCACAAAAGCCGTAAATCAGATGCAGTTGAAAACTGCTTTACAGAAGATTGTGGAGCTGGAAAAGCTGAAGCAATTGGAAGAAAGGGGGGAGGTTGATTTTGACAGGGAGAAGTTTTTTGAAGTTGAGGATAGTGACGGGGATATTAAAAGATTGTTTGAAGGGAAGAAGCTTCCGATTATAAAAGCTGACCATGGTTTTTCTGCCACTGCACTCAACAATTACAACGATTGTCCACTGAAATATAAATTTCAGAACGTTCTGCTTGTGCCAACAATCAAAAAGACTTATTTTGACCTAGGCTCTGCTGTCCACAAAGTGATGGAATTGCTGACAAAGGGGGAAAGGGACGGGATAAAACCTACAAAGGAGAGGGTTCTTGAAATTCTTGGCAAATTTTGGTCATCTGCGTCATATATTACAAAGAAAAAAGAGGAAGAAGACAGGAGAGAAGCTGAAAGGATGCTTGATGACTTCCTTGAATGGCACAAGTTGAATTCAAATAAGGTTATTGATGCAGAATATGAGTTTACTTTCAAATTAGGTGGAAGGATCATTCATGGTTTTATAGATAGAATTGAACAAGACAGTAAAGGAAACTATATAGTCGTAGACTTCAAGACAGGCTCTGTACAAAAAAGTTCAAACACAATAAGGGAGGACATCCAGATGAATGTTTATTGCTTGGCATTGCTGAACAGCCCAAAGTTCGGCAAGCTTCCAGAAAGGGCCTCCCTATTTTACATAAAGCACAACAAAATGATTGATTATTTGCCTGACCAGATATCAGTTGAAGCTCAGAAGAAAATGCTGGAAGAGATGATAAACTCTGTATTGGCCGAGAAGTTTACGGCCACGCCTTCTTTCAAGGATTGTGGCTGGTGCGATTATTTTGATATTTGCGATGAGAAGGAAGTTGAGGAGTGATATAATTAATATTTGGTACTACGATATAAACATAAATATCAAAATTCATACATAAAAGATGATTCCATGTACAGCAATAAAATTTTATATGTTATTTATTTTTTCTTATATCTACTCTTAATACCATCAATCATATCACAACAATATTCTGTTGATGAGCATACTCTGGCATTGTGGCATTTTGATGAAGCTAATGGACAATTAGTCTATGATGTTGTTCATTCGAATAATGGAATTATAATAAATACTAGTGATAATAAAAACGTTCTAAGAACAGATGGTGGTAGTGGAAGATCAATAAAATTTGTTGGTACGAATTATATTACTATCCCTAACAATAAATTGTTTAATTTCGAAGGGAATGAATCATTTACAATTGAAGCATTATTTATATCAAATTCAACTTCGGATCAAAGAATTATATATAAACAACCAGATCCTCAAGGAACTAATGGTTACGCAATATTTCTGGGCTCATCTGTAGATGGTGCTGGTAAAATTACCGGTATAATATGGTCTAATGGGAAGTTAAATCGTGTTACCACATTAAAGACATACAATGATGGAGCTTGGCATCATGTAGCATTTGTTAGAGATACATTCAATCATAAACTTTTGTTGTATATTGACAACAGTCTCGAAAATTCTATTGATGAAACCTTAAATGGTTCTCTAAACAACTCTGCAAATTTGCTTATTGGTACTAGCGGGATAAAGGATTTCCCTTATTTCTTTTATGGACTAATAGACGAAGTGAGAATAAGCAATAGTGCTAGAACGAAATTCAATATCGACATTAATAACCTTTCTAAAATATCCTTAAGTGATTTAGAATTTATAGAAGTGAAAACAAAAGAAACCCTAGAAAAGAAAAATATCGAGTCTTTTAATAAAAATGTGATTGAAATAGACGCAAGCAAAGGAACAAAACCGTCTACTGTAAACGCAAATAAAGATAATGATATATTTTATTTTTTTATAATTATATTGTTGGTTATTTATTTACACCGAAAGTGGAAGAGTGTCAAAGAGAAGGCTTTAGAGGCGGAAAGAGCTGGAAAGAGGGCAATTGAGGATATGGAAACCAAGATAGTTATGGAAAAGGAGAAGGAACGAACCAGACAATTGATAAATAGATCCAAAAAACATGCAAGTAAAATTCCTTTCAAAAGTACAATAAATATTCTGAAGGGAACCGAGGAAAAAATGGAGCAAGAAAATTACGAAGAGATTAAAGACTTTTTCAGAAACATGGAAATTAAAATGAAAGACAAAACACTCGATGATCCGTCAAATGATGTTTATAAGGATGATAGAAATTTTGGTTTGTTCAACGGTTTTATTTCTAACACCAAAAATAGTTTGGATATAATGACTAACGTTATCGAGGGCAAATTGTTAGCAGAGTTGTTATGGAACTTAAGAAAAAAAGGAATAAGTGTCAGGATTATAACAAGAAATCTGAAAGAGAGAAAATATTTAGAAGAGTTTGTTAAAGACAGTAAAATAGAATTTATTCAAATGAATAATATTCACGCAAAAATGATTATAAGAGACAATGAAAGAATTCTCATGGGATCTTCGAATATCACAAATGCTTCCGTAAGCAAGACTGGGGGATTTTTGGATGTGAATATAATATCCGACGATAAAGACTCTGTACGTCTAGCGAAGGCTGTTTTTGAATCTGCTTTATCTGGTGAGGATTTAGCAAGTGAACACGATAACCCTAACATTCTTTTTGTATATACGCGTAATAGTGAAAACCATTTGTCAAAGCGAGTGTCAAAACTCATAGAGCAAGAAACAGACGAAATTGTGTTTCTCATGGGTTCTGACTTGATAGATAAGGAGGTTATAGATAAATGGATCATTCCAAACAAAAAGTGCAAAAAAACCATTATAACCAGTAGCAAATGGATGAGTGATGTATTCAGCGAAGCTAAAATGGCGACGATGAAATACCTGAGCGATTTATCAGAACACCCAACAAAAGAAATATCCGTTTTTCCAAAGGAGAATGACATACATGCAAAAGTGTATTTGTTTAGAGGTCAGGGTAAAGTTTTGATATCTTCTCAAAATTTAACAATAGATTCTTGGCAGACTCTTTTTGAAAATGGTTTTATTATCAATAATAAAAATCGCGTAGATGAGATGATAGATGAAATTAAAAAAATACCTGATAGGCATTTTGATGGTGTTAAAAACTACACTGAAATTGACAAGCCAGGATCTACATGGACAGGCACGACTAAAGAGAAAAAGCAAAAAATGCCTTGGGATATGCCTGAATCTGATCCCAACTGGAGAATTAAGAAATCCAATAAATATAACAAGTATTATGTAAATTCTAAAAAGAAGTTGAGTGTTGATAAAACACCAGATAAAAAAGATAGAAGTTCGGGATTTGTCAACAAAGGGAAATTCCATGATACAATACCCAAGGAAGTGAGGCCTTATATAACACTAAACATTAGTCCCAATAGTTCAAAAAAAGCCATGGAAAAGGCCATTACCAAAGCCGAAACCGGACTAAATCTTAAGGAATTTGAAAATATGCCAAACATAAGAGAAGCTGTCAATGATTATATAGAACATTATATAGAATATTATAAAAAACTACTCGAAAATAAATGATATATGCAATGAGAAAGAAGTTGAGGAATTATATGAACCAATGCAAAAAATGTGAAAAGGAAATTGAAGAAGGTGAGGAGCTTTGCGAAGAGTGCAAACAACAAGACGACATTGCAGCGACTTGGATTTTTCAGGAATCGGGGATGCCTGTTTGGGGGGTAAGATGAATAAAGAAGATATAATAGTGAAAAAAATAGCGGAGAAATTAAAAGAACTATTAAACAATTATCAACCATTAAAAGAAAAATTTGATGTGGGTTGTCACATAAATATACTAAAAGATATTGAAATTATCCCGAATCCAGACACGATTAGAGGTAAGAAGACTTCAAAGTTTTGCTTAATTGTAGGTGATGCTGAACAAGACATAGTTGTTTATAGAAAAGATTGCAAAATAGAAATCCCATTTGATAATTGTAATATAAAAAAAGCAAAAAGAAGTTTCATTAAAATGAAAAATCACGTTCCGCATGTAATTATCCCATATATCATATTTGAAATAAAATATAAAAAAATAAATACACACCAAGTAACACAATATTCATCTATGGCCGGGCAGATGAAAGAACTGTTTCCACACTTATCATATTCTTTAGTTATTATTGACTCTTTTGCAGATTATTCTGAAAAGGTAGGGAGACATGGAAAGAATTTTGATAAAATTATACCTTTACTTATAGATCCAGATACGGAAAATGGTATAAAAAGAATAGCGGATAATCTTTTCGGTTCAATAAAAACCACTATTAACTATCAGCAACCAATGTTGTTTTTTGGTATTTCAGAGAGTGAAAAATAGTTATCATTCTCTCCCTCCCTTTTTGTATTACTGTATTTCTTCCGCCAGCCATGCAACTGCTCGAGAAAGTATTAGATACAAAGGTATATGCAATACTCTTATTGACATCTTCTTGCAAAACGGGTAACTGGTTTGTGTTTCTGGTATATACTTTCTATTAAATATCAAATAAGCAGCTATTAAAATAGTAACAACAAGGGGCAAGAGTATATATAAATTTCGGGCTATCGCTTGATATGACTGTGTTGACAAAGATACCTCCATCATTGCATTCAATAATTGAATTACAATAAATGTAAGAAAAAGTGTATTAAAACATTTTTTATAATCTTTGAGTTGTATAATTTTGTTTAAAAATAATGCGAGTATACTTAAAACAAAAGCTGAAAACATGCCTCCTGAGAATTTTACAATAGTTTCAACATCAGATGATAGATCTCCATTACATACACTCTGCTGAATATTTATCCATTGAGGAGTCTGTCCTGCAGCCTTGCAGGAAATCATATGACCAATTTCATGGAGAATCAACGAACCTTCCAAAAGAACAAATAAGACACATAAACAAATAATCAATTTTGCAATTCTTTTATTCTTTTCTGGTATTTGTTTCATTATTTCAAACTCCCCTCAATAATCTTCTTTTTTACTCTCCAAAACCAGAGGCAAACCAGATTCTCTAACTCTTTTCAATACTTCTTCATGAGCCAATGTTGTTATTTTTCCAGTACCCAGATTTGAGACTACAATAACATTTCCATTGAAATTTATAATATCCAGCTTCTCTTGGTCAAGTTGGATAGCTTGCTTATGCGATGTCTTACTTAAATATAGCATATGGACATTTGTTTGTAGACTCCGGAATATCATTTAAGCCGACATTTTTAATGAATACTTTTAACCAGAGTTATTTAAAGTGTGTACCATAATTTGATACATGGCTGATGTGCTCACGAAGAAACAGAGAAGTTATTGCATGTCAAGAATAGGGAGTAAATGGACTGCACCAGAAATCAAATTACATAATCATCTCAAGGGGCTTAAAATAAGGCATAAAATGCACCCTAAAATTGAGGGCAATCCCGACATAATACTTCATAATCATAAGAAGGCGGTTTTTATTCATGGCTGTTTCTGGCATAAATGCCCGTCATGTTTTGTGAAGCCAAAAACAAGGACAAAGTTTTGGATCAATAAAATTGATTCCAATGTTGCACGTGACAAAGAAAATGTAAAAAAGCTAAAGAACGCCGGCTGGGCTGTTGTTATATTGTGGGAACACAGTATACGGAAAGAAGCTGATATAAGATCACTTCAACTTTGTTAATTCTTTGAGAAGCTTAAGACTTAACGAGCTTGCGGGATATACACCTTCAATATTTCTCAGGTATTTCCTCGAGTTGTAAATTTCATCGGCAACAAATATTATGACACCGTACTGCCTTATTGTTTTGGCCTTAGTTTCTGTTAAATCTAGGCCAAGAGTAATCTGTATCATTGCATCCAATTTAGTCGTCTGTGATGTTTTGATAAATTGTTTGTACCTTTCCCTCAATGTTCTCTTTGCCCCAATTCCATATGTTTTTTTGTCCAGTTCAAAAAAGAAATCGAATTCTGTTGAACGGTCATTTGCATCATGAATTTTCTTTATGGATTCGGGTTTTATTCCAAGACCAATCAGAATATTATAAATGCGATCCTCATAACTTGATCCTGCGTCGGAGACTATGGACTGGTTGATGCTCTCGGAAAACATGAGCATAAACATCTGGTTTGGTTCAAGGCCTTTTGTTTTTAGGTATTCATAGTCTCTGAATAATGATAAAATATACTCCTCAGTGGACTCTGATATGAAATTAGGGTCTTTGTCCTCCAGTTTGGAGAAAAATAGAAGAGAAAGCAAAGCTCCGTTTACACGGGTAAAATATGGTTTGGCTTTGGAGAATGTGTCATATTCGACAGAAAGCTGGTTGATTTTTGAAAGAGAAGATAATTCGGCTGTCTCTGTTAACTTTGACTCCGCAAGAAGAAGAGGCTTGATTTGTATAAGTTTGAGGGAAAAAATAAACGTGTGTAAATCTGTATCATTCTTTATCTGATACATCAATGCCGTCATGCCCTCCTTTTTATTTGTGGAGAGTTGTTCAATTCTATTAAGAAAAATAGATTTTATCTTTTCTGGGGAGAGATTTTTGTTTGCGAAATATAATTCCAAAAAACTATTTATTTCATTGTCGGATAGTTTTATTGCACCGTTCAATTCTTTGAGGAAAAAGTAAAGCCTAAAATTTGCATCAAGTTTTTCTTTTTTTATTTTGATCTTATTTATTTTCATTGCATCTCCCTTCATCAGCTTTCTGCAATTCTTTAATAATTTGTGTTGCAAGAGCTTTAATAACAGGTACGGCCACACTGTTTCCCAGTTGTTTATATGCCTGGGTATCGCTTACAGGAATAATAAAACTGTCCGGAAATCCCTGAAGCCTCGCAGCCTCCCTCGGAGTGAGTTTACGTGGATTTTTATTTTTTTGTTCAACCAAAATTTCCGAACCGTCCTTGTAATATCTGGCTGAAATGGTACTTGTATATTGAGAATTTTCATTGAAAATTGAATATCCGAATCCGTTACCCTTCAGAGCATGTTCCCTTTTACGTCTCTGGTGACCTGCCCACAGCTTATCTGACAGTGTGTATATGTCATCCACGTTTTTGTTGAGGATCTGACCCACCTTTGTTGGTATTTTTGGTTCTTTTGGAAAATCAAATTTTATATTATCCCTAAAACCGACAATATATATCCTTGCCCTGTTCTGTGGTAAACCGAAATCCTTTGCATTTATGACCTTGGTAAAGACACTATAGCCCAGATCCTCCAATGTTTTGACTATTACAGAAAGTGTTTTCCCTTTGTCATGACCTGCAAGATTTCTTACGTTTTCAAGAAAAATTACACGAGGTTTGTGGCGCTGAATAATTCTGGCTATGTCAAAAAAAAGAGTTCCTCTGGTATCATCGAATCCTTTTTTTAGGCCTGCCTGTGAAAACGGCTGACATGGAAAACCTGCAAGAAGTATGTCAAACGGTGGTATTTCTTCTGGATTAATTTTTGTTATATCACCATGGGGTATTTCTCCAAAATTTGACTCATATGTTTTCTGTGCGTGTTTATCCCATTCTGATGTGAAAACACATTTACAACTGACATTTTCAAACCCCATCCTGATGCCGCCAATACCCGCGAAGAGATCGACAAAAGTAAATTTTGATTTTTTATCATCATCTTCATTTTCTCGTGAATATTTCTGGTCAAAATTTGTTATTCGTTTCTGCACAGTTTGTCGCCTGATCATAATTATCACTTAACCCAATATGATAAACTATTCACACAATAGTTAATAAGTTTTAACTAGTATACATAGGAGATTGATGAACTTTGTGTCTTAGATTTTTCTAAACTTGGGGAAATATCAAAGGCTTAAAAGCCGCCTCACTTTCGTTGGCTAGACATCATATAACATACCCTCTTTCTTAGCAATTTCCTCGAAAACGCCTTTTATTTCAGGGTATTTGGTTTCTAAAATTCTGAGTGCTTTGAGCAGGCGGAGGGCATATTTTTGGGTCTCTTCGTCTATGATTTCTTTTAGGACAAAACCACAGCTAAAACAAGATTCTGACCCAGATTTATTGGCTTTTCCGCACCGGGAACATACTGTTATTTCCCTCTTTGAAATCCTCGTTTCCCCATTTGTACCTGTAACAGCCTCTTCTATATCATCCTCGTTTAAATGGCAATAAACATTTTCCATCCTGCTGTTTGGCCCATGGCCGAGTATTTTTCTGGCCACTATCGGGTTCTGGTTCTTGTAGACTTCTGTTGCAGTTGTATGGCGAAGAAGGTAGGGGAACGCCTTTTTTGTTATGTTGGATTCCTTTGCTGTCCTCTTAAACTTTACCAGAAAAGTATTGTATATTATTGGGTTTCCTTTAGTGTCACAGAAAAGGTATGCTTCCGGATTGTTTCTGAACTTATGCATATCCAACCAGTGTTTCAGAACGCTGTGGGATTTTATAATGAAAATGGGTCTGTCGCCCTGTGTTTTTGCCATCTTTCCCCTGACATATATTTTGATTTTGGTGCCTTCTACTGTGCAGTCTTTGATTCTTATGCTCCGCACTTCTCCAGGCCTTAATGCTCCTTCCCACATGAGATAGAACATGGCCTTCCACATTGGATCTGATGTGCAGTTGAAAAATCTGCTAAGCTCCTCACCTGTCCAAAGGTCTTCTTTTTTGAGGGTGGTGGGGCATGCTTCTTTCCTGATCCATTTCAGCCATTTTGGCAGTGGATCACTGGAATCCAGTTCGAGAACATACCTAAAGAAGCATCTTAAGCATGAAATAAATCCGTTCTTTGTCTGCGGAGTGCCTGACCTTTTGTTTATTAAAACAAGGACACTTTCAACGTCCTCCCTTCCCCATTTATCAAAGTCCTTTGTGCCTTCTGCAATGAACCTGAGCTTTGTAAGGTGGAAGACCATCCTTAAGTCTGTCAGCGCCTGTGATTCGCAGTGCCTTTTGAATTTCAGAATAAAATCTTTGTTCCTTTCGCTGATTTTTGTATTTCTGATTATTTTCTCTTCTGCGTTTTTCAGCAGCTTTGCGCCTTGTGGATAGAGTTCATTCATGACTGTCACTTCCCAACTGTCCTTTTAAAGACTGCTGGGATTGATGACAAAAATCCTATAGCCCCGCGCGGATTCGAACCGCGGTCTCCAGGTCCAGAGCCTAGCATACTTGGCCTCTATACGACGGGGCTATAGATAATACGGTTTATTTGTTAGGGTTATTAAAGATTTAGCGAACAAAATGGCTTTTTATAATTAACGTCCAACTGTTATTCATGGTAGAAGCATTAGCTGTAAAATTGGGTGGAAGTATATTCAAGGAAGATGGATTTAGAAAATCGGCAGAATATCTTGCCAGAAGATTTGAAGATGGTGAGAGGCCAATAGCTGTTGTGTCTGCGCCTTATGGTATAAGTGATAACCTCATAGAATATTGGGGTTGGCCGCCTAGCGAGGGGAATGCTAGCTATCCTACACGTTACTTAAATAGCGTGTATGAAGATCTTCTAAAACAGATGCCAGAGGGTCCTGCTAGATCAAGAACATCAAATGAGCTTGAAAAGAGATTGGAGAATTTGAGGGCACTTTTATTAAACGGTGATAAGACACAAGAAGCTAGAGTTTTGGCAGCAGGAGAGGATCATTCTGGTATAATGCTAAAGGGTTGGTTAGAGGAGCTTGGCTTTCGCTCTGAATATTTTGATGGTGGGGAAGCTGGAATCGTTGTCAATCCATATGGTAGACCCAAAATAGAAACGTCAAAAGTGAAGATAAGAAGTAAAATTGAAGGTCTTATAGGGCCAAGATCTAGAGTAATACCAGTAGTCGGAGGATATGTAGGGCACTGTGAGGAAACAGGTCATTACATATTGATGGGAAGGAATTCAACAGATGTTGCT
>Ga0209541_10005916_pt1 | contig 21143 bp, 20 predicted proteins | sample RifCSPlowO2_01_FD_184027 | JGI IMG/M metagenome (GOLD analysis project Ga0209541, IMG submission 184027) | Groundwater microbial communities from Rifle, Colorado - Rifle CSP2_plank lowO2_0.1 (SPAdes) (version 2) | ecosystem: Environmental > Aquatic > Deep subsurface > Groundwater | place... | reverse complement strand
TACCGCGCAAATATATTGCTTCTCAAAATTTCTTCTGGGGCTTCGAGATAACCACCGACTGCAACTACATTTTTGTGCTTCTCAAACCCGGACAAGATTTTTTCTAGCCAATTAGACGGAACAACACAATCATCATCTGTAAAGGCAACAATCTCACCACTTGCCTCCCTAATTCCATAATTCCTGGCCGCTGCCGGTCCTTTATTCTCCTGCCTTAAATAAATAACCTTTTTATTAAACTCTTTAACAACGTTTTTCGTACTGTCAGTACTACCATCATCCACAATGATGATCTCAAATTTTTCCTTGAGTAAAGATTGACTAAGCAAAGACAGGATTGTTTTTCTAATTTTTTCTTTTCGATTAAAAGTGGGTATTATAACACTACAAAAAATCATTTTTTGATAATATTTAGCAGAAATTTTAAGTCCTCTTTTATTTGTTTTTTCTCAAAAATAAAGATCAATACCAGATAAGAGGCCCCCAAAATCAACCATTCAACCGCTAATCTGTAAAAAATAGGTAGCGGAGCGAAATTGTACCAAGCTTTAATTAAAAAATAAACAATTGCGCTGAGGAGGGTCGCTAAAATAACTGGTCCAAAGATTTTAGGAAAATCAATTTTTATAAATTTAGAAGCGTAATAATAAGCTAAAAATACTCCTAACAACAGGATAATCCCTAGAGAAATGGCGCTACCTGCTGCCCCAAAAGTGTTCATAAGAAGCGGAGAAATAATTAGAAAAATTATTGCCATAGCGGTAAGATATTTAGCGACCAAATTTGGTTTACCAATAGCTGCCAGAAACGACCCGGTATCATCAAAGATGGGGCGCAAGAGTGAGTAAACAATTAAAATCTGAAAGATCGGTACCATCGGAAGCCATTTAGGACCGATTAGAAACTCAATAAAATCAGCCGCGGTAAGAACAAGTATTAAACTAATTGGGGCTGAAAACCTAACAATATTTCGCAAGACTAGTGAGAAGGTTGTTTGCAGTTTTATTTTATCAGATTGGAGTTTCGCGTAAGTTGGAAAGGCAACCCGAGATACAACGCTAGTGACGAGATTTGTGGGGATTTGGGAGTAATTAAAAGCCCGAGAGTAATAACCTAAAATAGTTATCCCTAAGAAAGTCCCAATAAGAAAATCGTTGTATTGTAAAATAATAAAAGTAGTTATACCACCAATCCAAAGAAAAAAACCGAATTTAAAAAACCAAATAGCGATTTTTCTATCAAAATCAAGCCTTAAATTCCAAGGTCGCAATATCCAAAGGAATAAAAAATTAAAAAAAGTATAACTAGTGTTTCCTAAAACCAGACTCCAAAGACCGAAACCCTTAACGGCTGCTACGACCGAAATAATTGAAGAAATTAAAAGTGAAGCCATATCAAAAACGCTCGTGTATTTAAAAAGAAGCTCTTTTTCCAAATAAACCCTTTGAGTTGCGCTAGCTGCTTTTAAAACCACGAAACTACCGAGAATAAGAAGAACTAAAATTGTTTCAGAAGAGTAATAACGGGATAATAACGGAAGCGCAACTAAAATTAAAATAAAATTGACCAGGGCTAAAAGTATTTGCAGAAAAAAATGAGTGCTTAAAGTTTTATCGAGGTCTTCTTGTTTGTGAACTAGAGCAAGATCTAAACCAAATTCTCTAACCCTCCCAAAAAGACCCAGAAAGAAGCTAGCTAATGCCACTACACCAAAATGCTCTGGAAGCAAAATCCGGGCCAAGGTCACCCCAGTTACGAAATTAACTACCATATTAAAGTAGGAGTTTGCGGCTACAAAAAAAGTACTTTTTAAAGCAGATTTACCAACATTCATACCTTCTTACCAAAACCACCAATATTTAAACCAAAAGTTTCTCGAAAAAATTTTGGTGGTTTAATATTTTTTTCTAAGAACCCAAGTGGATAATCAAACAGAGCAAGATACGGCCATTTATTGATACTATAATAGGAATCAAAACCGTCGCTTTTTAAAGCGGCTAAACCAACTTCTTGCATTTCTTTTTTTAATTTATTTACACTATAAAGAGTCATCGGTGGTGCAGTTAGATATCCCTTAAAAGAACTATAAACCCACCATTTATGAAAAGGGTGAAAGCCGTTTGGAACAAAAATAGCAACCACCCCGTCCACTTTTGTCACCGACATCATCTGTTTAATGACGTTGAGCCTTTCTTTTTTAATTAGCCAGTGTTCAACCACTCCTTCGTTAAAGGTGATATCGAAAAAATTTCTTTTTAAGGACAGGTTAGTTAAATCTCCCTTAAGGAGGTTTAATTTTAGAGGCCCAAAGAAAACTTCCGCAGCGGCAGCCAATTTCTTCACGTTTTCTAAAACTTTGTCGGAATAATCTAATGCCCAGACTTCAAAACCTAGAGTTGCTAGGGTTACTGAAAATTTTCCACTACCACAACCCGCTTCCAAAATTTTTCCCTTTTTGATTTTTGCAAAGTTCAACATAGATTGGATATAAGCGCTATTTTGATAGCGTAAAAAAAACTCTTTCCCAACATCTTTAGTTTCATAAGCTCCGTGGTGCTTAAACACCTCTTCCCAATTCTTTGCTACTGAACTAGTCATATTTAATCCTTGAATAGAAATTAACCAGTTTTTTTTGATAAGCATTCCAAGAGTAATTTTCGATTTCATTACGAGCGTTATTACCAAATTCTAAAATTTTTGAAGGGTTGTCATGGAAATACTCTATTTTCTCAGCAATAGAGTTGAAATCTCTAATTGGAACGATAAAACCGGTTTTTCCTTCTTCGATAGGAGAACCGCTGTTTTTTGTCGTAATAATCGGCAAACCAGACGCCATAGCCTCATAAGTCACCAGAGCACTGCCTTCTTCAATCGAAGGAAAAACAAATACACTAGCGCTTTTATAAAGCGAAGGTAAATCATAACTATAATCAACAAATTTTACGCTTTCGGGCAGGACAAAATCTTTCAAGAATTTTTTGAAATCGGGAAAGATAGGACCGACGATTATCAACTCGCTGTTCTTTAAGGCTAAGCTTCTCCAGGCTTTCAGTAAATATTGGACTCCTTTACGAATTCCTACTTGCCCCACAAATAAACAAGTAAATTTTTCGGGGAGTTTTTGCTTTTTTTTAAACTTGTTCAAATCCACTCCAAATGGTAATAATTTTACTTTACGCGGATCTACCCCCCAATCTAAAAAACTTTTCCTAGCAAATTCAGAAGGGACTAATATATAATCAGCAATTTCATACTCAAGTAAGGATTTTTTCAAGGTAAAAGAATCTATTGCTGAGCCTTCAATCACCCAGATTTTGTACTCTTCTTTTAAAAGATCTTCTTGGGTTTTGATATGAGAAGAAGCTCTTTCGACCACTATTTTTGCTCCAAATTTTTTGGCGCGTTTTGCAGCCAAGTAGCACATATTATTCCAACCGTGGAAAATACTGCATTTATCTACAAAAAAAGAGGAAAAAAAATCAAACAAATTATCCTTTATTACCCAACTAGGAATCAAATTAAGAAATGGAAATTTAATATCAACGATTTGACCACCGGTTGATATGGATTTCTTTAAAATTTTTCGTTTCTTTAAAGCATCGATTGCATAATAGGCAACGTTACCAATCCCACCTCCAGGGATTTTACTCCCCACACTATAAATAACTTCCATCAACTTTGCTCCTCTAGCGATGCGTAGAAATCATCCTTTTTTTGTTTAACCCAGACAACTGTTTTCTCGATTCCGGAAGTTAAAGAGTATTTTGGTTCCCAACCCAAAACTTTTTTTATTTTAGTGATATCCGCTATATAATCTCCAGTCTCTAAGTTTTGGGCTTGTTTTGGCCAAGAAATCTGTTCGATTCTTCCCTTTCCGACTACTTTCACAATTACTTTTGCAGCCTCGATAAAGGCAGTTCCAACTCCACTACCAACGTTAAAAACTTCACCGTTTGCGGCTTTACTTATCCCGGCTGCCAATAAGGCGTCAACAACGTCTCCTATGAAAATATAATCCCGTATTTGGCTACCATCGCCATAAACTTTTAGAACGCTGTTTTGCAACGCTAAATCAATAAAGTAATTAAAAACATTATATTCTGGTTTTTTCATTTTTAAATGAGGACCATAAGGATTAGAGAATCTCAAAACGCAAGTATTTAAACCATAAAAATGGCGGTAAGAAAGGTGGTAATTTTCACCAAGAAGTTTATGAATACCGTAAAGGCTAGTTGGTCTCATTGGATGGTCTTCCGCAACCGGCAATTTTTCTACTTTGCCAAATTGTAATCTTGAACCGGGAAAGACAATTTTTACTTTTTGGTTATGAAGTCTCGCTGCTTCTAGGATATTCAAAACCCCAAAACCGTTCACCTTTAAATCCAAAAAAGGATTTTCCATAGAAGCAGTTGCCCCACTCCGACCAGCCAAATTAAAAATTATTTCCGCTTCTGCTATAGCTTTTGTGCACTCATCACCATTAGTAATATCCCCACGAATAGCTCTAATATTTAGATCTTTCAGGTTTTTTTGTATCGTGTCTGTAATATTTAAATCAAATATAGAGAGGTTAGCTCCATCAAAAAAAAGCCTGTGACAAAGATTTACTCCCATAAATCCCAAACCTCCAAAAACTAAGACTTTCTTACCTTTATACTCTTTCATACTTATTTAATAAGATTTAATTTCTGAGATCGAAATATTTTTTAAACCAAACTCTTTTTGAGCTTCTAAAATTTCAAATCTAAGTGCGCTAATACCAGGGTTAATTTTTAAAGGTTTATCAAGATTTCTTAATTCAATTTCTTCTTCCCGATTTTCCTCCCTATAGTTAAACATCATTTTAAGGTCTTTAAGATTGAAACCGTAAGGTTCGAATTTTAAATTAACTAGTAAAGGTTTGTTTTTTATATTTAAGAAATAGAGGGTATTGCGAGAATCTTTCCAGAACCAGTCACCACTATCTGGTAAGAACCTTACCTTCTTCTCCTCAAAAATAATAAGTTTATCAGGGTTGGCAACTATTTTCACGAAAAACCCATCATCAAAAGACGAAACAACCTCAAATCCAGAAATACCATTTCCCTTTAGGGGAACCCACCTACCTTCTTCTACAATTTGGCTTAGACCCACTTCATCAAAGGGATTAATCATATTAAAGGGAGTTTTAACATGTATTAAAGCGTAATCTAAACCTAAAGCAGAAAGAACTTTAGCAGTATCATAACTTGTAGGGTTTTCAATAAGATCCCAAATTGGGGTATAAGAAGAAGTAGGCGCGAAACTGCCAGAAAGACTAAAAATCCCTTTTTGGTGATATCTTTGGTAAAGCAAACTTGTCGCAACATCAAAAGTTCTTGGATATTCAATAATATTAACTCTACCGGTTTGTTCTTTTAGCCATTTATAAGTATCTGGTGGTTTACTAATATCAGAAATTTTGGTTCTACCAAAATTAGCAAATTCAAAAAGAAAGAGTAGTAGAAAAAGACTAAAGACGCCTGCTAAGACGCGTTTATTTCTAATCTTTGAAAATATAAAACTTAAACCAAAACCAGCAAAAATTAAAACTAAAAGATCAATTACAATTCCCAAACGAGCGTAAACCCTAATTATTGGTAGAATCTGATAAAAAAAATAAGAGGGAAGATATATTGTTTTACCTTTAATAATGACAAAGGGAGGGGCGGCGGTGGCAGCTAAAAATACAGAAACCCCAAGCAAAACTATAATTAATTCCTTAAGGCGCCTATTCTTCAGAGAAAAATAAACCCCGAACAATGCCAAGAAAAACGATGGTATTCCAACGTACATAATTCGTTCGGGCAAAAACGCACTAATTGTTTTGTAATCATTACTAAAGCTACGAATTTTTGCGTAAAGGCCCCATTCGTACTTACCAAAGAATGAATGGTCATTTGGTGGGATGAAAAAATCCCATGGTCGAGCCGAAAGACTTAACAAATTTTCTATTGGTCTTTTGTAAACCTCCAAAGGCTGAGGGGAACTATCTGACCTTGTTTGGTAAAACTTATATGCAAATGGAAACATTGGTAAAATTATAAAAACAAAAGTCAAAATAAAATATTTTAGTCTACTAAAGACAAGGTAGTTTTTTCTTTCAATAATAAATTTATACAAAACTTTAAAAACAATAAAACTTATTGTAAAAAGAACCATAAAGTAGCCGTGGTAAACTGAAGAGAACACTACAAGAAGAAAACTTATTGCAGTAAAGGTTGCGTTTTTTACGTTTGGATTAGAATTCAGTTTTAAAAGCGCCAATACATAAAGAGGTAACCACTGGATTTGGGATAAAGCAACATGTTGATAGCTTTGCCAAAAGTGATAGGGTAGCAACATATAAACTAACCCAACCAAAGTAGCCGCCAATTTATTCTTAGTTAAATAAACTACCAGAGAGTACATTGTAATTGCGGCTAGTGGAAAACTTAAGAAAATTAAAAGATTAAAAGCAAAAATTTCTCCAAACAGCAAACCAAAATACTGTAAGAAAAGCTGCCAGACTGGTTCAACTAACGAAGCATCAATTTTGTACCCGAATGGGAAGTTAACTAAAGTTGTAAAATCAGGGGGTAAGTTGTTTTGTTGTGCGTATCTCAGCCACCAAATATACCAAATTGCACCAAAATTATCGCCAATATAACCCCAAACAACTTTATTTAGATTAAAAATCAATGGATAAGTGTAAACTATACTTATTAATAAAAATAGAGCAATTGCAAAAATTTCAAAACGATATTTTTTAAGATTAGTCATTATTTTTTCCCAATAACAACGAAACTACCACTAAATTTATTTATCAGTGGGATTTCTTCAAATATCTTACCGATTTTGTTCCAAAATTCTTCGTTTTTCTTAAACCACTTTATTTTTGGGATAAAGCCAAGATGGTAAACCCCAACTTCCAAAAATTTTTTCCTTAATGATTTTTTAACCTGCCATGGATAAATTATAGTCTCATTTATTGACAAAAACCGATTTTCTCGCCATTTAATTCCAAGAGGTAAAACCCGCTCAGGAGAATTGATAAACCACCAAATAAAAACTACAGGGTTTAAACCATTTGGTTCGAGAGTGTAGTAGAAACAACCGTCTTTTAAAACGCGGTGGGCTTCGGCAGTTACCTTATCTAAACTTTCTTCCGAGGGAAAATGGTGCAGCGAGTAGGTTACAAACACCGCATCAAAAATATTAGAGTCGAAGGGTAGACTGTTAGCATCACCCACGATGAATGTAGCCTTTACTCTTTGCGCTCTAGCTCTTGTGTTGGCATCTTCTATCAGCGATGGAGCTAGATCAAGTCCCGTATAATTGACCCCGATCTTTTTTATTAATGCAATCCCGAATTGTCCTCCACCGCAAGCAATTTCTAATACTTTACTATTCTTATTTAATCTGGTTCTTGAAATAAGATCTTGAAGATAAAGGTTAATACTGTCAGGATCCATCTCTTCTGAGCCGCCTATTTTATACCAGTCGTTTTTTTCAAAATGTTCTTTTTCTTTGTTAATATCTTGTTGGCGCAAATTACTCCTTTTTTAATATATTAAAGCGGTTTTATAACTTTTAATTCGAAACTAGCTGAATGAAGACTATCAATCTTCAGAATTAAATTAGCCAGTTTATTTGGCAATGGGAACCAACCCTCGGTCAAAATTTTTTCCACCCTAAACACATGAATCTCAAACAATTCTTTTAAGGCTTTAATGGTAAAGATACGTAAGTGCTGCTGCATACCTTGATCAAAACCTTCACCTCGATGAAGAGAAAGAGGATTTCCTATTCCAAGTTTTAAATTACTAAGGTTTGTCAGAGGAAAAATTTGCCAACCAAAGATAAGGGCAATAATATTATGCCAACCAGCCATATTATCAGTAGCAATCACCGCGTAACCACCGGGTTTAAGAACTCGATAAATTTCTGAAATAAAAAGATCAGTATTCCAAAGATGTTCGATTACCTGTGAAGCAATTAAAACGTCGACTGAACCCTGTGGAATACCCCACTTAAAATTTAAATCCTCTCTAAAGATCTTATTTATTCCGTTTTCTTTAGCTTTTTTAACTGCGTCTTCAAGGATTTCGATCCCCCAAACCTCTTTTGCCTTTAAATGTTTGGCCCACACTATTGAAAGTTTACCATCGTAGCAACCAACATCCAAAAAGACGGCTGGCTTAGAATTTTTATCTAAAAGACTAGTGATGTTATCTTGTGATTGTTTACCGTTATCATTTGCTAGTTTTGAAATATATGATTTTAAAAACATAAAAATATAAAAAACTGTAACATAAGTGGTAGTTTACCAGGCTAATAACTGTTATATTTTTACTAGTTTGGTTAACTTATTTTCGTATTTCAAGGCTGATTTATCCCAGTTAAAACGCTCCACCATTTCCTTTGCCTTTTTACCAAACCTACTCCTCAATTTAGCATCTCCAGACAGTCTAATTATTTTAGTAGTTAAATCCTCGACATTATCAGCCAGAAGTCCATTTTCTTCATCTTTAATTATTTCTACCGCAGCTCCCGTTTTTATTGCTAGTAAAGGTTTGCCAAAGAAAGAGGCTTCTAGCAAAGTCAGACTCCACGGAAACCATAAATCACAGGTAACATAAAAAAGACAACTTGAGTATAGATACCCCAAATTTCGTTCGTCAATATTGTATTTTATCTCTACTTTTTCGTTGCTTATTTCTTTTATATATCTCAAATAATCCTGGTTAGCTGCTGACCCAACAATAACCAAATATAACTCTCCAATTTTTTCATTCGCTCTTTTAAATGCCTCAATTAGAATATCAAAACCTTTATAAGGAACTATCCGGCTCACGGATAAAATAAAGTTTTTACTTTCGTTCCTTCTCTGTTGGTCTTTAAAAAGATTAGATTCGGCGCCTAAATATATAACATCAACCTTTTTACCAAAAAGTTTATTAGCCTCATATGCTAGGTATTCGCTAATAGTTACCACCTCATCAGCTAAAGCAAAAGAGGTCTTTTCCAATGCTAGTAAAATAGCATCAGTTATCTTACTAATGATTAATTTTGAAAGCTTGATTTTTATCGGAAGATTAGCATTTTTTCTAAAATGATAGGAGCTTAATTCTGTTCCGTAGTAAGTCTTAAGAATCTTACTACCACTAAAACGAGAGGCGATCATAAATGGTATGGTGGAGTGAAGCGATAAAACTTGATGTTTAGCTTGTCTTAGATCAAACCAAACCTTTGGTATTACTAACCAACCCCTTAAAAAAAAGGGTAGTAATGAATTCTTATTAACTCTATAAATAACAACTTTAATCTTGTTATCTTTTAATCTTTTTAGAATGTCTAAATCCAAATCTAGATCAGTAGCGTAAATAGTGATAATGTTACCTCTAAATTTTAAATATTCCGCTAATTTTACCGGAGCCTTAGCACCACTACGTTCATTTATTGAAAAGGTTACGACACCGATGTTTATAATCCTAATCCGTTCTCTTTCAAGTACTTCAAAAATTCTTTTATGACACGGCTATGGTCAAACTTAGCTGCCTGATCCTGCGCTTCTTCACCTAGCATTTTACGTAAAGAGTTGTCCTCTAAAACCTTTATCAGTTCAATTGAAAACTTTTTTGTATCGAAAAGAGGAACACTTCGATAGCCCTTTTTATAGACACTACCAAAAATATCAATATTGTAAGAAACTACTGGTAAACCAGATGCCATTGCCTCACAAATCGCTAATCCCCAACCGTTCTCATGATCGGGACAAACAAACACTTTGGCACTTTTTAAAATATTGTAAACTTCTTCCTTATCAATAAAACCAAGTAGGCTGAAACTGTGTTCAAGACCAGCTCTTTCAACCGTCTCTCTCATTTTCTTGGTATAATTTTCATTACCACCGCCAACCCAAGCAAATTTCCAACTAGGGTTATGATCGTGAACCGTTTTCCAGATTTTTACTATGTCAAAGATACCTTTAACCGGTGCGACTCTACCCAAAGCAACCACGTCGTAAATATATTTTTTTGTTGGTTTAAAATTTCTAATTTTTTCGTAATCTATCCCCGCTCCCAAAACTCCAATTCTATTTTTCGGAAAACCTAAATCCAAGAGTTCTTTCCTTAAAGCATCGTTTAATGCCAAAATCAAATTACTTCTTTTTTTAATCATCCAAAAACTCAAACGTTGCAAATAAAAAGCCAAAAAATTTACAAGAAAATTACCTTGCCTCTTTGCTGGAGGTAAAATAACGTGATAAATACGGGTAAGCCACTTAACCTTTTTGTGCCCGACGAGAAAATAAGCTGGCCAAATATCGGCATAAACTATATCTGAACAAGAATATATAGCTTCAACCTCTTTCTCCTTTCTTAAAATTTGGTAAACTTGCCACGAGCGTATTAAGTAAGATAGAAAAATGAAAATTTGGTTGGAATAATAATCAAAAGGGTTGTCTCTTAAGTAACGGAACTCAATATTGCTTTGGTTAATATTCTCCCAATGCTTTTTGGCGAAACTAGGGGTGATTAATACTAACTTAATATCCTTGGGTAAATGTGGTGCGATATCGAGAAATAATTGATCACCACCGCTAATTGAAGTTTTTGAGACTAAACCCGTAAAAAGAACGTGTAATGTCATTGGAATAATCTTTCAACCTCTTTACTTAGTTTTTGGGCATGTTTTTCCCAAGAGTAGGAATTGGCCACTTTGGTCCAAGCACTTTCACCCATTCTTCTAGCTAGTTTTGGATCGCCGATAAGTAGTTTTAACTTTTCCAAAATAACCTTAGTATCTCTCTCCTTAGTAAAAAAACCGTCGACTTTATCTTCAAACAACTCGCCAACTCCTTGGCCTTGGGGAATAATAAAAGTACACCCATGAGCGGCGGCTTCTAGAGCTGGTAAACCAAATCCTCTATCATCATTTGTCTGCAGTAATACCAAAGCTTCTTGGTAAAGCCGACGAAGTTTATTTTCCTCTAGGGCACCGGTAATTTCGACTCGGTCAGTAAGTCTTTCGTCTTTTACCTTCTGTCGGAAATCCTCTTCCGAATTTTTGGGATACCAACTTCCAGCCATTATCAAATGGCTACTAGGAAGAGCTCTGATTAACTCAAGATTGTAATCTGGTTTTTTAGCTTGGGTCCACCCAGTTACTGATAAAATAAACTTTTCCTTCTTATCTGGTAGTTTGTCTATCGGTTCAACTCCAGGATATAGTTTAATTATCCGAGACGCTCCGACGGACTTCAAGTAGTTTAAGTGCGGAGAACCAGCCACGAAAACGCCATTAGAAAAAGTAACGATCAAACGATCAAAAAAACGGGCCATAGGTAGTAGTACAAAGAAGAAGATTCTAATCGGTCCAAAGACGTAAGCTTTTTTCAAAATATAATAAATCGGATCCCAGATGAAGACAAAAAAAGGAATCCCCTTAAAAAATTTTAAGGTGAGGGCCGTAAAGGTGGTATAAGTACCGTGTGAGACTAGTACTGTAAATTCCTTTTTACCGACTACCCACGGTAAAAACAGAGGATAAGTCAGATGAAAAAGGGAAAGATAAGAAAAGAAAGGTATTTTAAAAGAAAATTTAAACCACCTTGGTAAACGGTCATCCAGATAAATTACCGGAGTATTTTTAAGAAATTCAGCGTATGGGTAGGCTTCAATTTTTACCCGACGAAGAACGATTAAACCTGCTTTTTTGCCGATTCTTTTCAAAGCACCTACTTGCTGAATCGCGATTTTTTCGATCCCACCCGTGTGCAGTTCATCAATCATTACCCCAACTTTTAAATTAACCCTTTTTTTGGAAGAATTTTTCGAACGTGTATATAACATAATCAAGATCGCTTCTTTTAAGTTCTTGGTGGCAACCAATATAAAATCCGTTTTTATCTATCCATTTTGCCACTGGGTAGTTTTCTTCAATATTCCCAAAAAGTTTTTTGTAAATTGGTTGGGAAAGAAGGGGCATTAGATAGCGGGTCTCGATATTTTCTTTTTCTAAAAAGTAGATTAAACGATCTCTCTTAATTTTTGAATCTTTTTTGATAACAAGAGGATACATCATAAAAGCATGCTCGGTTTGGGGTCTAATTTGAGGAAGTTGAAGGTCTTTAAACTTTTTCAAACCGGCTGTTAAATAAGCAGCGTTTTGACGTCTCTTTTTCAACATCTTATCCTTATCTGTTAATCCTGATAGTCCAATAGCGGCCTCCATTTCAGTCGCTCGGTAACTGTAACCAATATGGATAAAATTAAAACGCCGGTTAGCAATTTTGAAAAGTTTTCTTGGATCGGTTGTTTTATCATCATCAATAGAAAGATAAATACTATCTCTCCCGTGGTTAAAAAGGCTTTTGAGCAAAACTGCTAAATCAGAATCATTGGTTAAAGCGAAACCCCCCACTCCGGTAACTAAGAGATGGGCAACGTAAGTTGAAAAACAAGCTATATCTCCCCAAGACCCAGTCGGTTCACCCTTATATTTTACAAACATTGTTTCGCAGGAATCTTCAATTACTTTCAAGTTGTGTTTTTTTGCAATTCTTAAAATTGGGTCCATATCACAAGGTTGTCCAAAAAGATGAACAGGCATAATTGCCCGAGTTTTGGGCGTTATTTTTTCTTCAATTTTTTTTGGATCGATTTCGTAGTAATCTTTATCAACATCAACAAAAACTGGTTTCAAATTATTTTGAAGAATAACGTTACTAGTAGCAATAAATGTAACTGCCGGGACTAAAACTTCATCACCACTCTTCCAGCCATAGTATTCTTTCAGAGCGTGTACTGCTACTTGAAGAGCACTGGTGCCGGAATTACAAAAAATAGCAAACTTTCGGTTATGGAGCCGGGCAAATTTTTCCTCTAGTCTCTGAGTATATTTTCCGTAAGAAAGCCGATTACTTGTTAATACATCGTTAACGTATCTTCTAGCACTAGCTCCAATAAAAGTACCACCAACTCCTATTTGATATTTTGGTTTTTTCATTTTAAAATTGCCCTTTTTTGTAAGGGCTTATTAACAATCCTACCAAACCGGCACCAAATTCACAAGTTTTGAGTATTACCAAACCTAAAGAAAGGATTGGGTTTGCCAGAAGCAACCGCCAATTACGCAGAAACGCAATTCGAAAAGGGGTAAGTTGAGAAAAATTCTTATTTTTATCTATAAATTTCTTAATATGCTTACTGTAATAAAATTTTTTTCTTACTGCACCTAATAAAGAAAGCTTCCCTTCATTATGCCTTAAAAAGCTATTGATTCTCCCAATTTTAATCTTTCCCTTCAACCGATTAGTTAAATCCCAATCTTCTCCAGCTATTAAATTCTCATCATAACCGCCCGTTTTTAGAAACATTTCTCTTAAAAAAAATCTTGCCGCTTCAATATAAGGATCCTCTAAATAGCATTTTTTTTCCAAAGAGCGAACAGCTGCCCAAAACCCTTCGCCAAAAGATTCTTCGGGAATAATTATCGCTCCAAGATTCTGATCTTCTTTTACTTTTTTGACACACTCTTTAATTACATTTTTATTCAATTCCATATCGACATCGATGAATAATAGGTACACACCAACCGCCTTTTTTGCACCCAAATTTTTTTGATAGCTTCGTTCTGGTCCAAAATTAAGTACTTTATCAGTATATTTTTGAGAGATTTGTTTTGTATTATCGGTTGAATTATTATCAACAATAATCACTTCAAAATTCTTGTAAGTTTGTTCTTTAACAGATTTTAAACAGTTCTCTAAAGTTTGGCCAGCATTTTTAGTATTAATAATTACGGAAACGAAAATCATTTCACTGCCTCCAACTCATACTCGATCACTCCCACCGGAAAAATGAATGCAAACCGTCGTTCATAGAAAACCTGATGATGGTTTATCCACCAGAGAATTAGGCGCAATAACGGGTTTGTAATTTTAGTGGGTCCCAAAATAACTTTCTTCTTCTTAAACTTAGCTTTACCATAATGCCAATCATAAAACGCTGAGTCTTTAATAAAATAATCGAACGTTCTACTAGTTAAAAAGTGCTTGTGGGTTGGGTCGGTAAACATGTCAGTACTACTAAAGTGAGGACCGCGGATAATTAACTTTCCACTATTCTTTAACACCCGATGAATCTCTTCAATTGTTTTCGGGATGTTATCTAAATGCTCAATAATATGTTCAGCAAAAACCTGATCAAACTCCCCAGCTTTAAAGGGATAGGGAAATTTATCTAGATCATGAATAACATCAGCTTGAGATTTTGGATCAATATCAATGCCAATGCTACCCTTAATTTTAGCTGAACCACAACCCAGATGAAGTATTTTCACAGCGTTCCTTTTAAAAAGTCTTTGAAATATTGTCGATACTCGTAAGCTGTCTTTTCCCAAGTAAATTGCTTAGCAAACTCTTTAGCTTTCTTTCCCATTTGTTCTCTTAGAGTTTTATCTTCCATCATTAACTTCAATTTCACCTCAAAATCATCTTGGTTACCGGCTAAAAAACCAGTTTCTCCATCAGCAACTACTTCAAACAATGAAGTATTTTTAAAACCTAATACTGGTTTACCGTAATTTTGCGCTTCTAAAAAAGGTAACCCAAATCCTTCCCAGCTAGTACCAGAAAGATAAATGTCACAATTTTGGTAGTATTGCTTAAGAAGTTGGTCACTAATATTAAGGATAATCTCAGTTTGAGAATTTTTTTCTTTCTGCAGGTAATTCAAATACTCAAGGTTAGGGCTAGTTCCAACCAACACTAGGTAGGAGGTTGGAAAATTCTTTACCAGTTTGTTGAATGCTTTTATAAGGCGGTGGAAACCCTTATAAGGAACTATCCGACTGACTGAAAGCAGTAATAAACCACCCTTAATTCGTTTGAAAGCCTTTTTTTCACCCAAATCCCCAAGATCAGCACCTAAATAAATTGGATCGATTTTGCGATGGTATAATCTGTTTGCCTCTTCAACAGTGCTTTTAGAAATCCCCAATGTTCGATCGGCCAAATTAACCCTTAGTATCTCCAAAAATAAAATAATCCGATTGGCGAGGAAAAATTTGGTTCGTTTCAGAATTGACTGACTAAAACCAATTTCTTGGTTCATTTTCTGATCAAAACTAGGAAGTTGTGTGCCGTAGTAAGTGTAGATAACTGGTTTACCCGACAATCTGGCGCCAAAAAAGAGTGGGATAGAGGAGTGACAGGAAATCAGATCTTGATCACCTTTTCTAAGCGGCTTAATAGCCTTAAAGAAAGTTAAAAAGCGCCCGAGACGACTAGATAAGCTATCAATAAAAACCACTTTGACACCAAGATGCTCTATTGCTACTTTAACTTTCGGGTCCAAACCGAATTTATAAGAGTAAACAGTGACGGTTTCGCCTATTTTAGCCAAACCTTCCGCAATCTTAATTGGTGCTCTGGCACCAGATCTAACATTCAGAGAATCAACGACAAAACCAATGTTCATAATCTAAAAAATCACCCTATCTTATTTATTTTGGTTCGACATTCAAAACCCTATTTATAATTTTTAAACCCTCTTTAGCGGTTTTTTCCCAAGTTCTGTCCCTACTATCGCTGTGGGCATTTTTTTGTAACCGACTATAAATATTTTTATTCAAAAGGCTAAGAATATTATTAGCCAAATCGTCAGGGTTGTTATTTTCGCAGATTAAACCAGTTTCGTTATGTATAACAGCGTCACGTAAGCCTGGGCTGTTATAAACAACTGCCGGGGTCTTCAGTGAATTTGCTTCAGTGACAATTAACCCCCAACCTTCCCTAACACTCGTAATCGCAATAACAGTGGCTTTACTCATTAACTTATATTTTTCTTCTTGGGTTACGTAGCCAAAAAATCTCACCAACTCTTTTAAAGAGTACTTTTCAACTAACTTTTTTAGCTTTTCCTCATATCTCTTATCTCCTGAACCAACAACCCAAAGTTTAGCATCTTTTACCTTTTTAATAATTATCCTAAAAGACTCGATTACATCAACCACTTTTTTTGAATAAACTAATCTTCCAACATAAATAATTGTTAAATTTTTCTCTTTATCCGCTAAGAATTTCTGGGTTTTTTCAAAGTCAACCGCCATCGGAAAAACTTCCACATCTTTAAACCCTAGAGATACCAAATCTTTTTTCGTAGAGGAGGATATTACCATCGTCGGAATATTCCGGTAAAATCTTAAATAAAGAGGTTCTAGAAGATAGCCTAGTAAAGAGATTGGAAAGAAGCTTTCATAAAACCAAACTTCCCGGGCAAGTTGATTAAAATAAGCAATTTTTCTCTCTTTAACGTAAAGAGGAGTAAAAAAGGGGATTGTATTTATCTCGTCAATAACAATGTCAAATTTTCCCTTAAAATATTTTTGATAATGAAGATAGGCTTTCCAATGGACGCTCCATTGCTGGCCGCTACGGATAATCTTCACTTTGTCGATAATTTCTTCTTTTTTTGATTGGGGGAATTGGGATGTAAAAAGAGTAACTTCGTGACCAGAATTTATCCATCTCTTAGAAATTTCGTGGGTAACAAGCTCGGCCCCTCCGGCTTGGGGGTTTTTAATATCCCGCCAATTAAAGATCAGAATTTTCACTTATTTTACGCTTACCCTTTATTTTTATAACTTTTGCTGGTACTCCAACAGAAAGGCTGTTAGGAGGGAGGTCGTTTATTACGACTGACCCCGCCCCGGTTTTTGCTTCCTCGCCAATTTTAACTGGTGCAACCAGAACAGTGTTGGATCCAAGAAAAGCTTTATCGGCAATTTTAGTTTCGTATTTTTTTACCCCATCAAAATTCGCTGTTATTGTCCCAGCACCAATATTTACTTCTTTACCGAGTGTTGCATCGCCAATGTAGCATTGGTGGCCAATTTCGCAATTTTGCCCAATTTTAGAATTTTTTATTTCAACAAAATTACCAATTCGAACTTTACTTTCAACAAAAGTTTTTGGTCGCAAATGCGAAAAAGGACCAATTGAGCATTTGTTTGAAACGACCGAATTTTCCACTACCGAATAAATTACTTCTGTTTCAGAACCTATTTTTGAATCGACAATTAAACTATTAGGTCCAATTTGGCAATTTCGGCCAACTTCACTTTTTCCCAAAATAAAAGTATTAGGGTAAATTGTTGTACCTTTAGAAATTTTCGTATCCGGTGAAATAAATGTGGTATCTGGATCGATTAAAACCACCCCGCTTTTTTTAAGTTTTAAATTTGTTTCTTTTCTTGTTTTTTTGCTTGGAATTTGAAGATCCATATTAAGGAAGTTCTCGTTTTCCTGGCCCATCGTAGGAAACATCTTCTTCGCTTACTCGACGGACTGGTTTTTCCCTTGTTTGCTCTTCATAGACATGGGCTACTAGACCAACAACTCGACCGATTATAAAGAAACCTTTACCAAGTCGCCAGTCAAAACCCATTTCGCTCATTAAAGCCGCTGTTATTCCGTCAATATTTAGACAAAGCTTTTTACCAACAGCTTTTTCTAATTCCTTCTCGATTTCCAAAGCTACATCTATGTATTTTCCTTTAAAACCATTTTTGGTAGCTACTTCCAGGAGAGCGCTCGTTCTTGGATCCGTATCGTAAACTCGGTGGCCATATCCTGGAATCCTTTCACCTTTGAAACGGGCTTTTTCGACTATTTCAGCTGAGGATTTTCCTTTTTCAACTATTTCTTGGAAGGTTTTTGCTGCTTGCTCAATAGCACCGCCGTGAGAATCGCCAATTGCCGCTACACCAGTAGCGACTGCGGTGGAAAGAGGCACACCACAAGAAGCAGTTATTCTGGCAACAGTTGTTGAAGGAGCTTCAACACCATGATCAATACTCGCTACCAAAATTGCACTCATCATTGCTTCTTCTTTTTCGTTGGGCAATTCTCCTTTCAACAACAAACAAATAGATTGGGTGAAGGAAAGCTTTTTGATCATCTCCGTAAGTTTATATCCACGTACATGAGGAATACCTTCAAAATGACCAGTTATTGCACTTTTCCACTCTTTTTCAGCCATATTATTTTCCTTTCGAAGCTCATCTTCCTTTCCTTAGAACTTTTTTAAGTAAATTAGGAAAATCGTCTGGGATTTCTGCAATTTGTACATCCACCGACTTTAGGGCTTTAATCTTATCTATCCTACGTCCCTTTCCGGCTTCTATTATCGCACCAGCATGGCCAAGGGCAGTACCGGTGGGCATCATTTCGGCAAAAATCCCAGAAATAAAAGCAACCGCCGGTTTAGTAAAACCACCACTTCTTATCAGTTCTGCTGCTTCCTCTTCATAAGTTCCACCTACTTCACCAAATAAAACAACCGCCACGGTTTCTTGATCTCTTTCAAATTCTACCATAAGGTCAGCAAAAGTAGCACCAATAATCATATCTCCGCCAATTCCTACCACTGTTGATTGGCCGAAACCACCTTTTTTCAAAATATACGAGACTTCGCTAGCCATCCCGCCGCTTTTGGAAATAACCCCAATATTGCCTTGCACGAACGAAAAATCAGGTTCTGACCCACCAATACTACCAAGTTTTGCTTTTCCAGGAGAAATTACCCCAATAGAAGAAGGACCAACGATTCTAACTCCTCGATTTAAAGTAGCCGCGATTACATAAGCAGTATCGGCAATTGGCACGTGTTCGGTCAGTACATTTATTAAAGAAATTTTGTGAGCGACTGCTTCCAATATCGCGTCTTTTGCCCCTTGCTTTGGTACAGCCACAAAGGATGTGTTGATCTCTGGAAATTTGTTCAATGCTTCTTCCACCGTGTCAAAAACAGGTACACCTTCAACTTCTTGTCCGCCTTTTCCAGGAGTAACACCAGCAAGCACTTTTGTTCTGTAGGAAAGCATCTGGTTAGTTGCCCGCGTCCCTTCCTTACCAGTAATACCTTGTATTAGTACCTTTGTGTTTTCATCAACTAGTATGCTCATCTTTTCTTCTTGTATTGATCTACCAAATCAATTATGATTTTAGCCGTGCTAGTCATCGGTGTTTCTGGACCGAAAATATGGAAATCGTAACCTTCCTTTTCTCCAATCTCTTTTAACATTTCAAAAGCCTCTTGATAGCGTGGTCCACCACGTCGTATCACAATTGGATAAGTTGGTTTCGGTTTTATCGACCGCAATCCTTCCACAAAACCTCTTAAAGTTTCATATATATCAGTAAAATTCGCGGTAGCCCCAACAAACCAACAACCATTTAAGCCTTTTTTGGAAAGAACAATTTTTGTAAGTTTTTCAACCTTTTCTGCTGGTGGATTACCTGAATGCTCGGTATAATTAGCAGGTTTACGTCCTAAAGCTACTAAAGCATCCATATTTACCAAACTACCGCCTCCACCAGCCGCAATTACTGCAATATCACCATCAAATTCTATATAGGTGGACCCGGCTGAACCTCGGTGGTCATTAGCATCTATCTCCTTGGCTGCTTTTTCCGCTTCGGTGGGTTCTCGACCTAAAACATTCCGGGCTGGAAAATTAGGCTCTTGCCGGCGAAAGTCGGCTTCATCGTCCAAAATTATCTTTGCATCAGCGGCGTAGAATTCTTCACCTTCGGTTTCAATTAATGGGTTTATCTCAACTAAGCGCGCATCATATTTGGTAAAAACTTGCCAAAGTTGATGTAAGATCTTAGTCAGTAAAAGGAAATGAACACCACCGAAACCTGCCTGGGAAAGAATCTGTCTTGCTAGCCAAGGCTGAAAACCCATTATTGGATTGATTGGCAGTTTAGAAACAAAACTAGCTGCTACCTGTTCGATATCTATCCCGCCTTTTTTTGAAACCAAGATTAATGGTGATTTTGTTTCTGTAGAGTAAGTAATAGCTAAGTAATATTCTCCAATCTTGTCGGAAAGATATTTCTCCACCAAAACTTTATCAACTTTTTCACCACCAATAGTTTTCCCAAGTAATTCGGAGACTGCCTTTGTTGCTTCAGCAGCATTCTTACAAATAACAATCAAGCCAGATTTAGCTCTTTTTCCAGATAAAATTTGGGCTTTTATAATGATGGGGAAGTTGATTGTAATATGATTATCTACCGAAGAAATAATTTGAGAATTTGGTATCGTGATTCCTTCCCGCTTAAAAAGCTGCTTGCCTTCAAATTCGTATAAAATCATAGCTATCCGACATTGACTTTAAATTCAAGTTCTGGGTCGTAGCGCCACTTTCTTTTATTTTTATTACTGTAGTAGTTAAGAATTCTTAAGCGGTAAAAAATTGCCAGAGTATCAATTAGCATATTAAGAACCGTGTCCCATTTCGCTGCTTGAGCGAGAGAAAAATTATACTCAATTTCAACTGGAGCCTCAAAAATTCGTTTATAACCTAAATAATGGGCAACAGCTAACATTTCCACGTCAAACGCGTATCTTTTTACTAACAATCTAGGCAAAACATCTTCCAAAACTTTTCGACGAAAAACTTTTAAACCAACTTGGGTATCTTTTATTTTTAGACCAAAAAGCAAGAAAACTAAAATTTGATAGCTTAAACTTAAAATTCTACGAAAGAGGGGATAATTCACTTTGGAAGCAGGGTGACGTTTTGAACCCACGATAACATCAGCTTTATACCATTCCAAGTGTTCAAGTAACAAACTTATGCCGTTTGGATTAATTTCCATCCCAGAATCTAGGAAAGCAATGATGTCCCCGCTACTTCGCGCCATACCGTAACGAACTGCGTAGCCCTTTCCTCTATTTTTTTCAAAACCATAAACTTTAACAAATTCATTTTCCAGTTTTTTAGCCTGCTCGTATGTACCGTCTTCTCTACCATCAACAACTACAATTAATTCAAAAGGGTACCGTATTTGTTTTAAAGTATTAACAATATTTTTCAAATCCGCTGTAACGGATTTTTCCTGTTTAAAAGCCGGGACAATAACTGATAACTTGTTGATTTTAGTATTTTCCATAGCTAATTTTTAGCTTCGCGTAATATACCATTAAGAGAAACAGTAGTAAAGCGCTTACAAGTAAGTTTATTTGGAGAACTACCAGTAAAGAACTATGATAAAACCAAATTAATATAATTTGTAAAAGACTAATTAAAAAAGGTATTGTAGATACTTTTATTTTTTGAATTGA
>Ga0209541_10005913_pt1 | contig 21149 bp, 21 predicted proteins | sample RifCSPlowO2_01_FD_184027 | JGI IMG/M metagenome (GOLD analysis project Ga0209541, IMG submission 184027) | Groundwater microbial communities from Rifle, Colorado - Rifle CSP2_plank lowO2_0.1 (SPAdes) (version 2) | ecosystem: Environmental > Aquatic > Deep subsurface > Groundwater | place... | reverse complement strand
CAAAGAAGATAAAAAAAAAAAAATCAGATGCTCTCATGACAATCCAGTTGTGCAAAAAATTTATAAAGAATTCCTTGGAAAGCCATTAAGCAGGAAAGCTGAAAAGCTATTGCATACAAAATATACAAAAAGAAGTGAGTTTTGATGTTTAAATCATTATACATTAATGAATACGAATTGACAAATAAGCAGGAAACAATAGAGATAATTATCTATTCAGTTGTTTCATTTTTTCTTCCGTTTATCATAGGCCATCCCCAATATTTAGTAGGAGCATTAGTCAATTCTCTTTTGATTATTTCTGCAATGAACATTAAAGGGTATAAATTGCTTCCAATTATTATTGCTCCTTCTTTAGGAGCATTGACACAAGGCTTATTATTCGGACCTTTTACAATATTCCTTGTTTATATGGCTCCATTTATCTGGATTGGAAATGCTGTTTTAGTTTATTGTTTTAAATATTTTAAATTAACAAAAAAAATGAATTACTGGCTCACATTATTGATAGGCTCAATAACAAAAGCAGTATTTTTATTTATCATTGCTTATATCTTATATTCATTAAACATAATTCCAGTCATCTTTTTAACAGCAATGGGCATTATCCAGTTAGTTACAGCAATTAGCGGAGGAGTAATTGCCTACATCTTTAATTTTCTGAAAAATAAAGTTATACCTTCCTTATCTTAGCAACGAAGAAACCCTCTGTATCATTATCCTGAGGCCAGATTCTCAGGCATTTATTTATTTCAGGATTATACTTTTCTCCGTTAAATTCCAGTATCGTATTGCTTCTTTTTAATCCTTTAACATCAATTTCTTCTAATTTTGCATTTTTATATTTATTTAATAAAAAATCAACTATTCCTTCATCTTCTTCTGGCTCAAGAGTGCATGTTGAATAAACAAGAATTCCATTTTTTCTTAGATTTTCAAAAGCAGTGCTGATTAATTGCCTTTGCGTTCCAGCCAGCCTTCTAACCATGTCTGGATTCCACGACATTAATGTTTTTAATGATTTTCTTATTGTTCCTGTTCCAGAGCAGGGAGCATCCAATAATATCTTATCAAATTTATCCTTAAAAAATCTTCCTTCCATTGCTGTTACGATAGCATTGCTAACCCCGCATCTTTGTAAATTAAAGCTTAATGCATTAATCCTTAATCCAATATCATTTGCAATTAACAGTCCTTTATTGTTCATCATTGCTCCAATCTGGCTTGATTTGCTTCCAGGGGCAGCGCACATATCAAGAACTTTATCTCCTGGCTTTGGCTCTAAAACAATCGGGGGAATCATTGAAGCAGCTTCCTGGACATAGATATACCCAAGCTGATGCTCTAATGTATTGCCAATATCTAGTCTTCCTTTTTTATGCTTTATCCAGAATCCTTCTTCAAGCCATGGGATTTGTGTTAAAATCCAGTCTTTTGATAATTTTTTCCTGCATTCATCAATAGAAATCTTTAATGTATTAATCCTGATTGATTTTCTTAGATAAGTCTTGCTGTATTTAATGAATTCATCATAGTCAGTTAACTTTTCATATCTTTCCCCGAACTTTTCCTTAATTTCAATGTTTTCTATTTTCATTTTTAATTTTATTCTGGATATTGTTCGACTCTTTAAGTATCTGCCTCATTATATTTTCTATAAATCCAGTGTTTAAATCAAGCTCTTCAGCATATCTTTTTATATCTTTTAATATCTTTCTTTCTCTTTCTGGAATATGGACTTTAATTTTTTTTTTTCTTTTTTCTTTTTTCTTTACCAATCCCCTCCTTTTTGAGATTATTTTTATTAACTCTGCATCAAGGCAGTCTATTTCTTTTCTTATATCATCTAATCTCATTTTTATAATCCCTTAACCATATAAGGCCCTTCTTGTTTATATCCTAATTTTTTGTAGTAATTCCTGACTCCAACTCCGGATATTACAACAATTTTTTTTTTATAATAAGTCCTGCAAATCTTTTCAGCCTCTTTCAGCAGTTTTTTGCCAAATCCCTTGTGCTGTATCTTGCCTTTTTTTCCTATTTTTTCAGCCTCTCCATAAACATGCAGTTCCCTGATCAAAGCAGAATCCTGGGTAATCTCTTTTCTTAAAAAATGGCTTGGAAATCTTAATCTGCAAAATCCAAACAATACATCATTTTTTATATCTTCAATTGAAATAAAAAATTCAGTTCCTTCTGAAGCCTTATAATACCTTTTTATTAATTCTAAATTTCTGGGCTTATAATCAGGATGCTTTTTCATGAATAATCCTATTTCCCTGCACCTGATGCAGTTGCACTTGACATTAATCATCTGCCTTAGGTTAGTCATATCCACTCCAGCTTCTGTCATATAAGTTGGAATATCTCTCTGGACCCTCATTATTCTGCAGAATTTTGGAATTATTTTTTTTTTAAATTCAGAAATTATAGATACAGCTTGTTTTGTTGTCAGCGCTTTAAACTTTCCAGCTTTCCATAGCTCATACAATTTAGTTCCTTTTAATATCATGCATGGATACAGTTTTAGCATATCTGGCCTGAACTCCTGCTTTTTAAACAATAATTTTAATCCGTGTAATTCTTTCTTTCTTTCTTTTATTAGTCCAAGCATATAATGCAGGTTAATCTTAAATCCAAGATTCTTTAAAATGCTGATTGATTCAATTGAGTCTTTTATAGTATGCCCTCTTTCAATAAACTTCAACACATCGTCATAAACACTCTGGATTCCAAGCTCAACTCTTGTTGCGCCTAATCTCAGCATTTCATTTCCTTCTTTTAATTTGCCGTAATCAGGCCTTGTCTCTATAGTTAATCCAACACATCTTATTTTAGAGTTCTCATTTCTCTTTTGCTCTTTAATCAAATCATATTTTCCTTTTAATTTCAAAATCCTTTCCTGCACTCTTCTAATCCTTTTTTCATTTTCAATATTTCCAGGCAGTTCAAAAAAATTATTAAATTTCTTAATATTCAGTCTATTCCTGCTGAAAAAATATTTTGAAAAGTCATTTAATGCCTTAAATGCATAGCCAATAAAGCTTTCCCTGTATTTCCTGGGAAAAGATGGAAATGTTCCGCCCATTATTATTAACTCAACTTTTTCAGGGATCTTGTTTATAGCAGTATACTGCTCCAGCCTATTAAATACTTGGAGATAAGGATCATAATTATTTCTTATTGCTCTTCTTGTTGCAGGTTCTTTTCCTGTATATGACTGGGGCACATCCCCAAAATAAGAATTAATGCCGCCAGGGCAATAGATGCATTTTCCATGGGGGCAGGGAATAGGCTTTGTCATAATCGCAATGACATTTACTCCGGAAAGAGTTCTTGTAGGCTTAATTCCCATCCACTTTAATTTTTCCCTTTCCTTGGAATTAGCTTCTGTTAATATGTCTGCATTTGTAGGAATCTTCTTTATCTTGTATTTTTTTATTATTTCCTTCTTTAAGCTGTCTAGTTTTTTTTGATTATTAACATTATTTTTAATAACTATCTTCAGTATTTCTTTCAAGACTTTTTTGTACATAAGAAATATTTAGTTAGGGTATTATATAAAATTAATTAAAAATAATAAAATTTTTTTTTATTTTATATTATCTATACATTCCTTATAATCACTATTATCTTCCCATTGGCATTTATCGTTGATGCAGGAGCAGGAAGTTAGTTTTAAGCAGCTATATTCTTCTTTCCATTCGCATGTTGTTATTAATCCTTTAGCCTTTTCTTTTGCAGTGCAAACCTGCCCAGAGCACCCTCCTGCTGAGCAGTCTGAATCAACAGCGCATTCTGCATTTCCTTGTATTTCTTTTTCTTTTATTCGACTTTCACAGCTAGTTAAAAATATACATAATATTAAAACTAAAATTAATTTTTTTATTTTGAATTCACCAACAAACATTTTCCTCAATGCATCCCCAATGCAAAAGCCTCTTTTTTTGAATCAGTTCCTACTCTTATACCAAACCTATTTCCATTTTCATATCTTTCTTTGGTATCTGCTTCCAGCCATTCGCTGTTGCAATTTTCATTTTCAAAATTCCATTTAGCGCAGTAAAATGTATTTAATTCATCAAAATAATCTGGACTTAAATCTGGATTCAGCTTAGTTATGTCTTTATAATAAAATAAAAAAACTGAATTTTCATAATCCCAATCAGCTTTATTTGCATAAACAAAATATAATTTTAAATTATCCTCTTCTCTTTCACCATACTGCTCAGAAATAACATTCATATTTTCTTGTCCTGCAGAACCTAAAAACGATGTATAAAAAAAATAATTCATTTCCTCATCAAAATCTATGCCTTCTTCCATCCCGCTTGCATTGGCAATTATTATGCTTATATAACTTGGAATTGATATTATTCTTTCTGAATTAAGTATATACTGTATTCCTTCTGTATAATAATCATCGCTTATTGTTAATCCCCTTTCAACAAAATTTCCATTATCATCTGTTATTTTAAAATTAGCGTCTATTATTTCATAAACCTCTGCAAAAACTGAGATCTTATTATTCTCTAAATCCACATCATTATCTGCTTTTATATCTAAAGTTATATTATGCTTTCCTCTTTCTGTTGGAACCCACTCAACAGTATAACCTTTATATACATCTTCAACATAAAATTCATCAAAAACAGACTTATTAATTAATATTCCATTATCATACAAATCAGCAATAACATTTTCTGCTTTTTCAGTTCCTCTATTTATTATCTCAACATATATATTACTAATCTCGTTTACCACTCCATTATCTACCCATATATCTCCTCTTAAATCAGGCCCTTTTATTTTTGCTTCAATCCAATCTTCATCATAATTATTATCTAGATTCCTGTCTTTATCTGTTTTGACAAATAATTTTAATATATGCCCTCCCTTCTTATCTGGAATATATTTAATATCTTTTGTAAATTCTTCATTAGCATCTAAACTTTCAATATTTTTTTCTATTTTTTTTATCCCATCTGATATCCTTCCAACAGCATCATCTTCACTTACTGCTAATAACTCTAGTAATCTTCCATTTTGTAAAATAATAGTTTCTCCTGCTAAAAGAATAAAATCCTCATTAATACCATTATATGAAACAGAAATTTTTGCTTTATTTTTTTCTATAAAAAAAAATGTGATTTTATACTCTGTATCATCAAACCATGTGCTATCTTCTTCTTCATAGGAATTCCAGAATTGTGAATAATCATAAATATCATATAATTCAATTTTATTATTTGTTGCAGCCTGAGTTCCTATGTTTTTTATATTAATTTTTAAAGTGCTCTCTTCATTGACAATAAAATCCTCCTCCCAGTCATAATCAATATATGCTTCTAAGTCAGGGGCATCTTCTGCAACATATGTAATTTTATAATCATAATTATTAGCTAAATCTATATCCTCCTTATCATCAATAAATAATTTTAAAACATATTTCCCAATTTTTTTAGGAACCCACTCAATATCTATATTCTCTTTTTCCCCCCCCTTTAGATTACTTACATCTGCAGCGCCTATTTCATTGAATTCTTTAGCAAAAACTAATTCAACAGCATAATTTTCTTCTTCCGAATAATAAGAATAAGAAATTCTAACATTAACAAAAATCCCGTCTTTTAATTTAATAACCTGATTATCGCTTATCTCAAAATTTTCTTCTGTATTATCATAATCAACATAAAGTTTTATTTTATTATTTTCAATATTAAATTTAGTTACATATTCCTTATCATTAAAATATAGTATTTCTAATTGATTTTCTTCAAATAATACAATATATTTAACATCATATAAATAGTATAGTCTTGCTTTTGTATCAGTATTTTTTTTTGTGCCATAATTTGCTATGTTAACTTGTACATAATCTATTTTATTTAATGTATAATCTTCTTCCCTCCACCTTATATAACCAATAAGATCAGGCGCATCATACTTTATATAAACCTCTTTAGTTCTTATATTGTTATCCAGATTTTCATCATTATCTATTTCAACAACAACATATATATCCTTATATTTTGCAACATTAACTACCCATTCAAACTCAATATCCATGACTTCATTGACTTCTAAACTTTCAATATATTTTGTTTCAATTAACTTATAATCTACATATAATTTTACTTTGATATTTTCTTCTTTATACCTCCCGATATTGTATAATTTAGTTTTGATGTTGGTTGACTTTCCATATTCCAATTCCTCAGCCTCAATATTACCTGCTGCCAGATCATGATCAAATGTTTTAATATCCATAGAGAATTTTTCTTTTTTAGGAAGATATACCCCGGTTCCATCAAAACTTATTTCAAATTCAGCCTTATCCAGATTATAATCCAATGGTATCTGATATTCAAAATTGAATTGCCCTTTTTCATCTTCTTTTAATGTATTTATTGTGCTTTTTTGATATTCATTGTTTAAACTTAAATCTAACTTTAATCCGCCGCAGGCTTCACTCTTGTCATCAATGCAGATTCCTTCTATTGATATGATATCCCCTTTTGCCAAATCTGTTTCTTCTATTGGTATTTTATTATTTTCATCTATTAATTTATTAATATTCAGATTAAAATTAACATCCCTTGCTTTTAATGAAACAGGCTTTATTATATATTCAGCAGAATTTCCAGCTCTATCTTCAGCATATATCTTTAAATTTATTTTTTCAACATTTTCATCAGTAATGGTTAAATCAGTTTTAAATCTTGATATCCCTGCTTTATTGAAATTTCCTTTTAATTCAATCCAATCACCTTCTGTTTGATAATATGTCTTTATATCTTTAATAAGCTCGCTGTCATCTATAATAGAAGCAATAATATTTATTTTTTTATTAACTTCAAATCTTGGAGAGAACTCTAACTTATCTAAATAAGGAGGATTGATATCATCTTTGCCTAATGTTTTTCCAGGAGGATAACTAAATCTATAATTTTCTTCTATATTTTCCCAAACAGGATAATTTGTTGGAATTGTTAATTTAACTAAATAATCCCCTTCCTCTTGAATGTAATAATATAATTGATTATAATCCCATATTTTACTCTCTGTTCCAACCAAATCATCTTCTTTTATGAGCTCATTATTTAAATAAATCTCATAATGCGGCTTAGGCAAAGAATATTCTTTTATTTCTTCTTCATCTTCAAATATCTCAATTACTCTAATTTCAGTTTTTCTGTATAAAAATGAATTTCCATTATATCCTTTGACAGGCCAGTCTTTTAATCTTATTTTATTATCTTCAATTATAACAGGAGACAATCTAAATGGCGCTGTTCCAAAATAAATCTCTTTTTTATCCCCTGGAACTGGTTTTATACCATCAAATGCATATAGGGATTGATAATGCTCTTGCTGGGCAGTTTCATAACCAAAATCCTCGCCAATATAATTGATATACATTTTTGTTGAAAACATCCATCCTCTTTTATAATTTTCAGGAACAGGATTTTTCCCCATCACATAATATGTTCTTTTGCCAGGAACCGCAATATCCATCCATGAAGCAGCAGCTCCTGATTGTCCTGGATGAATCCACCATAAAATATTTGAATAGGTATAAGGAGTGTAAGAAGGATAATTAAAATAATAAGTGTAATTGGCTAATTCTTCTTTTTTATAATCTAAAACTGTTGGAGTTGAATCATCAACATTATGCAAAATCCAGCCAACTGCATAAATCTCATTTGTTGTTGAATATTCTTCTTCACCTCCTGACGGGCATCCAGTTATAAACAGAGATAATAATACTAAAAAAAATATTCCATTTTTTTTTTTTTTTAGGCATATATTCATTTTTCTTTAATACCAGTTGATATTACATGACTATAACCTGTTTTTTTCCAGTCTCCTGAAATGCCATAATATTTTAGGAGAATGTCTGTGTTAAGATTATTATCTGGCTTGTTTGAGATATGGACAGTTCTGTCCCCTGTTGTTGGATCGCTGTATTCAACAGACAGATATCTATCATTATTGCCTTCATAAGTATTAAATCCTTTTGTCCATTCATAAAGGAAAAGAGGATTATTGTCTAATGAATTGGCCTTTATTAAAAATGGCCTTGAATTGGAAAGTCTTATTGTTTTTTCAACCTCTGAATCATAACCAACATCTACAATATCAGATAAAATATATTCAAAATTCCAGTCCTCATTGTCACCTATTGCATATACAGTATATCTTCCATTTTTAACATTAAATGTATATTGATTTTCTTCAAAATCAAAATCCTGTGAAACTCCTTTTATAAAAGATAAATCTTCATTATGAATATATAAACTTGGATAAATCTCTTTTCCTTCACTATCAGCAATAACAGTTAATTTGGAATATTTTGAAAATGAATAAGGAACCTTATATTGTTTATTCCCAGAACTTATAATTAACTTTCCATAAAATGATCCGTCTAACTTGCTAGGAAGATTAAAGTTTAAAGAGATTGTTCTTTGAGAGTTTCCTTCTATTTCTATAGAAGACTCGCTTACTGATACTATATCTTCATGTTCATTATCATTTTCGTCTTTTAAGATTCCAGGATCAATAGTTAATGATATATTGTCTAGCTTCAGATTTTTAATTGTAATGTCTTTACTAGCTCTATATTCCCCAATTCCCAAATCAAATGATATTGTTGGAGGGTTTGTTAATATATCAACTTTATTAGCCATTAAAGCATCAATTCTTCCTGTTCCTTGTGTATAAATATCATAGCCAATGTCATAAGAACTGCTCATTAAAGCTGATTTAACATCTTCTGCTTCCCAATTTGGATGCGACTGCAATAATAAAGCAGCTAATCCAGCAACATGGGGAGTTGCCATTGATGTTCCCGAGATAGCAATGTGCTCTTGGTCATTATTGCAGTGATTCTCATCAATCCAGCTATCCCACTGCGCAGCGCAGATATCAACACCTGGCGCAGCAACATCTGGCTTTATTATCATTCCCTCTTCCCATATTACAGGTCCTCTAGAGCTAAATTCAGCTATTTCATTGCATTTATCTGATGCGGCAACTGTAATTGCTTTTCTTGCTGTTCCAGGGCTTCCAATTGTTTCTGGATCTGGACCATCATTCCCAGCTGCAATTACAGCAACTACTCCTTGGTTAACAGCATTATCAACTGCTATGCTTACAGGATCATCAGGATTTCCAGGGCCCCCTAAAGACATAGAAATAATATCAACACGATCTGAAAAATCACCGTCCTGATTTGGATCAACAGCTCTTTCAATTCCACTTATTACAGAATCCCAGCTTCCAGAGCCTTCTTCATCTAAAACCTTAATTGCATATATCTTTGCATCTGGAGCAATTCCTTTTAAAATCCCATTGCCTGCTACTGTTGCCGCAACATGCGTTCCATGCCCATGATCATCCATTGGATCGTCATCATCATTTATAACATCATAACCCCCAGTAATTTTGCAATTATCTCCTAAACATCCTCCTAAATCAGAATGCGTATAATCAACTCCTGTATCAATAACAGCAACAGTAATTCCTTTCCCTGTTATCTCATTTCCATTTTCATCTTTAATTTTATTTAAATCATCTGCATTTATTACTTTTGCACTTTCATATAATAATAATCTTACTTTTATGTTAGGATATATTTTTTTTATTCCAGAAATTTCTTTTACTTTCTCTATCTCTTCTCTAGAAACATCTAACTTAAGTCCATTAAAGACATTCTTATATTCATTAATAGTTTTTTGAGATATTTTTTTAATTATTTCTTGTTTTATTTTTATATGCTCATTTTCAACATCAATCCTGTGGTTTTCTAATCTTATAGGAATTTCTTGCTCTTGCAAAGCAAAAACATTATACGCTCTACTTAATATCCTCCCAATGAGAGGAAATTTGTTTAAATTGGCAGAAGTTTGCTGATTTTTTTTTACTTTTCCATATAATTCATTTTTATATTCTAGGATAGGTTCATCTTTAAACTCAACAATATATCCATTAAATGAATCTTGAATATTCTCTGTCTGTATATTTACAGAATTTCCTTTATCATCAGTTATAACCATCTCTTCAGGTAATTTTTCCTGCAATAAGTGCTGCACAGCATTTTTCTGTTTTATTAGAGTATGATAACCTGTTTTCTGGATTTCAAGATTAGAAATGTCAAAATCTCCTGTTTGTTTTCCTTCTAATCCTAACTCTTTTAATTTCTGCAGTATGCTTATTGATGACGTACTTTCTCTACTTCCTGCTGCAGGCTCTTCTTCTACTTCTTCTATTTCAGTTGATTCACACCATTCTGGAATCCATTGTTCCTCTAATTCAATTTCTGTTATGTTAATGCAGGCGCCATCCTGGCAGCCACTTGGACATTTATATAATTTTATATATACATCGGTTCTACCAGTATCGCTTTTTCCACAATAAGCTTCCTCAATATAACTCGCGATTAAAGTATATGTACAAGTTGAAGATCCGTCAGGATATTCTTTATAATCACAACAATTATCTTCGATAGAGTATGGCACTCCCTCAGAACTTATGCTGTTAGCACTGCCCTTAGTATAATAATCCAATCCCCCGTCAGAATCTACACAGCCTGCTGGAGCAACATTCCACGGAATAAAAATACCATTAATCCATAATTCCCCTGGATTTAACTCTTGGGAATTAATAGAAATAGAATTAGCTAATATAATTAACGCAAAAATCAATAAACCTTTTTTTTTATTCAATTTTACCTTTCTCTCTCTCTTTTTTTGATTATATAAACTTTATTGTAACACAACAAAGCTTAAGTACATGAACAAGAGATAAATCAAAACCAAAACAGCCCCTTCCTTCTTATTAAGGTTCATATGGTTGAATAGCATCAGCAAAGCTATTAATGTTGCAAATATCCAGAATGGAAAATAATATATTAAAGCAGTCTTGCCTACAACAAATCCGGATATTGCAGCTCCAGAGCCAAAGCTTAGCAAGGGATCTGTTATATTGCTTCCAATAATATTTCCCAGGCTGAGATGATGGGATTGTTTTATTACAGCTTTTAAAGAAACACTTAATTCAGGCAATGATGTTCCTATCCCTATAAATATTCCGATAAATGCCCCTATGATATTCAGCTCTTCGGCTATTATTACTCCGTTCTCAACAACAAATTTAGCAGCGTAGATAATAATAGCTATTCCTATAGCTATAACTAATAAATCCAGTAAAGGATTTTCTTTTCTTATCTGGCTGTGATTTTTAATCTTTTCAACCTTTGAAAGATAAATCAAATAGCCAATGTAAATCAATATTAAGATAATTCCTTCTACTTTAGATACAAATCCATCTAAAGAAAATAAATACATTATTATCAGCGCAGCAAAAATCATTGAGCCATCTCTAAACATGGATTTTTTTGTTGTGTGAAGCACAGCAACCATTCCAACAATTCCAAGAAGAATTGTTATCTTAAACAAGTCTGCTCCAATAATATTTCCAACTACAATACCGCTGCTCTCTATTCCATTTAAATTGTTTAAAGCAGATCTTATGCTGTTAGATATCTCTGGCAGTGAAGTTCCGATTGATGTTATTGTCAGGCCGATAATAAGTTCAGATACTCCTATTTTTTTAGCTATCCTCTGCGCAGCTCCGACAACAATATCGCTGCCAAACCATAATCCTACTATGCCTATTATTATGAATATTATCTCATTATAGATATTTAATCACCTCAAACAGGACAAATGCAGCATAAATCATTAAAGCAATAATTCCATGCTTCCAGTTAACCTCTCTTTTCTTAATCAAATAAACAGTAAAAAACACTCCGAATACCATAAATAATGATGCTGTGATAAAATTCGTTCTGTCAAATTCAATTGGGCTTATAACTGACGCTACCCCTAATACCAAAGAGAGATTTGTAACAACAGCTCCTAAAATATCCCCAAAACCCATATTAGCCCTTCCTTTTAATACTGATTTTACACCAATCATTAGCTCTGGAGTGGTTGTGCATATTGCAACAAATATCAAACCAAAAAAAAATATTGGAATATCAAGCATATCTGATATTAACACAGAAGAAAATACAAGCCATCTTACGCTTAATAGCAATGCAACCAATGCAATGATAAAAATCACCATGTCCAATATAACTGTTTTCAGTTTAACCTGTTTTTTAACATGACCTACCTCTCCTTCCTTCCTTATTAATAGATAAACATAACATGAATAGGCAACCAGCAAAATTGCTCCATCAATCCTTGACAAGATTCCATCTAAACCAAGAATAACAGGAAGTAAAACCATCACAATAACTGTTGGGATTGTCTCGCTTATTATCTCTCCCTTAACATTTATCTTTCTGGCAATGACAGCCATTAATCCAAGAACCAATGAAATATCAATGATATTTGCTCCTATGATATCTCCAAGTATTAATCCTCCTTGATTAATCCATGAAGAGGTTATGGCAGTTGTCAGTTCAGGAAAAGAAGTTCCAATTGAAATAACTAAAAAGCCTATTACATAATCGCTTATTCCAGTGGCCCTTGCATAATTGGCAATAGCTGTTATTGCATAGCTGGCGCTCTTTAAAATAACCAAAAGCGAGAGCAATGCTATTATTATTAAGTATGTTAGTTCCATTTTCTAAGCACTTTTAATATTTCTCCAAACCATAATACACAGCTTGAAATTCCAACAACATAAATCCAGTGAACAGCTGTTAAAGGGATTGTCTTAAAGTAAGCATTTAAAGGGGTGTAGATAACAAGGATATTTAACAAAACTGAGCTGATAATGGCAACCCAAAGCCATTTATTATTGAACAATCTTTTAAATGAAGTGTATTTGCTTCTTACATTTAATACATTAAACATCTGAAACATCATTAATGTTGAGAATGCCATTGTTCTTGCATAAATTTCATTATCAAGGAACATGTTGAAAACAAATAACGTGCCAAGCATCATTATCAATCCAACCAAAAATATCCTTGCTGCTGCTGAATTCGTGATTATTTTTTCACTTTTTTTTCTTGGCTTTCTTTCCATAACATCTTTTTCAGCAGGATCCACTGACAGCGCCAGCGCAGGAAATCCGTCTGTCAGCAAGTTAATCCAGAGAATCTGTATTGCAACTAATGGCAGCGGCAGTCCTATTAATATTGCAGCAAAAATAGTCAAAATCTCTCCAAGATTTGAGCTTAGTAAATATTCAACAAATTTTTTGATGTTATCATATATACCTCTTCCTTCTTCAATAGCATTTACAATAGAGGCAAAATTATCATCTAAAAGAAGCATATCAGAGCTCTCTTTTGCAACCTCTGTTCCTGTAATATTCATTCCAATTCCAATATCGCTTTTTTTTAATGCAGGAGCATCATTAACCCCATCTCCTGTCATTGCAACAACTTCTCCTTTCTTCTTTAAGGTTTCCAGGATTTTAACTTTATGCTCTGGATTAACCCTTGCATATATATCAACATTGTCAATAATCTTATCTAGATCTGTTATCTCTTCTCCGGTTACTGCATTTCCTTTTAATCCAATTCTCTTTCCAATGGCAACAGCAGTATTTTTATGATCTCCTGTTATCATAACAACCCTTATTCCTGCTTTCTTGCATTTCCTTACAGCTTCAATAACCTCATCTCTCGGAGGGTCAATCATTCCCTGCAGTCCGACAAAAATAAAATTTTCTTCTTTAACCTTATCCTTGATTTCTTTGTATGCAAATCCAAGAACCCTTAAAGCATCATCAGCAAACTGCTCATTTTTTTTTAATATATCCTTTTTTTTTTTATTATCCAGTTTTTTGACTTTTCCATTAATGTTTATATGCGAGCATAAATTTAATATAACATCAGGAGCTCCTTTCATGAAAGCAATCTTCTTACTGTCAATTAGATGAACAGTAGTCATTCTTTTTCTTTTGCTGTCAAAAGGAATCTCATTTATTCTCTTTATTTTATCTTTTAATTCTTTTTCTAATCCTGATTTTTGCGCAGAAACAATCAATGCAGCTTCTGTAGGATCTCCTACCACTTCATTGCCTTCTAATTCAGAATCATTGCATAATAATCCTATCTTAGTCAGTAATTGTGTTTCTTTTGGGTTTATCTTTTTATCGTTGAATAAGAAATCTCCTTTTATATTATAACCAACTCCTTTGACATGGATTATCTTGTTATTTACAAATATTTCCTTGACAGTCATCTCATTTTTTGTCAAGGTTCCTGTTTTATCTGTGCAGATGACAGTTGTGCTTCCCAATGTTTCAACACTTGGCAGTCTTCTGACCAGAACATTTTTCTTTACCATTCTCTGCACTCCTAAGGCAAGGCATATTGTTACAACAGCAGGCAGTCCTTCTGGAACAGCAGCAACAGCCAATGCAACTGCAATCAGCAGCATATGTATTATATTTATTTCATTTCTTAATATGCCTGTGATAAAAACAATTATAGTGATTATAATAACAGCAATTCCAAGCCATTTTCCAAGATACTGTAATTTTTTTTGCAGAAAAGTTTCTTTTTCACCTTCCTGTATCATTTCTGCTATTTTTCCTATTTCTGTATTCATCCCTGTTCCTGTGACTACTGCTTCTCCTTTTCCTTTGCTCGCATTAGTTCCAGAAAAGAGCATATTTTTCTGGTCTGATATGATCAGTTTTCCAGATAATATTGAAGAAGTTTTAACAACAGGAGTTGATTCTCCTGTCAAAGAAGCTTCCTGGGTTTCCAGATTATAAGCTGCAATCAATCTTGCATCTGCAGCTATCTTATCTCCTGCCTCTGCAACTAATATATCTCCAGGAACAATTTCCATGGCATCAATAAGCTCTAATCTGTTATTTCGTTTTACCTTTACTTTAAAGGTAACAAGTTTTTTTAAAGCCTCAATAGCCTTTTCAGCTTTATATTCCTGAACAAATCCAAGGATAGCATTTATAATTAATATTACGCCAATAACAACAGCATCTACATTTTCTCTGGCAACCAAAGAAATAATAACTGCTGCTAACAGGATATATATGATAAAGCTTTTGAACTGCCTTATAAATATCTTTAAGGCATTTATCTTTCTTACTCTTTTAATCTCATTAAATCCATATTTCTGCAGTCTTCTTTTAGCGCTATCATTATCTAATCCTGATTCAGAAGAATTGAATTCTTCTATAACTTCTTTTGATGATTTGTTGTAATAGTTCATCTCAGGCTTTTCTTAAAATTATCCTCTTCAATTTCTTTGATTTTTTTTTCATATTCTTCCCATTCCATAAACTCTTTTTTGAAAATAACAAATATCTTATTCTCAAAAAAGTCGCTGATAGATTTCCTGTTTATGTGATACCAAAAAGGCAACTCTACCTCTATATCCTCAATTTTTCTTTTCATTTTTTATTCACCTCAAATTCAATATACCATTTATTGTTTTTATTATCAAACCTAAACACAACATCACTTTTTTTTTTTATGTCCAGAGAAAACAAGAGGGGCATAGGTATTGTAGTCTCAAAACTGCTTCCTCTTCTGTACAGCTTCCTGCGAAATTCCATACTTATATTTTACCTATCTTTTATACTTAATAACCTACTTATATTTAAAGGTTATGGTTTTGTCGCAATAATGGGTCTTAAAGAGTAGCTGTCGCTTTTAGGGACTTGATATAGAAAGATTTATATACTTATTTATACATACAAATGTGTATATATGTTAATAAACAAAAAAGATATTATTGGAGTAAATCAAGAGATAGGAGAAAATGGAAGTTTTCACAATGAAAGCAGTTTGGACTTTGTGCTTTCAATTATTAAGAACAAACCCTGGTTGTATGAGTTAGCATATATTAGCAGAAGCTTGTTAGTTGATCACGTATTTCAAGATGGTAATAAAAGAACCGCGTTGTCAATAGCAATGACCTATATTGAAGATAAAAATTTAGAATATGATAAATTAAGGCTCTCTGTTGTTATTTATAAAATAGCAAAAAATAATATAAAAGATATAAATAAAATAACGAGGCTGATTAAAAGTGTCATTTTTTGATAAAGCAAAGAAAGTAATTGATGAGAATAGAGATTTATTGACTGTATTCGAAGAACTAGACAGAACAGGAACTTTTAGAAAGCCTGTTTATAAGAAGAGGGTTAATTTTACAATAGATGAAGAACTATTCAATAGATTCAAGAATTATTGCAGGAAAAACGGAATTAATATGTCAGCTAAAATCGAGAATTATATAAGAAAAGAGATTTCTAAGTAAAAAGTTTTTTAAAGAAGATTAGATTAGCTAAGATAATGACAAGATCAATAAATGAAAACGGAAAATGCATAATATGCAATGAATATGCATATGATATCTGCTGGAATTGCGATATGTTTGTCTGCGAAGAGCATAAGATACTTATACCATTTGAAGAGCCTACAGTAAAAGCAAAAATATTCTGTCCGAGGTGCAGAAAATGAACTGCATATTCTGCAAAATTGTAAAAGGGGAAATTCCATCTTATAAGATATATGAAAACAGCAGGATATTAGCCTTTCTTGATATAGCGCCTGTTAATAAAGGACATGCATTAATTATTCCTAAAGATCATTATGAAAATATTTATGATATTCCTGAAAACCTGTTAAAAGAAATGATATCAGCAGTAAAGAAAATTTCAATGGCAATCAAAAAAAGCGTTGATGCAGATGGTATTTCTATTGCCCAGAGCAATGAATCTTCAGCAGGGCAAGTTGTTCCGCATCTCCATTTCCATATCATGCCGAGATTTAGGAATGATGGATTAAAACTATGGCCCCAGGGAAGCTATGATGAAGGAGAGATGCAGGAATATATGGATAAGATAAAAAGAGAAGTTCAATAAACTATAGAAATCATATGGGTGTGGGGAACATTACATTCTATATTAAGAACAAGAAGCTCCTATTCCCCCTATTTAAAGATAATAACAAAAAAAATAAGATATCAACATAAACTTTATAAAACATATAAGAATTAAATTCTATTAATGCCGAAGTAGCTTAACCTGGTTAAAGCGCTGCGCTCATATATTTGAGCAATGACGAAAGGATGATTAAACTCATAGCTGGGTTACGCAGAGATTGCGGGTTCAAATCCCGCCCTCGGCATTTCTTTCTTTCTTTCTTTTTTTATTTAACAAAATTTATAAATAAAATATCAAATTAGAAAATTCTATGAAGAATTTAATCTTGAAATATGCACTGCAGAATGCAGTAAAATTCAATGGAAAAGCAAATCCTTCAGCAGTTATAGGTAAGATTCTTGCTGAAAATCCTGATTTAAAATCAAAGATTAATGAGATATACAAAGAAACAGCTTCTGTTATTAAAGAGGTAAACTCATGGCCTGTAAAAAAACAAAAAGAAAAGCTTAATTCATTGGCTCCTGAACTTTTGGAAGAGGAAAAAAAAACAAAAACAAAAACAAGAACTCTTCAGGAATGGAGAAACACAGAAAACCTAAAGACAAGATTTGAGCCGAGTCCAAGTGGAGCGCTGCATATCGGCCATGCTTATGTTCTCGCATTAAATTATTTATACTGCAAAAAATACAACGGAAAACTAATCCTAAGGATAAGCGATACAAATCCTGAGAATATTTATTCAGAAGCTTATGATTTAATTAAGAAAGATGCAGAATGGCTTACAAATTTCGGAATAGACAAAATGTACATACAGTCAGATAGAATAAATTTATACTATATTTATATGAAAAAATTACTGCAGATGAACAAGGCATATATCTGCACTTGCAATGTTGAAGAATTCAGAAAAATGCTTGGAAAAAGCCAGGCCTGCCCTTGCAGAGACCTATCAGAAGATGAGCAGCTGAAAAGATGGAATCTTATGTTTACAAAATACAGGCAAGGAGAAGCAGTTGCAAGATTAAAGACAGATATCAATAATAAGAATCCTGCAATGAGGGACTTTCCATTGTTCAGGATAGTTGAAGAGCCTCATGCAAGGCAGGAAAAAAAATTCAGGGTATGGCCTTTGATGAATATGGCAGTAGCAGTTGATGATATGGAAATGGGAATTACGCATGTTATACGGGCAAAAGACCATACTGATAATGCCAAAAGGCAGAAAATGATTTTTGATATTTTTGAGAGGACAGCTCCTGATTCACAGTTTGTAGGAAGGATAAACTTTAAAGATTTAGTGGTAAGCGCAACACAAATAAGCCTGGGAATAAAAGAAGGAAAATATTCTGGATGGGATGATATTTCACTGCCAAGCTTGGCAGCATTAAAAAGAAGAGGCTATACTAATGAATCTTTCCTTAAATATGCAGAAGATGTTGGTGTCACATTGACAGACAAGACAATCTATAAAGAAGATTTTTTTACAGCTTTAAACCATTTTAACAAAGAAATAATTGACAATAAAACATACCGCTATTTCTTTATTTGGGATCCAGTTGAGATTAAAATTGAAAAATCCCCAAAGCAGACAGTTGAGCTTGATCTTCATCCGGATAATGAAAAAGGAGGAAGAATCTTTAAAATAACAGATAGGTTCTATATAACAAGACAGGATTACAGGGAATTAAAAGACAACAAGCTTTACAGATTAATGGATTGCCTTAATTTTAAGAAAAAAGGTAAAAAATTTATCTTTGATTCCCTTGGCTATAATACATTTAAGGAGCAGGGAGATAAAATAATCCACTGGCTTCCAAAAGATAACTTAATCAATGTAATGGTTTTAATGCCAGACAAAAAGACAGTTATAGGAAAAGGAGAGCTTGGACTGAATGATTTAAAACCAGGAACAGTTGTGCAGTTTGAAAGATTTGGTTTCTGCAGGTTAGATTCTAAAGAAAAAAATAAACTTGTTTTTTGGTATGGGCATAAATGAATAAAAATTATTCTCCTACCCACATATCTCCGCCAATATATTCTCCCTTATCATTGTATGCTAAATATACTGCGGCTATACTATAATCGTCTGTATCTCCTGCAGCATCTGTTGTCAATATTCTTGCTAAAAATAAAGCGCTTTCTAAGCTTGACATCTCTCCTAAAACATTATGCTGCTCTCCTGGAATCGCGAACTTATCAACTGCTACAATCCTGCAATTTCCTTTTGTTGCCTTAAGAACTTCTGGAAGATTGTTATCTTCTATTTCTACTGGCTTTAATTCCTTCATACAAATTTCTATTGTTTTTTTTAAAAATTCTCTTCCGCCTAATACTATACAACTTATTTCATCTGTCATACATAAAATAAAATATTAATCTATTTATAAATAAATATGTTATATAAACTATAAAATACAAAAATTTAAATAATAAAATCTATAAACTTAAAAACAAGGTGATACTATGTCATTAATTGTTCGCTCAAATATAAAGCAATACACTAAAAATGAAGGCCTGAATAATGTTTCTGGCGATTTTGCAGATAAACTGCAGAAAAAGATTGAGGAATTAATCAAAGAAGCATGCCAGAGAGCAAAGGCAAACGGAAGAAATACAGTTATGGCAAAGGACTTGTAATTAACAAGTCTGGTTCAAGCTGGGTTTTGTATAACTTGTCCCGCAGCTATTCTCATCATTGCATGCTCTTTTCTGCGATCCATCAGAGCATTCTGACCATTGCCCGCAGCTCCAATCCTCATTGCATCTGCATTTTGAGCTTGTAACCGGCCTGTCCTTCATTGTTCCGCATTTGTTTTTATCACTGCATACTCTAACTTTATCTCCTTCGTAGCATTTTGACCAGTTAGTGCATTCCCACTCCTCAACACATTCACAGCTCTCTATCTCAATCATTTTATTCACAGTTGTCCCGCAGTCATTCAAATCATTGCAGTTTCTTGTCCTTTCATTTCCAATACATCCACTCCATTCTGTGCAGTTCCAGTTTTCAATACAACCATTTGTTTGATTAAGTTCTTCTGTTATTAACTGAGGAACTTCTGTTATTAATTGTGTGTCTGTTTCAAAATACCCTTCTTCAATAACCGGATTATTTGATTTGTTTACTGCAAAAACAATCCCAAAAATCATGACAATAGCAATTATCGAGAAAATAGAAATCTTTTCAACATCCCATATATAGATATATTCCTTTCCCCCCATTTTAAATTTTTCTGCTTATTTTTTCCTCTAATTCCTTTTCTCTACTCTTTTTTTTTTCCCTATTCTTCTTTCTGATCTTTACTTCTTCATGTATCTTCTGCAGAGCTGATTTTATTTGCTCCAATGATTCTTTTTTTTCCCTCTCCATTTCAATTTTTTTTTCTATCCTATCTAATCTGTTCTTTAATACTGTAATCATATCAGAACCATGTTTTTGTTCTTCAATAATCTTCTTTTCTTTTTCCAGTGCATTATTTACATTATCTTCTAATTTTTTGAATTCATCTTCTATTGTCATTTTATTAAATTTCTTGCTTAATGTAATTTTCTTTATTTTGTTGATATGGCTGGAAATATTTTTTCTGTTTTGTTCCCTCTTTATCTCACCTTTTTTTACTTTATACATTGCTCTAAGAAAATTCTTAATCTTTTCTGTACTCATATCCTGGCAAATCATTTAAACAACCCTTCTTTTCTCTCCATAAAATTTGGATTTTGTGGGGGGCTGAATGAGGGAGCTGGAGATGCTGGCGCTGGCCGTGCTGGTCTGAACAATGGCCTTGGCCTTGGCTCTTGATAGCTGTTTTTTCTCTCTCTTATCATCTCTGTTAAAGCGACAATCGCCCTGGCAATCTTTGTATTTTGATCCAAAATCTGGTCTAATTTATCAAACAATGGTTCAATTCTCTTTAGAATTTTATGTTCGCTTTTTTCCTCAGCCCTCATCTCCTGGGTAGCAGCAAAAAAAAGCTCATTTAATGTTTCAATGGATTTTGTCAGATTTTCAATAGAATCCACCATCTCAGAACCGCTTTTTTTTCCGGTTCTTAATCCTTCAATCTCTTTCTTCAATCTTAATAATTCTTCATTAGGAATAAGTCCATAATCAGGCATTATAACCACCTCTTTTCAATGTTCTCCGATATAAAGAATATATAAAACTTTTGAATTTTCAAAAGTTTTATGCTTAGACAATACAAAGTATTTTCTTTTGTATAAAACTTTTGAATTTTCAAAATTAATTTAAATTATTAAAA
>Ga0209541_10005912_pt1 | contig 21150 bp, 20 predicted proteins | sample RifCSPlowO2_01_FD_184027 | JGI IMG/M metagenome (GOLD analysis project Ga0209541, IMG submission 184027) | Groundwater microbial communities from Rifle, Colorado - Rifle CSP2_plank lowO2_0.1 (SPAdes) (version 2) | ecosystem: Environmental > Aquatic > Deep subsurface > Groundwater | place... | reverse complement strand
GTCGGACCCGCTCAACAGGGTAATTCGATTTTTCAAGTTCGTTCCGCTCTCACCAACCGCGGAATCTCTGGTGTCAGCCAAGAAAAATCTACTTCACTGCTTCACAGCGTTATAAATTGTAGTGTCATTGTAAGCGACGGTTGACATTTTGTCAAGAGTATGTACAATGGTGTACATATGACTATGACTGTGAGTATAACCGATTTCAGGCAGAATTTGTTTGATTATGCCAGATTGGTGGGAGAGAAGGGCTATGAGATAGAAATTGAGAATGCGGGTAAGGCGGTGGCAAAGTTGGTGCCTTCCAAAACTTCTGACGGAGTAGTCAGGGCGAGAAAGGCTTTGAAATTGTTGAAGAAACTGGGAGGGAAGTTTCCTGATTTTGACGACTCGGCTTATAGAAACAGAAGGAGTAAAGCCGAGATGGAGTATTCGAAGAGATTTAAGGGGTGGTCTTCATGAAGCGGATTTTAGTGGATTCTGATGTAATAATTGATTATTTGAGGATCAAGTTAGGGTTACTGGACAAGCTTTTTGTATTACAGAAAGAGGGAACGGTCGAACTATTTATTTCCGGGATAACCGTGATAGAGGTATATTCGGGGCTATCTGCCGATAGAATGGAAAAGGAAATAGACCAACTGATAAACTGTTTTGGGGTCGTGGATTTAGATAAAAATTTGGGGAAGAAGGCAGGAGAGATACGCAGAAGTTTGGGGAATAAAGTTCGATTGGGAGATTTGATTATCGGAGCAACAGCTATAGCTTTAAAAGCTGGTTTAGCGACGAGGAATAAAAAGCATTTTGAGCGGATACCGGGGCTGAAGTTTTGGAAGGGATAATATTGGTTACGCCGCGGGTGAGGAGGTCGGAGCACGACTAGCCGTCGAAACTGACGTCGTGGGCGTCTGGATGTGACAATGATCGTCTTCTTGATCCAATTGCGCCACTAATACCCAATAGTCCGAGTCCAAGGGCAATAGGGCAGAGGAGTTTCAGGGCATCAATAATGACTCTCCAGTCAATGTCTTTTCCGGCGTTGATAGCTTCGACTAGGCTCATATTGCTATGGGTCATTGTAGCATATGGGGGCAATTTTGGGTAGAATAATAGGATGAGATACTCGCAGGTGTTTCCCAAGACTTTGCGCGAGGCGCCCAGAGACGCGGAGACGGTAAACCATAAGCTGCTGACGCAGGCGGGGTTTGTGCGACAGCTGATGGCCGGGGTGTATACGTATATGCCCTTGGGAATCCGGGTGTTAAACAACATTTCCCAGGTGGTGCGGGAGGAGATGGATGCGATCGGGGGCAAGGAAATACTCATGCCGCTGCTGCATCCGGCGGCTATCTGGAAGCAGTCGGGGGGATGGGACGGGGTGGATGTGCTGTTTAAGCTTAAAAGCCGGACGGATAAGGAATTTGCCCTGGCCCAGAGTCACGAAGAGGTGGTGACGCCGATTGCCCGCGAGTTTATTCATACGTATAAAGACTTGCCGATGAGCATTTACCACATCCAGTGGAAGTTTCGGGATGAGTTGCGCAGTAAGTCGGGGATATTGCGGGGGCGGGAGTTTTTGATGAAGGATTTGTACAGCTGGCATGCCAGCCAGGAGGATTTTGATAATTATTATGAATTAGCGAAAAAGGCTTACCTGAAAATATTTAAGAGGCTGGGGCTCGTAGCCAAGGTGACCGAAGCTTCAGGAGGCGCTTTCTCGGAAAAAATTTCGTACGAGTTTGAGGTATTAACAGACGCGGGGGAGGCGAATATTTTGTACTGCGGAGCGTGCGATTATTGTGTGAATGTTGATGATTTTCAGAAATTTAAAGAAGGGGATAAGTGCCCGAAGTGCGGGAAAGACGTTTTAAAACCCGCTAAAGCGTCCGAAGTGGGGAATGTGTTTGATTTGGGACAGAAATACACTAAGGCGTTTGATCTGACGTTTATCGACGCCGACGGGCAGAAAAAACATCCGGTTATGGGGTGTTATGGAATCGGTATTTCCCGGACAATGGGAGTGCTCGTCGAGAAGTTCCACGACGAAAGAGGCATTATTTGGCCTAGTGAAGCGGCACCTTTTCAGGTTCACCTGGTTGGACTGGCCCCACTTCGCTCCTCTGGAGCTACGTTAGGGGCAGAGGCGATTTATAAGCGTCTTTCAGACGCTGGGATTGAGGTTCTCTGGGATGATAGGGATGTGAGCGCGGGACAGAAATTTGCGGATGCGGATTTAATCGGAGTGCCGGTGAGGTTGGTGGTGTCAGAAAAGACCGGGGACAAAGTTGAGTGGAAGGAGAGGGGGAAGGAAAAAGTGGAATTGTTGAGTTTGGATGAGATAATAAGGAGATATGAATAAGATTACCTTGCCGGAGGGGACGAAGGTGCCGGATCATGTGGCTATGATTTTGGATGGCAACAGGCGGTGGGCTAGGGCGCGGGGATTGCAACCGTGGATGGGACATAAAGCAGGTTATGAAGCTATCAGAGATACAGCTAGAGCGGCGAGGTGGTTAGGTGTGCATACGTTTACTGTTTGGGTATGGTCAACAGAAAATTGGGAAAGACCGGAGGTGGAAGTAAGTGAAATTATGAATTTGGCGCGGGTGGGATTGAGAGAAATAGAGAAAGAATTGCATGATGAAAAAGTGAGGCTGGTGCATTTGGGGAGAAAGGACAGATTGCCTAAGGATGTGGCGGAATTAATGACCAGGTTGGAAATGGATACGAAAAAATATAATGAATCTCATGTATTTAATATTGCAATGGACTATGGGGGGCATGATGAAATCATTAGAGCGATAAATAAAATTGAGAACAAGAACGCTGTGACGGCAAAAGAATTTGAACAGTACCTGGATACGCGTGATCAGCCGTATCCGAATGTGGACCTGTTTATCAGGACCAGCGGGGAACAGAGAACATCGGGACTATTGCCCTGGCAAATGGACTATGCCGAGTATTATTTTGAGCCGGATCACTTACCGGATTTCGGGCCGGAGAAGCTAAAGAACGCCATTTTGGACTTTTCCAGAAGGAGAAGGAGGTTTGGGGGGAATGATGCGGTGGAGCATTTTAAGTTTGACCCGAAATTGGTGGCCAGACTGGAGATGGATTTCAGGCGGGATTTGACGGCAGAGAAAGTGGCGAAGTATGTCAGGGAGCAATATGGGATGACCAAGGAGTTGGCTAAGGAGGCCGGGGGGCATTTGGTGAGGGCACTCAGGAACCGGGAAGAGCGGGAGTGGGTAGCGGCCAAGGATAATTTAAGCCAGCTCTATGAAATCGTCAGAAAGAACGTGGGTCTGGCGCTGGAGCCCGAGGTGCTGGCTAATATTGAGGTGAAATTCTGGAGGGACAGGAATGAAGAAAATATGAAAGAACTTTTGGCCGAGAAGTTCCGGTTTTCCACTTTCCAGGCGGCTAAGTCCGCCCATCTGGCTGTAATGGCGGAGGGGGAAGCGGACCCGAAGAAACAGAAGGGGTATCTGGAAATGTTTTATAAAGCGTTAAAGGAACGGGTGGCGTGATGGTATACTGTATACCATGGTGACGGATACGAGAGACAGAATAGTCGGGTATTTAAACCGGAAGGACGGTGTCAGGCCTCATGATTTAGCCCGGGGTTTGGGGATAGGCAGGGCGGCATTGCATCGGCAGTTACGCAGGTTGGAAAGCGAAGGAAAAATAATCAAAGAAGGCAAGGCACCAAAAGTCATGTATAGGGCTTATGTGCCGAAAGAAGAGGCAAAAAGAATAGCGGATATGATTCGACCGGTTTTGAAGAGATATAAAGTTGCCAAAGCTGAATTGTTTGGGTCGGCGGCGTACGGAGGAATGACTTCTGATAGCGATGTAGATGTATTGGTGGAGTTGCCTAGAGGAGGGTCGCTATTGGATTTAGCGCATTTGAAGCAGGAAATAGAGAATCAAGTAGGGCGAACGGTAGATGTGGTGACTTACAGATCGGTTCATCCGTATATAAAAGATTATGTGTTTGAGAAGACGTATGGAGTGATATGAAGAAACAAAAGGATCAAGTGGTGTATATAAAACATATCCGGGATCAAATTGAGGATATCGAAAGATTTTTAAGAGGGTGGAGCGAGAAGAGGTTTATTGCTGATGTTAAGACTCAAAAGGCGGTGGCCAGGAGCTTGGAGATTATTGGCGAAGCGGTTAAAAATCTGACTGGGAAGTTTCGGTTAAAATATCCTGATGTGGATTGGGAAGGTCAGGCCGGATTGCGGGATGTCATTGTCCATGATTATTTTAATTTGGATTTGCCGACAATTTGGGAAGTTGTAAGAAACGACTTACCTCTATTGAAGAAACAGATTAAAAAGATTTTGGAGGAGGAAGATGGCGAGTGAATGGGGAGTGAGGGTGGAGGTTGAGAAAGGAGGAGCAATAAGAACGCTTGTTGGGAGAGTAGTTGATTATCTGGCCGAAAACCCGCCGACTTTGGGTCACGGTTTTTCGCATTTAGTTCTTGTGGCAAGAGCGGCGTGTAAATTAGCCGGGATGAATAGTTTGCAACTGGCGGAAATGGCATATATTACCGGATTAATGCATGATTTGTATCGGCCAGCCAGGGGGGAAGCCGGGCAGGAGGAGCACGAGGGGAAGGCCGCGGAAGTTGCGGGAGAGTTGTTGGCAGGTTCCCATTACGAACAGTACGGGGATCAGATTCGGGCGGCAATATCGGATCATGATAAGCGGGTGCTAGGTGCCGGAGATAGCTTGTTGGATAAAGTGTTGTCGATAGCGGATAAGTCAGAAATGAGTTTCCAGCGGGCAGTTGCCTATTCATGGGCAAGTAACAAACATGCTAAAACATACAGCAGCTTTTTGGAAACAATTAGAGATTTTAGTGCGTACCAGGTTAAAGCTTGGAAGGTGTTTTTGGCGGTTGGAATTAAGGGTGTGGACTTGGGTATAAGGGCGTATTTACAGACTGATCGGGATTTGATTGAGGCGGTGGAAGGGGAGGTTGCCGGAAAAATTAGTTACGATGCCGAGAGCGTGAGAATTGCAACGAAGGAAGCGGAGCAGGAAGTGGCAATGCTGGGAGAGTTTCAAGTGGAGAAGGCGAAGATAAAGAAGGTGTGTGCCGGGTTTGCTGAATTGGTTTAATGAGTGCGGGTGAGGACAAAATTAGCCAAAACTTCAAGGTTTTGTCTGGCGGGTTGGCGATTTAAGAAATCAAGTTGGTTGATGACATCCATGGCCTGATTCCGGAGTTTGCTGGCAATATTCCTGCCATACTCGATGCTTCCGTAATAATTCATTCGGTTGATGATCCATTCAACTTCTTGGGCGGTTTTTTGGGCCCGGCTTTTTTTGAGGATGTCAATGACTTGGCGTTTGTCACTGGGGTTGGCCTGGCGGAGGAGATGGCCGAGCATAAGGGTTCTTTTGCCTTCATAAATGTCTCCAGATTGTTCTTTGCGTCCGTCAAATGTGGAGGTCAAGTCTAGTAAGTCATCGACAAGCTGAAAGCAGTAACCCAGAGGATTTCCGAGTTCACTTAAACTTTCAAGTTGCGAAGAAGTAGCGCCGGCGACCAGTCCGCCCAGGCGGATGGGACCGGCGATGGAATAGTAGGAAGTTTTGCTGTTGGCGACAAAAAACCAATCGTCGTCCACTAAATCAGTTTTGTTGGCCTGCATCCATTTGATTTCAACGGTTTGGCCCAAAACAGTGCGGGTGAGCATGACGCGAAATTCGTGGAGGATTTTTAGCGCTTGATCTTGACCCAAGACGGAGAAGTTTTCGGTCAGGATAGACCACATAAGTGCATGAAGGGCGTCACCGGCGTTGACGGCCAGTTCGGGTGAGTATTTTTTGTGAAGGCAAGGCTCGCCCCGGCGAAGAGTGGAATCATCTTCCCAGTCATCGTGGATCAGAATCCACTCCTCGGACATTTGCATGGCGGCCGCGGTAGGAAGGGCTTTGGCGTTGGGGATGCCCATAGCCTCGGAAATGAGCATAACGAGAGAGGGGCGGAGATATTTGCTTTTCCTTAAGGGATAGTCGCGTACCAGTTTCCAATGAAAATCGGCTTCGGGTTGGTATTTGTCAGGGATGACAAACTGGGTAGGATACTCCGGATTAATTAGATATTTCTCAATTTTGGGGCGGACAAGGGTTTGGTAATGGGAAAGGATGGAAAGAGCGTTCACAGATGTGATTATAGGTGATAAACTGGAGATATGCGTTGTCCGAGTTGCGGGGGTAAATTGGGGGGAGCGAGTGTAGTCGGCACGGATAATTCATGGCGATGTTCCGGGTGCGGGGGAGTGTGGATGGCGCCGTGGGTGGTGAACCAGATTGCCGAGGGCAAGGAAGTAATGATAAAAGCCGAGGGTAAGGAGAAGTTGACTGGCGGGAAAAATGTGTGTCCGGCAGATGGAGAAACGATTTTATCGCTGCCAGTCGATTCGCCGGAAGGGGTGAACTGCTGGAGTTGCGGCAAATGCGGGTGGTGGTGGTTTGACGGGGATGCGGTATTTGAATTCAGGCAAGCCTGGGAGATTAAGCGGGGATATGCCAAGACTTGGGAGAGGAAAGCGATTTGGCCCCAGTGGGTGCTACCGGCGCTGGCTGTATTACTTCTGGCTATCGGGATGATGGCGGGGTTGGCACTAGTGCGGATAAGACAACAAGTTGGCGTTCCGGCAAAGGAGGCTAGACCGTGAAATGTCCGGATTGCGGGGGCCAGTTGATACCGGCGGAGGTTGTCGGGGGAGACAAGTCGTACCGGTGCTTTAAGTGCGGAGGGTTTTTTGTGGACGGGTGGGTGGTGAACGCGGTGACAGACCGGCAACTGGCGAAATGGGTGCCGCTTAAAATGGACGAGTGGTGGCTGAACCAGGGAACTAATGCCTGTCCGGTGGACGGGGCGCAGCTGGTGCGATACCAAGGTGAGAGTGTGCCGCCCAATATAGTTATTAAGAGATGCGACCGGTGCGGGAGATGGTGGTTCCCGACTGATTCGCTGCTGTCGTACAAGCCGGCGCAGGAGGCCAAGCTGAACTATTTTAAGTTGTGGGGGCTGACGGCGGACGTAGCCAGTTTGGCATTGCCGGCATTGGGAATTGTGCTGGTGCTTCTGGGAACGGTGGTGGGGATGAGACTCATTCAGCAGCGGCAGGGGTCGGCGGTGGAGGCCCAGTCAATCGTGACCGATTTTTCGACTACGCCGTTGGGATCTGGCGAATTGCTCATCAGCTTTAAGTCGGTGGCGGTGGTTAGTGAAATTGAACTAAAAAAAGCGGGAGCGGCAGAGTGGCAAAAAACAGCAGTGGAGAGAACACAGGGGAATTTGTATATAACCAGACTGAACTTGGAGCCGGGGGAGTATGAAGTTAGGATTTGGAAAAGGGAGTACCGATTCAGGATGTGAGGATTGACAGAGACGGAGAATTGAGGAATGATGAATGGAGTGGTTATGAGAGTGTGGAAATATATGCATAGACAAGCGATGAAGTATTCGCTGACTAGTTTGCTCTCGGCCTTTGTGATTTTAGTATCGACGTTTGTGATGGTGGTGCAAGTGCGGCAGGGAACGCCAAGGACGGGGACAAGGGCTGCGGGGTGCAAAGTGATTGTGGGTCTGGGAACGATGGCAGTGAATGCGTATACGGCTCCGTTTAATAGTGTGGTGGCTGGAGACACGGTATGTATTGAGGCCGGGGACCGGGCGGGCATTTTGGAGATAAAAAACTTTCGCGGAGCGGCCGGAAAGCCGATTACTTTTGTCAATTCCGGAGGAAGAGTGAGGGTGGATGGACGGGGGAATTGGACGGCAGTGTATCTCAAAAATGATGAATATATCCGGCTGACGGGGACGGGAAGTGCCGACGCTTATGGATTTGAGATCTTTAATTCAGGCAATTCCGGCGCGGTTCACATATCCGCTAAGACCAGATATGTGGAGGTAGACCATGTGGAAATTCATAACGTCAGAGGGAGCGGGATCACCGCGAAAACAGCCTTGTCTGAGATTACGGATGCTAATGGTAACGGGTCGGTGCGGGATGAGTGGACGCAGTACGACACATACCTTCACCACAACTGGCTGTATGATATTGGTACCGAGGGATTCTACGTGGGTAGTTCTTTCTGGCAGGACGGGATAGAGCCGGAGTTGGAAGGCGTTGAGCTGGCATACAACAGGATAGAACGCACGGGATGGGATGGGTTGCAGGTGGGAAGCGCTGTGAAGGATGTCAAAGTGCATCACAATGTTATTGTTGATGCGGGACTTTCGGATAGCACACACAGTGGTAACGGGCGGTACGGGATAATTGTGAACAAAGGAACGACGGGGGATTTTTACAATAATAGTATTCGTTCTTCCCGCCGATCAGGCATTTATATTCAAGGTAAAGGGGGTTATAGGATTTATAATAATCTGATTGACGGATCGTGTATCGCTGATTCCTGTAGCGGGATCAGGTGGGCAGATGGGAGTAACGGACAGATTTATGACAATACTGTGGTGAATACGGTTGGAGATGGAATAACCGTCGGTTCCTGGATAAGCGGAGGGACAATTTATGACAATATTGTGGCGGGATTTACCGGCATTGGAATAGATCCGGCGAATATCCCGGTAGCCAATAATTTCGTTTCTAAGGATTTGGCGGAGGCAAGGTTTCTTAATTCGGTGGGAAACGATTTTCATTTGCGGGGTGATTCTCCGGCGGTCAACACTGGCAGTACTGGTGGGTTTGCTGCGTCTGATTTGGATGATCGGGCCAGGCCGCAGGGAACACGGGCGGACATTGGAGTATATGAGTACGTCGCTGCGCCGACTTCCAGTCAAACCAGTGCTCCTTCACGTACACCCACACCTGCTTCTTCCGGATTTACCAACTGGGGTTTTGAGTCCGGGAGTACCGGGTGGTGGAACTTGTATTCGGGGGGGTCGGTTGCGTCGAGTATTGTGTCGTCTCCGGTGAGGTCGGGGAGTAAATCGGCCCAGATTGTGGGGAGCAGTACTAATATGGCCCGGTGGATGACTAACAACACTTTGATTTCCGCGGCGGCGGGTCAAATATACACTGCCCGGGCGTATGTAAACCGGCAAGACGTAACCGGCAATGGGGCATATGTATTTCTGGGTTTCTGGAAAGGGACATCCAGTAGCCCGGTGTACCTGGGAGGAATGTCTAGCGGCAAAGTTACCGGAACGGCAGGGTGGAGTCAGCTGAGTGTTTCAATGGCAGCGCCTTCTGAAACCGTTTGGGCCAGGGTAGAACTGCGGTTGGAAGGCTCGGGTAGTGTGTGGTGGGACGATGTAAGTTTGACTTTGGGAACGCCATCTTTGCCAACTCCCACCCCTGCTCCTACATCCACTAATCTCCTCAAAAACCCCACTTTTGAATCCGACCCGTATCTGAACTACTTCACCAATACCAATGGTACCGCCACTTTCACCTGGGACCAAACCGGAGGTCGAACGGGTAAGGCGGTCAAGATTGTCTCCACCGGTTCGAGCAGTACCGCTCTTTCCCGATGGCTGACCAAAAATGCCACCATCTCTACTACCGCGGGTAAAGTTTACACCGGCCAAGTGTATGTCAAAACCAAGGGAGCGACCAATACTGCCATGCTAACAGTCCTCTTTTTAGAAAACGGCACCAATATTTACAAAGCTGGTAAATCCGTATCCACTACAGATACCGGCGAAGCTTGGAAACCCCTGTCTGTCACCACCCCCGTCGCACCAACCAACACCTATGTCCGGTTCGAGATGCGGCTCAACGGCCCCGGTACTGTCTGGTTTGATGACGCAGTTCTCAAGTGATGGAAGTAAGGTTAGACGGATTTGGGAGTGATGCCGAGAAGCCACTGGACGGCTTCTTTTTTGTAGCGGCGGTCGCCGCGGGAGTTGATGCGGATTGGTACTAATTTACCTCTTTTGCCCCAGCGTTTGATAGTGAGAGTGGAGACCCGGAGAATGGCGGCGACTTCTTTGACGGTGAGCAAGTCTGGGAGGTCATTGAGGTTTAATGAGGTCATGTGATATATAAGTTAGAGTGTTTGACTTGGTTTGTCAAGTAAGGTATAAGGATATATTAATGCGATATCTTATTCTGAGCATTGCGGCGGGGTTAATATTCGGGGTGGCTGTGGTTATGGCGCAGACACCAAACCAGGTAACTATAAAGATCTTGCCGGCGGCGGCTAGTTTGCCGCCGGACCAAGTGCTGGAGGTAAGGTTGGATTCAGGGGCGGCAGGGGTGGGTTTTGCCAGGATAGAGATTGATTTTGACCAAACAAAAGTCCAGATGGTAGATGAGGCGACAACGTCCGGAGTTTTGCGGACTGTAATGTCCCAGACGGTTAAAGACGAAGCCAATTCCAGCGGGCGGATAGTGGTGGTTTTGGGCCTGGCGACGGCTGATCGGGATAATCCGCCGACGGGAGAATTTGAAGTTTTCAGGGTGCAGATGAAAAGCATTTCGGGAGCGGTGAATGATACGACAGAGGTAGGCGTGAATACCGAAGGGTCGCAGGTGGTGACTATTGACGGGGCAGAAGCCGGCCTGACGGGAGTTGGGGCGACGCTAAACTTGAACCCGACGGTCGGAGCTAAGCTGGAGTTTGCAGGAGCGGGCACTGTCCCGATATTGGGAGAATGGCGGGCGGATGTGAATTTGGATACACCGGAAGCTGTAACAGGCGTGGACGCGGTGGTGCGGTTTGACCCGGGTTTTTTGGAAATAAAAAGCGTGGACCAGGTTAACCTGTTGGGGGGAGAGACTAAACAGGAGTCGGGAGTGACGCCGGGAGTGGTGAGATTTTCCCAGACGGCGGTGCCCGGCGGGGGGTTTTTGGGTAAGGGAAAACTGGCGACAGTGGTATTTAAGGCTAAGGTTGTGGGCAAGACGGAAATAGGGCTGGACTTTGAACTGGGGAGCAAGAGCGAGAGCAATGTGATCAGCAACGCTTCCGGCCAGGATATTTTGGTGCAGCCGGATAAGTTGGGGGTGGAGATAACGGGGGCCGGGTATATCATCCTGGAAATAGATACGCCGTCTGAAAAGAATCCGCCGGGTGACAGCGTGACCGGAAGTTTGGCGCGGACTAGCGGGGGAACGTACCAATTTACAACTGATGCGGCGGGGGGGTCGGGGCAGATTGAGTTAAATCCGGCTGACCTGGGATTGGCGGCGGACTGGACGGTTAAAGTACCCGGATTTTTACGGGAGAGGTTCAGCTTGACGGCCGGGGCAGGTGAGAACGTGGTGAATGTGGGTATGTTGAGAGCCGGGGACTTGAATGATGACGGGATAGTCAACAATATCGACCTGTCGCTGATGTATGACCAGTGGTTTGGTGCTGGCGGGGCGGATTACAACCGGGACGGGATTGTAAATTCGGCTGACCATTGGCACCTGGCCAGCCGGTTTTTTGCCGAAGATGAATAAGACGGCGGGATTAATGCTGGCGGCGGTATTGGGATTTCAGCCGACCAAGTTGGAGATCCGGGCGGGTGGAGTCGGGGAAGTCAAAGTGGTGGCGGATAGCAGGCAGGTGCGGGTAATCGGGGTGGATGTGATATTGGAGTATGACCCGACCAAGCTGGAAATTGTGAAGGTGGAGGATTCGGGGGTATTTGCGACAGCCAGTGCCAGGTTAGTTGACAACCGGGCGGGGGTGGTGAAACTGGCATATTCGAACAGCCGGGGGGAGTATGACAGGGGAAAAATAGATTTGGCCCGGATCGGAGTGAGGCTGAAAAGCGGCCAGAAATGGGGCGATCTGGCTATCAAATACATTCCGGGAAGCACCACAGATTCGAACATCGTGACTTTGCACGGGGTAGATGTTTTGACAGAAGCGGGAAACCTGACGGTGACGGCGAAGGGCAGGGTGTTGGCGGCGGAGACAGCGGAAGAGGTGACGATTCCGGCAGTTGAAGTCGTAAAGCCAATCGATAGCGCGGTGGACTTGAGCTGGATGTGGATGATGGGGGTGGCACTGGTGATAGTGGGAGCGGTGATGTTACGAGTAATTGGTCAACCAAATGACGTAGTCTAGGCCGTCGACTTTGGCATCGGAGTTGAAATCACCGTCGGTGGGACCTATCGGAGCGGGAGCGGCGTAATTGGTGAGCCAGATGACATAATCCAGACCGTCGACTTTGCCGTCGGCGTTGGCGTCTCCGGGGATTGGGGTCGGAGTTGAAGTCGGGGTTGGGCCGGAATTGGAATAGATTTTGACCGCTACATCTTTGTTGGTGAAGGTGGAGGGAACGGTCAGGGTCATGGCGCCGCCGGAGTGATTGCGGTTTTCGGTGGTGACGGCTCCGGTCCAGGTATTCCACCATTCGACGGTGTAAGTGTTTGCGGGTAGCCCGGAAAGGGAGACCTGTTTGCCGCCCAAGGCCGTGCCGCCGCTGCCCGGGGGGCTGGTCGACCAGGTGTAATTCTTGTCGTACATCCAGAAGTGAGCGGCGCCATTGGTTTTGTCAATCTGGCCCCAGCCATAGACGTTGGCTGGTAAAGTGGGAACCAGTTCTTGATACTTACCGTTGGAGAGAGGAATGCCATTCATGAACTGGCGGTAGGTTTTGTAAAAGCCGTTTTTGGTGTAGAAGTTGTTAGTGTTGATTGTGGCGTGGTCCCAGTGAATGAAATACATGCCGCCGGCGTTCATCTGCGACCAGATTTCCTGATGCAACCATACTCCTTGGGTATCGGTGTCATTGCTCCCGGCCAACGTATTTCCGTTTCGGACGTAGGCTTCGCCGATGACGATCGGCTTTGGTCCGGCCTTGTTATTTTTCCAAACATCCATACTGTACCCGTAGACATAGAGGGCGGAGTCGAGATTTTGGTTTCCTCCGACAGCCGGAGCATACGGATTGGTTCCACCTAACCATCCGTCGTTGGACGCGACGTGGGAGTCGGCGTAGTCGATGGCCGGATCGGCCAATGTCTTCCAGTAATAGTTGCCCCCGTTTTCAATACAGCACCAAAATGAAGTGGTGGTCAGGGGCATGCGGGAGTCGTTGGTGTCGAACCACTTGGCCATTTCATTAGCCATGGCGAAGCTTCCCGGCGCGTCCTCGTTGACGTATTCCCAGGAATGGACGGCACGGGAGTAGCTCCAGCGGGCTGTCAGATAGCGCCAATAAAACTCCTGGTATTTTTGGCTGGCTCCTCCGACTTTTTGCATCATGCCCCAACGGTCTATTGCCAAGCCATACGGAGATATGTGGTTAAAGATATATTCATTTTTCTCCTCAATGACCAGCTTTTGGTACATACCGCGTTTGGCCTGTTCGTCCAGACCGTAATCTAAAGCCCAACTGGCTTCCTGCTGGAAGTAATTTTGGAGGTTGAACTTAGCCCGGGGGAGAATTTCGGGACCATACTGCCCGTTTCCCAAGTCTTCTCTCATCGAAATTTCGTCTACGTAAACCGCACCGGCCTGATAATTTTCCAGAGTCATAAGCGATCGGCTGATATCAGTAAGTGAGCCGCTATTCCAGGTGCCGCTGGCTGTATGCCAGTCTTGTGTCCCTTTCTGATAGGGGATGACGAGTGGCTGGCCGACGTAGTCGTTGCAGGAGCCGGGCCAGTCGCGGCCGGGGCGGAAAGTGAAACCACCGGTGCCGGTAACTCCGACGGTTTTTAACCGGAGCATGACACGATAGTTGGTGTTGGGCTTGACGGAAATGGGTTGAGTGGCGCTTCTACTGCCGCCGTAGATGCTGCCCCAACCCCAGAAGGCGCACTTACCGTTCCACGGGGCGCCGGTGTTCCCGGGCTGCGGTAACGTAAAAGAGAACAAGCCGTCGCCGTAGGCTTGGGCTGGGGTGAGTGAAGTGCCGGCGACGTTGACGTCGCCGCTATCGCTTTGGAGGGCTCCGTTCCAGGGGACGCCCTGCGACCCGCCGATGTTATAGGGGCCGATCCACGTCCGGGTGAAATTGGCGCCGGCATTGCCCACCAGGGCAATATCGGAGTCTGTCATTTCCGGACTGCCGATGAAGGCACCCGGAGCGACACCGGTGAAGTATGTCCCGTCGTCAAATTCGAAATACCGTTTGTCAGCAGGCGATACCCGTAAGAAACCGTGATTTTCCGGGTTTGTCGGGGTTACGGCTGTAAAAGCTAAATTGCTGCCAGTAATGGCGGTAGATCCAGATCCGTCGGTGATGTCGATCCGGTAAGTCCAATTCCCCAGTTCATTGGGAGCGAAGCGCAGTTTCCAGACGATTGATCCGGTGGGTAAGAGCTGCTGGGTAGAAGAATTCCTGGAGTAGGGTTGATAGCGGAATGCGGGTTGCCGGTAGATTTTGCCGGAGGGTGACGTAAATACGCCATCGACGGTGATGCCGGTGCCTTGGGGCATGCCGGCAGGCAAGCCCGATGTCATATAAGGCAGGTCCGGAGTGGAAGCGACACTATTAATAATGGTAAAGGTGGATTCGAACTTTTCCCATTTTTCGACGGAGTTGGTATTTTGGGTTACTCCACCTGTGATGTTGACTTTGCTGGTCGGCCGGTAGTCGATGACTATTTCCCGGGAGGCTACTTTTCCGGACGCGTCATAGCCGTTCACCAATATCCGGTTTTGACCGCCAAAGCCAGTTAAGTCCAGCGAAAAACTCCAGTTGGCAGTGCCGGTGGCGGTGCCCAAAAGTCCGCGGTTGGTGGACCATTCCACCCGACTGACATTGGTTCCTGTACCACTAATCGAGTAATTTGATCCGTTTTGTGAGGGATTGTTGATGGTCAATGAGGGATAGGTGGAGTCGGTGACTGTAATTTGGATGGTAGGACTTGCGCTGGCCCCGTCGTCGTCCACTACTGTGAGTTTTACAGTGTAGGTTCCGTTTCCGATGTAAGTATGGGCGGGATTGGGCAAATTCGATTTTTCCCCGTCGCCAAAATCCCAGAAGAAATACTCGATGGCGCCGTCGGTGTCGTTATAGGTGGAGTTGAAAACAACGGTGCCCGGAAGAGTGGAGACTGCAGTCGGATTGGCCGAGACAGAGGCCGTAGGAGGCGCATTGGTGGTGGGTTTGACAAACAGTTGGACGTCGTCAAATGATATATTGACAGAGTTTCCGGTTCCTCCCCGGCCTCCTAACCGGATCAGCACCTGGGAAGTAGTCGGCTTAAATGTGAGAGCAATTTGCGTCCAGGTGTTCCTCGTCACCATATCCTGAAGCCACGGCGTGTAGGTGATTGTGTTCCAATTTTGATCTAATACGTCCACCAATGGCCCGCCCCAATCGGGAAAGGTGGAAGAAGCGTCGAGGTAAACCCAAGCCGTCAGTTTATATGTTTTGGCGGTATCGAGGTTTATCCAGCGGGAAATATCCCCGCCGGTTCCCTTGACTGCTTTGGTGCCCGCGTGGACCGGAGATGAAGAAATGGCGATTGATCCTGATGTTGTCCACCCGCTCAAATTTCCGCTCTCAAAGCCGTCATTTAGAAGATAAGTCAGGCCTTGGGCGTTGACGATTGACACTGCAGAGACGAGGAAGAAAATGGCCTTTTTCATGGGGTGATGTCGAGAGGGCTGTTAATAGAAATTATCGGGTTGCCCTGGTACCAGATAATCTTGCCGGTGACGGAGATTTTGTCGCCTGCGTGATAAATTTCTTCCGGAGCTTTTGGGAAATTCGGCCAGTTTTCCTTGGGAATCCTAACTCGGAATAGTTTGACTCCAGCTTGGTGCGGATCGCCAAAGTCGATATAGACAGCTTTGCGGTTGTTGAAGACGGATTGGATAGTGCCGGAGACGGTCTTTTTCTGACCGGTAAACTCGGCAGCTTGGGCGAAGGATATGGCTTGAGGGTCGTTGGGGCTATCGGGACCGAATCGGAGAAGGAGGAAAAAGCCGCCGCCGCCGACGAGGAGGAATAAAATGATGATGGAGATAATTTTGATGGAATTAGGGATTGCCATTTTCCAGGGCGGTGACGGCCCCGTCGGTCGACAAGTAATAGATGGTGCTGTTGCTGACTGACCACGTAGCCCATTCATTCCAGTACGTATCGAACGGTTTCCCTTGATTGTAATAAATGTAGTAACCATTATTTAACATCCAAGGTTTCCAATCTCCCTGTTGGCCAAGACCATCGGGGCAGTAATGGGAAGACGAAAAGGCACACGACGAGGGGTCCTGACTGCTGATAATAGCGGGTTGGTTTGTGGATCCGATGGGATTTGAAAAACTCCCAAGCGAGGATGAACGATTGCCAATTAACGCAGCCGTACTGGCCATCCAGTGCCCGAAATACAAGTAATTTCCGGCCATGGAGACGTTTGGCTGCTCATCGGTGGTCAGCTGCTGGCTGCTGGACGGATACTGGATCCAGCGGACGTACCCAGGTTGGAGTCCGGTGACTGTGGTTGAGTCTAAAACCATTTCCCCGAGGTGAGAATCGGCCCGGCCATCAGGAACGGCGACCCGACTTCCTCCACGAATGACCGTGTAAACCAGCTCGGTATTGTCAGAGAAACGTTTCACTACCGGTTGTGGCCCCATTGGCTCATATCCGCCGTCACCCATACCGCCGTGGCCGATGTTGGCAACAAAGGGACTGGACCCATCGTCGATATCCAGGACCATGAGGGCTTGATCGTCCTGCCCAGAGGGAGATTGTAACCAGGAGCGGGTGGTGGCATTATCGGTCGGCCAGGGTCCGCCGTAATCCCATAACGCCTGCCAATCCAGGCGGAGTTTGATGAGAACCAGGCCGTGGACTTCCGCCAGTACGGGCCAGCCTTTACTCACTTCAGCAAAATTGGTGTCTGACCCTGGATTACCGGGAGTTCTGGGGGTAGGCAACCTGACCCGCCAGGCTTGAGCACCATTGGTATTGGTGATGGCATGGGCGAAAAGGTCTCTCGTGGCAATAATCACCCGGTTTCGGGATGGGGAATAGGCCGGGGGGGAATCCACTGGTGAGCCGGCGTCGTACTTCCAGATTTGGGCCATGGTCGTTTTATTAATGGCGTAGGCGGCGGTGCCCATGGAGAAGAGGATACGGTCGGAGATGACGGCTGGAGGAAGAGGGAGAGTGCTGGTACCGCTAGTGGAGGAAAATTGGCCACTTATTGCCCCGGTTCCCGCATTGAGTTTGTAGAGAGTGCCGTTTGTAGAAACAACAAAGACGGATTCGGAGTCATACGCTACGGTGGAATTGACCGTGCCCACATTGGCGGCATTCCAGATAACTGATCCGTTGGTATTATTAAGAGCAAACACCCCCCTTGATCCGGCTGCCACATAGACTCTGCCCCCACCGGTAACCGGCTGGACATTTCTGGGGAGGCCGGTTTTACCGGCAGAGATGCCCCCGGTGGCATTGGGTCCGTTCCAGCTCCACTTCCAGCGCCAGGGTGTATTGACGACTTGATCTGTGTAGGAGGTGCGCTGGGCATCATGAGCGTGCTGGGTCCACTCGCCTGAAATTACCGGGACGGGAGATGGTGTAGGTGTAGGTGTAACAGTAACAGTAACTGTAACAGGAATAGGAGTGGGAGTAGGCTCGATGCCGTAGTTGGTGAGCCAGGTAACATAATCGATGCCGTCGACATTGGAGTCGGAGTTGAAGTCGCCAACAGAGGGACCGGAGATACCGGGGGTGCCGTAGTTGGTAAGCCAGATGACATAATCCAGGCCGTCGACTTTGCCGTCATTATTGGCGTCGCCGGCAACGGAAGCCAGGGCTGGGGAAACCGACAGTGTTAAGGCGGCGACCAGAAATATGAACGCTTTTTTCATCAGGTAAGCTTAGTTTAAACGAATAGCGATGAAAAGAAAATAGCTTAGATCGATATTTGCAGTTTTCCACCTAATGCGGCGGAGATTCTTTTGAGAAAAGAAAAGGAGGGGTTGCCGGAGCCAGTTTCTATTCTGGAAATAGCAGCTTGGGAGGTTTTGATCCGACGGGCTAAGTCACGCTGGCTCATTTTTCTTTTGAGCCGGGCTTCGATAATTTTAGTCGCCAGAATATATTCGGCTTCGGTTTCGTCCCAGGCTTTTTTGAACTCGGGGTCTTTGAGTCTTTCGTTTAGGTCTTCTTGAAATGTAGGATATTTTCTCATGACTCGATGATATCATATATGATATCAATGTCAATAGGCGGATTTGCGTGAATCTTTAAGTCGGGTAAGAGCGATCGCAATCTCTCTAATGTCAGTTTTTTGTTTCTTTTTGATAAAGCCATGTAAAACAAGAATGCTTTCTAGGGTTTGCGTAACATAAAAGATACGAATACTGTCCTTTCCTAATATTCGCATTTCCCATAACGGCGTGCCTGTCAATTTTTTAATGTGGGGAACGATTGACTCAAGTCCGTATTCTTCTATTGTTTTGATAATCCGAATAACTTTCGCCTGCTGAACTTTTTCTAAAGAATTGATAAATTCTTGAACAACTTTTTTGTCAGTAGGCGTAACGTAATAATAAACAGTCGTTTTCATAGCACTTATGGTGATCCCGTTTGCGGCCCAAATCTGACGGCCGAGCCTTCGTTGTAAAGAGTTTTGATTTGGGTGGCGGTCAGGGCGTAGTTGTAAATGCGCACGTCGTCGATTTGACCATCTAGACCATTGGCGCCGTACGAGGTGGTTTCTTCACCGATAAATAAGTCTCCATCTCCAGTTGGAGGCGAGTTGGTTACTCCGGTTAGCTGAGCATTTTGGATGCCGTCTACGAAAAGAGTGACAGTGTTTGCCGAGTCGTCAAAGACGCAAGCTAAATGATACCAACGGTTCGTCGTTAGATTGATCGATGAGGGGGAAAGAGTTCCTTGGGAGCTATCCCAGAAGCCGCAGTCGATTTCGTCTAGATTGGCTCCGGTGTCCGTAATAATTAAGTAGTTACTGTTGGTAGTAGCACTGCTTTTGAAAAGGATTGTTTGAAAGGCGGTGCTTAAGGCATCAAAATTGACCCAGGCATTGAGAGTGAAACTGCTGGAGATGTCAAGGTTGGATGTTCCCGTGTCATTATAGGTGACGTAATCGTCGGTACCATCAAAATCGAGGGATGAATTGTATTTACCCGTGGCGCCATTGCCCCAGGCAGTACTGGACGTCGTGCAGTCGCCGACAGTGTCTTCGTCTCCGCTTGCTCCTATCGTAATCGTCCCGTCCAAGCCGGAGTCTCCTCCTGATGCGGCTGGAGCTGCGTTGTAGGCAGTCGCCCCCTGACATTCGTCAAATTTGTACCAGGCAACCGGTGCGCCGCGGTTGTAAATATAGGCGATTTGGGCAGGGGTGAGAGTAGACCTGAAATAACGAAAGTCGTCTATAATGCCATCTGTAGTGAACGTGTAAGCTGGTTCTCCGTCGTAACCGCCGATTGAGATGTTGTTTGTATCAGCTGTATCCTCTACCGTGCTACTACTGGTGACATTTTGACTGTTCACGTAGAAGGCGGCTGTACCAGATCCGTCATATGTAACGGCAACATGTTGCCAGACGTTGACAGTGAGGACGTTGTTAGAGGATGTGCCGATAAAACTGTTCCCACCGTTAATCAAACTTAAGTTTCGGTTAGCGCCATTTCCAACATAGATTGCGGTTGTCAAATTGAGAGTACTGAAAAACGTGTCGTCGGTGGAAAGGGTGCGGGGATAAACCCAGAACGCGACGCTCCAGGGATTGGCGGCATCGAAAGCTTGCGTGGTGCTGACGCCGTCATTGTTACCGTCGAAATTGATTGCGGCGCCAATTTTGCCCGTTGCCCAGGTAGGTCCGGCCGTGAGGGTACCAGTGTTACCATTGCCGGATGAGTCGATAGTGGTAGTTCCTGTGTTGTCGTCCATTTTCCACCAGCCAATAAGATTGGGTAACGAGAAGCCTTCGGAGTCGTGGGTGCCTAAAACACCGCCCAGGGCGGCGGCGGAGCCGGCGTTCATATCAATGGCTATATCGGAGGGAGAGAGGGCCACGCCGGCGTAGATTTTGGGTTCGTCGATGTAGGCCAGGAGGGCAGAGACGGCGCCGACGGATTGGCCGATCCTAAAATTGGAGGTGGAGGCGCGCAGGCCGTAGGGAATAGTCCCGGTGACGCCGCCGCCGGATTTAACAGCATTACGATATACTTTGACTGGGTTGGATATATCTCCGGCGTCGTAAATGACGGCAATGTGCTGCCAAGCCGAGGTGGTGAGGCCGAGGCCTTGGGTGGCATAATAATTGGAGGTATCGGTCAGTGCATTGGAGATGGTGACTTTGAGTTCGGAGGAGGTGGACCAGGTCTCGATCCTGAATGTTTCCTGGTTGGTATTTGATTTACTCATGATGGACCGGGAGGCGGTAAGGGTTTGGGGATTAATCCAAAATGTGGCGGACATGGTGGCGATGCCGTCAAAAAATGACGGATCGGTGGCGGCGACGTTGTCTGTCGTGGTGTCGAAGTTGAGACAGCCGTTTAATTTGCAATTGTTTTCCAAAAGCCAGGCAATGCCGGTGGAGGTGGCGGTTGTTGGGGTACCGTAGCCGGAGTTATTTATAGTTGATCCGTTTTGCTCATCAAACTTGTAATACAGGGTTTGAGAAGCGACTGGAGAACCCCCTACCGGATGACCGGCGTTCATGTCCTCGATGATTTGCTTGGGGTTGCGGGCGTAGTTGTAGATGCGGACGTCGTCGGTGTTGCCGGAGAAACTGGAGGCGGCAATATTTACGGAGGTGCCGAAGGTGACGCCGGTTGTTGAGCTGGAGACCGTGAGGATGCCGTTTTGGTAAATGGCGCAATGGGTGGAATCGGTAGAAGTGGCAGCAATATGCGTCCAGGTGTTTAATGAAATGGCTGTACCGGTGCATGAGCCGTAGATGGGCTGGGAGCTACTATTGGTAGTGAGATTTGTAACAATGGTTTTACTGGCGAGTGACAAGGTGGGATATACCCAGAGCTCGACGGAATTGGAGTAGCCGGGGTCGGCGGAAAGGGTGGCGGTGACAGCTTGGGAGGATCCGTCGAAGGAAAGGGCCGAACCGAATTTCCCGACAGTCCAAACCGGCGACCCAGTAAAACTGCCTGTAAGGCCATTGCCTGAAGAGTCTGTGGTGGATGATGTGCCGGTGTTGTCGTCCAGTTTCCACCAGCCGATGGGGCCGGGGGCGAAATTATAGAGCCCCTCGACTTCGCTCGGGG
>Ga0209541_10005911_pt1 | contig 21151 bp, 22 predicted proteins | sample RifCSPlowO2_01_FD_184027 | JGI IMG/M metagenome (GOLD analysis project Ga0209541, IMG submission 184027) | Groundwater microbial communities from Rifle, Colorado - Rifle CSP2_plank lowO2_0.1 (SPAdes) (version 2) | ecosystem: Environmental > Aquatic > Deep subsurface > Groundwater | place... | reverse complement strand
AACCTCTTCGTTAAAATCTTTTCAGGCGAAGTTTCTTGGAGGCGTGCTTTAGCCGCCTCTAGAATCGCCTCCGCTTGTTCGTCATCATATATAATATATGATTTCTCACAATGCTCAATTTTGCCTTGAATTTGACCAAGCCAGCTACGTTCTAATTACCTAGATATTTTATCAAAAAATTATACCTTAGCAACCCTCTCGCTAAGATTGACGTATCTACTTTTGTTTAAACAAGAGCGTTGCTATAAAAATTACTCCAGCTGTTAAGACGACTATGGGTCCTGGGTGAAGTTGAAAATAGTCAGCGATAATAATTCCCACTCCGGCCGAAACTATACCGAAGATAACTGACAAGATAGTATATCTAGACAGATTTATTGATACATTTTTAGCCGCTGCAGCCGGAATAATAACCAGTGAGCCCATCAAAAGAGTTCCGGCAACTTTCAGCCCCAAGGCAACTACTATAGCGATCATTATTAAAAAAAGAAAATTTATTTTATTAACAGCTATTCCCATTGATTGAGCCAATTCTTTAGAAATTATTCCCAGAGTAAGTTTTCTCATTATTTTTGTCATCACAATAAATACCACTGCTGTCGCAATAATACTAAGATAGACGTCTAGTGCGCCTATCTGGGTGATGTCTCCCAATAAGGCTTCAAGAAGCTCGTGATCGGGGATAAGTAAGAGTCCTATAGCTAAACTCAAGGTGAAGAATATACCTACTAGAGTTTCCGAAGGCAGTTCGGTTTTTCTCTCAAGGAACCAAATCCCTAAGATAGCCAGAAATAACGCTATAAAAGCTCCGGCAAAAGGATTAAACTGCCATAAAATAGCTACGGCAATACCGGGCAAGGCAACATGTGACAATGCATCTCCAACCAGGGCCATTCTTTTAAGTATCATAAAAGAACCCAGGTAGCCGGCGACTGAACCGATCAAGACTCCCACTGTTAGCTGCAGCAATAAAGTATTATCCATGACTCTCGTGTTTATAAAACCCTGCTTCTCCTCCGTATAATTTAGCTAGTGAACTTGGATCCAGAACTTTTGCCGGTATGCCGTAACAAACCATGTCTTTATTTATGCAAAGGACATTATCGGCATATTTGTAAATAATATTCAGATCGTGCGAGATTACCATCATAGTAAAATTGCGTTCGTAGTGAAGTTTTTTAAGAAGATTGTATATAGTTTCTTCACCGCCAACATCTATTCCCGCTGTTGGCTCGTCAAACAAAAGAACGTCCGGATTATCCAGTAAAGCCCAGGCGATAAGAACTCTCTGCAATTGTCCGCCTGAAAGCCAACCTAATCTTTGATCCAAGACATGCTGTTTTACGTGACGCATATAATGTTCAGAGTCATTCTTATGTTCGGCGCCTATTCCTACTGATTTGAGTACATTTATTATCTTGTTGTTACCTTTCTCTTTAAACTTTAAAAACTCTTCAGTACTCAAAGGTAGCTCTCTGTCTATAGAAAATTTCTGCGGGACATAGCTTATTTTTAGGTTCTTAGCCCACTCTATGTTGCCATAATAGGGGATAAGACCGAGAAGAGCCCTGAACAATACAGATTTCCCAGCTCCATTAGGACCAACTATAGCCAAGACATCTCCTCTGCTGACAGAAAAATCAAGGTTATTTAAAACCCCGCTTCCGTCAAAACGTACCCCAAGATTAGTAACTTTTAAAATGGTGTCATCTTTCATCTATAGTATAATAGCATTTCTTGTAATATCTGGGCTAGATTTGACTTTTAATTTAATATGTGATATAATTTAAATATGGAAGATACTTCAATAAATCTAACTAAATATGTAGTTATAGGATTGCTGATTTTAGCCATTCTTTTAGGCTTATTCCTTTTGCCTTTAAATCCAGGTAAAGCTCAGACCTCAGGCCAGACAACCAGCCAAACTGGTTTTAGCGATTCCCTGGCCGCTAATACGCTTTGTAGCGCCGGCCTACAGGAGTGTAATACTACTCAAACAGCCCAACAGTCCGGAGGAGGCGGACTTCTTAGCGGTCTCTTCGGAAGCTCCAGTAGAGGACCTAATTTTGATCCGGTGATAAGCGTGGTTAACGTATCGGGTCAAACTGAGGTTTATAGAATAATTGATGGTAAAAAGCACTCTATTCCTACTGAAGAAATATTCTACAGCTATGGCTTTGATCCCAATATAATCCAGTCTATTACTCAGGAAGGGCTTAACAAATACCCCTTGGCGAGATTATTCATAGTTATGGGAAGCGAGGAAGACGAGAATCCAGCTATTTACTACTTAACTGACGGCGGAATAATCAGGCCTATTCTTAATGACAAAGTTTTCTACTCATATGGCGATAGGAAAGAAGATGTAATTGCAATTAACCAGAAAGAGTTCAATTATTATCCTAGAAATGAATTTATCTTCATAGAAAGACCCAAACTTAACAGGGATATCTATCAAATTACGGGAGGAGTGAAAAGATACTTAACTCCGGTTGCAGTTAAGAGAATGAACTTAAAGGAAGATGAGATAGCACCGGTTAACCAAATAGAGTTTGACGAATATCCGGAAGGAGAGCCGGTGATATTCTAGAATAATAGTCTGATTCCCCAAAATAAAAACTATGACTTCAGTCATAGTTTTTATTTTGGGTCACAATTTAGTAGAATAACTTTATGTCTGAAGATAAAATTATTACTGTTGATATCGGCACATTTTAGACCCACTTGAGAAAACAACTAAAAAGCCTGCATATGCAGGCTCAGGCTAATCAGTCTTTTTTAACGGATCCAGTTTTTTCTTTAGATTTACTTATCCATTCCCTTAACTCTTCATACTCCTCGGAAGACTTAAGTCTAAACCCATCAGTTGAATTCCAACTCCATATGAAAGCTCCACCGTAACCTTTTTCCTTAAGAATTTGGATGTTTTCAGCTATTTTGTAGGGCTCAAGTTCTCCGCAGATAACTAAACCTGATAAATTTATATCATCCCGCTTCAGATTAAAAGGATGGGATTTATGTTCAACAGTCATGTATCTGTAGAAATGAAATTGCCATATGTCAATATTTACATCTTTCCACCACCTCTGCATATCAACAAGACTGTAAGAACCAAGGGTCACCTTAAAAGATGTTTCATTGTGGATTATGTTGGTGACATCCTTAAGCCAACTTTTTAATGCCCCGAAATATCCCGGCACCAGAGTCAAAGCCATATTCTCGGGCTCATTAATCAAATCTACGGCAAACACAGGTTCACCATATTTTTCGTTCCAGGCACTCATGGCCTCGAGGATCGGTCTTAAAAAATAAATCATTAAATTCTGCTTTTCGGAAAAGAATATCAGCTCAGGATGCTCGCCCCCGCCGGAGTCTTTTCCTCTTCCGTCGGCAACTCCAAAATCAAATAGCACGGGCATTATTTTTATATTAGCTTTCTGAGCAGCAACAAAAACTGACTCTATGTCTTTCATTACATAATCATCAAATCCGGATACTTTACCATCGGCGTACTTCAATCCCGTCCTAAGATCACAGAAGAAAAATATCCTAACCACATCAATTCCTGATTCTTTGAAAAATTTAAAATCATCTTCAAGTTTATCCTGATTAGCACTCCATCCGCTGTTAAGAGGCTGGCCATAGGGATTTCTTCCTATGTCCCAACCATAATTATTCCAGGGATAGTTGATTCCGGTCAGAAATTCATTTTTTTCCGTCTTCCATTTTAACTTACGGAGCTGATAGGCCGGGTTTAAAGTATCTTGAGTTATTCTTCTGGAATCAGGCTGACGAAACAAGCCTGAAATTAATCTGGTGTTTGTTACGGCATATATATCTTCCAGATAAATTCTACCATTAGCCGGCAAAACGCTTACACCGTCAGGATACCTTCCTATTACAAATCTGACTGCAACCTTAACAACTTTTTCCAGATCAAAACCTTCCTCAACCGACCCGACAGGAATAGGTTCCAAAACAGTAGGTTTTAAAACCAAATATGTTTTATTATTTCCCCCTAAAACCGGTATGTGAGGACCGTACATTACCTTTCCATTACGATCATAAAGTTCAATAAGAGCCCGCGAGCCCTGATGACCCTGCCCTATAATATCTCCCTGGGCCTCTAAAACGGCAAAAAGAAAATAATTTTCCACATTAGTTTCCGACGGTAAGTTAAAGTATATTACCGCACTTCTTTTGGCCAGGTCATTGTCCTTATCTTTAAAAGATAAGTCTATTGATACGCTGTTCTGCACTTTGTAAATTCCTTCCACATTACCGCTGCCGTAAAGAGCCGAATACTGGTCAACAGAAAATATTTTTTTTGTTATCGGCAGCTTCTTAATTATTTCGGAGAGTTCTTTGTAATTCGCCGTACTTATACCGTCAGATGCAATAGATTGCAGAGAAGAGATATAATCTTTATTCGTTATGTACAGGTATGCGACTAAGAGTATAATTGTCAGGAATATCGTTAAAAAAATTAGCTTTATCCTACTTTTCAACTTCGGCTCCGTTTGTAAAAGTACTAATCCAGTTTAGAGTTGATAAAATCGGAATGGCCGTTGATAAAACTTTTAGCATCATTTTTTTTACCGCCTTCAAGCTGGATTTGCTTGAGTATTAGATAACACTTTTTAGTAGCTACAGCAATGTTACCGCCTAGACTGACTACCGTACCCGGCGCTTTTGAGATGCTGCCCTGACATATAATTCCCGCTTCCTTAATATTAAGTACTTTGCCTTTCCAGGTAGTCCAGGTGCCAGGTTCTGGATTCAGGGCACGAACCTGATTATATATTCTTTCAGCTGAGTTACCCCAGTCTATCTTACCATCATGATGAGACAACATTTTAGTAAAAGTAGCCTGACCATGATCTTGCTCTTGAAGTTTTATATCGCCACTTATGTACTTGGGTAATATTTGTAATAGCAGATTACCGCCTAATTCAGCTAGTTCTTTCTCTAGTTCTTTATAATACTTTCCATTTTCCATTTTCCATTTTCCATTTTTTAATATCGACCCATGGTCCATCTGTTCGTCAATTAGCATAATTGAAACTCCTGTTTCTTCATCGCCATTAATAATAGCAGCCTGGACAGGGGAAGGACCGCGATATTTAGGTAGTAAAGACGGATGAATATTTAAAAATCTATATCTGGGTATCTCAAGATATTGAGAGGGGATTAACTTGCCATATGCAGCCACAATGCAGATGTCGGGGTTTAGATGTTTAAATTTTTTAAAAGACTCCTCATCTTTCAGGCTATGCAATTCGAGAATTGGAATATTCAATTCAACCGCCGCTTTTTTTACGGGGCTCGGCATAGTTATTCTTTGTCGTCCAGTCGGTTTCTCCGGCTGAGTTACAACAGCCACCACATTATAACCATTCTGAACTAAGTACTTAAAAGCCGGAACAGCAAAGCTAGAAGTACCAAAAAAAATAATTTTAAAATTACTTTTTTCCATTAAATCTATCCTTTATTACCATGCCATTGAGATGGTCTGTTTCATGTTGTAATACTCTTGCTGTAAATCCTCGGACTTTAATCTTCTTTTTCTCGCCGAACTCATCAATAAATTTGATCTTTATCTTTTTAGAACGTTTAATGGGTACATAGTATTCGGGGATAGATAGACAGCCTTCTTCCATTTCATCCTCATCTTTTGAATACTCGGTTATTTCAGGATTTATATAAACGTCGGGAATCTTGCTTTCCTCAGCTAGCCTAGGCTCAATTACAAAAATGCTTAAATCCTTGTCTATTTGATTAGCAGCCAAGCCAATGCCCTGATGCTCTTTCATGGCTACTTTCATAGCCGAAATAAGCTCCTTATAGGCGCCTTTTTTAATATCTTTGACTGAGGCCGGAACAGTTTTACCGGCTAGTATTTTATTAGGTATTTTTGTAATCTCCATATCTACTACAAATTACGAATAAGTACGAATATACTAATAGGGTCAAAAACACGTATCTTATATATTCGTATATTTGTAAAGATTTGTAAATTAGTTAGCTAGAGGATATTTTTAGGGTCAACATCTATAATCCAGCCGGAGGGTACATACCTAAGAATATCGTCTAGCTTCTGGTCAGGTAGGATTTTGAGAATGATATTATGAATGTAGAAGCCCCTTTCTTTCTCTATGAATGCCGGTGAAGGATCAAGGACTTTTACTGATTCTTCCAACCTTTTTTGAATTATTGCCATTCTGAGCTTCTCGTTTGTAAGACGTGCTTCGTAACTGGCCTTTTGAGGATTAGTGTGTTTGAACGAGAGTTTCACAAGTTTTGCAAACGGGGGATACCAAAAAATCTTCCTTAGAGACAGCTCTCTATCATAGAATTGTTTGTAATCTCCGGTTTTTAAAGAATTCAGCAAAATAGAGTTCTGATTATAAGTCTGTATTATAATTTTTTCTGGTTCAAAGTCTCTAAGCTTGCCAAACTGATAAAAAAGCTGCTCTTCTGATTTAAAATCCGGTATCGTAGTCAGGCTATCAATATTAGGTATAGCGACCAAGTCAAATTTAGTGTTATAGCGATGGCTAAATAGCATCTGAGTCCCGATACATATACAAGAATCAAGCTCCTCCATCCTCTTTATCATGTCCTCCTCCGTCTCAGACTTTTTTATTGAGCTAGCATCAAATATAAATACTTCCGGTTTTAATCCATGAGCATCCAGAACCGCCTTTATTTCCTCCTCCAACCTTTGGCTCCCGGGAAAACCTGAAGTTTTTAGTTTATAGCTGTGGCAGTTAGGACAAAAGTCGGGAGGTTTTTGAACCGCTGAACAACGATGACAAACGAGAATAGAGCTGGAAGTTTTATGAGGCTTGAGCGGGATTGAGCAATTTGGACAATTAAATGTCAGGCCACAATTTTCACAAACCAAAGCCCCGAAATATCCTTTCCGAGAAGAGAAGATAAGAATCTTCTTCTTATTTTTAACGGCTTCCACAACCTGGTTTTTAAGATCTCTGCTAAGAACAGAAAAATTGCCGCTCTTCATCTCCTGCACCATATCAACTATTTTAATATCCATATCCTTATAATTTGAGCCGCCCCTAAGATCGTAGCTACCTCTGCCTAGCAGGTCATATTCTCTTATACTTGGAATTTGGGAAACCATAATCTGCGGACAAGAAAAAATCCCCGCTATTTTTAGGGCGAGGTCGAAAGTATTGTATTTAGGCGACATATCAGATTTATAAGCTTCATTCGCCGGATCTTCTAGAATCAAAAGGCCCAGATCTGAAAAGGGAGAAAAAAGAGCCTGCCTTGTTCCTATTATGATCTCCGTGTTGCCCGAAGTTATATCGCGCCAATTTTGATAAGTTTTTTTCAAAGAAATCTTGCTATGTACAAGGGTCGTCTCATAGTAACCAGCCAATATGTCATAAAAGTATTTGGCGGTTGATATCTCCGGAACGATGATAAGGACCTGCTTCTTCTGCTCAAGAATTTTTTTAATCTCTCTGTCTATATTTTTTAATATATCTTTTGCGCTAGTTAATAATACTAATGGGTTGTAGGTTGCGGATTGCAAGGTACTTTTTAATTCGTAATTCGTAATTCGTAATTCGTCCCGATTTTTAACAAATCCATCGGATTTGTCTGAAAAATCGAGGAGCCTCGATTTTGTTATTCCAGCTTCGCTAGAAACAAAATCGGGATAGCTCTTTTTGAGAAAGAAAGGTGGCAATACGGTTTTAAGGCATAAGCCTAGGGGAGCAAAATAATTCTGTGACAGCCAGAGAGCTATTTTAAATTGTGTATCGCTTACAAGAGAAGTTTCACTTATAACTTTTGACAACTTCTTTAACTGAAAGCTGGATTTTTTTAAAGATGCTTTTTCTTTCTCAAGCGAGGTTGACGATATAACTATAGCCGGAGTGGTGCGATTGCCTATTAAAACCTCCACAACAGAACCTTTGACTAGAGTCTTGTTAAAAAAATAACTCAATAGTTGAGGTACTTGAGGTGGGAGGTTTGCCAGAGGTATAACTTCAATGATAAACATAGCTATACTTTATATTAATTATCCGGTTTGTTGAAGTCCTGATTTTAATGTAAAATATAGGTATTATGAATCCTATCCGAACAAGAATAGCTCCAAGCCCGACGGGAAATCTACATATAGGTACGACCCGTACTACACTTTTTAATTGGCTTTTTGCCAAAAAAAATAAGGGTGAATTTATACTTCGCATTGAAGATACGGATCTGGAACGCTCAAAACCTGAATATGAAAAAGATATCATAGGGGGCCTCAAATGGCTTGGTTTAAACTGGGATAATAAAGAAATAATCAGGCAGTCAGGCCGTCTTGATATATATGAGGGTTATTTAAAAAGACTTCTAGATTCCGGTAAAGCTTTCTGGTGTGACCATACTAAAGAGGAGCTTGAACAGGAACAGAAAGAACAAACTTCAAAGAAAGAGGCTCCCCGCCATATTTGTAGCCATAAGGAAGAGAAGAGAGACAAAGGACAGGTTATAAGACTTTCAGTTGATTTAAATTCCGACAGAAAAATCGGCTTTAATGATTCTATACGGGGGGGAATAGAATTTGAGGAAAAACTGATGGGTGACTTTAGTTTGGCTAAAAACTTAAGAATTCCTTTATATAACTTTGCCGTTGTAGTTGATGATGTTGATATGGAGATTTCACATGTAATAAGAGGGGAGGACCATATATCAAATACGCCTAAGCAACTGCTGATTTATGAGGCCTTGGATAAAAAACCTCCCATATTTGCACACCTACCGTTGATTCTTGGAGCTGATCGTTCCAAGATGTCTAAACGTCATGGCGAAACTTCCATTGATGAATACAAAAAAGATTACCTTCCGGAAGCAATGATAAATTTTATGGGATTCCTTGGATACACATACAGCAAAGAGATAATAACAAAAGAAGAGATGGCTCAAGAACTTTATCTGGAAAAGGTTCACAAATCCGGAGCAATATTTGATGTTAAAAAGTTAAATTGGATCAATTCACAATATATTAAAAATTTATCGCCGGAGAAATTTAAAAAATTAGCTAATGTTCCGAATCTGCCAGACGAAGCCGTACCATTAGTTACTGAACGGCTTGAGAAATTAAGCGATGTCCAAAATTTTGATTACTTATGGAAAGAACCAACCTATGACCAAGAGCTGCTGAAGTGGAAAAAATCAGATTTAAAAACATCGGTAGAAACTTTAGCTGAAGTTAAAAAAATAATTGAAGATTTTTCCGCCTTGGGCGGACCAGCCTCTGGCTGGGATAAAGGAAAAGATGAACTAAGAAAGATTTTAGATGATTTTTCGTCTAAAGTAGGGGATAGGGGATTAGTTTATTGGCCCTTACGAGTAGCGTTAACTGGACGTGAAAAATCCCCCGATCCGGTAGATATAGCTTATGCTCTAGGGAAGAAAAAAGTTTTAGAAAGAGTTGAGTCAGCGTTAAAATAAATGAGATGGCTAGATTAATTTTTAATTTAAAACTGTCATTTTGCATTTTGATTTTTGCATTTTGCATTTTAAGCGCCGAAGGCGCTTATGCCCAAACCGTTGATCAGCTAAGATTAGAAATTGATCGCTACGAAGAAGAGATAGCCCGTCTAAGACAGGAGCAGTCGGAATTAGGACAAAGCATAACAGATACTCAGAGTAAGGCTAAAACACTTCAAAGCCAGATAAACAATTTGAATAGCAAGGTTAAATACATGGAGAATCAGATATATTTGACCAGTGTTAATATAAATAAAACCGGAACCGAGATAGAGAAACTGGGGGGGGATATTTTTGATAAACAGAGAAGCATAGACTATAAAAAAGATACTGTCGGAAGAATAATCCTTGAACTATACCAAAAAGATAACGAAAATCTTCTTCTGGTACTCCTTAAAAATGCCAACATCTCTAATTTTTTCACAAAAGTTCAGTATGCTGCTAGCCTAAACGATTCCCTTCTGAATCTAATCGGGGATTTAAAAAATGAAAAACAAGACTTGGAAGAAAATAAAAATAGTCTAGAGGGAAAGAAAGATGAATTGGAGAGCTTAAAACAACAGCAAAGCTATGAAAGATCAGCTTTAAGCCAGACGAAAGCAGAAACAAGTAGCTTATTAAAGACTACCAAGGGTCGGGAAGCAGAGTATCAAAAGTTATTAACTAAAGCTGAAGAGCTTGAGAGACAAGCCAACCTGGAAATATTCCGCTTGGAAGAAAAACTCCGGCAAGCCATTGATCCGAATAGCTTGCCTCTTGCTCGTCCGGGCATACTTGAATGGCCCGTCAGAGGAAGAATAAGCCAGCTATACGGCTGTATAGAAACAGCTTTTGCCAGAAGATACTATTCAGACTGCAATAATGGCCGTGGCGGTTTTCATAACGGACTAGATATAGCTGCCCCGCATGGCACACCTGCTATAGCCGCTGAAGACGGTAAAGTTATAGCTATGGGTAATGCTCCCTCGGCTTATGGAGTTTGGCTGACGATAGAACATGCCAATGGCTTGATAACGGCTTATACTCACTTATCAGTAAGGAACGTTACAGTAGGTCAGGAAGTTAAGAGAGGGGATGTAGTAGCTAGAATGGGTAGCACCGGACTTTCAACCGGTTCTCATATTCATTTTATGGTTTATGCACCAGGTACATTCACCGTTCAAAGCAGTAAGATATCAGGAACTCTGCCTATAGGCGCCACTCTCAATCCTTCAGACTATCTAGAATAAGTAAAAACTGATTTATTGACGAAATAATACAAATGTGTTATCCTAGATAAAGTTCGATCAAACCCGAGGAGGCTAAAATGCAGAAGAGATTCGACGACAGAAAGATTGTGCTTATTCTGTTTCCAGGATTAACCACTCTTTTTGGACTGATGGGTATCTTCTTGGCGTATCGATTAGGTCTGAGGCCAATGCTAGTCGATAATCTGGTATTTTTATCCTCATGTATTGCGGTCGGAGCAGTGATTGGTTGTTTTGTAAGCCATGAACTTGGCAAGATGAAAAAAGAACTGGAATCGAGCCAACGTCCTGCGAAGGATTACTCCAACAAATAGGATAAATAAACGCTATTAACCGGCATAAATGCCGGCTTTTATTTTAAAAACGTTGATAAACCTACTTTTCCTTCAGAGATCTAACCATCTGAAGCAATTGAGACCCCTCACAATGCATGGTTCTGATTGTGAGGGGCGAGCTTAGCTGAGGTTACCCGCTGGGGTAACCGGAGGCGTGCTGAAGATGGTTAGGCTCTGGAGGGAAAGTTGAGAAAATAATGAGGAAAGGGTTGGTAAACCGTGTTATAATATAAACATGGTAAAAATATTGATTCTCGGTGGGGCCTGCCTGCCGGCAGGCAGGGATTCAACCACATTACTATGACATGATAAAAATACTCATACTTGGAGGTGGATTTGGTGGCATCAGAACTGCTCTTGATCTTGAACGCAAGCTAGCCCCGAACTTATCAAAAGGCGAGGCAGAGATAACTCTTGTAGATAAAAATGGCTACCATCTTTTTACGCCTGATATATATGAGGTTGCTTCCGCCTATGGCATAAAAAGGGATCCTTTTGCCGTTCAGCTCAAAAGAACTATCTGCATACCTTATGCTGATATTTTTGCTAAAAAGCATATAAATTTTATACAGGCTGAAATTACAGAGGTTGATTTAATAGGAAATAAAGTTAAAACCGGCGGAGGCCACACCGTTGAATACGATTATTTAGTATTCGCTCTGGGCAGCGAGGCGGCTGATTATAATATTCCGGGAGTCAAAGAATACGCTCATCAATTTAAAACTCTTGAGGATTCCTTATTTATAAACAAAAGCTTAGATGAACTTTCAGAACAATTTAAATCAGGTAACAGAACCGAACCATTCTCGTTCTTAATATGCGGCGGCGGATTTACAGGGGTTGAGCTAGCTGCAGAATTAGGCTGTTGTTCAAAAGTAATAAAAGACAAGTGTAAACTACGAGGAAGATGTTCTAACATATCTCTATTTGAAGCCGGACCAAAGATTATGTCTGTAATTCCGGAAAAGGAACGCAAAATAGCCAAAGAAAGACTGACTGATCTGGGTATAATGATAATAGAAAACTCACCCATTGAAGAGATAGGTTCTGATTTCATTAAATTAAAGAGCGGACAAAAGGTAAATGGCGATCTTATTATCTGGACTACGGGGATAAAACCCAACAGAATAATTTCAGAAGTTAAAAATCTTCCTCTTTCTCAATCTGGAAAAATCACAACAGAAATTACTCTGCATGTTAAAGGATATCAAAATATATTTGCGGTAGGGGATAGTGCTGAAGTTATTGATCCTAAAACACAAAGAGGCATCCCCGCCCTAGCCTATGTTGCCGTTAATCAGGGCAAAATAGTAGCCGGAAATATTTTTAACTCCATTAATAATAAAAAAATGGTAAATTACAAACCATTTTACGACATCTCGATAGTACCGATAGGCGGTAAATATGCCGTAGCCCATCTTTGGGGTGGCTGGATAATAAAAGGTTTCTGGGGCTGGATAATAAGACAACTGGTTGACATCAGATATTTGTTGTCTATTTTTCCAATAAATAAAACTCTGGATATATATTGGAACGAGGTTACTATATTTTCGCGCAATGACTAGAACAAGCAGGGAATTGTCAACCCCGCCCTTGAAAGATGGTGAGCTTAATTTAAAAATTACTACTTCTTATTTTATTAACTACTAAAGGCTAATCTCACATAGTAGAAGTAGTTCATAATATTATGCCATCTTTCAAGGGCGGGGTCAAGTTTTGTCAGAAAAGCAGGGGAGTGGTATAATTAAAATACTACGATAACAGTTATTACAACTATTATAGCTTCGGTACTACTGGGAATTATTTCTCCTGTTACATCTCTTGGCTTTAATTTTCCCTCTGGATTCGTTGATCTTACCGCAAGTCAAAACCTATTTTCTCAAATAAGCTCAAAATTGCCGAAAACTAATTTTTCAGATATTGATCCGCTCCAATCAATCGGCAACGTCACGGCACCGCTAGATAAGATATTTGAGGCAATCGGAGGCAAAATAAATCTAGACAGTATTAATCTCCCGAAGACCCTAAAATCGGGTCCAGAAGCACGTTCTAATCTCAAAGAGATACTAGGAGACCTATCTGCGCAAGAGGTATTAGGCATGGCCAGAGGAGCCTTTATATTCGTAGCCAATATATTCATAGTCATACTGGAAGTAGTCCTATCAATAGTAAGGGGTATCCTAGGTCTTATTACTTAAGAGGCTGGTTTCTCTAGGTTATGAGTCGCATAACCTACATTATGCGTACCACCATATTTAATTTTAGCCTATGTTCCCCATTTAAAATCCCTGCTTCTTTTAGACTTATACTCAGACATTTCATTCCTTATCTCTTGTAATCTTTTTGTATCGCCTTCATCTATACCTTTTTTGACAAATCCTCTGTGGCCTTTCTCTATATTTAATACACCGTCTCTATATTTATCTAGTATTTTTACGGCTTCCGACCATAATTTAAAGTCCTCCCTCTTCTTTGCTCTCAATGGATATTTTTTGAAAAATGGAATTATAATTGTCGCTAATTCTTTTGCATTTTGAACTGAAAATCTCGCTTGATTTATAGTATCATTAGAAAACGTGATGTACCCGCAATTTAAAGTATTTTTAACCGAGTTTAATATATCTGAATCGTCTGCCCGCAATACGATAGCAAACTCAACAGCCCAATATAAATATTCTCTTACTCTACCGTCGAGCTTGTTCTTCTTCCTGTCTTTTCTAAATTTAAGGGAAAAGCATCCCTCGCCATCTACAAATCCGGCAACATAATCCCCCGGTAAATTTTTAATCTCTCTGTCAAGCTTGCTGTTTTTATAATAAAATCTTAAAATAACTATAATAATTTTACATTTTTCAGCCAGAGGCTGATCTGCCTATGGCATGGGGTTTTTAAATTTTAATTTAATTTTATGCCTCGCCTAATCTTTGATATTGAAACAGTTGGAATTGATTTTAATAAATTGGATGAAAAGTCCAAAGAATTTGTATTAGAATTCGCTAGAACTCCCGAAGAGATAGAAAAGAAAAAAGAAGACCTTGTATTCTCCCCTCTTACCGGGGGAATAGTCGCTATTGGGATTTTAAACCCTGATACTGATAAAGGCGCAGTTTATTTTCATGATCCTTCCGGAAAATTGGAAAAAGAATCTAAAAATGATATTCAGTACCATCCTTTAGGTTCTGAGAAGGAGGTTTTGAAAGAATTCTGGGAAACTGCCCAGCTCTATGATCAATTCATTACTTTCAGCGGACATAGCTTTGATTGCCCATATCTGACGATCCGCTCGGCGATATTAAAAATAAAACCAACAAAAAAAATAATGGGCTATAGATTTACTAAAGCTCAGGATCTGCATATTGATTTGTATGACCAGCTCACCAATTTCGGTGCGATGAGAGAAGGTAGAAGAAATCTCCATATGTGGTGCCAAGCATTTGGTATCAAGAGCTCAAAGACCAAAGGCGTTACCGGAGATAATGTTGGAGAATTATTTAAAAATAAAAAATATATGGATATTGCTCAGTACTGCGCTGGCGATCTCTGGGCGACAAAAGAATTATTTAATTATTGGGATAAGTACGTGAAATAATATATGTGGTACTCCAATATAGACAATTTTAAAAATGCCAATGGTTATGAACTAGACGGAATCTGGTATCCAAGGGTTACGGCTATTGTCGGTATTAAAGCTAAACCGGCTTTATATATGTTTTATGCCAGCTTGCCTGATTTTAAAACAGGCGAAGCCATTAAAGCCAAATCCGCCGAAGAAGGAACTCTAATCCACGAAACGATTGAAGCAATCTTGAGAAAAGATCCGGTCGTAGTTCCAGAATCAATAAAACCGGCCATTTCGGCTTTTATGGATTTTTATTCTAGTCACGATATTGTTCCTCATAAAATAGAAGAGAGGGTTGTTTCAAAAAAACATCACTACGCCGGAACAATGGATATTTTAGCTGAAATCAATGGCGTACTGGGGGTTCTGGATGTAAAAACCTCAATCGCTGTTTATCGTGACTACAGCATACAGACTTCGGCCTATATTGAGGCTCTTAAAGAAGACCCTAATATGCCTCCCCTAACCCGCTGGATACTAAGAGTTGATCAATCAAAACATTGCTTAAAGTGTCCAGCTACACTTCGCGATAAGGGCGGACGTGAAAAAATACGAGGTGAAAAAGGTAAGTGCGAACATCAATGGGGTTCAATGAAAGGTGAATATGAGATAAAAGAGCTAACTACTTTTGATGAGGATATTAAAGCTTTCTTGGCTTGTAAAGAACTGTGGCATTGGGAGAATGAATACTGGTTAAAAAAAATATATGCAAAATAAAAAGCCCCGAATCGGAGCTTGGTCTGTTTTATGCTAAACCTAGTTCTTTCAGTGTGCTCGCGACTGCTCCTTCAGCAGCATTCATTAGTTTCAGAATATCTTCTTGCTTGAATTTTGCAAAATTAAACAAGGTCGCATGTTCCTCGTTTGAAACAATAATAATTCTGGTTTCATTCTTATCTCCTAATCTTAGCCTGCCTTCATTCATTCGTTTGATGATAGACCAGAGAAGAGGGCTATATTCTGGCGGTAAGCATTTTGCCAACCTTTTAAGTTCATTTTTAATTCTTATCTCTTCATTAATCCTGTCTGCCAGTTGAAATTGCCGAACGTCATTAGAGTTAGAAAGAATATGTAACGAGCTTCTGGTTAAATTAGGCCAATAGTATTTTTCTCCAGGTCTCATCCCTGTCGGCTTTAGTCCGTGGATGTCTATCAAGAAAATTACGTCAAATCCATCCCTCATAGCTTCTTCTAAAAGCATATTACCCTTAAATCCACCGTCAACCAATAAGAGACTGTCATTAACTGCCTTCCCCTTTTCAATCAACTCTGATTCCTCCGGGTTAGCAACTAATTGAGGCTGCAAAAACGGTATCAGAGCCATTGAACCTAGAACGCCTTTTAAAAAGTGCTCCTTATGCTTCGGATTTTTGTTTGAAAAGATAATGTATTCAGTAGAATAAATATCAACTGCCGGAAATTTAATCGGTATAGCTTCAGGAGAAAAAATCTTGTCTAAATCCCAATTACTGCTTAGAAGTTCTCCGAGAACATAGCTTGTCAGAACAGATTCTCTCTTGAGTAGCCTATAAACAGTGTTGAACTTTCTTATCTCACCAACAATATCTTTTGGAGTAAGGTTAGCCCAGGTATTACATAGTTTTGAATACTCGCCGATACAGCCGAGCAGTGCAGTTGGATTAGAGCCGGAACAGGAATAAATAGCAGATACCTTGAGACCATTTGATTCCAATACTTCTGTCAAAAGTCTAGCCACAGAAGCACTGAACGGACCATTTTCAGGACCGCCTTTGAGTACAAAGGCTATTCTGGAATCTTTATCAAGGGGTGGACCCATAATTAAACTCTTCTATTTTAAAAGATCGCTTATCTCATTTATACCCCCACTATTTTTGATAGTCAACCCTGTAGTGAATTTTTGAGTTGCCTTCGGCAGTTGCGCTTCCAGCGCATCTCAAAAATCTACTACGGGGTCAATTATAAAACCCCCACCTTAGTGGGGGCTTTATATATAGTGTTAACGATAGTTTAGTAACTACTAGTTGCTAGCGACTACTAATTACAGCTATCCCTTTATTGCTTCTTTGAAAACTTTACCTGCGGTGAATTTGGGCTTCTTTGAAGCCGCGATGTGAATCTTTTCTCCGGTCTTAGGATTGATACCTTCTCGGGCTTTTCTGTCGGCAACCTTAAAAACACCAAATCCGGTAATGTTAACCTTATCTCCTGATCGGAGAACGTTAGTAATTTCTTCAATGAAAGCATCCAACCACTCACCGCCTTGCTTCTTAGAAACACCAAAGCGTTCGGCTAATTTATCCGCCAATTGTGCCTTTTTTACTGGCAATTTAGTAAATTCAAAATGTAAATATCAAAGTTTAAAATGACAGTTAAAAATTTAAATTTTTTAGATTTTCTATTGTCATTTTTGATTTTTGCATTTTGATTTTTAAATTTATACACAATCCCACTCGACCCTCCAATAGGATTGAACCTACCCTTCAATTATCCTCATTTTTGCTGGACAATTCAACCCTGTATATCAACAACCGATTGCCGACAGGTTTTTATAACCGGTGTGAGATTAAAAGAATCATGCTTTTACCTAAAAATTGCACATACTGCTTATCGGCCAAAAACCATTCGGTTGTTGTATTACAGGGTCAACGCATTGCTATCAACATATTGACTTTTGGCGTAAAATATGATATAATCAAAAAGAGGTGAGATTATGATCTCGAACAGCCTGACGTTCGTTGGAGTAATTCTATTCCTTACGGCAATCGTCGTCGGGTTCGCCACAAGCGACCCAAATACGCCCGACTACGCAATGGGCGGCCTGTCCGCTCTTGGTCTACTGCTCCTAGTGGTAGGCTACGTGATCAACCCGAAGCGCTGAGAGAGGTCTGACATGCTGACTGAAACAATGAAAGTGATCGAGTCCGAGGAGTCCAGACCCAAGATGCGACCTGGGACAGTGATACTGAGCGTCCACCTGGAGCTCGCACCAATCGTCGAAAAGTTCCGGGAGCTACGTAGATCGCAAGGGAGGCCAGAACCTTCCCTGTCAGGTCTGCGAACAGCAGCGGCAATAAGGATCCGAAAGGGTCTCCTGCCGATCGACCGAATCATTGCTGGACGAGTGATCGTCGCCTGCACAGGCTCACTGTACAAAGAGCTCGTCGCAGACGTGCTCTATTATCGCTTCCGACGAGTGCAAGAAGAGTAGCCAAGTCCGGAATCCGCCCCACAAGGCCGGTAACCCGGCAAGCCCGCAGAACACCGCGGGCTTTGTTTTATAAAATCAAAGTGAAATGATAAGGGCTGGATTCTTACAATTTTGAGACCGTCTTTTTTCAAGGCCTACACAACAATAAAATCGGCGATAATTTAGTTATTCCACAAATTAGGGCGGAGTCTTCCCTGCCTGCCGGCAGGCAGGGATGGGGTACCCTGATTTGTTAACTAAATTGATGCCGATTTCATTGTTTGTCCGAAGAAATAAAGCAGGTCGGGAAAATTGTAAGAATCCAGTAACCTAACGAGCGTATTCCACTGCCCGAGTCTCACGTATAACATTTACTTTAATCTCTCCCGGATACTTCATCTCATCTTCTATCTTCTTGGCTATATCCTTGGCCATTTTGAGAGCTGCCAAATCATCTATTGCAGTTGGGGTAACGAATATCCTAAGTTCCCTACCGGCTTGAATGGCATAAGATTTCTCAACGCCATCAAACGAATTAGAAATTCTCTCAAGCTCTTCAAGTCTCTTTAGATATATCTCTACAGTATCCTTTCTGGCTCCTGGCCTGGCTCCTGATATTGCATCAGCTGATTGAACAATACGGGACTCAAGAGTTGAGTAAGGATATTCCTCATGATGAGCTTCCATTGCTCTGATCACTTTTTCATCCATTCCGAATTTTTGTAGAATTTTACGGCCTATCTCAACATGAGTTCCCTGCACTTCATGATCAACCGCTTTTCCGATATCGTGGAATAAAGCACCTTTCTTGGCCACGCTTACATCAGCGCCAAGCTCTGCCGCTATCATCCCGGCAATATGAGACATTTCAATTGAATGCAAAAGAACATTCTGGCCGAAACTTGTCCTAAACGCCAGTCTCCCCAAAAAGTAAGTTAAACGAGGATCGACTGCGCCAATACCGGTTTCAAATAGCGCTGCCTCCCCTGCTTCTTTAATTTTATCGTTAATTTCGGCTTTGGCTTTTTCAACCATTTCTTCTATTTTTGCCGGATGAATTCTGCCATCGGCAATAAGTTTATCAAGAGCTAACTTAGCTATCTGTCTTCGGACAGGATCAAATCCTGATATAACCAGAGCTTCCGGAGTATCATCTATAATAATATCCACACCAGTCAGTCTTTCTATGGTTTTAATATTTCTGCCCTCTTTACCGATAATTTTACCTTTTAATTCATCTGAGGGAAGACTTACGATAGTACTGACGGCATCAGCTATTTGAGACGCGGCATATCTTTGCACAGCTAAGGTCAGTATCTCTCTGGCTTTTTTATCAAGCTCTTCTTTATTACCCTGCTCTAACTTTAGAATTTTTCTGTAAAGATCATCCTTAGCTTCTTCTTCAACCTTGTTAAATAATTCTGTTTTTGCCTGATCTTTACTTAGACTAGCCACTCTCTCCAGCTCTACAATTTGTTTCTGACGATTTTTCTCAAGATCCGCCTTTAAAAAAACCAATTCCTGGGCTTTTGACATAAGGCTGTCTTTTTCTACTTTGAGTTCTTTGCCGCGAGATTCAAGCTCATTCTCCTTCTTAGTTAAAAGGTTTTCTATCCGGGCTGACTGAGAATTACGCTCCCTCTCTTCTTTCTTCACATCTTCCAGAGTTTCCAGGGCTTTGTTCTTAGCCTCAAGAAGAATGTCTTGAGCTTTTGATTTTGATTCATTGAGAATGGTCTCAGCCTTAGCCTCAGCTTGACTGGCCTTTCTACTTGAGAGAACTTGCCTGACTAGATAACCGATGATTAGACCGGGAAGCAACGCCGTAATAGCCGCTATAAGCGGATTTAGGTTTGAAAGCATTTTTGTGAAAAGTTTGCATGTTTGTCTATGAGCAAAGCGAATAGCAAGAAACTCGCAACCCCGCCCTATCTGGAATCAAGACTTTATCTTACCACACATCAGAGACGTAAGTCGCCTTACGGCTTTGTTTGTGTGCTATCCACTTAACTTCATCCCAGATAGGGCGGGGTAAGTAACTGTCCCTGTGCTCGCTACGCTGTGCGCAGACATTTACTTACTAAACTAATATAAATTAAACTAACCTCTTTATTGTATCAGACGATACAATTTCTTGCAAACCGGGTAGTGAATTTTTGAATTGCCTCCGGCTCTATCCGCCAAGAGCGGATTTCAAAAATCTACTACCCGGCAAATTGACGCTCACCCCTTCTCAATTTTTATAGTCCAGTCCTCGTCTGCATTGACATACTCAAACTAATTAAGAATTTATAGCCGATAATAACAGGTACCCTCTCTTGCCTCCCTTCGGCTGAAGCCTCAGGGCGTTCGACCTATTATTATCGGATAAATTCATATCAGTTTTCGTATATCTCCTAGACTGCGGAAGGATATAAAATTGAGAAGGGGTTCGCTTGATTGTCATGAGGTGCTGGACTTACATAGATAATGAGTGTTATTATAAAGCACGGTTTTAGTTCATTTCTAAAAGGAGCCCGAGATGCTTAGCCAAAGAGATATCGATACTTTTAAAAAATTAGAGAAAGAAGCTCTACGACTATTGCCCCAAAATAATGTTTTGCCAGTTGTTGACCAACGTCTATATCTGGACAAAGATGGTTCATGGAACGCCAGATTTATGATGTCTGGCTATTCATTAGGAAAATTATCGCTTAGTGACCTCTTAAGACAATATGTTTTTGCTGTGTCTGGTATAGTACCGACAGATATTCAAATGATAAATAATGAGGCCGAAGTTTTAGACAGATTGACTGAGAGCCTAAAACAATCAGTAGCTAGCCTAAAAGCAAATCTCCAAGTGCGCTAACTCCGCACTTTTTGTTTTCCACAAAAAATGAGCAGGCTTCTTCTAATTTTGCAGACCGTTTGGTTTCGAGGCTAACACAATAGTTAAATTAACCGATAATTTACGTTAATAACAAATTTGGGAGTGATTCATAGAGCGGGACCCTAATTTGTTAACTAAATTGAGGTTAATTTAACTATTTGTCCGAAGAAATCCAACAGGTCGAAAAACTAGAAGAAGCCTGCGAAGCCCTTAATACTTACCCCAAAATACTGTATACTACACCTATGCCAGGTAGTAGAAGTTCCGAATGGCTTCTTGCCAATAATTACTACTATGCTGACAAATATACTTAAACTAAATTATCCGTAAAATTGAAGGTTTTTCTAGAGAAGCCGAAAGGCAATCGGAACTTTCACTACCCGGTATGCGCCCTATAGT